>Ga0207850_100023_pt1 | contig 166116 bp, 161 predicted proteins | sample 23E2SouthBayCA_FD_187746 | JGI IMG/M metagenome (GOLD analysis project Ga0207850, IMG submission 187746) | Aerobic enrichment media microbial communities from Eden Landing Ponds, California, USA - A23 E3 (3) (SPAdes) | ecosystem: Environmental > Aquatic > Marine > Unclassified | place...
CCAGGACGCGATCTCCCGCGTCACGAAAATCGACAACTACCTGCAACAGACTGCTTCCTCTAACTCGTCGTTCTCGATGACTTCGGTCGCTCTGGCGTCGATGGGATACGATGGTGTGGACGTGTACAACACCTCGTATATGACGGTCTCGATGCAGACTGACCAGTACAATATGACCATCCAGCGGGATGGTATGCTGCTATCCTACGGTGCCCCCGTCGATGGTTGGGAGTACAACCAGACCTACAACTCCAGTAAACTCGATGGCTCCCAGATGTTCGTCGATACGAATGGCGAGGAATACACGATTACTGGTAACTTTACCATCCTCGGAGCCTGGGATGCTGGCGGTAATCAGATTGATGAATCGGACATTGAAAACCCGGATCAAGATCGGATCGACACCTATGATGCATCCGACTACATCAATCTCACACACCAGCTGAGCGACGACATCAACGCCATCGAGGAAGAATTGAATGATGACGGTGTCGATGCTGGCGCTGGTGTTGACGCGTCCGGGTTCTTCAGTGCGCTTGGCAACGCCCTTACCGGGTTGTTCGGCTTTGTCGGCACTGGCCTTACTGGTGCAATCCAGGGACTCATAATCGTCGCTGGCACACTAATCGCCCTTGCAATCCTGCTGAACGCCCTGATGCCGTAATTAAAACTATGACACGCATTTTTTCAGTGCTACTCACGGCGCTCGTAGTGGTATTGCTCGCGACCGCTCCCGGAGCCGTCGCGCAAGAATCGAACACGACCAATGCCTCTGTCCCAACGGCGGATACAGGTAACTATGAACAGATCGACAACGCAACCTACCTTGTCGAGTCGAGCATCGATCTCGACTCTGAGACAGCCTTGATCACTCTCTATTCGGAAATTCCCCAGGAAGTGACGATCTCCGATGCCGGTGCGTTTGTCGAAGGTGGCGAGGTTCCACAGCGCACGGTCTACCTCAAACCAGGTGAGAAAACAACCGTCGAAATGCCGATCACGATCGCTGATCAGCAGCTCGGCCAACAGTATGCTGGTGTCTCTATTACGACTGCGAAGACGCTATACGCCGAGCCGTTGGAAACATCCTCGCCCCTGATTGGCGGTCCCTGGACCTACCAAGATGTCCAGCTGGTCGCGGTCACCGTCGCTGCCACGATCTCGACGATCGTGATCATAATGCTGCTTCGATCGCGCTTCGATCTCGACGCTGAACCGGAGCGGATAGCATGACTGGGAAACTTCCCGACGCTGAGCGGAGTCGTGGTATACTCGTCTCGTTTCTCAGCTTTCTCGAAGCGCGGCTGCTCTCGATCGTTATCGTCCTTCTCGGAATGCTCGCGACGATCGCGTACTTCTTCGCTGGCTGGTCTCCTCCACGCTGGCTCCTGGTCGTGCTCGCTGCGGCCGTGTTCTCGATCCCGTTCGGTGTCGCGACTGGAGCATACTCACGGTCGGTTGTATCGTCAACCGACTGGCTGTATCTGGTCGATCTCGATGCACGGACAGTCGATATGGCGATCTATCGCTTGCCCTCACACGAACTCTCGGAGTTCGACGTACTCGAGGACGACCTTACCAAACCGTCTCCACGGATCTATCTCGGCAAAGAAGTCGATCTGGAAAACCGTACCTGCAAGGGCACTTGGCCCGGCACGCTCGACGATCGGGAACTCCTGGCGTCACTTCACGCGATTCGTCGCTGTCGCGGCAAGCTCGAAAAAGACGCGAAGAAGGGGTTCGCACTGCGGTCGAACCTGCACGCGATTGTCCGACAGGCCACCCGGAAGAACGTGCTCCAAGTCGTTGAAACATTCGAGCGTGGAACTCTCCCCGGTGACGGCAAGCATATCGATGAATCAGTAGAGGAATCGATCGACTCGTTTGACGTTGAATCCGCAGTCGATCTAGACGTAGACCTCCCTGACGAACTCGATGCCGACGACCTCGACCTTGATGAGCTGAATGAGATGGACAACGGCGATGGTACTGCCGACGATCTCTTAGGTTCACTTCAGCCGACCAACGAAGGTGAGACGGATGACTGATCTCGACGAGAGTCTTCTGACGCTGGCGAAAGTCGGTGAGGTTGCCCGCGGCGATCTCGACGGTGCCGTACTCGAGCACGCCGGGCTTGTTGAGGACCAAGATCTCTCGTCACTCTCGTTCGTCGAGAACACGCTTCAAGCGGACGGTCGAACGTTCGGGAAGACCTCACTCGGATCTGAAGTCCTGACGACGTTCGAAACAGCTGCCGCCCAGGAAGCTGTCCGTAGCGGCGATGCCAGTCTCGCGTCGTCGATCGTCGGGATCACCGAACAGGACCTACAGGCGAACGAGTTTTCCTACACGCTCGATCTGATCGAGCGGGTTCGGAACAACGACGCGCCGCTGTTCCTGGTCGGCTTCGGACTCCCGAACACTGGAAAGACCGGTCACGTGCTATACGACTGGCATCGCGCGTGGCAGGCACAGTATCCTGACGGCATTTCGGTCTCGAACGCTGAGGTCCGGACGTTCGACCACACGATCACGTCGCTCGAAGAGCTGGTGCAGTTCTGTCTTGACAACCCGGACGTGCAGAAATTCGTCTTCGTCGACGAAGGCTCAACGCACTTCGACGCTCGGACGAACTCCCACGAGATCGCCTCGCAGTTCTCGCCGTTCTCGAAGCGCTTCGCCAAGCTGTCCGTGGACTTCGCGACGATCGGCCACACAATCAAAGACGTCCATCCCGAGCTGAAGCGACAGGCGACGACGTTCTTCCACAAGTCGGAGAAGACGCAGGTACAGTTCTTCGAGGACTACCAGGACGACGATCTCGTTGATCCAGTGTTTCCCGATCCCGTCGACGGGCTGGAGAAGCCACCGGCTGGTCTGTATGATCCTGATGACTGGTCACCGTTGACTTTCGACTTAGATCCGGACCGCTTGATGACTCCTTAGCTAAAATACACTAGTAAATATCCTATAATAAATCCGATTGTATAACCTACCCCTTCATCTACCACTTCAGAAGAGGTATCTATGGAGATTGCTATTCCAGCAATGAAAAATCCAATAATAGCAATGACTGTCGGAAATGCTGTTTCTATTAGTGCGTATACTACGATGACCCAAGATATCACTCCCGCGATTATTCCGGCTATGAGTCCTTCCAAGACAGAATGGTCGTTCATTACTTATGTTTCGATGATCCAATTTCCTAACTATTACGACGCTCATTATTTCCGCTTGGTGTCAGTAAAGGACTCGAAGAGCCGATAACCCGAGATAGGTGTGAATCTGGTACGGTTACTGCACCAAATATATCGCCCAGTCGGTAGTAATGCGGCTATGGTCAATGAAAGTGGAATATACGATCAAGAGTGGCTGGGTTTTGATTGGTCTCCTTGGTTGAAGCTACATCCAAGCCAGGAAGAAATCAAGACGCTACCGACGGATCCCGGTCTCTATCGAGTCCGCCACCCAGAATACGACGGACTCGTGTACATTGGAGAGACTGGTCGAAGTCTACGAGGGCGTATTTACGCACTGAGACGTGGAATCTTCGATGAACAAATGCCTTTCAGTGATCCTCACACTGGGTCACCCAGCCTGTGGGCAATTGCTGACCGATATAGTCCTGAGTTCGAAGTATCCGGAGCTACTCCGCCAATTGCAGCTGACAAACAACAGCGTAAAGCTATCGAAGATGCACTGATAGCTCTTCACCGGAGAGAGACAGAGACGAACCTTATTGGCAATTTCGGACGGATGCCTCCCGGATACAGCAAATCAAAACAGCGTGGTTCAGGTATTCGCGGTGGCAGGAGCGATGACGATCTCCGAAGCTTTCGTCGAGGCGTCGATCCGTTGAGCTGGGAGAACGCGAAAGAGGCAACAGCACCGAACTGGATGGGACTCGACTGGTCAGAGCCAAGGCCACTAGAAGATGCCCTGAACGATGTTCCTGATGCTGGTGGAATATATCGTATCTGGGATACAGAGGATTTTCCACCCTTAGACTATATCGGTGAATCGACTTCTCTGAAGAGGAGACTCAGAAAGCATCGTCGTAACCGAAACAGCGATCTGCTATTCTCATTTGCTATGCTGCCCGATTGTGACGAAAAGTTCCAGTTGAGTCAGATTGAATCGGAGCTGCTTGGCGCACACTGGCTTGCGTATGAAGAGGCACCTACAGACCAATACTGATCTCGTGGATATCTCAGTCACTTGTGCATTGATCTGTTCTTAGCTATCGCAGAAACATAATACTGCTTAAATAATTATTTTCCACTATCGCTACGACAGGGTCAACGATGAGCAACAGTGGACAACTCCCTGGTGTAGACCGGCTCACTGAGATATATTTTGACGCATGGGAAAACTTCGCCGAAGAAAAGTTCACACCCGAGGAACTCAGAAATGAGCTACTGAAGGAAAGCACGGAGCCCGATAATGTTCCTGATGAATCTGCAATTTACAGCAGCTTGTATCGGGCAGCCACTATCGGGTTGGTCCTGTTTCATGGGGACAAGACATTTAATATACAAATAACGCCAGAAGACCCTGAAGAGAAAAGGCACGAAATAGTAACTAAGCATATGGATCGGCTGTGGGAGAAAGTTGAGCAGGAGGAAGAAAAGCGTATTGAGGAGTCTGACGACACTGATCAGAAATCAATCCTTACTCATAATAGTGAATCATATGTAAGAACATTTGTAGGTAGGAAAACGGATATAAAAGAAAATCTTGAAGGATATTTCCAAGCAGCATATAATCCTGAGGAACACGCAGGTGTAGTTTTGGAAAGCTGGACGACAGTCGCCGACGCTGCGGACGATCTAGCGAGAAAGCTAACGGATAATGAAAAAACTTCAGAAATCGGACTTTTATATAGGTTTGACAAGTCTGAGGAAGAAGTCACTATAGACGAAGAAGGTGAAAAAGTGATTCGGATATATCTCAAGGAAACACGGTTCTCGTAACTATACCGATAGTACGTTTTATTCTAAGGTGAGTTATAATACACTGTATCTGCCATCCACACACCCTGCCTGTACTGGGTGTGCATATCCAACGGACGATCTCGATTCGGAGGACGCGCTACACCTGGCCCGTCTAGAAGCACAAGCGAGGCCCACAGCGATGGGCCCCCTCACACGGGGGTCCGGAGCGAGGACCGAGCGCACGCCCCCAAGCGGAGCGACGGGGGCATTCTTACTGCGGTGCGTACACACCAGTCTTCTAACCCCTCACCCGGTCGATATGCCACTACTTACGTGCGAACTCCACTTCTGAAGTGGAGTACGTGTACGTAGAGATACCGTTATTCTCACAGTATTGAGAAAGGTTGTTCGGCTTTATGTCTCCATTTGTGGCTTTGCTTTCGAATACTACTGTGATGTCATCCCCCTTACTCTCGACCACCGCAGCGATATCTGGATCACTGTGGGACGATTTAATTACCCGATCTCCGGCGACGAACGGGTTCTCTGGATAGGTTAGGTTCTCGTGCTTGTATGTGTAGAGCTTGATTTCTTGGTCGTCGCAGTATGATGAGAGCAATGCATCGTCTATTGTCCGCCAATCACCAGCTCCATTGTCCAGCAAATTCGGGAACGCAACCCTGACGGCTTCGCCGTCCAGTTCTTGACCATACAGTTCAACCTGCGTCTCAGGTGGCAAGACCTCTATAACGACGGCAACTGACCTATCTTCATCAGATCGTTTCACCACTCTGTCTCCCGGCTGGAATGGATTCTCTGGCTTCTGATTGAGATACGCCGCGTTCGGTCCGAGATCCGAAAGAGAATTCATTGACTGCATAGCGATATGGTCTAACTTTGCTGGCTCCTCCCCGGAATATGCCTCCTGAGTTTCGACTTTCGTCAGAAGAGTATCGACCCACTCCCAGCCAAGCAGAATGAGACTATCTTCGTTGTCTCTGTGCCAGGCCATCACGATAATCTCGTCTTTTGAATCGTTTTCGACTATCTTACTCGGTAGAAACGCGGATACGTCTCGGGAAGTTTTCACGTCTACCTCGTAGTCGAAGACCTTGAAATCGTGTCCTGAGAAACTTTCTGGGTTACATCTCCTGATCGCATCTTCATTCCTCCATTCCCACATTTCAGCAGGAAGATATTCACGACAGAATTGCTCGAACGCGATCTCTCCGAGATTGCCAATTCTCTTCACTGCCACGTCGTCGGCATCTTGCATTACGGCTTGATGGTGCGCTCGCTTTTTGTCGATTGTCTCAGGAGTAAATTGGTACACAGCTACACGTCTCTGGGTGACACCAAGAATATTAGGCCTATATCTGAGTGGCAAGTATCCAAGTCAGATCATCCGCGGATGCCTCGGTGGCGGATATAGATCCACATCGACTTTCCCCTTAAGGTACTGCTGGCCCTCGGTAGTCAGTGCAACTAGGTCAGCGTCTTCAGTGAGAAACGTGACGAGATCGGCGTCAGCGAGAACCTTACACCGCTCTTGCACCTGTGCTTCCGTAGCGTGGATCCCGTCAAGGGTCGAGAGATAGCCGGGAGTAACCCAGTCGCCCCCACTGTCGTCCAGTGCTTCTAAGATTCTATCGTCGATACATTGCATCCACGTTGCTGTCCGTCGAATCGTCATATGTACAACTATACGTTGTTCTCTTCGGACCCTGGGTTGGAGCCTACTCCGGAGGCCCCCTCGTTGTTGAGATACACCTCTTCTTCAGCGTCGTACTCTTCGTCAAGGTAGGCTTCTCCCATCTCGGTGATGACATAAGCACCGTGACCGACGTGCTGTAAGAGCCCGTGTTCTGCGAGTTTCTTACATCGACGGGCAATATGGGTCTGTGAAACTCTGATGAGACCGCTTTCTTTGAGTTCTTTCGGTGTGCCGGACCCTTCGTTTTCTCGAATCCACTCAAGGATTCGGTCGTCCCACACACTCTGCCATGAAGCAGACCTACGCATCGTGATTGCATTTTGACCCCCTCACACCTAATAGATTGTATTGCACCACATTAGTTTCTTAATGACTCTTTGGGTTCGTCGTTACATTTATGTTGTCAGCACTTCCTCGTGTAACTGCGGGTCACCCGCTGATGGCTCTCTGCCATCGGAAACAAAGGACCGTGCTTAGGACACGGCCCGGGGGGGTGACACCGCTTCGTAGCAATGTCGTCTGGAAGTTCCACGGGGCATACACCCCGCACGACCGCTAGCGTCTCGGCAGAACAAAAAACCGCTGTTTCTACGTACCGGCTTCGCTGTCCCGACTGTGGCTTCACGAAGGATTTCAGCGACCGATCGGAAGCAACTGGATACCAACGCCGGTCTCCGTGTCCACACTGCAACCGTATGCTCGGTTTATCTGAGCAGACTCGAGACGGTACCGGCGACGATCTTGAGGCCGCCGAAACCGTCGCTGCTGCCGAAGAAGAACGCGCACGACTGGCTCGTGACGGCTCCGCACCCTCGACGAGCGAAATCCTGCGCGTGATGGGTCGCGATGCCGACGGCTATCCCCTCTCGGAATACGCGACTCACCGGAGTGCCCACGACGCTGCCCAAATGATCATACACGGGCCTGTCTCTCCGGAGGGATCGTGGTGAGCGACGATCTCGAACCGATCCCGCCAGCGACGGCCGTGAACCTCTACTTGGATCACCGAGAGCCGGAGCTGTCTGAGAAGTCGCTGACGAACCAGCGGTACCGACTTGATTCCTTCATCGAGTGGTGCCAAGAGGAAGGTATCGAGAGTATGGACGAACTCACCGGACGCGATCTCCACGAATTCCGCGTCTGGCGACAACAGGGCAACGGTGATCGGTACGGATCAGTCTCGAAGGTCACACTTCGAGGTATTCTAGTCACGCTCCGGACGTTCCTCGAGTTCTGCGCTGGCATCGACGCAGTTGAATCGGGAATGCGCGAGCGCGTGCTGATTCCGGACCTTGACGCTGAAGAAGAGTCCAAAGACGAGAAGCTGGACGTTGAAGACGCTCACCAGATTCTCGAACACCTCAATCGATACCAGTACGCCTCACGCGAGTACGTGGTTTTCGCGATCTTTTGGCACACTGGCATTCGCCTTGGTAGCCTTCGAGCACTAGATGTCGATGACTTCAGTCACGACAAGCAATACCTTCAGCTCCGGCACCGTCCCGAATCAGAAACTCCACTGAAAAATGGGCAAGCCGCCGAGCGGTCCATCGCTGTTGGCGAGTTCTACGCGCAGGTGATTCAGGAGTACATCGATACGAACCGGCCTGGTTCGACTGATGACTACGGCCGAGAGCCACTAATCGCAAGCCAGTATGGACGACTCAGTGAGACACCGATCCGCCAGCTGGTCTATATGTGGACCCGCCCGTGTATGGTCGGTGATTGCCCGCACGGTGAAGATCCGAACACCTGCGAGTATATGAAACGGGTCACTGCCCGCGAGTGCCCGTCGTCCAAATCTCCCCACAGTATCCGTCGTGGCTCAATCACGAACCATCTACGCGAAGGAACACCGGAAGAGGTCGTCTCAGACCGGATGAACGTCACCAAAGACGTGCTTGATCAGCACTACGATCAGCGTACCGAGCTTGAGAAAATGGAAGTTCGACGGGAGTTCGTCGAAGACGTATGATTCATCGCAAGCCAACACCCCAAAATTCCCACTCCAGTACCGCTCCTGCGAGAAAGCTCACAACCCGGCGAGTCCACTTGAAATAAACTCCCATAGCGGGGGTAATCCGAATCGCGTTTTAGCTTCTAAGGCTCTCGAATTCGACAGTCTCAGCTCTGAGTCGGCTCCCTCAGAGAAGAGAGTCCGTTTGGATTCCAAACGCGGCCCGCCGGTGTCGGGTGATTCTGAGAGGGAATTCAGACCCGTCTGTAACTACTGCGGGCTGCCGATTGACCACGACCACCAGCAGTGCTCAGCCCTCGATGACGGGGTGTGTCGGCTATGAGCCTCGGCAGCCGCAGCTGGCAGCCGATCGACGACATCGCCGATCGGATCGGTGGCCCCTCGACGTTGTCGATGCCCAACGACTGGACGCTCTCGACAGCTTGGAAGCGGGCTCAAGCGGAAGCAGATACAGGAGGCCCCATCAGCCACCAGGCGATAACGACCGCCTCGCGACCGCCTACCGCCGGCTGTGTGCCGTTGCTAACGGCGACGGCGTCCTGCGCGAAGATACGGCGACGTCGATCCTAGCGACTGTGCTCGGGATCGCGAAGAAAGAGACGAAACCGATGATACTCCGGTCGCTCGACGAGCGTGGGTATCTGACCCGGCAGAGCAACGTCTACGGCGCGACGTCCTACCACATCGCCGGCTGGAATAACTGAGGCTCGGTCTCTTTTTTGACTCTGTTGAAAACCTCAGCAAGTGACAGGTTTCAACGGTCGTGCTGCATACGGGGCGCATATCGGTCAAGAGGCCGGGGTCGAATCGCTAAGTGCAGAGGGTGCAGGTATCACTCGCGTTTTGTCTCGAACCATTCAACGCCAAAGTCCACGAGCGGCCGCTGAGCGAGGGGCTTCGCGTCACCAACCCCTACACTCCCCGTCTCAAACGTTCCGGGTGTTCACGCTCGAATGCTATACTACAGTCCGAGAAGTCCTCGTCGTCGAAGTCAATGTCCTTCCACTGGACCCACTCGCGTTTTCCGTCTACAAGCACTGCACTGGCGTTCGTAACCGTATCGAGGTCAATATCGGTCCGGTACTCGGCGAGGCGGAGAGATGTCGTAGTCGCGTGGGACGTCCCGAGGTACAGCACGTCGCGGTCAACAAAGAATGAGCGCGTTGTGCACCGGGAGGTGAATCAATCGCGGAGTCCCGGTTGCCTCTTAGATGGCGGGTGTCGGACGCTCGATCCTCAGAATCTGTCTCGTAAGTCCCGCTCGTCCACCACTTTGGGACTACTCAAATACATCATCTGAAAATAGAGACGCTGTGCTAACCACCACGGATTTGCGAGGGTTCATTCTACTAGCACTAGGTTTCTACAAACTGCTCGACCAGACCACTGGCTGTGCCCAACGACTCGAACTACTGGTGGGGTGGCTGACCACATCGGGACGACTCCGCCACTTGATGGCAGCCATCCGAGCCGAACCAGTTAATACCCTGTCAACAGTAGCGTCTGGTGTGTCTTCTCCCACGATGTCTGCCGACGGGCCAAAGACGCTCGAGTGTCGACTTCCTGACGAACGGACGCTGACCTACACGGTCGCTGGCGAGGGGGCTGGCCCGACTGTTGTCGCCAATCACGGCATCCCGGGTTCGCGACTGTTCGCTCGGTTGCTCGACGACGCTGCCAGCAATGCAGGGGTTCGGCTACTCGTTCCTGACAGACCGGGATACGGCCGCTCGGACGCACCACCGAGGGACCGAGGACTGATGGACTGGCGAAATGACTATGAGGCGCTGCTTGCTCATGAGTCGGTGGAAACCGCGACGGTCTTGGGGTTTTCCGGCGGTGGACCGTTCGCACTCGCCGCTGCGACTAGCGACCGGACGGCCCGGATCGCACTCGTCAGCGCGACGATCCCTGGGAGCGGCGGTGCGCTCACAACGCTGTCTCGCGTGCCGTTTTTGCTCCGTGGGTTCTTCCGACTCGGGGCCTGGCGAGCCCGCTGGTCCGGTCCCGAGGTCGTCGCCGACCAGCTCACCGACCGTGACCTGTCGCCCGAAACTGCTGAGACAGTCGCGGCCGACTACCACGAGGCACTCCGACAGAGTGCCTATGCTCCGGTCCGGGAACTGCGATCGTCGGCGACGACACAGACGTTCGATCTATCCGATACCGAACTCCGTGTCTGGCACGGAACGGCCGACGAGAACGCGCCACTCGACCCAGTTCGCAATCTCGTGACCGAAGTCGGCGGCGAGTGCACGTCAGTTGATGCCGACCACCTCGGGACGCTACTCGAATGCCGGCGCGACGCCATCGCGTGGCTCTCCCAGGAGTCGTAAGTGATCCTAGCAGCCAGCATTGGCTACATCTGGTGGGTCTGAGTCGGTCACGAATTACTGACAGAATATTGTCTGGAAAATAGTGTCTGCGCAAGATAGCACGCGCATATCGGTCACATCCAGAAGTCACAGACGTGAATGGTTGTGCTCGATTTCGACAATATTATCGGCGAGTGGGGGTCTACCGTATGATATGACGCCCCTCCAGATGTTCGGAGCCAACCCACTAGGGAGTTTAGTGCTGGCAGTTGTGGTCCCACTCTTAATCGTTGTTTTCGGGACGTACGTGGGAGTCCTCATGGCACTTCAATCATTCTTCGGTGAGTCGTCGTGGCAGGACGTCTCGACCGTTGAGAAGGAGTGAGACGTTTGCCTGCCAATCTCTGGTGTAGCTAGGATGATCAACGGACCACGGTAGTTGGTGAGAGATGCGTCTTCTATATCTTGCACACATTCGTGTCAGATATTGAGGTGTTCAACACGGCCTCATTTTCAGACGAGCGCCATCGCGCCGATCGTTATGATGATCCCGATCACGAGTCCGCCGAGAGCATACCACGGCTCTTGACGGAGCTGGGAGAGTCGGCCAGGCGCGCCGCGCACACCCAGGATGATCGCGACGGCGATCCCGACGAACTCCCAGCGCTGCGTTAGGCCCGCAGCGATCCCGACCGCCAGCCCGAGCGTCAGCGCGTGGAACTCGACAGCGTAGGACAGCATCCCGGTCGCTGTCGGACTCTGAGGGGGCATCTACCTGCTGAATCGCCTGTTTGAGTCGGTCAATCATTGGTCTATTTTCCCCTCCAGCTCCCGAACACACTCGACGAGACTCCGATCGAGCACTTCGGGGTCGCCTGTTAGTAGCTCTTTGTTGCTCATCGACCGCTTGCGGTTCTGCTCGACGTTTTTCACGACCTCGCTCTCAAGCGACTCCTTTATGTCGCGGAATTTGCGCGCTTGACCGCCTCGTAGCGTGATATCTTCTCTTTCGGTTGCCATTATCCTGGGATTGTGAGCGTAAGCGAATCGAGTCCGTAGTGTGTCCAGAATCGTCAAGAATCATCGATACTTCGTCCTCGTCGAAGCCACATCGGTCCTGAAGGAACTTACACGCTGACATACGTTCCAGACAACCCCCTGTCCGCTGATATATCGGTCGCAGGTTCCCCATTGACTGGGGGACTGGCTGGGGGCTGGCCTGCCAGCATTTGGGACAGTTATGGGCCCGAAGGCGGTACACTGGCCTGGTGAGTCAGTCCAACGCACAACGCCGTGTGCAGGCCGCTATGATCGAGTCCGACGCGCTCAGTCCTGAAGGGTCGGCAAGCGTCCAGAATCGGGGTGGGACGGCTTACGTCTCGATCCCGGCGCGGCTCGTCGAGCACTACGGGATCGAGCAGGGCGACAGTCTCCAGCGCGCCTACGATCCCGCTACGGGGTGTCTGATCATCCCTCTCAGCGACTACGACCTGTTTGAGTGATCCGGCGAAACATCTACAGGCCCCAATATACAACGTATACATATGACCACGACAATTCGAGTTTCCGACGACATCAAAGATCGGCTCGAACGGCTGAAGCGTGAGGGAGAGACATTCGACGAGTTGCTTGACCGGCTCAGTCGAGACGAGAAGGACATCGAAGCTATCGCCGGCAGCTTCGACAGGCCAGAAGACGAGGGACTGTCCAAGTCGGTCACCGAAACGCACGAAAAACTAAACGAATCGCTCGAAGAGCGAACAGGGAGGTCCACGCAGTGATCGTCCTCGACAACGATGTCGCGGTGAAACTCCTCCGAGAAGACGACTCAGTAGTTCGGTCACACCTGAGTCAGTACAGTGGCGAGGCGTGGGCGATTCCGTCGCTGGTGAGTTTCGAGTTTTTCCAGCACTACGATGATCTGACCGTCGTCTCCCAGACACAACGGCGGCTTCACGACGTCTTCGACGAGATTCTCCCCTTCACAGACGATGTCGCTGTCGAAGCATGGCGAATCAACGACCGGCTACTCACCCAAGAAATCACACTGAAGCCACTCGATCTACTGAACCTCGCTACTGCCCACGAGGCCGGTGGGACGTTCGTCACCTACAACAGCAACGACTTCGACAAACCGCCAATCCACCAACTCGTCGATCTCGACGTCATCGTTTCCTGACCCCTGTCCGGTTCCTGGCACAGTCGCGGACGCTTTCTCTGTAGTAGAGGTAGGGTACAGTATTTGATCAGAGCCTGTGAGACACCCAGATAGATGGTATACACTATCACCCTCCTATTATATCGAAAGTGTCTTTACAACAGAAGTTAAAATCTCGATAGCCCGTGAACGTCCTGTCGTAGCTTTCTCTCTACTAGGACGCCACCACGGGCCACCCCCCCACCCACCCCCACCTTTTGCCAACAACATACTCGTTGCCGAGCGTCTGCTAGTATCTTGCATCGGCTCCAACGAGCGGGCGGTACTGTGTCGATGACAGCAGCGTTTCCTATTGCTCGAACCACCGGTAGGCCTTTGCTATTGGCGGTAGCTCCCAGTAAGATATGGAAGCGATACCACGTGTCGGCCTCGTCGGCCTCGGCGGGATCGGCAACTACCACGCAGATCTCGTCGGTGACACCGACGCCGAGCTGGTCGCTGGCCTGGACACCGACCTATCGGCACGACAGCGTTTCGAATCGGAATACGGGGTCGAGACCTACACCGACCCGGCATCGTTTTACGAGGCGGTCGATGCGGTGATCGTGACGACGCCGAACGCATACCACGAGGAATACGCAGTCGGGGCGCTGGAGGCGGGATGTGCGGTGCTGGTCGAGAAGCCGCTGGCGCACACGCTTGACAGTGCTGAGCGAATCGCGGCGACGGCTGCATCGACTGGCGAAATCTGTATGGTGGGCTTCCACAACCGGTTTGATCCCCGCGCTGAGGCTCTCGCGGCGTATCGCGACGATGGCTTGTTCGGGGAGATTACCCACGTCGACGCGACGTACGTCCGGCGCCGGGGGATCCCTGGACAGGGGACGTGGTTCACCGACGCGGACATCGCCGGTGGCGGCGCGATGATCGACATCGGCGTCCACGTCCTGGATCTCGTACTCTGGCTACTTGGGTTCCCGGCCATCTCGGAGGTCAGCGGCGTTACCCGATCGACTTTCGGGTCGCGCGACGACTACGTTGACGTCCGCGGGTGGGGCGGCGGGGACGGGACTGTGAGTGTCGAAGACTCCGTCACGGCACAACTCCGCACTGCCGCGAACGCGACGATCTCACTAGATGTCGCGTGGGCGAGCAACCGGACCGACGAGAAAGCGATTCGTATTCGTGGGACTGACGGCGGGGCGCATTTGGATCTGGATGGGGAGTTGACGCTGTATGAGTCGACCGGTCGTGGTGTCGATCATCACCGCACGACGACGGTGGCGACGCCCGACTACGACGGCCACGCGGCCGAACAGCGCGCATTCTTCGAGGCGATCTCAAACGGGGTGTCGCCGGAGCGCAACACTCCCGAGCAGGCGCTTACGGTCCAGCAACTCGTCGAGTCGATCTACCGATCGAGTGCCGACGGGCGGGCTGTCTCGCTCGACTAGCGACGAGCGATTCGAAGTTGCCCGACCGGTAACATTCACGTCAGCGCGGACTCAAGTACGTCCGGCCGCTACGTCAGGTAATGACTGATCCGACTCCGACACCCGGTATTCACCACGTCACCTGTATCGCCAGCGACCCCCAGGAGAACCTCGATTTCTGGGTCGAAACACTCGGTCTGCGGCTGGTCAAACGGTCGATCAATCAGGACGACCCCGGGACGTATCACTTCTTTTTCGCCGACAAGGAAGGAACGCCCGGCACGAGTATGACGTTCTTTCCCTGGGCGGATCTCCCACAGGGAGACGTCGGGACCGGCCAGGTCGCCCGAACCGCGTTTCGCGTGCCGAAGGGCAGCCTCGATTACTGGGAACAGCGTTTCGAGGCGTACAACGTCGAGTACAGCGACCGATTCGAGCGAGTCATCGATGGACCGGACGCGGATCGAACGGCAGAAACCGTCCTCCCGTTCCGTGATCCCGACGGCTTGCCACTCGAGCTCGTTGCAGTGTCGATTCCCGGAGACGATCCGACGGTCCCCTGGACCGAGTTCGTCCCGGCGGACGCCGCGATACGGGGCTTTCACTCGGTGACGCTGTGGGAGTCCGATCCGGACCGGACCGCGACGCTGCTCGAAACGATGGGGCTCGAGCGGGCGGGGACGGTCAGCGCCGGAGACGGGGGTGGCGAACAGCGCATCCGACTCAGCGCGTCTGGTCCCGTCGGAAAGCACGTCGACCTCGTCAAGACGGACGAGCGTGGTCGCCAGGGTGCCGGGACAGTCCATCACGTCGCGTTCCAGACGCCGACCGACGACGACCAGATGGCGATGCGGTCGGCCGTCCGCGAGGCGGGGCTGAACCCGACGCGACAGATCGACCGCCACTGGTTCCGGTCGGTCTACGTTCGGGAGTTCGGCGGCGTCCTCTTTGAGTTCGCGACCAGTGGCCCGGGATACACCAGCGACGAACCACTTGCGGGACTCGGTGAGCGACTCGTCTTGCCCGGCGAGTTCGAACGACGACGTGACGAGATCGAATCACAACTGGCAGACGTGACAGTACCGCATCCGGAAACGGCCGCGAGCGGAGAGTAGGATTTCCGCTACGTGGATTCGAGCTGTGAGACGTACTCCTTGACGACCTGTTCTTCCGCACGGTGCAGCGTCTCGCTGGCGGTCGACTTCGCGATGTCGAGACGATCCGCGAGTTCGGTCAGCGAACTTTCTCGGGGCGTGTCGTAGTAGCCGGCCTCGACTGCTTCGACGACGAGGCGACGCTGGCGGTCGGTCAGCAGCGGTTCATCGGTGACGTGCTGGTGGATGTAATCGACGGTGTAGCCGATGTCGAACTGATCGAGTTGCTCGCCGAGCGCCGACAATCGGTCCTGTGGTGCGGTCAGCTCCCAGACAGCCTCACCGTCGCTGATCTCGAACGGCATCTCCAGGGGAATCCCGGAGTCCCGGGCCGGGAACAGCAACAGTGGCATCGTCGTCCGAAACCGGATCAGGACCGTCCCGTCTTCTTCCTGCAGACGGTCGATATCGGTTACGTCCTCGTAGGCGGCCATCTCCGAGAGCACTGCTGAGACGTCCTCGGCGATCACCTCTGCGAGTCCGACTCCCGCGTCGACGTCGTCGCTCAACGCAGCGAGCACTCTGAACGTCGCGTCGGGATAGAGCCGGGTCAACTCACCCAGCCACACTTCCGCTGGGACGGTCAACGTAAGCTTCGCGCGTGGCATCACGTCACCGAACGTGTTCGGGCCACTAGACCCCTCCGGTCTGAGCTGTCGCGTTCGTCCGATGCAGTGACGGACCGATTCCGGGACGTTGATAGGCCGTCCGAGTTGTTGTTCAGCCAATGACTCACGTCATCGACGGCAACGCGGTCGCACAGCGGATCCGCAACGACTTGGGTGAGGCGATCGAGACGCTCAAGACGAACGGCACGACGCCGACGCTGGCGACGGTGCTGATGAGTGACGACCCCGCCAGCGAGACGTACGTATCGATGAAACAGGACGACTGCGAGGAGGTCGGAATCGAGGCGATCGACGTCGAGATCGACCCCGACGCCCCTGCCGAGGAACTGTTCGAGACAGTCGAGGATTTGAACGCCGACGCCGACGTCGACGGCATCCTCGTCCAGATGCCGGTGCCGGATCACGTCGATCAACGTGCCGTCCTGCGGGCAATCGATCCCGAAAAGGATGTCGACGGGTTCCACCCCGAAAACGTCGGTCGACTCGTTGCGGGCGACGCCCGATACAAGCCCTGCACCCCTCATGGGATCCAGAAGCTGCTCGAAGCTGCCGACGTGGACACCGAAGGGAAAGACGCGGTCGTCGTCGGCCGATCAGACATCGTCGGCAAGCCGATGGCGAATCTACTCATCCAGAAGGCGCCGGGCGGGAACGCGACGACCACGGTCTGTCACTCCCGAACCGAGGATCTCGCGGCCAAGACTCGGGACGCCGACCTCGTCGTCGCAGCCGCCGGCGTCCCCGAGATGATCGACGGGTCGATGCTCTCGGAGGGGGCCGTCGTCATCGACGTGGGAATCAACCGCGTCGAGGCCGACACCGAGAAAGGCTATGAACTGGTTGGCGACGTCGACTTCGAAAGCGCCACGGAGAAGGCCAGCGCGATCACGCCGGTCCCGGGTGGCGTCGGACCGATGACTCGCGCGATGTTGCTGTACAACACGGTCAAGGCAGCCGCCAGTCGGGCTGACATCGAGGTCGAACTACCCTGACCCAACACGTCATTCGAGGCTATCGAGGCAATCGCGCGCAGTGTCGAGCGCCGACTGGTCGCCCGTGGCGTACCTGCTGAGTGCGATCAGGCCGTGCAAAAGCGCTTCGGCGTTTTCGGGTGGGATCGATCCGTCGAGCGCCTCGATTCGCTTGCGGTGATCGACGAACCGGCCCATCACCGTTCGCGTCTCCCCATCAGGATGTTCTGTGAGATATCGTGTCAGGTCACGCCGATAGGCGTCGATGATCGCGGCGATCGCAAGCCCCCGCGCAGCGGCGAGCGAGTCAGGGACTGCCTTGGGATCGGGTCGCTCTCCGGCGGTGAGTCCCCGAATCAGCGAGCGGAAATACCGCTTTTCGTCATCGGTGACACGTATCGAACGCGCAATCTCGCTTGCGACGTACTGCACTTCGACAGCGATGACGAACTCCGTGTCGAGTTGGCGTAACTCGCCACCGCGGATGAACCCACGCTGGCGGACGTATTCTCGACACTCCTCGACGGCACGGTCGGCGACCTGCTCGATCGGATCGGCATCGATTGCTTCGATGACGGGTATGAGGTCAAGTTCGACCGGATTGTCGGTGTGTTCAGTTCGCTCGTCGACACCGACGCTTCGCATACTCCCACACTCCGGACACGTGATCGAGCCAGTCTCGTAGTATGACCATCGCGCCCCACAGGCCTGACACTCGCGCTCGCCGCGAATCTTCATACCCACACGTACGCGAGCGGAGACAAAAAACGACCGCGCTCTTCTGGTTCAGACAACGGCTACGGTGTCGCGCCCGCTACTCGCCGACACCGAACGTCGCGGCCGCGTCGTCCGGCACGTCGAAGTCGTGGTAGTGTTCGCCTTTCTCCGTCGAAAGGATGTTCAGCGCGGCCGCCGCACCGTCGCCCGCGGAGATAACTGCCTGCCACTCCTCGGCGCGGACCATCGCACCCGTCGCGTAGGCACCCTCGACGCTCGTCTCCATAGACAGATCTACGTCGACGAGATCGCCGTCGAACGCACAGCCGAGCGACTCTGCGAGGCTGCGGTCCGCGCCGGTCGCCAGAATCAGGTACGCACCCTCGTATTCGTCCGTCTCGGTCGTGACGACGAACCCGTCGTCGGTCGTCGAGAGGTCGGTAACCTCCTGCTCGCGGCGGTCGACACCGAAACTGTCGACTTGCGTCCGGAGCGTCGCCATATACGCTGACCCGTCCTGAGACCCGATGCCCGGGTAGTTGAACAGATGCGCCTTGTGCATCCACGTTCCGTCCGTGTCGAACACCGTCGTTTCGAGGCCGTTTTTCTGTGTGAACAACGCTGCACTGAGTCCGGCAGGACCCCCACCGATGACAAGTACGTCCGTCATACCCATTGTACCCGCGGCGTCCTGAAAGGTCTTTACCAGGGCGAAGTGGTGACCGGAGCCGAAAGACACATCTATGGGACACCAGCGCTGTCAGGACTCAGCCGGACCTTCGATTGAGCTGCGTTTGCCGGCGTGCGATCGACCCAACTGCCAATCACTGGGCGATCGGGAGTTCGGTATCGATGTCCTCGCCGGCGACGAGCGCGGCGACTGCGTCGGTCAGGTCCGTCCGCTCGGCTTCGTTTTCCAGCAATACAGTCTCGCTGGGGAACAACGACTCGCCGACGACGAGTCCGTGGTCGCGGGCGGTCGACCCAGTGACGGTCAAGTAGACGCCCAATCCCGCGTTCGCGATCGCTCGCTCTTCGGTCTGTCCTGACTCCGGATACACGAACTCGATCCCGTCGAGCGCGTCGGTTCCGAGCACGGCTTCGACGAGTCGTTCGTACCGAGGCGAGACACACAGCGATCCCGTGTACGAACTGACGAACGACCGGTCGAGCGGCGTCTCACCCGACGGCAGCACGTCCGGCGTCGAAAGCAGCGTGTGATACACTGTATCGCCGAGACCCGTTCGGAGCCGCACGTCAGTATCCATCGGATCGATGCGTTCGTTGACGGCCTCGAGATCGCCAACCGGGTCCGCGCGGAGTTCGACGACTTCTTCCAGAACGAGATCGGCGCTGTCGAATCCGAGTGCGAACTCGTGTGTCCGGAGCGCACGGAACGGCTCTTCGCGACCGATCAGCCGGATGTCGGCGTCGTCAGTCGGGATCGTCACGCTGTCAAACACCAGTCGTCGCGGCATCCCATCACGGTCGTCACGGAGCAATGAGTATTCCGGAGCTGTCGGGTCCGAAACGTCGCTGTATGCCGCCAGCCGGTCGTAGACGTTGTCGTCCGCCGACTGATTGCCTTTCGTGATCGCCTTCTCATAGCGCAGCGTCGAACTGATCTGGTCGGCCACGTCCGTCGCTCCGGTGCGGTCGGCGATCCGTTCGAGCACCGCCTCGAGTGGGCGGCCCTTGCGCGGGACGGCAACGCTAACGGTCGTCATTATCGAGTACAGCCGTGCAGGAAATAAAACGGGACCGGTTCGCCGCTGCTTAGCTGCCGCCGATGACCGACGAGAGCTGTTCGCGCCACTCCTTGAGGTCTTCAATCTCGGATTCGATCTCCCCGATCCGCTCGTCGACATCGCCGATGTCCCCGACACGGTCGTCGACGTCCTCGATGTCGGTCCGAAGAGAGTCGACTTCTGTCTCCAGCGCCGAGAGACTGTCTTCCATCCCGGTGACGTCCTCGCCGAGAGTCTCGACCTCGCCGCCGATCGAGTCGACGTCCGAATCGAGCGTCTCAACGGTACTTTCGACCCCGGAAACCTGGTCGGTGACCTGATCGACCTCGGAGCGGACCTCGTCCATCGCCTCGTTGCTCTCTGCGGCCATACTCTGGATCTGATCGAGTTCGTCCTCGAACGAGTCGAGCCGCTCACGGAAATCTCGGATCATCTGGTCACCGGTGCCGTTGTCCGCCAAAAACTCCTCTAGGGCTTCGGTGTAGGCTGCTAGGTCACTGACTTCATTCTGGAGGTGTTGAATCCGTGCGTCCGTCGCCCCACTATCGCCGCCACCCGCGCCGTCGAGCGCCAGCTCTTGCCGAAGTGCCCGGACCACGTCATCATCGACTGCGTCGTGGTGGATCTCCGCCAGCAACGTGGTCGTTACGTTCTGCGTCGACTCCCCGTCCTCGCCTTCGCCTTCGTCGCCCATCTCCGCGTCAGGATCGTTCGGGTCTTTCAGATCGAGGGTCTCGATTTCCTCGTCTTCGTCCCCGTCGAGTCCGGGCACACTGTCGCTGTCGCCCGCGATGACGTCCTTGACCACGTCAGAACTCGATTCGTCGAGCACGTCGCCGTCGTCTTCCAGCGGCGGATCGACCTGCTCGATGATCGGTTCCGTCAGGAACTTCTCGACGTCGTCAGTCCCGGTCGATCGGATCCCGTAGACAGTCGTATATTCCGAGTCAGCGTCGATCTCACGTTCGAAGCTGATCCGCTTGTCGTCGATCGTCCAGTGCTCGCTCCCGTACTCCGGGTGGAAGCCGAGGTCCTCGACGGCCACGTCTTCAGGGACCGTATCGACCAGTGTGACCGTCACCGGCTCCGTGCGGCTGGATTCGATCCGGAATGCGATCGCCGGCACCGGGAACTCGTCGGCCTCGAACCGCTTGGCCACGGACACCCCATCGGACGACACCGTGACCGGATCGTACGCTTGTGAGTTACTCATGGTACCATGTCGGTCGAGCAATCGTATTAAAGTTACTTCCCATTTCTCAGTAGATATACCGGCGAATTGGCGATTTCTGACTGCAAGTGGCAAGCTACTTGACCGGCGGCGTCCTCAGTTTTGATATGACTTTTGAGTGTTACCCGACAGGTGTAGTCTCACGGACTGGGGCCGACCGCCCGGGGGGTCTGGTATGAATCCGAGCCGTGTCGACTCGCTGGTCGATCTGACGTACGGGCTGTTGATTGCGCTGTCGGTCGGATTGATACTCCTGGTCGGGGACGAGGTCGGGCTCGCGTTCGGGTTCGGCGTGCTGGTCGCATACGTTGTCCACGTTGTCTGGAAGATGTCTCGGTTCGATCCCGACTGGATGACCACGACTGTCAAAGAAACTGTCAAAGAGACCGTCGACGAGACCGTCGAAGAAACAGTGGGTGAAACTGTCGAGGCGCAGGTCACCGAGTCCGTCGACGAGACTGTCAAAGAGACAGTCGGTGAAACCGTCGAAGCCCAGGTCAGCGAGTCAGTCGAAGAGACAGTGGGTGAAACCGTCGAGGAGGCTGTCGACGAGAGCGTCGAACAAAAGGTCGGAGAAACTGTCGAGGAGGCGGTCGGGGAATCAGTCGAAGACGCGGTCGGCGAAACCGTCGAGGAGGCGGTTGGGGAATCCGTCGAGCAAGCAGTCGACGAAACTGTCGAAGAGAAAGTCAGTGAGACGGTCGAAGAGGCGGTTGAGGAGACCCTCGACGACCAGCCTGCCGAAGAAGGAGAGGATCAAAAGCGATGGACAAACGAAGAGAAATGGGACGACGAGGATGCCGACCAGGACGACACCACGGATGCAGACGGAGGTGAACAGAACTGATGGTCGATCCGCTGCTCGTCGTCGGCGTCATCGTTGCTATGTTTGTCGCGTTCAACATCGGCGGTTCCACGACCGGCCCAGCGTTCGGTCCGGCAGTCGGTGCGAAGGCTATTTCGAAGACGACAGCGGCGGGGCTGATGACGGTATTTTTCTTCATCGGGGCCTGGACAATCGGCCGAAACGTCGTGGAAACGCTCGGTGCGGATCTCATCACTGACCCGAGTGTCTTCACGCTAGAGACGAGCATCGGTGTGCTGTTTTTCATCGGACTCGCGCTGTTCGTCGGCAACCTCTTCGGCGTGCCCGCTTCGACGTCGATGACGGCAGTCGGATCGATCGCCGGACTCGGCGTTGCGACCGGCTCACTCGGCTGGACCACGATGGGTCAGATCGCCACCTGGTGGATCGTCGCCCCTGTGATCGGGTTCTGGGTGTCGTTGATGATCGGCCGATACTTCTACTCGCGCATCAACGCGATGATCGCGATGGATCGGTCGTCAGGGCCGCTGATCGAACTCGATCAGTCGGGTGTCGTTCCAACCCCGTCAGTACACGAGACGACGAACCGTCGGGAACTGTACGGCGTCATCACTGTCGTCGTGATCGGTTGTGTGATGGCCTTCAGCTCAGGAACCTCGAACATCGCGAATGCGATTGCGCCGCTGGTCGGCAGCAACTCAATCGATATGAACCCTGCCATTCTGCTGGGTGGTGTCGCCGTGGGGATCGGGACATTTACCATCGCCCGCCGGACCCTCGAAACGATGGGCAGCGACATCACCGAGTTGCCGCTAACGGCCGCGATCGTGGTCGCGTCAGTCAGCTCCGCACTGGTAATCTTCCTGTCGGCGATCGGCATTCCCGCGAGCTTCGTCGTCATCGCGACGATGTCTATCATCGGGCTTGGTTGGGGTCGTGCAACCCGTCCAGTGACTGTCTCGGAGGCTGTCACCGGCGAGGAGACACCAGCAGTCACCGTCGACTCGTTGGCGGTCGACGAGCCAGGTGAGGAACTGCCGGCGATTGGCGAGGAAGACCCAGAGGTCCCCAACGCGGCGGACCTGTTCGACCCGGCGACGACGGCGCGTGTCGTGTTGATGCAGAACGTCGTGCCCGTTATCGCCACCTTCGGGGCGTATCTGACCTTTGAGTTCGTCCCGATCTTCGGTATTTAACCCGTCTCGTGACCGCTCTCCACAGCGAGTTCAGGCCTCGCCGTAGACCGGAACGGACGCACCGCTGGTTGCGCCCGCGGCGTCACTGCAGAGGAACTGCACGACTGCCGCGATTTCGGCGGGGTCGACCCATTTTTCGTAGTCCCCGTCGGGCATCATCTCGCGGTTCATCGGCGTGTCGATCACGCTCGGCATCACTGCGTTCGCACGCACCGTCCCGAGGTTCTCCTCTGCGATCGTTTCGGTGAGCAGACGCACACCGGCTTTCGACGCGCGATAGATCCCGTCACCGTCCCCACCTTCCAGCGAAGAGCGAGCCGAGACACTGACGATCGACCCTTCGCGCTCTCGAAGATAGGGCAGCGCGTGTTTCGAAGCCAGAAACATCGTCTTGAGGTTGATATCGAACAGGAAATCGAAGGTGTCGACGTCCGTCTCGGCGATCGGCGTCCCACCGCGCCAGGTCCCGGCGACGTTCGCCAGACAGTCGATGCCACCGTGGTCGGCTACGACTTGCTCGACGGTGGACTCGACCTGTGACTCGTCGGTGAAATCAGCCTGGTAGACTGTGATGTGCTCGTGGCCAGGGTCCAACAGGAAGTCCTCGCTTTCCGGTTCGACGATATCGACGGCTGCGACTGTCGCTCCCGCATCGGCCAGACTTGTGGCGATTGCGCTTCCGAGAGCACCGCCTGCACCGGTCACGAGTGCCACACGCTCGCTGAAATCGAACTCGACTGACATCGTTGATTGTTCACACGGTCCGAGAGTGAATAAACTGTCGCATATTGTCACCTCCAAAGCCCTATTGCCACCCCGTCCGTGGCCACCAGTATGCGCTGTATCGCTCATCGCGGATTCGCCGGCCTCTACCCTGAGAACACGCTGACTGCCGTCCGTCAGGCCGCCGAGCGTGCCGATATGATCGAAGTTGACGTCCGACAGTGTCGCTCGGGCGATCCGGTTGTCATCCACGACGAGACAGTCGACCGCGTCACTGAATCGACTGGGGCCGTCGCTGATCTCTCTCTGGCGACGCTGCAATCGATGGACGTACTTGGTACCGGTGAGGGTGTGCCGTCGCTGGAAGCCGTCTTGCGGACCGTGCCGGACGGCGTCGGTCTCAATCTCGAACTCAAAGAGCCCGGCCTCGTCGAGCCGGTGATCGACCTCATCGAAACGTTCGACACCGAGATCCTGCTGTCCTCGTTCGACGCGGAGGCACTTGCGACCGCGCGGGATCTCGCCCCGTCGATCGACCGTGCCTTACTGGTTGATTCGTCTTCGGAAGCGGCTATCGAGCGAGCTGCGAGTTTGGATTGCACGGCCATTCACCCGCACTGGCGGCTGGTCGATTTCGCATTGCTCGAACGGGCCCACCGCTCGGATCTGGAAGTTACTGTCTGGCCGGTCAGCGACCCGGAGCAGACGGCCGAGTACGAGAAGATGGGTGTCGACGGGGTCATCGTCGAAGAGCCCGCCGGCTGCCGCTAGGCCCGCATTCCCTGGAGATTTTGCCGAAGCTTGATTGTTGAGGTCATCAGCGTCGTCGCGGTCATAATCACCAGCACGACCTGGACGTGCAGGACGATCACTCGATCAAGGCCGGCGAACACCGCGAGTTCTGCGATCGGAATCAGTGCCGCAAACAACAACACCGGCAACAGGTGCCGCAGTAGCGTCTCCAGAAGTGTCCCTCGAACGCGGACGTTGTCGAGTCGTCGCTGGCCAAACCGATATCCATACCACAGAACGAAAAGCCCGCTCGCGCCGACGAGCCCGGCAAGCAGTTGCCGGCGTTCGGGGAATACGATCAGACCGAGCGAAAGCACTCCGACGAGCCCGAGAAACACCACCGTCAGCGACACTCGTCGCTCGGGCGGCCCAGCACGTGCCGTTCCAGCGCTTGCGGCGTCGATCTCTCGAAGCGCGAGCGCCAACACGAGCGCGAACAGCAGCGCTGCGCCGATCGTCAACTCGAGCAACCAGTCTAGCGACAGCGTGATACGGCCAATGCCGACCAATCCATAGCCCGTGCCGACGACACCGACAAGCAGGAGATATCCCCACAACGTCGTCTGGGTGCTATCCCCTGCGCGGCCGTTCCAGTAGGCGTACAGTGCGAACCGCACACCGAGTGCCGCCAGCAGGAAAAACGCGATAAACGCGATGAACGTCAGGTTCGGGTTGTCTGCCAGTTCGTTCAGTCCGATTAGGTTTGCCATCTATATTCGCTCCCGTGCATCGAGCAGGTCCTGCTTGAACGCGACAGCCGTTTCATATCGCGTTAGCTTCTGTCTGGCCAGTGCCTTCGAGACGAGTCCGTCGAGAAACGCCGGCACGTCTGCGGCCACAGAGGGCGGTTCCGGTTGCGTATCACCAGGGACACGCGTCCGAACGTCGGCATAGCTTCCGTCATACGGTGGCTGACCAGCGAGAAGATAATAGAGTATCGCGCCCAGCTGGTAGATGTCCGTCGCCTGATCGACGCCACCGAAGGCGGCGTCGAAGTATTCAGGAGCGGCAAATCGCGGATCGAGACAGGACGACGGATCGACAAACCACCGATAGACCGGGAGTAACCCGACGTTGTCGAGTCTAGCGCGTTGCCCCTCTTCAGTTCCAAGCTCGACGGCGACGCTTTGGGGATCGATCCCACCGTGGACGACGTCGTGCTGGTGGAGCGCAGCGAGCGCGTCCGCGAGTCGAGCGACGGTCCCGACTACCTCGGAGACATTCCAAGCTGGCAGATCCGCCTGCAGCGTCGCCTCGACGTGCTGACTGGCAACCCACGGTTCCGGATGAAGGTCGCTGTCATACAGCGAGACGACGTGCTCGTGATCGATCTGTTGCCACTGTTCGATCGCCTCCCCGAGGCGTCGCTGGAACGTCTGTCTGTTCTCGGTCGGCTGGTAGAACAGCCGCAACGAGAGCGCGCGCTCACGTCCTCCTCGCGTGGCCAGCACGGGGTAGGTGTGTGCGTACCGGCCAGGGACCTCTCCCGTCAGTAGCATCAATTGGTCGAACCTGCTTCGCTCCACGATCGATTCGACCCGTTCGTGCAGCCGCTTCACCCGCTGGCGGGCAGTCTCTGTGGGCTCGTCAGCGGTCTCCGTGTCGACCTCGTTGTCAGACGCTGCACGGTCCTCGCTGTCGCCGCCCTCCTCAGATGGGGCTCGCTCGTCGGCTTGTCCGTATACGAGCCCGGATCCAGACGGGCCGGCGCCTGGCTGACGGACGCGCCCGACATCGTCTCGGCTGGGCTCGCCGGGCTGGAAATACCCACTTCGGACGAACCCGCCTTGGCGGGCGTACCGCAGCGGCTCTCCGTCTCGCTGTTCGCGCAACTCTTGGAGGGTTTCGTCGACGCGTGCCGGGAACTGCGTCGTGAGGTATTCGAGTGCCAGGATCGCTTCCGGCCGCGAGACGTCGTCCTCAAGGCGGTCGACCAGCCGACTGACCGTATACTCGACGCTTGTTGGGTCCTCGCTTGCGATCAGACAGATCCCGCAGGCCGCCCCAACACGGACTGTCCGATCGTCGCTGTCGAGGCTTCCGACCAACCTCGGGAGCGCCCGCTGGCCCCGCTCGGAGTCGGCGATGATATTGGCCAGCATCGTTCGGACGTCCTCGCTGTCGACGCTCGACATTGTCTGTGGTAAGTGTCGTGATACTATTCGGTGGTGGGTAATGATACTACCGGCTCCAGTAGTCACGGATCCGCCATCAGTCGATGTTATCACCGCTGAAAATCGAGGGGGTGGGTTTTACTATACAAAGACGAATGTTCTCCCGATGAAATCGTCGAAGCGATCGCTGCTTCCGACAGCGATTCGTCAGAGTTACGCACTGCGGCTTGGGGCCGCACTCGCGTTCTCCATTCTCGTAATTGTCGCGTTTGGTGGCATTATCAGCGCACAGACGAGCACGCAACTACAGGAGAACGTCGAAACGGACCTGACAGCCCAATCGAACGCCGAGGCCAGCCAGATTGACACCTGGTTGCGCTCAGTCAAGAGCGACGCACGAACGACCTCGAAACTCCCGGTCTATGCCAGCGGCGATACAGACCGTATAAAACGGACTCTCGATGAGTCGGTTGCATCCGGGAAGGTGCCTGCGGACGTGGTCGGCGTCCATTACTTGAACACCGAGGATATGACGTTCGAAACCAGTTCAGTCGACGAAATGGTCGGTGTCAACGCCAGGGAACAGGGTGCTCCGTTCGCAACTGATCCCCCGTCATTCGACGGCAGCGATGATGTCGTCTTGACCGAGCCGTTCTCAGTACCGGTTGTCGACCATCCGATCGTCGCTGCGATCACACCGGTTGGGGACGCCGACAATCGGGCGCTAGTGTATATGATTGATCTCTCGGCCCACGCTGACCGAATTGCGGACAATGCGGGGGACACAGAAACGGTCGTGATCGACCAGCAGGGTCGCTACGCGGCCCACCCAAACCAGAGTAAACTCCTGATAGATGCGGGTATCAGTGGCTCTGATCTCGGACCTGGTGACAACGAGTTCAGCTCGTCCGACGGAATGGTTCGAAGCGCCACAGGACTGGAGACCGTCGACTGGACGGTGATGGTCCAGACCCAGCGCGGGGACGCCTACGCGCTGGCCGATCAGATCAACGCCGACCTGCTCGGGTTGGTCCTGCTCGCGATCATCAACCTCGGACTTGTCGGTGTCACGATCGGCAGTAACACGATCGCGTCGCTGCGCCGGCTGACTGCACAGGCCGAGGCGATGGCCGATGGCGACCTTGAGGTAGACCTCCGGACGACACGCGAAGACGAGATCGGCTCGCTGTATCAGTCGTTCTCAACGATGCGTGATTCCCTCCGGACGAACATCGACGAGGCTCAAGAGGCACGCCAATCTGCCGAACAGGCACGCGAATCCGCCGAGCAGGCCCGCCGAGAGGCCGAAAGCGAGCGCGCCGAGATGGAGGCGATGACGTCCCATCTCACGTCGAAGGCAAGTGAATACGAGAGCGTCCTCGATCAGGCCGCCGACGGGGATCTAACCGGCCGAGTCGACCCTCAGAGCGAGAGCGACGCGATGGAGCGGGTCGGCCAGAAGATCAACGCCACGCTGGACTCCCTCGAGCGGATCATCGCCGACGTCGAGTCGTTCTCCACGGACGTACTCACTGCGTCTGATCGCGTCCAGCAAAACGCCGACGAGGTCAGCGAAGCAAGCAAGCAGGTCACCAGCTCAATCGACGAGATCTTCGAGGGAGCACGCAAACAGAACGAGCGACTCAACGACGCCTCCGGGGAGATGGAGAACCTCAGTGCGACTGCCGAAGAGGTCGCATCCTCCGCCCAGGAGGTCGCTGAAACCTCACAGGCGGCAGCCGAGGCCGGCGAAGAAGGTCGCGAAGCCGCCCAAGAAGCCATCCAGGAGATGAACGCTATCGAGGCCGAGACCGAGGAGATGGTCGAGGAGATCAACGCCCTAGACGACGATCTCGATGAGATCAACGACATCATCAACGTGATCACCGAAATCGTCGAGCAGACCAATATGCTGGCGTTGAACGCCTCGATCGAGGCCGCCCACGCTGACGGGCAGGGCGACGGCTTCGCGGTAGTCGCCGACGAGATCAAGAGCCTCGCAGAGGAAACCAAAGAAGCCGCCGGCGACATCGAACAGCGCATCGAGCGCATCCAGTCACAGGCCGGCGAGACCGTCGAAACGATGGAGTCGACCAGCGAGCGTATCACTGACGGGGTTGATACCGTCACCGATACCGTCGACGCCTTAGAGACGATCGTCGATCGTACCGAAGACGCTGACGCCGGCATTCAGGAAATCGACGACGCAACGGCCGAACAGGCCCGGACCGCACAGGAGGTTATGCAGACGATCGACGATCTCTCGGCGATCAGCCAACAGACAGCCCAGGAAGCAGACACTGTTGCTTCTGCGGCCGACGGTCAGGAGCACGCGATCGCGGAGGTCTCCGAGTCCGCAAGCGATCTCCGCCAGCGCGCATCTGATCTCGAACAGCTACTCGAACGCTTTACCGTCGAGACGACTCTCTCAGAAACGTCGTCTCGACAAACGGCAGCAACTGACGACTAACTATGGATCTAGCAATCACAACCTGGTTCACGCTTGGTACTGTCGGGATGGCGCTTGGAACGGTCGGACTGCTAGTGGGGTTCACCCGCCTGTCCGAGGAACACCGCTTGCCGTTTCTGGATCTGGTCGGTGTGACGGCCATTGCGACGGTCGCGTACGCACTGATGGCACTGGACGTCGGCGCGATCACGAGCGCTCGCGGAGCGACGTTGTACATCCCGCGGTACGTCGACTGGCTGTTGACGACGCCGATGCACATCGCCTACGTGGCGTTTATAGCCGGTGCTGATCGCGACACGATCACAAAGCTCGGAGCGTTGCAGGCCGCGACAATCGTGCTCGGGTTTGCCGGCGGAATGGTCGCTTCGCCGCTGAACCTAGTGCTGTTCGCCGCTGGCTCGATCGCCTTCGTCGTTCTCGTGTACTGGCTGTACACCGATGTCGGTGAGCTCGCCACCGAGCGCGATGATATGACCCTGGCGCTGTACCGGACGCTGCGGAACTTCGTCGTCGTCCTCTGGCTCGTCTACCCGGCTGTCTGGCTCCTCGGTGAGACTGGCTTCGCCATTATGGACACCGAAACCGTCTCGCTGGTGGTCACGTACATCGACGTCGTCGCCAAAGTCGGGTTCGGCCTGATTGCCTACTCGACGCTGCGTGACATCGAGTTCCTGGACTCGTCCGAAGACAGCGTGATGGCGACGTCGGCAGACTGAGCGTCTGACCGACGCGCGTCCCCATACATTCGATTCGAACTGCTTGGACTGTTCGCTCGTTCATTTTATGCCACTGTTTGGATCGTTTCGATAACGTACAGCCGCGACTCGCGGGTCTGCGAGCGACAGAATAGCGGGCCGGGCGCGATTTGAACACGCGACCGTCTGATTAAGAGTCAGACGCTCTGCCAGACTGAGCTACCGGCCCTTGCACTGCGAGTTAACGGCAGGGCAGTAAAATAGGTTTCCTTTCGCGGCCGTCCGAGAGACGGCGACGGGATCGTCACGACCTGCTGGCGCGTCGTCCCAGCAGGTCATTCCTCGGGTGTGACTCCTGAGAGTCGCATCGCGTTGCCGGTGACGGCGGTCGTCATCCCGGCATCACCCGCCAGGACGGCCAACCAGATCGGAACGTACCCGAACGGGACGGCGAGCGCGAGTGCGGCCTTGATCGCCAGGCTTGACCAGATGTTCTGCCTGATGACGCCGTTGGCGTCGTCCGCCAACTCGTACAGGTACGGTAGTTTCGAGAGATCGTCGCTCAACAGTGCGATATCTGCCGTCTCGAGGGCCGTGTCCGTCCCGGCCGCCCCCATCGCGATGCCGACGGTCGCGGTCGCCAGTGCCGGCGCGTCGTTGATGCCGTCTCCGACCATTGCGACACCGTCGTCGAACTCCGCGACGAGATTTTCGATCGCTTCGACTTTCTGCTCGGGTAGCAGTTCGGCTTCGAACTCATCGACACCGACCTCCTCGGCGATGGCCCGGGCGGTGCGCTCGTTGTCGCCGGTCAACATTACTGTCCGTTCGACGCCTAGCTCACCCAGTCGCTCGACTGCTCTGGCAGCGTCAGGTCGGATCTCGTCGGCAACTGCAATCACGCCCTCAAGTGTCTCGTCAGTGCCGACCAACACGACCGTCTTGCCCTCAGACTGGAGTGCTGGGACAGTGTCTTCGAGCAGGTCCAAGCAGTTGTGTCGATCGCAGAGCTGTTGGGCGGTTTGGGTCACGACCCCTCCGTCAGTCGTCGCGTGGACGTGGGTGAGATCGAAGCCCAGTTCCTCGAACAAGCCGGGCTTGCCGGCGTAGTGGGGGGTCCCGTTTAGTTCCGCGCGCACACCTTTGCCGGGCAGCGTTTCGAAGTCCTCGACGGCCCGGCCATCGACGTCGGCGTCGCTGGCCTCCTCGACGATTGCCTCGCTGATTGGGTGCTCGCTCCGTGATTCGAGCCCACGGGCACACCGCAGGACCTCCTCTTTGGTCTGTCCGTTGAGTGGGACGACGTCGGTGACCGTGAGTTCGCCTTTGGTGAGTGTCCCGGTCTTGTCGAACGCGACCGCTTCGACGGCACCCGTCGCTTCGAGGTGGTTGCCGCCTTTGATCAGGACGCCGTTTTTGGCGGCGCTGGTGATCCCCGAGACGACCGAGACGGGCGTGGAGATGACGAACGCACACGGACAGGCCAACACGAGCAGCGTGAGGCCGTACACGACCGCTGTCGACCAACTGCGTCCGAGCACGAACGGGCTCGCCAGCGTGACCGTGATCGCGAACGCAACGACGGCCGGCGTGTAGTACGACGCGAACCGCTCGACGAACTGCTCGCGTTCGGTCTTGTTCGACTGGGCGTCCTCGACGAGTTCAATGATCTGCGAGAGGGTGTCGTCGCCGGCCGCCGCCGTCGCCCGAACTTCCAGATATCCTTCCTCGTTGATCGTGCCGGCGAACACCTCCTCGCCGACGGTCTTGTCGACAGGGACGCTCTCGCCGGTGATCGGTGCCTGATTGACAGCGCTGGTCCCTTCGATCACCTCGCCATCGACTGGAATCTTCTCGCCGGGCTTGACGATCACGACGTCGCCGGGTTCGACCGCCTCGACGGGTACGGTTCGGGTCTCGCCGTCTCGACGGACGGTCGCCTCTGTCGGCGAGAGGTCCATCAGTTCGCGCAGCGAATCCCGTGCCCGATCCATCGAGTAGCGTTCGAGGAGTTCGGCGACGCTGAACAGGAACGCAAGCGTCGCGGCCTCCAGATACAGCGGCTCGCCGAACCCGAGACTCGCCAGCAGCGCGCCGAGGATGGCGACTGTCATCAAAAAGTCGATATCGAGATTGCGGTTGCGTGCAGAGTAGTACCCGCTCCGGAAGATCTCTTGGCCGCCGACGGCGACCGCTAGCAGAAAGGCGACGTCCGCGAGCGCGAAGTCATTGCCGAGTAACGTCCCGACGGTGGCGTTCTGCCCAGCGAGCGGGAACGCGAGGGCCAGCCCGAGCGCGACGAAGGCGCCGCTGATCCAGGTCTTGATCGCCCGCGAACTCCGCCAGACGGTTTCGCGATCGGAACCGTCCGTCTCCTCGCCCCGGCCCGCTACTTCGTAGCCGGCGGTCTCGATGGCGTCGACGACCGCCCCAGTTCTGTCTGGGTCGTGGGTGACGACGACTGTGCCGGTCGTCGGGCGCGTCTCGTAGTCAGCGACGCCGTCGACCCTCTCGAGGGCGTTTTCGACTGTGCCCGCACACGAGGCACAGTCCATTCCCGGCACGTCGAACGTCGTCGCCTCGCCAGTGTCCTTGACAGTGTAGCCGGCCGTCTCGACCCGCTCGGCGATCTCTTGGGGCGTCGTGGACCCATCTTCGAACGTGACGGTGACCCGACCGCTGGCGACCTGTGGGTCGACGGCCTCGACACCGTCAAGTTGCTCGACACTCGTCTCGATTTTGCCAGCACACGAGGGGCAGTCCATCTCCGGGACCTCGAATGACGCCGCATCCTGCCCCTCCTGTTCTCGATCAGCCATTATCCCGAACTAGCCTACGTCGTTATATTAACTTGGCTGTTGCTTAGCGGGCAATTCATATTCATCATTAACAACACCTTACCAATCTTCTAGTAACCTGTTCGACGAACGGCCACCGATCACGCAGACGGTTCGTCGGCGCCTGTCTCGTCGCTGTCAGTGTCTTCGGGGTCTGCCTCGTCGCGTGTCAGCCGAACCGATTCGATTCGTGGCCCGTTGATAGCCGTCACTTCGACGGTAAAGTCATCGATCACGACACTGTCACCGACTTCGGGAGCGCGTGCGAGTTCGTCCAACACGAGTCCGGCGATCGTCTCGTAGCCCTCGGCTTCGAAGTCGGTCCCGAGCACGTCGTTGATCGTCGAAAGCGGCACGGCACCGTCCGCGTCGTAAGCGTTCCGTCCGTCTTGGCGGATCGCAGGCTCGCGGTCGTCGGCGTCGAACTCGTCTCGGAGGTCCCCGACGACGGCCTCGACGGCGTCTTCGATCGTTACCATCCCCTCGAGTGCACCCCATTCGTCGACCACGGCGGCCATCTGTCGCCGTTCGTCTCGGAACTGTAACAACAGCTCTCTGAGCGAGGTCATCTCGGGGACGACAACGATCTCGCGGGCGAGTTCCGCCGCAGTTGCCTCCTCATCGCCGGTGTGAGCGGCACCGAGGACGTCTTTGACGTCGAGATAGCCGATCACTTGATCCGGTTTGTCGGCTGCGACGACGGGATATCTGGTGTGTCCGGCCTCGAGAACGGTTTCCCGGATGTCGGAGAGCTGTTGGTCCCCGGCGACGCTCACCACGTCCGGACGCGGCACCATTACCTCTCTCACGGTTATGTCGTCCAGATCGAAGACGCTCTCGATCATCTCGACCTCGGACTGTTCGACGTGGCCTGCCTCGCCGGAACGAGCCAGGATCCGTCGGATCTCGCGTTCTTCAAGTGTCTCCTCGCTCTCGGACGCGGGCGGGACGCCGAGCAGTGTCGTGAACGCGTTTGCCGTCCCGTTGAACACGACGATCCCGGGAGCAAACAGATAATACGCGATCTTCATTGGGGGCGCCAGAAAGAGCGCGAGGCGCTCGGCCTGTGAGATGGCAATCGTCTTCGGAGCGAGTTCGCCAAAGACGACGTGCAGGAACGTGATACTGCCGAATCCGATCGCGAACGCGACGAGATGGACGAGTTCGGTCGGGAGAAACCCACCGAGGAGTGGTTCAACAAGCGCTGCGACCGCCGGCTCGCCGACCCACCCCAGACCTAGTGAGGCGATCGTGATCCCGAGTTGGGTCGCTGCCAGGTAATCGTCGAGGTTGGCCATCACATCTTGTAGCGTTGCCGATCCGGCCCGCCCTTCCGCGGCGAGTTGCTCGACCGACGTCGAGCGTACCCTGACAAACGCGAACTCGGAGGCGACGAAAAAGCCGTTCAACACCACCAGTACGAGCGCGAGCACCACCTGTAACGACGACACAAGGAGATTCACCATCGACGCTCACCGGGCCAGCACCCGTATGTCTCGGCTGTGTCCATACTGGCACCTCTCGACGAGCCCACTAAAAAGGTCGTTCGGTCTCTCCTCGAGACAGCCCGTCGCTGAATTCTCTCAAAAGTTTTTTCAGTATCGAGTTAATAGATATACCTGTATGGGACGAGAGGCCTATCGACTGACCGAATCGGTTGCAGGGTTCCCGGAGGGAGAGGTACTCGACGTGACTGCGCGGTTCGGCGATTGGCACATCTACGATATGGAGTTGGAGCCGCGCCGCGAGACGGCGACGACGCCGAGCAAGATTGTCGTTTCCGAGGCAGACGCGGGATTCAGTGAAGCGGAGATCCTCGATGAGACGGCCCGGATCGGCGACTGGCACGAGTACGACCTGGCGTTCGAGCCGGGCGCGACTGCAAACGACGAGCCGACGGCACTCACGAGAGACGACCTCGAATCTGTCGCCGAAGCTGTCGAGGCGTCCGGCTAATCGTTCGCCGAACGCGCTGACGGTGTTGCCCCCTGCTTTTCGCGGAGTGAGCGCCCGAGTTACTGTTGCAAATCGCCACCGCGGATCGCCCGTTCTGCCGCCTGTAGCGCCGCGTCCGGGTCGAAGTCTTCGATAATCGCCTCCAGCGTCGCGTCCGATTTCTCGGCTAACTCGTTGGCGTGGGCGGTGATGTTCGGCACAGCGCGCAGGATGTTGTCGACGATCGGGACGGCCGCAACCTGCGCTGACCGAGATAACGGGTTTAGATCGATCACGATTTCGGTCTTGCCCATCGCTCCGAGGGCCTCGGCTCGGTCGCCGTCCTCGAGGGGAACGATCACGACGTCGGCGCTCTCGATGCCGTCAGCGTCCACCGTCCCGCGCTCGTGGTCCAGCCCAGGGATTCGGCCGTCCCCGGCCAGCCCTTTCACGTCCTCCGCGCCGTGTTCGCGTAGGTGGTCGGCGATCGCCTCCATTCGTTCGTCAGTACGGTTAAACAGGTTCACCTCGATGTCCGCACCGGTCGCGGCGGCCAGTTCGACACTCTCCTCGGGAACGAGCGCGGCGACGTTACCGTTGACCGAAAGCACAGGACGGTCGGCCAAAAGCAGGTGCGCGGCGGCGACGCGTTCGGCTGTCTCGGCACTGTCGATAGTCTGCTCACCCAATAAGTAATCGAACGCCTCACCCCGCCCTTCGGCAATCAGTCCCTGTTTGCTCGTGATGCCTTTCTCGACCCCCGCCTCGATTCGGTGGCGCGTCAACAACGATTCGTAGCGAGGGTGACTTTCCGGGATATCGAGTTCGTCAGCCATACATATCCTCGGGGAAGCAGGAAAAAGCCGTTTTCGCTACCCGGCAGCGATCTCCGACCCGGCTTGCAACTCGGCACGCGGCCGACTGTCACGAACCAAAGGTTCAAAGCCAGCACTCACGTATCCGGGGGTATGAGTACTGACACTGACGACGGTGGGAGTGATCTCGAGAATCGCATTGCGAACTTCCTGCGACGAAACTTCCCACAGATACAGATGCACGGCGGCAGCGCAGCAATCCAAGAGCTTGACCCCGAAGCCGGTGAAGTCACAGTCTCGCTGGGCGGGGCCTGCAGCGGGTGTGGTATCTCGCCGATGACGATCCAGGCGATCAAGACCCGTATGACAAAAGAGATCCCCGAGATCGAGACGGTTCACGCTAACACTGGCGCCGGCGGCGGTATGGGCGCTGCCGACGAGGGGCCGACGCTGCCTGGCGATTCAAGAGGCGGCAGCATCGACGACGGCAGCGACGACGAAGGTCCACAGGCTCCGTTCTAACGTTCACTTTCGCAGGTTTCGCTCTCGTTCCCACGTCTCGATGAGCGCTGTGAGCGTCTCGTTGACAGGGACTGGCTCGTTCGCCCGCTCGCGGACCGCGCCGTTTATCCCCTCAATTTCGGTTCGCTGTCCGGCTTCTAAGTCCTGATACATCGACGAGCGGTTCGGTGCTGTCGTCTCGATGACCGTCACAAGCTCGTCGGTTACACGTTCGTTGGACAGCTTGACCCCGTTTTCGCGCGCGACTTGCGCAGTCTCGGTGGCCGCTCGCGCGGCGAGGTCACTGGCCGGTTCCTCAGTGAGGGCCCCATTTTCGACGCGGGCCAGCGCGGTAATCGCGTTGATCCCGGCGTTGATCGCGAGCTTTTCCCAGAGCTTGCGCGGCATATCCGTTGTGACAGCCGTCTCGATCCCTGCCTGCTGGAAGGCCCCACCAATCCGATCGGCTTCCCGCGAGTGGCCGCCAGTCCTTGCTCCAAGCGTCACTGTTCCCACGCCCGTGCAGGCCACGACGCCAGGTGTGTCCAACCGCGCCCCGTAGGTACAGGTGCCTGCCAGTACTGTGCCATCGAGCGATTCAGCCAGTGTCTCCTCGTTGCCGAGTCCGTTTTGCAACGAGAGGACGGTGTCTGGGTCAGCCGCTCGGAGCGTGCGAGCCGCCGCGTCGGTGTCGTAGCTTTTGACCGTCACAATGGCCAACTCAGTCGAGTCGGGGACGGTCGTGTCCGCAGCAGGCTGTGTCGTGGCTTCGATGTCGCCGGTAATGGCAAGCCCTTGCTCTTGGACAGTACTCACGTGTGGGTCACGACCGACGAGCGTCACGTCGTGTGTGTCTGCGAGTAATCCGCCGATCAGGCTGCCGAGGCTTCCAGCCCCGAAGACGAGTATCTGCATTCGATCCGGGATGTACTAACACTGTGACAGAACCTATAAACTTCGACCCGCGTTCGGGTAGTGATTCTGGACACTGCCGTCTGCCGTCGCAAGCGTCAGCGTCACGTCACCGTCGGCCGGCAATTCGATGGTCTCGACCGATGCCGTCGCGTTCGTCCCAACGACGACATCTGTGTCGCCCGATGACGCCGCCGACTCCCAGCGAAGGGTTCCGGTAAACCGCCTGTCGAGATCGTTGTGTACGAGGAGATCACTCTCGTCGGCACTCGGATCGGCAAGCGTCGCCTGTACTGGCTCGAAGGCCGTCGCGAGCGCGTCGAACGCTTGCTTGGGGTCTCCACGGGCGTCGAGGATACCCATTCCCGCATCGCCGGTGTCTCGAAGTGCGTACGCCGTCAGGATCGACGTGCCTTCGTTCCGGAGTGCCTCGGCGACGCGCTTTAGCACGTGTGCCTGGTAGCGCTGTGAGGCTTCGGGCCCGCCGTCGACGTGCCTGTCGTGGACGCGCTGGTCGAAGCCAGCGAGTTCCGACGGGTCGTCACTCGCGAGCGCGCCGGCCCCGAACTCTGCGACGGTATCGCTGTTCAGGAACCGTTCTACGTCCTCGGCACGGCCATAGCGCCACCCGGGGTACAGCGTTGCAGCGTCCGTCTCTATACCGGGTGGACCAACCACGGGGAACACGAGCACCGACGACGGGAGCGCTTCGGCGATCGCACGAGCGTTCGCGTCGTCATAGCTAGCCCGCCACGCCCGCCAGCGAAACCGGAGTCGGTCAACGAATCCGGCGCCGAGCGGCGTCTCGAATGGATCGACCGGATCGTCGTGGACGCCAACCGCAACCAGTGATGCCGTGTGACCGTACTGCTCGAGCAACTTCGACGCTAGTGTTCGGCCGCGGTCGACCTCCGGGACCACATCGCCTGTCAGTGGGACGTCCGTCCACAGCAGGACTCCTTCGCGATCACAGGCGTCGAGTACCGCCCGAGAAGGGACGTGTGCGTGTGTCCGGACGAGATTCGCGTTTGCCTCGGACGCACGAACGACGTCGTCCGGCGTCGCATCAAGCAGGTTGACGCCGCGCAGCGTCGTCTCGGTCCCATTGATCGTCAGCTGTTCACCGTCGTATTGGACGTCGGTGAAACCGGTCGTGACGGTCGTTTCCATTCCGTCGAACTTCGCGACTACGTCGTAGCGGTTCTGTGCCCCGAGGTTGGCCGGCCACCACAGCGACGGGTCCCGCATCTCGACGGTGTGTTCGACTACAACACGCTCGCCGGCGTCGGCTTCGATCGGCACTCGTTCCATCATACCGCGGCCGCGGTTGCTGTCTGCCGGACGGACCGAGAGCGTCAGTCGATCGTCGATCGCTTCGTCCGCGACGACCGCCGCGCGGACGTCGATCAGTCCCCGCCCGTCTTCGAGCCGTGGCGTCACGTTGAGTCGGTCGATGTAGGTGCCCGGGTAGCGCCTGAGCGTCGCGTCCCACCAGATCCCGGGGACGGACTCTGCCGCAGGGATCGCGTCCGTCTCGTATATCCCACCGAACCCATCGGTCGGGCGCCGACAGACGACCCGCACGTCGGTCTCGGCGTCGGGATCGAGCCATTCACCGAGGGGCACTCGAAGCGGCGCGAACGGGACCTCGTGCGTTGTCACTTGCTGGCCGTCACACCAGACGGTAGCCTCACCGTAGCAACCCCGCAATTCTAGGACCGCATAGGACATCGGCCCCGAAAGCGGGTCTTCAATGACGGTCCGGTACGCGACGGCATCAGCCCCGGCGAACTGCGTGGGTCGACCAGGCACCTCAACTGACGTCCACGACTCCGGCTCCGGATGGGTTCCGTCCGGCTCGACTTCGGCACCACGCCATTGCATATTCCTGCCAGTGATCGCCGAACGTATAAAGGAAACTGTCACACTGCGCGACAGCCGCCGGAAAGTGTATGCAGTCGGTACCTGCCAGGTCAACTGTCCCGCACGGCAGGTAAGGAATCCGCCTCGCGCTCTCGTTTGCGCAGTCCGGCAGGTGTCAGTTTAGGCCAGCCAGGCGTCCTCAATCTGGACGGACCCGCGAGTCCCGTCCCACGTAGTATCGTATTCGAGCTCGATCCGACGATCCATATGCGGACCATCAGTTACGATCGTCTCGAACTCTCCACCCTCGCCCAGAACGTGGACGCCGTACTCCTCGTTGAGCGCCTGAAGATCCGCCAGCGCGTCGCTGTCGAGTCGGCGACCGAGCCACGACTCGTCCAGTCCGTACGCGGCGACTGTGATGATCCGAATCTCGAACCCCGCGTCTAGCATCGATTCGGCCAGCTCTACCGGGTCCTCCTGCCAGAGGGGGGCGAACAGTTCGGCACCGAGTCGGTCACACATCGCCCGGATCCGGCTCGTTTGATACTCGCTTTGGACGGCTCCTGCGGTCACACCGCCGATGCCGCCATCGAGGCGGTCGGCCAGTGCGTTCAGCTCTGCTTCCAGTGGCTGGAGCTCGGCGTCGCCCTGATCGCCGACATCGACGACCTCGTCGGTCTCGAAGGCGGCCGGGTCGACGGTCTCCAGTTCGATCCCAATACTCTCGGCGGCTAGCCCGGCCAGTTCCGTCGCCGGGACGTGATACAGATACGAGTCCCCGTCCGGATTGACCGTCACCAGTCGTTCGACTGGATGGCCGGCTTCCAGAGCCTGATAGAGGGCCCACGAGGAGTCTTTGCCGCCCGAGAAGAGGCTTACCCACGCTCCGTCGGACATACCTCGTGTAGGTAGTCCCTCTCGTATACCTTGCTCGGTCGAGCGGCACCGTCTCGTGGGCAAGTCGCACAGCAGATCAACCAGCAGTCGACGCCGCGGTCATCGGTGCACCGTGATTGTCACCGCGCCACAGTCACACTCGTAGGCCCGGCGTTGCCCCCTGTCAGTCTCGAAGACCAGCATACAGTGCTCGTCTTCGAGTTCCCGATCGCAGTGTTCGCACGTGCTGGTGAGTTCGTTCAGCATATCTACAACTACGTGCCGAGGGGTACTGAAAGCGAGCCATCCCCGGAGTGAAAGTGAAAGTATAGTACCTCAAACGGTGTTCCTTGGTGACTGAGATTATTGAAACAAACCCGTCGGTATATCGTGGTGTTTGAATGCGTTAGCGCCGACTACTCCTCAGAATTTTGACTGACTATGTCCGTCTGTTTCCTCTTGGAGCCATCGATATCAACAATCAGTTCATCGTCCACATCAGTTTCTTTAACAGTTGTTGCAAATACGGTTTATTTATTCAGAACACACGGGCAACAATGGTGGCTTGGTTCTCCGCGAAATATTGGGAAATGAACCTTCCAGATTTTGGTACGATTTATTATATGTAACCTGGTTTACGACGGGTGATAATACTGATCTTATTACATCAGACGAAGAAGAGCCAGTACACAGTTATTGTATAGAAAGCAATTGTTAGGAGATTCTTGAGGTTAGTCTGTAGAAAGTCGGGGAATGAGAGCGTCCCAAATATTAGAGCAGGAACTTCGATTATATGCTTCGTTAATCGTGTGGCAGCAAGGATGAGAACTACATCAAGGAATGGTATCCCAACGAAGTAGGTGGCCAGCAGGTATGCGATAGCAGCAAATACAGGAATAACAATAATTGATGCCCCGAAGAACAGGCGGGAAAGACTCAAGTCGTCTTTCCCATCTAATGCACTTTCAACCTCAGAAACAAAGTTTCGCAGGTCCTGTAACTCTTCAGAATCTCCCTCTGGGATACTGTCTTTGAGGAGAAGATACGACAACTGGGCACTGAAATTGTATAAACCGTAGTTCGCAATGGCGTTCAGGACGTCGTCTGAACTTTCTACATTCTCAGCAGCTGATGACGCGTAGATGTAAGTTGCCGTTCCCCAGAAGAGCAGATAAGCCTTGTAGATGAACTCAATGAAAATAATACAGATGAGAGTGAGAACCATCGCTCCCACAAGATGGGCAGTAGTTACCCCGATGTTGATGGGCAGTTTGAGTAGTGCGATGGACACGGAGGCATGAATAATGTGAAAAGTAACGATAATACCCAAGAACTCAACCACGCGGTACGTATATCCAAAATAGACCTCCCCATTTGAGAACCGCGAGGTGTTTACACTCCAGTGGAATACCGCTACAGCGGGGAGTATTAGCGCAGCTGCTTTGATTATATACCCTTTGAGGCCAGGTGGAGCTGTTGTGAGTGTGGCAGCTGACAGGACCCCAGAGGTAGCCACTTCAAATTGGATTTGGTCTTGTCGAGAAAAACCAAACAGTATGGATGAGACTGATTCTGTTGACTCATCCTCACCATCCGAGCCTTTGGGTGAATCCATCTATCCTAATAGTGATTAATATTGTGACAAGATGAAATGGGCTAACAATCCAGATCCGGGATATGGGGGCTTATCATTACCAGAAAGTCAAAGTTCTCCCACAATTAAGCTTTGGACAACTGAATGGAGATAACCAGCTAATGAATGACGAACCAGAGCCAGCGGGATTCCCGAATACAGACACTGATGAAGCGGATACACAACGAATCTTATTGAATGTCATCCATCCAGATCGCGTAAAGTTGGAATTCGAGACCCGAGATAAATATCCAAACCGGGATGGGTTCATAGAAATTGCAAATGAAGATGAAATACCAATCGGTGATCTCGTCATCCAAGTGAAAAAGCTCAATCAAGAATATACTGATCCCCCAAAATTCCCGGCTAAAGTGAAGACACTCATATATGCAAGGGCAATCAGTCCGCCTCTTCTAATCCTAGGCGTTGATGTTGATGAAGGGAAAGTATACTGGAAGCATATCTCTAGAAAATGGTTACAGGAGCAGGAAGACGATCTAAGAGAACAGAAGACCAAGACCATTCATTTCTCAGAGGACCATGTCTTGGATGGTGAAAATCGTGGATATATCTCAGAGTGGGAAAATATAGCTGTTGAAAATAAGGAGAAAATAAAGAATCTTGATGAATATAAGCGACTCAAGAAAACAGCTACTCCTGCGTTAGGAAAAGAAAGTCCTTATTATCCACATATCCACCGATTTCTTGACGAATATAATAGGCTTCGGTCGGTTGAGTTTGAAGTAATACAACGATGGGAAGCTGACGATGTTTGGTCATATGGATATGTTGACGGCATCTTTGAAGATGACCAAGTGCTGTTTGGCTTATACCCAATACCATCAACTGTTAACGATGTACAAATAAAGGAGATTGATCGGTCTGAGTTAGTTGAGATGGATAGTCACCGGGTTGTTCGTGTGATACACCAAGCAGGAAATCCGCTCAAATCAAGTCCAGAAGAATACGCCAAGTCTCAAATAAAAGATAGAGTCGAAGATATAATCGAAAATCAGAACTTGGATCTATCTAATTCCAATTTCCTCGTCAGGGAGGTTGTATTCGACTTTGTTGATGAGCATCATGAGATAATGGGTCTTGAAAAACAGGATGAGTACGAGACTGACGAACTATATGATGGATTCTTTTACTATCTCCAGAACTGGCTTGATACAGCGATTTCGAGTTTTGCAGAGGCCGACTTCCGAGATTTTGTCTCATATGGTGAATATCTGAGCCCTGTCGCGGTGACTGGAAGACTAAGAGAAGAAAAAATGGAGGAAATCCATGAACAAATAGATGGGACGGAAGGAGAACTCCAATACTTGTATCCAATCGGAACTCACCGATATTCCCCGCAGGTGCTAGCTGAGGCATTTGATAAAGTGTCATCCATCGATGACTCTATTGAACGGCCATATCTTGAACCAGATGAGGTGCCCGATGAACAGGACTCATGGTATGTTTGGGAAGGATACTCCCAAAATAGGCTGTTGAAAAATGTAGAACGCGTATGGTCGAATCTCCCTACTTCTTACAACAGTATTGTGCGTTCAAATTTCCCGGAGGTACAGGATGATCTCATATATTTCGACAAGTACTCGAAAATCGTTATCCAGGTCAATAATTCTGACTCTGATCAGCGACCGAGTGAGACACGACTATTCCTTTCGAAGAAGGGGGACAATAGTAAAGTCAGTGTTGAAGTAGTACCTGCTGATGAAGCCCCCGATGTAATAGATAATGCCACTCCCGGTGATCATATCGAGGTTTTTGACGAAGAGTATACAGTTGAGACGTTGTCTGTTGGTGAACCAGTTTTCTTTGCAGATAAGCCACCTGTGCTTAGTGAATCCTGTAGCCGACTTGAGGACCAGATTGATGATTACTTTTCGGATGTATCGTCTCATTTTGGCAGACTTATTCCAAACGCTGCTGCGCAGAGCGACATAGGTGAAGATGAAGATCAGGATAGCTGATCGTGCTATTTCATCGGAGATGTGTTATTTTCCGGAATCCGACCAAGGATTTAGCGCCGTCAGTTGGTCTTCTACGATAGAGAGGTCTTCCTTCTCTCCAATTTGCAAATCAGTCGGATCTTCCTCAATAGCACGCATCACGTCGGGGCCGCGGAACGGGTAGTTCTCGTCGTCATCACCGAGGTCAATCCCTAACTCATCGGCGCGCTTCACGTTCGCGGTCAGCCATATGTTGTACCAGAGAACTGCGAAGTAGAACACCTGCACGCGGATGTAGTACCGCGTCGAGCGCTTGGAGCGCGAAGTTGAGGAACTCCGCGAGAAACTGGACGAAGACAGCAGCCCGTGATCTTGGGTGCCGTTTGGATTTAATTCGACGAACAGTCTTTTTTTATCCACAGTACGTTTAGATACATAACACGTGTCCGCGTCGCGTCACGATTCCAGGTCTAAGTCGGTTTATACCAAGTTCGACATTAGCGATTACGTAGACCGACACCGTGACGTGTCCCGCTTTAGACTCTCTGAATCGGATTCTCCGAACGAGCAGTTTGCAGAACTCGATGAGAAGCTCGAAGAGGTGACCCAGTTACTCGGCGATCGCTACGACAGCGTTGAAGATTACATCGCGAACCACTTTGTGGACTGGGTTGACGAGGACGACCTGATCAACTCTTCATTTCCCGGCCCTGCGATGGTCAAGGCCCACATTCTGAAACGGATATCACCGGACATTGACGGCTACGACAGTCTTCAGTGGACGCTGGAAGGCAACGCGGATCTGGCGAAATCGATAGGGTTCGACCCTGGAAACATCCCACACCACACGACGTTTTCGACGCAGTGGTGGGAGCGCTACCGTCCAGCCTTCCGCGAACACGTCCGGTTCGAGGCCGCGTTGGCGGCGCTGAAGTGCCAGCAGTACGACCTGGAGATCTCCGAGGAAGGCGAGAAACTCATTGCAGAATTTGACCGCAGCGACACCGATGACGACCAGGACATCCCGGACAAGTACCGTCTCGAAAACGAAGAACGCGACCGTGTCTTCAACGAGTTTCGGGACCTCTTTAACGAGCTGCTCGACTACGGTCGCGGGTCGAACAAGCAAATCGACGGCGAGGACCTGACTGAACTGGCGACGTTCACCAGCCGCCGGAACGAATCGGTTGCCGGCGGTCGAGACGTGTTTCTCAAGGAAAACCGCGTCACCGACGATGACTACATGACGTCGGAAGCGCTCGCCAAACCCATCCGACAGTTCTCGCGGCAGCTCGCCGAGTTGAACTACGCTCGAAACAACGCGATATCGCCGGACGAGCGCGACTACGACTGGTCGGTGAATCCCGAAGATCGTGACTTCGAAGAGGGAGAGCGCTGGCACGACCGCACCGAGCGCGGCATCGGTAAGCAGGTCCGAATGCTGCAATCGCGCGGAATGCTCGATCGGCCCGTGGACATCTGTATCGACGGGACAGCACGCGAGTACAACAATCGGAACGACACCGACGTCGAGGAGCCCGACGGCGTGCTGCACCGGTACCCGAAGTACGAAACCGGCTACGCGTGGGAAGACATCACGATCACCGCCATCTACCGTGGTCGGGCCATCGTGCTGGCGAATATCTCGAAGGTCAAGGCCGACAACCGATTCCAGTGCGTGCGCTACCTTCTCGACCGGGCCCGTGATCTGGTCAACATCAGGCACGTCTACGCCGACTCCGAGTTTGGCACGCAGAAGATTTGCTCGTACATCAACCACATCGGCCTCGACTACGTCATCAAGAAGCGGAAGACGCCGACGGTGAAGCAATTCTTTGACGAGGCCGAGGGGCGAGCAGCCTGGACGGACTACGAGATCGAGGGCAAAGACCACACCCGTCACAAGACCACGCTGCTGGCGCTGGAGAAGGTATCGAGATCGGTGACGAAGAAAGGCGAGAAGCGCCAGAAGAGAGAGTCCACCAACGACGATCGGACGCAATCCACCCTGTCAGCCTACGAAACTGGGGCGGACGGCAACGAGGATGCAGATGACGACCAGGACGACGACGAAGACGAGATAGAATACGCGTCGTTCATCACCAGTCTCGACGTCGAGGCCCGCGGGATCCATCCGAGCAGGCCTGGGCCGCGCCGGAAAGAACACACAGCGTTCAGCGTCGGGCAGCTGTACCGGCGCCGCTGGAGTATCGAGACTGCCTTCCGGGACCTGAAGCGCAACTTTAAGGCCAAACCTCGATCCCGGTGTCTCGGCATCCGGCGGTTCTTCTTCATGCTCTGCTTGCTCTTGTACAACTGCTGGGTGGTCCTGAACATCATCGTCGCCAACGAGATGGACCACCGCGAAGACACCGAGATCATCTGGCGAAAGAAGATCTTCATCATCGACCTGCAAAACAAGGTGTTCCCGGACGTGGAGTTCGGCTGATAGAGGGCGTTTTCCTTCACGGTTCGCAAAAACGTGAGCTACAGCTGTCGCGGTCACCTCCTGTTTTCCGGTGGAATATCTCAGAATATTTAGGTACGCCCTGGTAGTCGCGCCGATCACGCCGGCGACCACTGTCAGATTACATTCTATCGCCCCTCAAAACGCTACAAGATACCTACTGTTTGACCTACTAAAGTATGGGCAAGCAGCGGTCTCCGGACACACTCACTCGCCGTTGGCGATCGTGGTGTGTGCGCCGATGAGCGCACCGCCGAGGTCGAGATTTTCGAGGTGCGTGTCTCGATCGATGATCGAGTCGCGGAGTTCACAGTCTCGGATCGTCGTCTCGGGAAACACGACCGAGCGTTCGAGCGTCGAATCGACGACTGTCGCGTTCTCGCCGACGTGGACGTTCGCGCCGATCTCGGCGTTCTCGATCGTCGCGCTGTCCGCGACCCGGCTGTCGCCGTCCAACTCCCAGGCGACCGCCTCGAGATAACTTTCGGGCGTTCCAATGTCGAACCAGGCTTCCTCGAAGGGGTAGGCCCAGACCTCGTCGGTATCAACGAGCCACTGGACGAACCAGCCGGGTTCGTCCGGGTTGTTGCCCGCTTCGAGGTACTCCTCGAAGCGGATGTCTTCGGCCGGGAACGCATAACAGGCAATCGAGACGAGCGTACTCGTCGGATCGTCTGGCTTCTCCTGGAAATCGACGACACGGTCGCCGTCGAGTTCGACGACCCCGTACTCGGTCGCCTTTTCGAGGCTCCCGACGTCGTAGGCCGCGACCGTCGTTGCGTCGTGGTCCTCGAAGGCGTCGATGAACTCGTCGATCCCAAAGCTGATCAGGTTGTCTCCTGCAACGACGAGCAGATCAGTGTCTTCGAGACCCTCTCTGTCGACCAGTTGCGCAAGCGCGCCGATGACGCCGAACTTCTCGTCTTCGGCGGTCGTCTCCTCGATTGAGAGCTGTGGCTTTTCGAAGTCCGACTCGCGTAGATGCGCCTCGAAGTCGTCGGCGAATCGCTCGTTCGTCGAGACGTAGACGTCCTCAATTCGCTCGTCGGATTCGAGGTCCGCGAGAACGCGGTCGATGACCGTCGTATCCCCGACCGGGAGAAACATCTTCGGTCGGTTTTTCGTCACCGGCCATAGTCGCGTCGCATAGCCACCAGCGAGTACGACAGCGTGCATACCAACTCTCTCTTTCGGGTGGATGTAAGTCGTTTTGGTCTCGTGGGGCCGGTGGACAACGCATATGTTTGTCCATCGTGAACACGGACTATGCGCGAGGCGAGTCGGACGACGCGACAGCGGATCGCCGATCGATTGCGCGAGACGCCGATGGAGGCGGGTGCGCTGGCAAACGAGTTCGACATTCGAACGAGTGTCGCACTCGATCACGTCGAACACGTCGCCCAGTCGCTGGAAGCAGCCGACGAGCAACTGCTCGTGTCGCCACCGACCTGTCAGGATTGTGGGTTCGAAGAGTTCGACGACCTGATCAACCGACCGAGTCGCTGTCCCGAGTGTAAAAGCGAGTCTGTCAGCGAACCCGTGTTCACGATCGAGTGACTGCCATAGCGGCGTGCATACACTTATTCGCCAGCGAGGACAGCAATTAGCTATGACTGCCGATTGCTGGCTCCTGTACGGGGCATACGGGTACACCGGCGAATTGATTGCCCGCGAAGCCGTCGACCGCGGACTCAATCCGATTCTCGCCGGGCGAAGCCGCGAAAAAGTCGACAGACTGGCTGCCGATCTCGGCTGCGAGTCGCGCGTGTTCTCGTTGTCGGATCCGGGACTCGAACAGCGTCTCGATGACGTCGATCTCGTGCTCAACTGCGCCGGCCCGTTCGTCGACACCCACCGGCCGCTGGTGGATGCCTGTCTCGATAGCGACAGCCACTATCTCGATATCACCGGTGAAATCGAGGTCTTCGAGTCGATCCGAGAGTCCGACGACCGCGCCCGGCAGGCGGGGCTCACGCTCCTTCCGGGTGTCGGGTTCGACGTCGTCCCCTCGGACTGTCTGGCCGCCCACCTCGCCGAGCGACTCCCCGAAGCCGAGTCGCTTTCGATCGGCTATCAGCCCGCGGGCGGGTTCTCCCGAGGAACGCTGAAAACAGCTATCGATGGCCTCGGCGAGGGCGGTCTCGTCCGACAGGACGGTCGTTTCGAAGCCGTGTCGGTCGGTCACAAAACACGTGAGATCGACTTCGGCGACGGGTCAGTTCCGACAATGACAGTTCCACTCGGCGACGTCTCGACGGCCTATCACACGACGGGCATCCCGAACATCGAGTGTTATCTCGCAGTCCCGCCCGTCGTCACGCGCTGGCTGCCCTACCAGCGACATCTATCTCCCTTTCTCGGGTTCGATCCGGTCCAGCGACTACTCGCGGGACTCGTCGATCGACTGGTCGACGGTCCCGACGCTGCGACGCGCGCCGAGACGACGGCGACGCTGTGGGGGACGGTCAGCGACGGCGACGAGACGCGAGTGTCGCGGTTGCGAACGCCCAATGTCTATCGGACGACGAAACTCACGGCGCTCGAAGCCCTCGAGCGCACCCTCGCGGGCGACGCGCCGGCCGGATACCAGACGCCAGCGAGCGCTTTCGGACCAGACCTGATCCTCTCGATCGAAGGCGTCGAACGGATCGACGAGTGGCACCGATAGCCGGCGGTCACGCCCCGAACTCGGACTCGGTAACCCGGACGACGAGCGTCTTCTCGACGTCCTGCAGGTCGTACTCGGGTAAGTCTGGCCCCGTTCGCGTGACGAACATCGGCTCGACCAGCCGCGGCGGACGGTCCTGACTTCCACCACCGTCTGCGTCAGTCTCCTCGTCAGGACCGGTCCGGTCGTCGAGCGTGTTCGTCTCGGGTTCGGCGACGCCGTAGATCTTCAGAAAGCGGTCGGTCTCCCCGGGCGCGAGTTCGTCGTCCCGGACGGCAGTCGCCGCGTCACGGGAGAGCCACTCCGTCTCGGAGACACTGGGCTCGAACACGAGAACGTCCTCGACGAAACGGACGAGATACCAGTTGAGGTCGTTCAACAGCGCGACCGCTGCACCGAGACTGACAGTTTCGAGCGCGACGGAGTTGTCGTACGGTTCTCGGAGGTCGTAGGTCGCCAGCGCGTTGCGGGAGGTTTCGTGGCTAAGCAGTTCGTATTCGAGGTTGACGTCCTCCGCGCCGAGCAGGCAGACCCGCGTCATCGTCTCGACCCAGGCCGGCCTGCGGGAAAGCGATTTCGCTCGTCCGGTTTACTCCCGGCCGACGACCGTCCGATCGTCGGCGATCGCTCGCGCTCGCTCGAAGAGGCCGTCGGGTTCAGCCCTTTCGACGGCCTCGACGGTCGCGTTCGTCTCGGGGTGATCGGGTGCGACTCGGTTGCAGCCGGCCGGGATCGAGGTGTCCTCGTAGGTACCCAGCTCCCGCGCCCGCTCCAGAATGTCGGTCTTGTCGGTCGTCACCAGCGGTCGGTGGACCGGCAGGTCGGTCGCGGCGTCAGTGACGGCGAGGTTCGCGGTCGTCTGGCTGGATTTTTGGCCGATTGACTCCCCGGTGACGATCCCGACAGCATCGTGGTCGTCGGCCACCTGCTCGGCGACCGCAAGCATAGCCCGGCGGAGCGAGAGCATCCGCGTCGCCTCGACTGTCGCCATCAGATCGGCGACCAACTCCGCCGCCGGTGCCACCCGGAGCCGCATATCGTACTGCGGAGCCAGTTCGGCCAGCCGGTCGGCGGTCGCGACGGCCCGCGCCCGATGGTCTGCACCGCCGAAATCCCCGAGATCGACGTACAGAGGAACAATCGGGCTGCCACGGCGCATCGCTTCCCAGGCGGCGACTGGCGAGTCGTGGCCGCCGCTGATCAGCGCGACCAGCGGGCGCTGACTCCCAAGCGGGAGCCCGCCCGGCCCGTCCCGCTTTTCGAGGAAGACAAAGGCCTTGTCGGGGCGACACTCGACGAAGACCGTAAAATCCGGGTCGTCGAGGTCGACGACCGCCTCCTCGCCCAACGATTCGATCGCCCCGCCGACGGCCGCACCGCCTTTTCGTTCGAGGTCGGTGCTGGAAAACGAGTGCGCATCGGCGGGGCCCGCCCGCCGGGCACGGACCGCGAACGTCCCGCCGTCGTATGTCTTTTCGGTCGCCCGTCGCATCGCTTCGAGGATCGCGTCTAGTCGAGGTTCGACCCGGACTGCCGGACTCGCCGAGACGACGCCGAAGGCATCAGTCGCCGCTTCGGTGGCGTCCTCGACGCGTTCGGTCTCGATATAAATGCGGTTCCGTTCCGTCCAGATCCGTCCAGAGATCGATCGGTCCCGGAACAGGGCGTCGATATGGCCACGCAGCTGGCGCTCCATTTTGATGCGGACCTGATCGCTTTTGACACCGAGTTCTCCGTGTCGGACGAGGACGGTCTCGGCATCCGGCGGGTGCATACCCGCGGCTATTCTACTGATGGATAAACAGCCTTCGACCTCCGCCGGGCCGATCACATCTCCCTGCGTTGAACAGCGGGCGCAGTTTTTCATAGTGTCACAGCCCCAATTAACGGGGGCAACGGTGATGATCGATATCGACGGGCGTATAGATATCTTGCAGATCGAACAGACTGTTGTTCGACCGGAGATCACGGATCAGGATCCGCAGTGAAGCCGCGACGAAGAGCCCCCAGCCCAGCAGGTGCGTGGGATTCGTTACGGATGCTCTGTAGCGTGGTTCGGAAAGCCATAGTCAATCGCCCTCCAGAGCGCTGACCGTGGAGTCGAACGTTTCGACTTCCTCTTCGATAACGTCGCGCTCGAAGTAGAGGAGTTCAACAGCGAGGACAAACGCCGCGATACCGAGAACCACATAGAACGTGTTCGGCTCCCGAGTGTAGAGGTTGTACAACATCAGCGGGAAGAACGCCGCCGATCCGACTGTCCCGGCCGCAGGGATGACAGGGTTCACCTGGTCTTGGTCGCGCTGCCGGAACGCAAGATAGCTCATCAACCCGAACACGAGGATAAACGACAGCGAGGCGAACGAGGTGATGGCCCCGAGGCTTCCATACCATGTGAATACCGCAGTAATACCACCGAGCAGCAGGACTGTCCGTTCGGGGATACCGTCACCGTCTGCAGTCCCGAACTGATCCGGGAGCAGGTCGTCACTGAGCAGTCCCTTGGCGAAATGCGCCGAAGAGAACAACGTCGCATTGATCGCGCTCCCAGTCGAAAACAGCGCCGACAGCGCAAGGACGATCGCACCGAGGCTCCCCAGACCATAAGGCTGCATCATAAGCGAGGCAGCGTCCTTCAGCGCGATGTGTGGGTGAACTGTGAGTGCCTCCGGGACGAGGTTCACCGTTACCAACCCGACGAGAACGTAGATGGCGACGGCGACCGGAATGGAGATGTACACGGCCTTTCGGATCGTGTCAACGGGATCCTCGATGCTCTCCTGATCGTAGAAGAGGAGTTGCCAGCCCTGGAAGGCGACAAAGGAGATGGCCGCCGCCACGACTGGCCCGAACCCACCGAGTTGAGTGACGCCATATTCGAATGAAGTATCGCTGAAACCAAACGCGTACACCAGCCCGATGATACCGAACGCGACGAGGATACCAACCTTGAGAGCGACGAGGACGTTCTCTGCGGCACCGGTAGTCCGAGCCCCGAGCAGATTCAAGCTGACGAACCCGGCCACTGCGATCACCGAGATGAGCGGCCGAGCGCGGAGGCCAGCGACACGCGCCGGGACGGCATCGAACGCGGCCGTGAACTCACCAAATGCGAACGCGTACATCGCCATCGAGCCGATGTAGCCGAACAAAAGCGTCCAGCCGATCATCCCTGCGGCTGTCGAGTTCTCTAAATAACACTGAACGAAGGTCACCGAGCCGCCCTGATTCTCCGTGAGGCTGTTGAGTTTGTTGTACGAATATCCCGCACATAGGGCGACAATACCGGCGGCCAGAAACGCGAGCCAGATGGCTGACATCGTGATTTCGGCCACCACGCCGAGGACAGCGTAGATTCCACCCCCGATCATACCGCCGAGGGCCATCGAAAGTGCCTCCTTCAGGCCAAGACTCTCAGCCATAGCTATCTGCCGTGGTTGTACGAGAGTTGGTCTGGAAAGCGTTCAAAGCTTTGGCTATTGGTACACAATATGTCGTGTTTTGATTCGTGTGAGTGGCCTTCTTGGAACGGGTCACTGAGGGAGTAGCCAATTTTCAAGAGTGAGACCTGCGGGGGCAATTTCTAATAGAATAAACTGATAGGACTGAAGTGATGAGTTTGAACCAAGATGCCCAAGCTGCTACTGAAGGGGCGGGGACTGCCAACTTGGCAGATTCTCTTTGGGAGTCATATGTAGATGCGTCCGAGACGGACTTGGCATCTGCCGATGAGACGGAAACGCTCCGTCACGAACGAGACTTCTGGCGGTCGCTGTTCAATCAGCTTGTCGCGGATTACCCGGAAGGCATACTCGTTACCACGACAGACGGGACGCTAACACACTGGAACGACACCCTCGGTTCTCACTTAAATATCCCTCGGGAGGACGCACTCGGAGAGAACGCCTACACCGTCATCGGAACCGAGAACAAAGATGAAACGCTGGCAGAAACGGTTGCGCGGACTGGCGAGACTATTCAGGAAGACGATATCCGGGAAGTACCGACAACGGATGCTATCTTTCAGACGTTTGCGGTTCCCCTGCACGGCCCTGAGGGGGCTGTAGCTGGAGCACTCGAAGTTACGCCTGATGTCTCCGAGCACATTGAACGACAGCGGGAACTCGAAGCCCTACAAGAGAAAGTCGGTGGAACGGTTCGCAGCCAGCTAACGGACCTCTCTGACTCTATCGACGAGATTGTCAACTTCACAGACGAGGTTGAGACGTTCGCCACAGAACAGACTAACCGAATGGAGCAAGTCTCGACAGAAGTCTCAGACCAGTCGGCGACGATTGAAGAAATCGCGTCTAGTACTGAGCAGGTTAGTCAGGCTGCACAGCGCGCACAGACCCAGGCCAACGACGGTGAAGAAACCGCAGAACGAGCGATCGATAAAATGGAAGACGTCAGAGCGTCGGCAGAAGGAGTCAGTGACACGATCGGGGATCTTACCACACAGGCCGACGAGATGAGTGAAATAATCGAGGTGATCAATGACATCGCCGACCAGACGAATATGCTCGCTCTCAACGCAAGTATCGAAGCCGCTCGTGCGGGCGAGGCAGGGGAAGGGTTCTCAGTCGTTGCTGACGAGGTAAAATCTCTCGCCGAGGAATCGCAAAACCAGGCAAGTGAGATCGAGCAGATGGTTACCCGAATGATTGCTACGACCGAGCAGACGGCCACCGAACTAAACGAGACTACTACGGAAATTGCCAGTGCAATTGGGGCTGTCGAAGAGACAGTCACTAGTCTTCACGAGATACGTGAGAAAATCAGTGAAACCGCGACTGGAGCAGAGGAGGTAGCCAACGCCACGGATGATCACGCAGCAAGTACTGAAGAAGTGGCTGCTACGGTCGATGAAGCAGTTGAACAACTCTCGGCACTCGAAGAACAGCTCGCGGATCTGAGTGAAACCGCTACAGACCAATACAAACAGGTCGAGAAGATAGAGCAGACGGTTGACGACTTGGTAGTTCAGTAGCCCAGATAATCATCTCTCTTCGATTCCTAACGACAACAGAGATCCGGACACTCTATTGGAATTCTCACTGACTAATGGGAGTCAGTCGGGTGACATACGTACACTCCGAGTCGGTCATAGCAGTCCTGACAGTACTCGGGTAGTTTTCCTTGTGGATGCTGCATACGGGGGACGAATCGGTCACGTGCCAGTAGATATTCATCTATATTTCTCCGATAGTAGAGGTCACTACCCAGCCGTGCATTCCACGCTTTGTGGAAGGTGTCGAGGATCGTGCCACAGTACGGCAAGCCAGCACCATCGCACGCTCAACGGACCAGCGGAAATCATCCGCCGACTTCGTGACGAGGCCACCTATCATTTTTCAAATATGATGGAGAAGCGCTACGGGGCCAGTTGTGGGCCCACGTTTCGGAGTCAGGCCGTGTCATTTCCAACTGTCGCGATACACCTAGAACGTCGAGATGTCGCCCTCGATGACGGATTCGGTGACGTCGGTGATGTCCGATAGTTCATCGTCGATGGTCGCCTGGACCTCGGATTCGACGTCTGCGACCGAGACGCCGTTTTCGGTGACCAGTTGCGCGTCAGCGACGTGGGGTTTGTCGATCGGCTGCCCGATCTGACTGAGCAGGCGGATCTGTACCTCCCGGATGCCGTCGACTCGGTCAGATACCGACTGGGCGATCTCGGTCGAGAGGAGGTTGTAGATCTTCCCGATGTGGTTGACGGGGTTCTTCCCGGAGGTGGCTTCCATACTCATCGGACGGTTCGGGGTGATGAGCCCGTTGGCGCGGTTACCCCGGCCGACCGATCCGTCGTCGCCCTGCTCGGCACTCGTTCCAGTGGTCGTGAGGTAGATTGCGCCCTCGTCGTAGTCATCGGCAGTGTTGACGTGCACGTCGACTGACCGGTCGGTATACTCACTGGCGAGGTCGCTGACGTACTCGCGGACACCCTCGATCGTCTCGCGGTACTCAGTCATATTCTCGACGTGTTCGTCGATGACTGCGACGGCGACGGTGACGTCGATGTGGTTACCCTCGCGTTTACCCATCACCTTGACGTCTTGTCCGACTGCCGGGTTGTCGTCGCTATAGGTGCCGTTGAGCTTTCGCTCGGTGTTCAGCACGATCTGTTCGGTCTCGGTCAGCGGTGCGTGGCCGACTCCATACGAGGTGTCGTTGGCCATCGGGACCGCGCCGTCCTCGCCGAAGACCTCCTGGAGGTCGCCGCTCCCTTCGCCGAGTTTGACGTCGACGATCACGTCTGTGCCGACATCTAGATCTGGGAAGGTCTCGTCGAGATAGTTCCGGGCGGCTTCTAGCGCGATCGATTCGGCGGGGAAACGCTGGCCGTCGTAGGTCTTGGTCGCGCGGCCGACCACGAGCAGATAGATCGGATCGAGTACTTCGCCGCCGCCAAAGGCCGGGGCGGCCGTCCCGGCGACCAGTTGCGTCTCGTCGGTGTTGTAGTGCAACACTGTCCCGTACCGATTGAGATACTCCTGTGCGAGCGCCCGTGAGACACTCTCGGCGACGCCGTCACAGATCGAATCAGGATGACCGATCCCTTTGCGCTCGACAATCTCTACGTCTTGGTCTTCGACTGCTCTGTCTTCGGTCGGCTGGACCCGGATGTTCCGCTGACTCATTACCCGGACTTGGCCACCCGTGGCTCTATAACTTACGGAAACTTTTCGCGAGGCAGTGATTACTGCTGGGTATTCTTTTGCGAGCTGTCCGCGAGCAACAGTTCGAGATAGGAAATCCGCAACTGGTCGTCGGCGTCGAGTCCGAGGTCGTCGAGTAGCTTGGTGGCCGACTCACGGGCCGAGTCGACCTCGGCTTCGGTCTCGACGTCAGTCTCGACCTCGACGAACTCGCCGACGCCCTCGACGGTATCGAGCGTGACGGTGAGTCCGGAGACGGTGAAGTACTCCCGTTCCTTGCGGACAGTCGCGACTGGCTCAAACCCGAGTGACTCGAAGAGCTCGCTGGCTGTCTCGCCGTCGCCGACGGTCGTTTCCAGTTCTTCGCGAGTCTTCGACTCGCTGTCGACCTTCGGGCCCTTGTACGTAATCCGAGTTTCGGCAGTGTCGTCACGAGTCTCCGCACGAAGGCGAACGGCCTCGTCGGTCGCCGCGAAATCTCTGTGTGGCGCGTCGTAGTAGGTGTCGGCCTGTGTGACGCTATCGACGCGCTCGGCACCGAGCGCCTCAAGTCGCTCGCGGACCCGGTCGTGATCGCCCCGGACCTTCAACTCGACTTCGTACATATGCAGGCGGTCGGCTGGAACAGACATAAACGACGCGACAGGCGGACGTATTTTCTCGCCAGGCTTCGTACGGAGACGACCGATCAAAGCGGCTCCAGAACGGTGACCGTATCGAACCGGGCTATGCCTTTGGCCATAACCACCATTTCGAGCTTGTCAAAGCTGGAATCTGATTTAGATGTGCAAAAAACAAACAATATAAACTGTGTTTTGCTAGCGAAAGCATCCAGGCTAATATCACTGAGTATGTACTTGGGGCAGTATACTGCCTCTTTGATACAGATGGATGTCTCCGGTCGCTGTTTCCGCACATAAAAGTGTTGCACTACAATCCCACAACTGCAGAATTGTACATAGTTGATTATATAGTATGGTCCTGACCGGGCAACTATGAGCGGAGACCAACCAGCCGATCCGGTGATCGACTTCGGCCCGACAGACAGCGAAGACAGAACGATGGACGTACAACGGGAGGTTGACTACGAGATGCCCGCCGACCGGCTCGAGGAGAGCCAGCCCCAGTGTCCGTTCGGGACTGCGGGCAGTTGCTGTGACATCTGTTATATGGGCCCGTGTCGAGTAAGTGATGACGACCAGTACGGCCAGGATCGCGGTGTCTGCGGCGCGACACCGGGAACGGTCGTCTCACGAAACCTCTATCGGGAGATTGCTAGTGGCGTCTCCGCCCACTCACATCACGCCAGGGAAGCGGTCGAACTCCTCGAAGACATCGCCGAAGAGAACGCCGCCGACTACGAGATCAAAGACGAGCAAAAGCTACGGGACATCGCCGAGGACATCGGTCTCGACGCCGAAGGAGACGTCAACGAAGTCGCGATGGCCGTCGCCGAGGCCGCAAAGGAAGACTTCGCCCCCGGTGGCGGCGAGACGCTCAACTGGGTCGAGCGAATGCCGGCCGAACAGCGCGAACACCTCGACGATCAAGACCTGTTGCCGTTGAGTAGCATCGATCAACAGGCCTCCCGAGCGCTGGCACAGACCCACCAGGGCAATGATTCCGATACCGGTCACATTCTCAAAAGTGCCCTGTCGGCGGGTGTTGCGGACGGCTACGCCGGACTGACAATGGCAACGGACCTTCAGGACGTGATCTTCGGGACGCCGACACCGACGAACGCGACCGCTCATCTGGGCGTCCTCGAAGAAGACCAGGTCAATCTCGCTGTGCACGGTCACTCCCCGCAGCTGAGCGAGATGGTCGTCAAAGCGGCCCAGGAACTCGAAGAGGAAGCCTACGAGGTCGGTGCCGAGGGGATTAATCTCGTTGGGATCTGCTGTACTGGCAACGAACTCGCCGAACGGCACGGGATTCCCCTGGCAGCCCACAGCCTGCAGTCGGAACTGGCGATCACGACCGGCGCGGTTGACGCGATGGTCGTCGACATCCAGTGTATCTGGCCCGGCATCTCTGACCTGATGGAGTGTCATCACACGCGGCTCATCACCACGATGGACTACGTGCGGATGCGGGAAGCGACCCACATCCCCTTCGAGGAAGAGACCGCGATGGAAGACGCCAAACAGATCGTCCGAGAAGCAATCGAGGGCTATGCGGACCGACAGCGCCGGCAGAAATACGACGTGAACATCCCGGATCGGTCCCAGGAGGCTGTCGTTGGGTTCTCGGACACAGCGCTGCTTGACGTGCTCGAATCGATCGACCCAGACAACCCTGCCCAGCCAATCGTCGACGCGATCCAGTCGGGACAACTTCGCGGGATTGTCGGCATCGTCGGCTGTCCGAATCCGAAGATGCGGGAGGCCCAGATGTCCGAGCAACTCATCGAGAACTTGCTCGCGGCCGACGTGTTGCCCGTCGTGACTGGCTGTATCGGACACATTATGGCCCAGGGAGGCTATCTCGATCCCGGAAAAGTCGACGAGTTGGCCGGCGATGGCATCCGCGATCTGCTGTACACACTTGGAGACGCGGCCGGACTCGACGGACCGCTCCCACCGGTGCTGCATATGGGGTCCTGTGTCGATAACTCTCGTATCGGCAACGTCATCCGGGCAATCTCGGAGGGCAGTGACATCCCGACTCGGGACCTGCCGGTCGCCGCGAGCGCACCCGAACTGATCGCCGAGAAAGCGGTCAGCATCGGGACGTGGGCCCTCTCACTCGGGCTGCCCCTGCATACGGCACCCGGACTGCGTATCGAGGCGAGCGATGCTGTCACGCAGACGCTTACTGAGGACCTGAAAGACATTACGGGCGGCCATCTCATCCAGGACGAGACACCGGATGGAGCCGCCGAAAAGCTGATCGACGCACTGGACGAACGCCGTCAACCGCTGCTGAACGCGTCAGCGGCAGGCGCGAGCGAAGGCACGGCAGCCGATGACGATTGAGAAAACACAGACATGAAACTGGCAATAACTGGGAAGGGCGGCGTCGGAAAGTCGACACTCTCGGCGGCGATTGCACAGGAGATAGCGGCTGATCGGGAGGTGATCGCCATCGACGGCGATCCGGACATGAACCTCGCGGGCACCCTCGATATCGAGCAGCCGGCCCCGATCACCCGCGAGACGAGTCTCATCGAGGACCGAGCCGGTTCGTCCGGAGGGCTCCTCCAGATGCAGCCGGAGGTGTCGGATGTCCTCAAGGACTACTCGGTACCGTTCGGGGAAGCCGGGCGACTCATCACGATTGGCCCGCCGGAAGGCGGCGGCACGGGCTGTATGTGCCCAGAAAACAACTTCATCCGCGCGTTGGTCAATCAGGCGCTGGACGCCGACGACGTCGTTATGGATATGGAGGCTGGGATCGAACATCTCGGTCGCGGCACTGCCGACGATATGGACGCGATGATCGTCGTGATTGAACCGTCCCGCGCTTCGATCGAGACGGCTCACCAGATCCAGTCGCTGGCCAGCGACATCGGTATCGAGGAGATTTACGGGTTCCTCAACAAGGTCCGTGACGAGGACGAGGCCGAACTCGTTCGCGAGCAGGCGGCCATCCCGATTATCGAGACGTTCGGATACGACGAAGCGGTCGCTACGGCTGGACTAACGGGGGCCTCCCCAGTTGCAGAAAGTGATGCGCTTCAGGACGTCGCAGTCGACGTTATCGACGCGATATCGTCGTAGCTGCTGTTTCTCCCGTCTTGAGACCGTTCCGTCCAGTGTGCAGAAAGACCCGATTGCTGACTGGGAAACGTTGTGCTTAAGAGTACAACGACGGACAGAGAAACTATGAGTGACGATTCCGAGGCCGCGGAGGCCGACAACGTCGAAGAAGAGACGGCCGATGAGGAGCCTACTGGACTGCAGAACGGCGACTTCATCGAACTTGACTACACTGCCTGGACGGTCGACGGCGATCAACTCGTCGATACGACTGACCCGGACGTCGCAGACGAAGAAGGCGTCGGCGAAGACCAGGAGTTCGGTCCGCGAACGATCGTACTCGGACAGGGCCACATCTTCGAGACCGTCGAAGACGACATTCTCGGGGCTGAAATCGGCGATAGCGGCTCCGTCGTCGTTCCCGCTTCCGAGGCCTTTGGCGAGTACGACGAGGACGAGGTCAGGACTATCAGCGCTAACAAGATCCCCGAAGACGACCGATATCCCGGCGGACACGTCGACATCGACGGCGAACACGGCCACGTCGAAACGATCATCGGCGGTCGCGCACGCGTCGACTTCAACCACCCACTCGCGGGCGAAGACATCGAGTACAACTACGAGATCCTCCGAGAGATCGACGACCGCGAGGAGAAAGCCCAGGGGCTCATCCAGATGTTCCTCGATATGGAACTCGATGTCTGGTTCGAGACTGAGACCGTCGAGGAAGAGCAGCTCGTCGAGCCTGACGAAGACGACCTCGAGGAAGACGAAGAACCCGAGCCTGAGACCGAGACTGTCGAAGTCGAGGAGGAGACGCTGTACATCGAAGCCACGCCCCAGCTGACGATGAACCAGCAGTGGATGATGGGCAAACAGCAGATCGCTCAGGAACTCACACAGCAACTCGGCGTCGATCGGATCATCGTCCAAGAGGAGATCGGCGGTGGCGGTATGATGGGCGGTATGGGCGGTATGATGGGCGGTGCCGGCGGTGACGTCGATGTCGACCTCGAACAGGCCGTCGAGGATATGGATCTGGAAGACGCCGACGTCGACGCCGACGAAATCGTCGACGAACTCGAAGACGCCGACGAATAACGGCGACGGCTGCAAACTGGTTTTCCACTCGCCTGCCGCGACACGGACGTCGGCGGTGTCGATCAGCAGAGCGTTCCTGTTGGTAGCGGTAGGGCGTGTACGACGCCTGCCGATCCCCGAGGAAAAAGTGGTAATGCCGCTGGGCCCAACGAACGACTATGGCAACCTACAAGCGATCGGTCCGGGTCGAGGCGCCGTTCGAGGCAGTCTGGGACTTTCACGCGACTGGTGATGGCCTCGTCGCGCTCACGCCGGGTTGGATGCACTTGCAGATCGAGGACGAGCGCGGCCCCGATGGGGAACCCGACCCGGACACGCTTGAGGCGGGCTCAACAGTAGTTTCAACGGTCCAGCCGTTCGGCGTTGGGCCGCGCCAGCGGTGGGTCTCCGAGATCGTCGCTCGCGAGCGCGAAGACGAGTACGCAATGTTCCGTGATGAGATGGCCGAAGGACCGTTTCCACACTGGGTCCACACACACTCGTTCTATCGGGACGGGTCAGCGACGATCGTCCGGGATTTCGTCGAATACGAACTGCCCGGTGGCCCCGTCGGTCGCATCGGAAGCCCGCTTGCCTGGGTCGGCCTGGAACCGATGTTCCGCCACCGGCACCGCAAGACAAGAGAGCTACTCGAGCCGTAACGAAAGCATAAATCGACCCCCACGCGAGGTCAGACTGTGGACAGTGACACCCCTGTCGTTCCGCCGCTGGCCGGGCTCGCGATCGCGGTCATCGCAGTTAGTACCAGCGCAATTTTGATTCGCTGGAGTCGTGCACCGTCCGCAGTCGCCGCTTTTTATCGCGTGCTGTTCACGACGCTGTTGCTCGCGCCCCTCGCAGTCGCCCGCTATCGTGAGGCGTTTGCCCGTCTCTCGATGCGCGACTGGCTGGTCGCGGCTTCGTCCGGACTCGCACTGGCAGCCCACTTCGCGGCCTGGTTCGAGAGCCTTGAGTGGACGAGCGTCGCCGCGTCAGTCACGCTGGTCCAGACACAGCCAGTGTTCGTCGCAATCGGGGCCGCCTGGCTCCTCGAAGAGCGGTTGAACCGGCGTATTGTCGTCGGTATCGGGGTTGCACTCGTCGGAAGCGTTCTCCTGTCGGTCGGCGAGTTACTCTCCGGCGGCGCACTCGCCGGCTCGAACCCCCTGTACGGTGATGCGCTTGCACTCGTGGGCGCACTCGCGGCAGCGGGCTACGTCCTCGCAGGACGATCGCTCCGACAGCGACTGCCTCTGATCCCATACGTGATCGTCGTGTACTCCGCCAGCGCGGTTGGATTGCTCGCCTGGACGGTCGGCCAGGGCATCCCACTCGGACCGTATCCGCCCCGGGAGTGGGCGCTCTTCGTTGCGATGGCGGTTGGTCCGGGCATCTTCGGACATACTGTCGTCAACTGGGCACTCGCGCACGTCGAGTCAAGCGTCGTCAGCGTCACGCTAGTCGGCGAGCCTGTCGGCAGCACACTACTTGCACTGTTGTTGCTCGGTGAAGTACCACCTGCGATGACGGTCGTCGGCGGTGTCGTCGTGCTCGTCGGGATCGTACTGACTGCTCGTTCGCGGCCGAACCCCTGACCGTGCATCCTGACGAATCATAACCCATCTACGACTGAGGAACGGAGCTGTGTATATGACCGCGTACGACGCCGTCCTGTTGGATCTGGACGGGACGCTCTGTGAGTATACTCGTGGGACCGAACAACTGCTGCCGGCCGCGTTTGCGGCGGTCGGCGTCGAACCAATATTTTCCCCGGAAGCATACGTCGAGCGCGTCGACAGTTACGCCGACCGGGCCGATTCGATGCTGGAGCGGCGGCGTCTCTGTTTCGCCGATCTGGCCGAGGAAAACGGCTACGACCGCCAGCTCGGCCGCGACGTCGCCGACGCCTACGCCGCCGAACGCGATCACAGCAACGTCCAGTTTCTCGACGGTGCGGCCGAAGCGATCGAACGACTCGCCGGGCAGGTTCCGCTCGCGATGGTCACCAACGGTGGCCCTGATATGCAAGACCCGAAACTCGACTCGCTGGGGATCGAGCGCTATCTCGACAGTGTCGTTTACGCCGGCTATGATTTACCCGCAAAGCCCGACCCGGAACCGTTCGAGCGCGCGCTCGATGCCGTCGGCGTTCCGTCCGATCGCGCCGTCTACGTCGGGAACAACTACGAGACAGACGTCCTCGGTGCAGCAGCAGCGGACCTGCCGTCCGTGCTTGTCGGTGATCCACCCACTGACGGGCCGGTCGAGCCACTCTCGACGGTGAGCTCGCCCGGTGACATTCCGAAAGCATTGTCGCTTTCTTCACAGTAAGCAGCCCATCACCGGGATGTAGCGTCTGATGTGGCAACCTTCAGGCCGCTGGATCCTCGCCGGTCAACACCCACTGCACGGCGCGCGGGAAGCGCTCACGCCACGCGGATTCGCCATGCCCCCCGTCTTCATCAGTGACTGTCAACAGCGTTTGACCCGGCTCATACCCTAGATTCTGGATGTTCGTTGCGAACGCCTGATTGCGCTGGGCGAACATCTCCGGCCGTGGCCCCTCCTCCAGGCCCCAGTCCATATACACGCGTTCCGGCCCGGCACCTGTCTCGTTCAGGTACGCAGCCGTCACATCGGCAGGTGGACTCCCCGTACTCAGTCCGGCCACGTACGGGAACGTATCCGGGTACTCAAAGGCCGTGTAGACCGAGATCGATCCGCCCAGTGACGACCCCATAATCGCTGCCTGATCCGGCTGTGTGCGGTACGTTTCGTCAATCAGTGGTTTGACGGTCTCTGCCAGGAACGCGGCGTATCGATCCCCGTGCTTGGTCTGATCCGTCGGCCCCAGTTCCGGCGGTGTGTACTCTGTGATGCGATCGCTACCACCGTTGTCGACCCCGACGACGATCGCTGCAAGGTCCGCTTCGTGTGCCAGACGGTCCATCGTTTCGTCTACTTGCCACTCCTCGTTGTATGCCGTACTGTTGTCAAAGAGGTTCTGACCGTCCTGCATATACACGACTGGGTACGACCGATCGCTCTCGAAATAGCCCGGCGGCGTGTACACGCGCACAGTCCGCGTTCGATTGTCGAACTGGGGCATCTCGACTGACATCGTGGTGATCTCGCCAGTCGCGTACTCAGGAGTATCGTCGTTTGACGTGGTCGTTTCACTGTCTGTCTCCGTCTCGGTGGTTGTCTCCGTCGACTGCCCGTCGGTCGTCGTATCGGTGTCTCCCTCTGTCTGCGGCGTGTCTGTGCCGTCAGTCGCTGTCTGCGGGCCGATTGTGGTCGTATTGTCCGTCGCCGGTGACGAACAACCGGCCAACGTGAACAGAATTACGATGCAGATACCAGCAAATACTGCTGCCTCTCTCGGACGCATATCCGAAACGGATAGCGAACAAACATATATATTTGACTATTAGCTCCGAAAACGGATTCAGTCTGAGTCCCGTGCAATTCCGTTTTATTCCTGCTGGGCGTCGACGACGGCCACTCCGGCGAGATTGACGATGTCTTTGACCTCGTCGCCGCGCTGGATGATGTGGACTGGTTTGTCCATCCCGGTCAGCATCGGTCCGATTGTGCCGGCCCCACCGAGTCGTTGGAGTAGCTTATAGCCGATGTTGCCGGCCTCGAGGTTCGGAAAGACGAGCACGTTCGCCGGCTCGTCGAGTTCGGCGAACTCGTAGCTATCAGAGAGCATCTCCTCGACAAGTGCCGTGTCGGCCTGCATCTCCCCGTCGACAGGGAAGTCCACACTCGGGTCCGAGCGCAGTTGCTCGGCGGCACGCCGTGGCGTCGCGGCGCCGTCGGTATCGACGCTGCCGAAGTCCGAATACGACAGCAACGCAGCGCGTGGCTCGACGTTGAAATCCCGGGCCAGTTCGGCGGTGTGACGCGTCACTTCCGCGAGCACCTCCGCGTCGGGAGCGACGTTCACGGTCGCGTCGGCACAGAAGACGACTCGGTTCTTGAACGTCAGCAGATACACGCCGGCCGCGTACTCGGTGTCTGGGGCGGTTCCGATGACCTCGAGTGGTGGCCGGAGTGCCGACGGATAATGATGGGTGAGGCCAGTCAACAGTGCGTCGGCCTCGTCCATCTCCACGAGGACGCTCCCAAGGTAATCACCGTTCGTGACCAGTTCGGCTGCTTCACGCCGCGTGACACCCTTGCGCTGGCGCTGCTCGTACAGCCATTCGGCGTACCGGTCCAGGTTCGCGGCGGCCGGATCGAGTACGTCCGGCTCGAACGACAACCCCAACGTCTCGACGATGGCCGCAATCCGGTCGCGATCGCCAATCAACAGCGGGCGTGCGACGCCCTGATCGACGAGTTGGAAGGCCGCACGGATCATCTTCTCGTCGTCGCCCTCCGCCAGCACGACGCGTTTGGGGTCGCTTTTGGCCTTGTTCAAGACGACTCGCATCATCTCGCGGGACTTGCCGAGGCGTCCTTCGAGTGCCTCGACGTACGTGTCCGTGTCCAGGTCCGTGCGGGCACAGCCCGACTCGATCGCAGCCTCGGCGACGGCGGGCGTGACCTCAAAGAGGACCCGGGGGTCCAGCGGCTTCGGGATGATATATTCCGGCCCGAACTGCAACGGTTCGTCTCCGTAGGCTTTGACGACCGCGTCCGGAACGTCCTGCCGTGCGAGGGCGGCGAGTGCTCGGGCGGCCGCGACTTTCATCGATTCGTTTATCTCCGTTGCACGCACGTCCAGCGCACCCCGGAAAATGAACGGGAAGCCGAGCACGTTGTTGACTTGGTTTGGATAATCGGACCGGCCGGTCGCCATTATGACCGTGTCATCCCGGGCGGATTTGGCCGACTCGTAGTCGATTTCGGGATCAGGGTTGGCCATCGCGAAGACGATCGGATTGGGCGCCATCGACCGGATGTGTTCCTGATCGACGATCCCACCGACAGACAGTCCGACGAACACGTCCGCGCCGTCCATCGCATCGGCCAGTCCTCCCTCGGGACGGTCGCTTGCGAACTCCCGTTTGAACCGGTTGACGGACCCAGCACGCGATTCGGTGATGATCCCAGAAGAGTCACACATCGTGATGTGCTCGCGTTTGACCCCAAGCGAGACGTAAAAGCGTGCGCTGGCGATTGCGCTGGCACCGGCCCCCGAGAAGACGACCTCCAACTCGTCGAGATCCTTGCCCGCCAGTTCGGCGGCGTTCAACAGTGCCGCACCGGAGATGATCGCCGTCCCGTGCTGGTCGTCGTGGAACACAGGGATGTCGAGTCGCTCGCGCAGCCGTGACTCGATCTCGAAACACTCGGGTGCTTTGATGTCTTCCAGGTTGATTCCCCCGAATGTCGGTTCCATCGCCGTCACCGCCTGGACCATTCCGTCAGGATCTGACGTATCGAGCTCCAGATCGAACACGTCGATGTCGGCAAAACGTTTGAAAAGCACGCCCTTGCCTTCCATAACGGGCTTTGAGGCCCGCGGCCCGATGTCCCCCAATCCAAGCGTGGCACTGCCATCGGAAACGACGGCAACGAGATTGCCCTTCGCCGTATACTCGAACACTGACTCGGGGTCGTCTCGGATTGCTCGACAGGGGGCTGCGACACCCGGCGAATACGCGAGCGAGAGGTCTCGCTGGGTGTTGGTCGGCTTGGTCGTCTCGATTGCGATCTTGCCAGGTGGTTCCGCCCGGTGGTAATCTAGCGCGTCTTCGTCGAGTCCCATAAGTGATGGCTCTCAGGATGGACCAAAAACCTAGCTATTGATAAGGAACAATATACAGTCAAGCGGCAACACGGTCCAACATCGAACGCCTCTAAGTAGCCGGGGCACTGACCGTGAGGTATGCAACTCCGGCGACTACTGGCGGGGGCAACCGGACTGACGTTCGTGCTTATGTTGTTGGGCGTGTACACGGCCGGGGCCGGTGCTGGCCTCACCTGTGGCGCCCGGTGGCCGTTCTGTGACGGCGCCGTCTTCGGCCTGTTTCCCGCCAACTGGATGAGTTTCGTCGAGTGGTTCCACCGGCTGGTCGCGATGGTGACGGGATTCGTGTTGCTCGGGATTACTGGACTCGCGTGGACGCGTGACACGAGTCGTCGGGTCAGATACAGCCTCCTCGCGGCTATCGCGTTGCTCCCCGTCCAGATCGGCCTGGGCGCGCTTACGGTCACGGTTGGTGGTCTGTTCCCCTGGGGGTACTCGCCACCGGTGCAGGCGGCACATTACCTGGCCGCGCTGACGATTTTCACGCTGCTCGTCTACGCGACAGCAGTGCACTACGGCCCTGTCGATACCGCACGGCTCCGTACCGGTTCGGTGGTCGCGCTCGTGCTCGTCCCGCTGGGGCATCTGTTCAGTTTTGGAACGGTCTTTCCCTATACGCCGGAGGTCCAGATCGTGTACTACGGAGTCGCGTTGCTGTTGTTCGCTCTGTTGGTCGCAATCGGAACCTGGACGCGCGACGCTGGCGATCCAGACGCGACTCGGCAGGGATATCTGAGTCTGCTGGCTGGCGTCCTACTGGCAGTCCAGATGCTACTCGGCCGTCATGGACTCGATCCACAGGGACTGATCGTCGCTGATAGCGTTGCAGGAGTGGTATTTGCCGTTCTGCTCGCCGCAGGCTGGTTTGCCTATCGTGCGGCCGACGGTGATGTCGGGACGAGCGGTTCGCTTGCTCGCTAGTGTCTGACCGAACCCTAGTTGCGGCCGAACCGCGAATCAGTCTTGCTGATCGCCTGGTTCGGGTCAGCCGCCTCGTCTGCACTGTCGGCGCTCATCACGGAGATGACGCCGTACGCAAGGACGAACAATCCGAACAAGACGGCGACACCCCACAGTAGTACCTCCGTCGTATCGCCAAACGAGACCAGCACCTGGACGGTCCCCAAGAATGCAATCCCGGTTCCAAGTGCAATCTCCGCGTATCCTAGTTTCGAACTCACGGTGTCCACCGCCGGATCGCCCGACGTATGTCTACATCGGGTCCGTACCGGTATAAATCACTGTGATCGCATATCGACAGTGGCGAGCGAACGGCGGCAATCTTACAATCGTAGGGACGCAGTAGTCGGTATGAGCCTCCGTGTCGACATTCGGAAGTTAGATTTGTTCAATCAGATGGCCAGGGAAGGCTCCGAAACGGTCGCCGACCACCTCAGTCAGCTGGCCGGCCTCGACGCCAGTATCGAAGTCTCGAAGATAAACTTTCTTGACATTGAGGACGTGAAAACCCACATCGGCTCCCAGAAGCAAGTCGGAATCTTCGTTGAACTGGTCGATCCTCCACACGGGTACGTACTCTTTCTTGTCGATCCGGCAGACAGCAAGCAACTCGTCGAACAGATGGTCGGTGGTATGGGCGGCGACGAACCTGCTGACGGGCTCTTTACCGATATGGAGCGGTCGGCGATGCAGGAAATCGGCAACATAATGACGTCCGGATACATCGATGGCTGGGCGAACGTCCTCGATACGACGATCGATATTTCGACCCCCTCGTTTATGTACGGTCCTGCTAGCAATATCGTCGATGAGATGGGGGGCTGGCCAGACGAAGACATCGCCTTCGTTGTCGACTCGGATATCGTCGCTGACGACACCGACGTCGAACTCACGGCCTATACGTTCCCACGTCTGCAGGAACTCGTCGAGTTGATCACGGATATCGATCTCGACACGGACGTCAGAGAAGACACGACCGCCTCGACTGATATCGTCAAATAGTACCGAAACGACGACCGATTATTCGACGAGCCGTTCGATTTCCGTTACGAGAATATCACTCGCCCCGACCGACTGCAGTGCGTTGATCGTCTCGAAGACGTCGCTATCGTCGACGACCGCGTGGACCGCGACGTCGTCGGTGCCCGCGATGTCCATCACCGTCGGCCCGCCCATACCGGGGAGTTCCTCCTTGACTGCCTCGAGGGCGTCTGCGGGGACGTTCATCATCAGATAGCGTTTCCCTTCGGCAGACAACACTGATCCGAGTGCGGTTTCGATCTGCTTGACCTTCTCGTCGCCACGGGCGTCCTCACGGGCGAACAGCCGCACCGACGATTCGAGCACGTCGGCGATAATTTCGAGACGGTTCATTCGCAGGGTCGTCCCGGTCGAGGTGATGTCGACGATCGCGTCGGCAATATCGACGTGTGGGGTGAGCTCCGTCGCGCCCGACACCTCCGTAATGGCGGCGTCGACCCCCTCCTCGTCGAGGAACTCCCGGGTGATGTTCGGAAACTCGGTCGCGACCGTCCCCCCATCGAGATCTGTGACAGTCTCGATGTGGTCGTCTTCGGGCGCAGCGAGGACGAGCTTGCAGCTCCCAAACTCGAGATCGAGTAGCTCGACGAGGTTGTCCCGCTGTGCTTCGGCGACCTGATCGAACCCGGTGATACCCACGTCGGCGGCCCCGTCGGAGACGTACTCGGGAATATCGGCCGCGCGAGCGAACAGGATCGTCACGTCAGGGTCGACCGTCTCGGCGTGGAGCTTGCGGTCGGCTCCGTCGACGACGTGCAGTCCGGCGCGTTCGAGCAACTCGACGCTCGGCTCGTGCAGGCGGCCCTTGTTGGGGACGGCAATGCGCATACCGGAACGTAGAGGCGGGCGGGCAATTGCTTTTCCCTCCGGCGGCGTCGGTCGGAACGATCAGCTTTTTCCAAGTGCCTGCGACAGGTCTGCGTATGGGAGGGAGCTCTGCAGCAGCCAGCGTGCTGTTGGGTTCCAGTCTGCTCGGTGCGGTCCTGTGGTTCGCTTATGGCCAGTATCTCCGTCGTCAACCGCGATCGATTGCGGTCGTCCGGCTCAGACGATCGTATCGGATCGGCCTACCGATCTGGTATCTCGGAACGCTGTTCGCTATGACTGCGGCGGGCTGGCTTGAGGTTGGTTCTCAGATCGTAGAGACAACTGGCCTCGGAGACACGGTTCCGGGCGCACTCTTCGAACTCACCGTCACGCTCACCACGCCTGCCGTCGCCGTCGTTGCCGCATACCTCGGCGCGATTCCGGTGATCCGTGATATCCGTAAAATCGATCTTAATTACGGGACTGCCGCGTCCCGGGCAGCCAAATATATTCTTGGGATCGTGCTCGTCAGTATCATTTTGTTGGTGTCGATTCTGTGGCTGGTGAGCGATAGTGGGCTCGTTGCTGTCGTAGGTATCGGTTTGGCCGTGATCTATGTCGGGTCACCATTGCTTGTCCGGCTGCTTGCTCCGACTAAAGCGCCGACAACGGACGAACGTGAGCGACTCGGTCGATACAGTAGTGCAGTCGGTCTTGACGTTGATCGGATCCGCGTAATAGCGTCGACTGACGGAACGCCGCCCCAGGCGTACGTCCGCGGCATCTGGCCGTATCGAACCGTGTTCGTCACCGAGCCGCTGCTCGACGCTAGGGACGATCACTTGCGGGCAGCGCTTGCTGTCCGGGCCGGTCGACAGCGCATACACCATCTCAAAACGCGACTGGTTGTGACAATCGCCGGCATCGGCGGTTCCACAGCCCTGCTACTCGGCTCCATATCTGTCCCTGGAGTCAACGACACACTGCTCGCGGCGACTGTGGCGCTCGTTACCGTCGCTGCGCTGTGGATTGGGCGCCGACTCGTCTTCCGAGCGGACGCCCACGCTGTAGAACACGTTGGCAGTGATGCCCTGGCTGACTGGATCTATCGTGCGACTGACGAGGCGGACGTGCCGCTGAAGCGTGGTCGAGTGTGGTCGCTCGTTCGTATGGAGCCCGATCCGGCGAGTCGTCTCGATGTGCTGACGGCCCGCCGGGTGACCGAGACGGAGGATTGACAGACCAGCACCCGATAGCCAGTCACGATGAGTGAACTTCTCGTTTCGGGCGGACAGGTCCTGTTGCCGGACCTCTCTGTCGAGCGTGCGGACGTACTGGTCGATCAGGACACCGGCAAGATCGTCACTGTAGGGGACGCTGTGGGCGGTGACGACGAACTCGACGCATCGGGTAGTCTCGTCATCCCCGGACTCGTCAACGCACACACGCACGTCGCGATGACGCTTTTGCGTGGCTATGCCGACGACAAACAGCTCGATGCGTGGCTGCAGGAGGACATCTGGCCGGTCGAAGCCGAACTCACCCCCGACGATGTCCGGGCCGGCGCGGAACTGGGATTGATCGAGATGATCAAATCGGGGACGACCGCTTTGAATGACATGTACTTCTTTATGCCGGAGGTCGCTAAAGCCGTCGAGGCTGCCGGCACGCGAGCACGTCTGGGCTACGGAGCAATTACCATCGGGAACGACGACGAGGCCGCCCGTGAGGAACTCCAAGAGAGTCTCGCATTTGCCCGTGAGTACGACGGCGCCGCCGACGGGCGGATCCGGACCGCGTTTATGCCCCACTCGTTGACGACGGTCGGAGAGAAGTACTACCGAGAGTTCGTGCCAGAAGCCCGCGAGGCCGGCGTGCCGGTCCACCTGCACGCAAACGAGACGACCGACGAGGTCGACCCCATCGTCGACGAGCACGGGCAGTACCCCCTGGAATACGCGGCTGATATGGGGCTGCTCGACTCGGAGGACTACCTCGCCCACGGTGTCCACCTCGACGACAGCGAAATCGAGTTACTGGCTGACCGCGGTGCAGGCGTCGTTCACTGTCCCGCCTCGAATATGAAACTCGCCTCGGGAATGGCACCCGTTCAGGACCTGCTCGATGCCGGCGTGCCGGTCGGCCTGGGTACCGACGGCGCGGCCTCGAACAACGATCTGGATATGTTCGACGAGATGCGCGACGCCGCGATGCTGGGCAAACTCGCTGCCGACGACGCCAGTGCCGTCGACGCCGAAAGCGTCGTCGAGATGGCCACCCGCGGGAGCGCCGAACTGCTCGGATTCGACTCCGGCCGAATCGAATCCGGTGCGAACGCCGACTTGGCCGTGATCGATCTCGACGCGCCGCACCTGACGCCCGCACACGACCTCGTGAGCCACCTCGTCTACGCCGCACGGGGAAGCGATGTCCGGCACACGGTCGCCGACGGACAGGTTCTGATGCGCGACCGTGAGGTGACGGTCTTCGATGAGGTTGCTGTCCGCGAGCGCGCGAGCGAACGGGCACAGGCGCTCGTCGAACGCGCCGAGTGACCTGGTAGGATATTAGGCCATATTACGCTATATGGTCGAATATGTTTGTATGCCGGCAACCTTTATCAGGCGAGACGGCGGAGCGTCTCGTGATGAGTTCCAAACAAGCGTCCCGTAGATTGCGGTTTGAGTGTGTCGATTGCGGGCGGTCTGTCGTCCCAGCCTCCTACTGGGCGGCGTGTCCGGACTGTCGTGGCGAACTGCGGGAATCGAATTAGGGCTGCAATATTTAGCTGATTACTCTCGTAGCAAGGGGGGTTTTCGCAGGTCAACGTCACTGCCGCACCGGCGAACCTCTGCCAGTAGATTCCTGGCCCGATACTCCGGGCGAACGCTCCGATAGGACAGTGTTCGGCGCGTGACGCGGCCGCCCTCCCCTCTCTGTTGTGACTGTTAGTTGCTGTTCCAATTCACCAATTATCCGTTCCAAAAGAGAAACAGTTACCTTCCATTGCGTCTATATGTATCGTGAGAGAACAATAACAAAATATGACTAACGAAATGGGTCGCTTGGCCGCTTCCATTGACAGAACGATACTCGGCGTGTTAGTGGCTCTTCTAGGTATCCTCAGCTTCGGTGCGGCAAGGCAATCACTCGACGGCAACGTTGTTGTCGGGATAGTTGGTTCTATTGTCAGTCTACTGTGTGTGGTAGTCCTCGGGTACCTCATCTACGAGGGAATGACCAGTGACCGATCGGCCTAGATCCTACGGACTGGTAGCTAGTCGTCGATGGCTGCTTCGTCTGATGAGCCGTGTTCTTTCGGATCAGCGGCCTGGTCGTCCGCAGCTACTCCCTCGCCCGGTTCGTCGTCGTCCAGCACGTTGTCGGCCCAGTCGCCGTAGACGTACCAGACGCCGACGGCCGCTGCGGCGGCGATGTGCGAGAAGGCAATCCCGCCCCAGACGCCGGTCGCGCCGATGCCGACGACGGTGATCAGCAGATACGTCGGCGGGATACGCACGCCCCACTGGGAGACGATCGAAAAGGCCATCGCCGTCCGCGTGCTGCCAGCGCCGCGGAACCCGGCGTTGATGACCTGGAACGCACCCATAAAGACATACGTCGGACCGATGATCTTGAAGTAGTCCGTCCCCAGACTGATGACCGTCGGGTCGCCGGGGATAAACACCGTCACTAGCGGGCGAGCAAGCAAGAATACGAGCACGCTCACGAGACCGAAGACGACGGCGACGATGCCCGTCGAGAGCAGGACTGCCCGTTTCGCCCGGTCGTTTTTCTCGGCCCCGAGATTCTGTCCGACGGCCGTTTCGGTCCCGCGGGCCAGTCCGACCGCCGGCAGAAATACGAACGTGTTGATCCGGTTGCCGATCCCGTAGGCCGCGACCGCGGGCCCGCTGACCATCGCCGCCAACGAGGTCATCACTGTGTAGGCCAGCGAGTTGGCGCTCTGCTCGGCGGCTGTCGGGACGCCGATGTCGATTATTTTCTTGACGGTCTCCAGTTCTAGCCACAGATCCGACAGCGAGACCGTCAACTCCAGTCGGCCCGAAAAGACGAGCCAAAAGCCGATCATCGCCGCGACGCCTCTGGAAACCACCGTTGCGACCGCCGCACCGGTTACTCCCATTCCGGCGAATCCCGTCGCCGCAAAGAGGTCTGCCTGCAACGCGAGGAAGTTCACGTCCAGAAACGGTAGATTGTGTAGCCACTCGGGGCTAGTCAGATACGGGAGCGTATCGATCCAGCTGAGATCACCCAACAGCGGCGCATCATCGAGTAGCTCGAAGATAAGATTGTCCTTGAATCCCAGAATCAAGATCGGATCGAGCAGGATGTTCATCGTCACGCTCGCGCCCATCAGATACATCGGGGTCACGGTGTCGCCGTACCCGCGCAACAGTGCCTGAAAGATCTGGAAACCGAACATAAAGATGACGCCGACGAAGATGATCCGGGTGTAGACGACCGCCAGCCGGATCGTTTCGGCCTCGGCCGAGCCACCGATCAGCGGCAACAACACTGGTGAGAGGACGAATCCGATCGCGGCCAGCCCGATTGACACCAGCGAAACGAACGCGATCGTCTGGCCGGCGACGTGACTCACACGTTCTGTGTTTCCTGCACCAGTGTTTTGCGAGACCAGCACCGTGCCAGCGACGGTCAACCCGCCGCCAAGACTGATCATCAGGAAGACAAAGGGCAGCGATAGCGACAACGCTGTCACTGCGTTCTGTCCGAGGCGGCCGACCCAGAACGTATCAGCGAGGTTGTACATCACCTGCAGCAGCTGTGAGGCAACGATCGGCAACGACAACGCTATCAGCGGTCGTAACAGCGACCCCTCTGTGAGATTGACCGACCGCCCGGACTCATCAGTCGACACGCGCGTCACCACCCAACTGTGAAACTCGGCTTGCGACCAACATACTGACTAGTTAGTCAGGACCTATCGACGAACAAAAACGTAACGACATATCGGTATCAACAAATGGACGTCGAAATAAACGGCCAAAGGGCATTTTAAACTTTACGGGCGCGTTTCTTTGCTTCAGGCGTGACCGAATATCGGGCTGAACGGATTGAACGGGATGGCGTGCTTATATGGATATACGAGTGAATACGGAGTGAGATGCACGCGAAACAACTTCTAACCGTTGCCGTGGTCGCCGTCGTGGCCCTCTCAATCGTCGGGCCAGCGGCGGCCGCGGACGGACTGGACGTGTCGGTCTCCCAGGAGGGTGACGACGTGATCGTCTCGGTCACGGAGAACAACACCACTGCCGTCGCCGATGCCAACGTGACCGTCGACGATGGCAATGTCTCCTATCGAGAGGCCGGCACTTACACGACAGACGACGGGGGACTCGTCGAACTGTCGGCACCAGCGGAGAACGTGACGGTCACGGTCACAGCTACCGTTGACAACGCGTCCGCCTCAACGACGACTGAATTGGTCGCAGAGTCGGTTGCAGAAAACGAGACTGACGAGCGGGATGTGAACGAGAGCGACGACGATGGGTCTGAAAACGAGACTGACGACCGTGATACCAACGAAACTGACGATGGGGAGGCCGATCGGATGTTCGACCTCAATCTGGATGTCACCATAGACGATGGCGAAGTCGACCACAGCAACGTCACGGTCAACGACAGCGAACCGTTCGGCCTCTACGTCGGCGCGTTCGTCCAGACTGTGATGAGCGAGAACGTCTCCAGCCCAATGGGACAGGCCGTCTCGTCGTTCGTGACCGAGTTCAACCCCGGGCAGGGGCCGCCTGAACACGCCGGTCCGCCGATGAATGAGACGGAACGTGGACCGCCCGAACACGCCGGTCCGGCCGACAACGAGACCGAGCGCGGTCCACCTGCGAATGCCGGACCGTCGGCCAATGATACGGAACGTGGACCACCTGAAAACGCTGGACCGGCTGACGCCGATCACGACCGAACTGACACCGAACGCGAGGAGTCAGGCGAGACCGACACCGATGACGACCGTCGACGTGGCCCGCCGTCGCACGCCCGCGGCTGGTGAAGCGAGCGTCACACTTGTGTTTCGTTCCTGTCGTGATTGCTGACCGGCGTGCTTCGGCAAGGTTTTCTCCCCGGTGTTCATTGTTGGGGATATGACCGGACAGCCGATCTCCCAGCAGCTTGCAGACGTCGAGTCAGCGGTCGAATCAGGACGGAAAAAGATCGACTGGGCTCGCCAGCATATGTCGATCGTCGAGTCGCTCCGCGAGGACTTCGAAGACGAACAGCCACTGGCGGGCGAGACTGTCGCGATGGCGATGCACGTCGAGGCCACGACAGCCGTCCTGACCGAGGCGTTGGCGGCCGCAGGTGCTGAGGTCGCGATCACGGGCTGTAATCCGCTCTCAACGCACGATGACGTGAGCGCGGCGCTCGACGCGCATGAGTCGATCACGTCCTACGCCAAACGCGGCGTCGACGACGAGGCCTACTACGACGCGATGCACAGCGTGATCGATCACGACCCGACGATCACGATCGACGACGGCGCCGATCTGGTCTTTCTCATTCACGAGGAGTACCCCGAACTGATCGACTCGGTCGTCGGTGGCTGTGAGGAGACCACCACAGGTGTCCACCGTCTGCGCGCGATGGACGACGACGGTGCGCTGGACTATCCGATGTTCGCGGTCAATGACACGCCGATGAAGCGACTGTTCGACAACGTCCACGGGACCGGCGAGGCTTCGATGGTCGCGATCGAACTCACTACGAACCTCGCGATTGCGGGCAAAACTGTCGTCGTCGGCGGCTACGGGCAGTGTGGCAAAGGCGTCGCAAAGAAAGCCGCTGGGATGAACGCCGACGTGATCGTCACCGAGATCGATCCCCGCCAGGCACTGGAAGCCCATATGGAAGGATTCGAAGTCACGACGATGGACGAGGCTGCACGGGAGGGCGATATCTTCGTGACGACGACTGGCAACCGCGATGTCATCACCGAGGAGCACTTCGAAGCGATGCAGGACGGCGCGCTCCTCGCGAATGCGGGTCACTTCGACGTGGAGATTAACCTCGAGGACCTCGATGCGATGGCCGAGGACGTCATCGACGCCCGGGACGGCGTCACCGGCTACGTTATGCCTGACGGACGCCAGCTTAACGTCCTCGCCGAGGGACGGCTTGTCAACCTCGCCGCGCCGAAAGCCGAGGGTCATCCCGTCGAGGTTATGGACCAGAGCTTCGGGATTCAGGCGGTCGCCGCCCGCGAGATGGCCACCAACGGCGAGCAGTACGACGCCGGCGTCCACGAGATACCGGACCGACTGGACCGCGAAGTCGCGGAGATCAAGCTGGACGCGGAGGGTATCGATATCGACGAGCTAACGCCCGAACAGCGCGAGTATATGGATTCCTGGCAGCACGGAACGTAGCGTTTCGACCCATTCAGTAGGCCCGAACGAAGAGCGAGATGGCCGCGTTCGGTCACTCTCGCATTTCGGAGTGACCTGATCGTCCAGACGAGCAATATAAATGACCGACTGTCTAATCCGGTAGTAATGCGGATCGAACAGCTCGGTGCTGGCGAACCGTCCGTCGCTGTCGTCGCCGCGATTCACGGAGATGAACCCTGTGGCGTGACGGCGATCGACCGTCTGCGTGCGTCTGACCCACCCATCGAGCAACCTGTCAAGTTGATCGTGGCCAACGAGCGAGCGCTCGCAGCCGAACAGCGCTACTGTGAGGAGGACCTCAACCGAACGTTTCCGGGCGACCCTGATGGCCCGACACACGAATCACGACTCGCGGCCGAACTGACTGCCGAACTCGACGGCTGTACGACGCTGGCGCTGCACTCGACACAGTCCTACGAGCAGCCGTTCGCGATCGTCAGACAGGCGGGTGGTCAGTCCGAAGCGCTCGCACGCCGGCTGTCTGTTGATGCGATCGTCGAAACCGGACCGTTTGACGACGGCCGGCTCTTTCAGTCGGTCGGGACACTCGTCGAGGTTGAGGCCGGATACCAGGGGTCGGCGATGGCTGCGGACAATGCCACGCGGATCGTCCGGGAGTTCCTGCGAGCGACCGGTGTGTTAGTCGACGAGCCGCCGCTGGACCCACGCGAACACGGGGTTTACACACTCAAAGACGTCGTCCCGAAAGCCGACGCTGACGAGTACGAGGTCTTCGTCTCGAACTTCGAGCGTGTCGAGGCTGGCGATCCCTTCGCCGCTGCGGACGGTGATACTGTTGTGGCTGATGAGCCGTTCTATCCTGTGTTACTCTCGGCGTACGGCTACGAGGACGTCTTCGGCTACGTCGCAGAGAAAGTAGACAGCTCCGCGTAGCGGCGCAACCTCACCGTCGGTGGCCTCACGCGTCGTCCGGCGGTGCCAGTTCGACCAGCGTGAGGTCCCGATCGAGCATACAGTAGTCGTGGGGTGGCTCACCGACCACATCGTCGATCGTGTACTGTTCGTCGAACGCCGCGCCGGCGGGTTCACAGTACTCGTGGCTGGGACAGTCCGTGTACGGACACGGCCCTTCAAGCGCGGCTTTGCTTCCGGCGTACGCCCCCTGTGAAGCGACGTTTGCCTGTATCGGTGCGGGCTTGACCTCGACGGCCTGTACGCCGGTATCGTGTACGCCACAATCGAGCACGCTGGCGTTGTCTCGGACTTCGACGACTTCGTATTTGCGCCCTGTCGTGAGATTGAGACACTGATCTCGGTAGGGACACCCCTCGCAGGCCGCTGCAGCCCCCTGGTAGACGAACGTCTGTCCGACTTCCGCCAGACGCGTGCCGACGAGCGTGAGTTGCGCCATTGACTGTCGGTACTCTCCCAAGCCGATTAAGCTTCCCGCCCGGTCAACTCATCAAGTTTTGCCAGATACGCCTCCCGAGGCACCTGATACAGCGACCGATAATCGATCTTACCGTTCGCGAATGCGTCCGCCAACTCGACGGCACCGTTTCTCGCTGCCTCCCGGCCGTCGAATGCACGCCGATCGGCAGTCACCTCCGGCTCCAGTGACAGCGTCAGATACCAGGGGTCGTCGGGGTCCGGTTCCGGCTTGCCCGGGCGACGACCTCGCGACCCCTTCGTGAGATACAGCGTCGGCAAACACGGCGGTGGGAACGTCTCACTGTCGAAGACGTCCGGCCGATAGACCATCACTACTCGGCCGGCTTCTTCGTTCCAGAGCGTCCACTCCGCCGGCAGTGCCGCCGCGAGCTCCATACTTCGTACACCGGCGCGAGGAAAAAGAGCCTCTCGGTCGATCTCGGTCCATTTATAAATAACTGTGACACACGCCAATCAGCTATAACCGAATATGGTTTCATAGCGGTTCTACATTCTGGTTTCTCGCATTCACGGGTGTTACTCACACCCCGAATGAAGCAAGGGTTTAAGTATATGAGAGTCCCTTAGGTATTACAGTATCGGAAAATGTGTCAAACGGTACCAGGAAACAAGTTGCCATTACACAGGCCACGGCTGCGACGGTCGCGCTACCGCGCCGTGCGGTGGGCGGCGTCGATGACCGAGTTTACCCTCCTGTGTGACGAGCCGTCGGTCGGCACACGACTCCGAGAACAGTGGAGGGACCCGTAACCTGCGGGATCGACTGTCCTCCACCCCGTCCGTGATAGCATGACAAGCAATCCAGACACCCTGTCAGAACTGAGCGACGATTACCGGGCCTCGATCCCCGCCGACCTCCGTGATCACCACGATTTCGAGTGGTACCTCGATCAGCTATACGAGGAGCCGACGGTCGCTCGCAGCGCCCATCAGCGCGTCGCCGATATGTTCGACTACTACGGTACCGAGTACGACGAGGACGCCGGTCTCGTCGAGTACAAACTCGCATCCGAGGATCCAATCAACGACGGCGAGAATACTTTTTACGGCCGTGTCATCCACGAGTCGATCCACGAGTTCGTCAACAAAGTCAAAAGCGGCGCACGCGGACTCGGACCCCAAAAGCGGATCAAACTTCTGCTCGGTCCCGTCGGATCGGGCAAGTCCGACTTCGACCGGCAGGTCAGACGGTATTTCGAGGATTACACCCGCCGAGAAGCGGGACGGATGTACACCTTCCGGTGGACGAATCTCTGTGACGTTATCCCCGATCAGGATCCGGCCGACGACACCGTCCGGTCGCCGATGAACCAGGACCCGCTGGTGTTGATTCCCGAGCAGCAACGCCAGGGCATCCTCGACGACATCAACGAACTGCTGGATGCTCCGTACACGATCCGCAACGAGCAGGCTCTCGACCCCGCCAGCGAGTTCTATATGGACCGGTTGTTGGCCTACTACGACGACGATCTGGAAACAGTGCTGGCGGGCCACATTGAGATTGTCCGCCTCGTCGCCGACGAGAATATGCGCCAGGCTGTCGAGACCTTCGAGCCCAAAGACAAGAAAAACCAGGACGAAACCGAGCTGACTGGTGACGTCAACTACTCGAAGATCGCAATCTACGGCGAGAGCGACCCGCGGGCGTTCGATTACTCGGGCGCGTTCTGCAACGCCAACCGTGGGCTGTTCTCCGGGGAGGAACTCCTAAAACTCCAGCGAGAGTTTCTCTATGACTTCCTGCACGCGACCCAAGAGCAGACGATCAAGCCAAAGAACAATCCCCGGATCGACATCGACCAGGTCATCGTCGGGCGGACGAATATGCCCGAATACAAAGAAAAGAAGGGTGACGAGAAGATGGAGGCGTTCAACGACCGGACCAAACGCATCGACTTTCCGTACGTTTTGGGCTATGAAGACGAGGCGATGATCTACCGGAAGATGCTTCGCAACGCCGATCTGCCGGACATCTCCGTCGAACCCCACACCCTGGAGATGGCGGGACTGTTCGGCGTATTGACTCGGATCGAAGAGCCCGATACCGGGAAGATCGACCTGGTCCAGAAAGCCAAAGCCTACAACGGCGAGATCGATGCGACCGACGACGTCGACGTCAAGAAACTCCGCGAGGAAGGTGACGCAACCGCCGAGATCGGCGAGGGGATGGAGGGCGTCTCGCCGCGGTTCATCGGCGACGAGATTGCTGAGGCAATTATGGACTCGATGCACCGCGATCGGGAGTTCCTCTCGCCGCTGACGACGTTCAACCACCTCGAAGCGAACCTCGAACACCACGGTTCGATCGCTGAAGAGCAGTTCGATACCTACTACCGCTATCTCGAACTCGTCCGGGAGGAGTACAAAGACCGGGCTATCGAGGACGTTCGCCACGCGCTGGCCTACGACGTCGAGGAGATCCAGCGCCAGGGCGAGAAGTATATGGACCACGTGATGGCCTACATCGACGACAACACCGTCGAAGACGAGATCACGGGCCGCGAGCAGGAACCCGACGAGCAGTTCCTCCGTAGCGTCGAGGAGAAACTGAACCTGCCTGAGGACCGCAAGGACGACTTCCGCCAAGAGGTCGCAAACTGGGTTTCACGTCGCGCACGCGAGGGATCGAGTTTCGACCCACAGGACAACGATCGGCTCCGCCGCGCCCTCGAGCGAAAGCTCTGGGAGGACAAGAAACACAACATCAACTTCTCGGCGCTGGTCTCCTCCGGCGAGATGGACGACGACGAGCGGTCAGCGTGGATCGAAGCGCTGATCGATCAGGGCTACAGCCAGGCGGGTGCCAGGGAGGTGCTGGAGTTCGCCGGCGCGGAAGTCGCCAAAAGCGAGTTGGAAGACTGATGGACGGGGAGCACTTCATCACCGCGGCCGACCGCGAACTCGATGCGGCCTACCAGGAACCGCTGTCGCTGTCGGGCTATGTCGACCTGCTGCTTGAGCGGCCGGAACTGGCCGCCCACGCCTCGAAGTACTTGATCGACGCCATCGAAGACGCCGGGACTCGCACAGTCATCGAGGAAGGTGAAGAGCGTGAACGCTACCGCTTTTTCGACGACCCGTACAACAACGGCGAACACGCGATTCTCGGCAACACCGAGGTACTCAACGGGCTGGTAGACGATCTGCGGTCGATCGCCGCTCGCCGCGGGAACGACGAGAAAATCGTCTGGCTGGAGGGGCCGACAGCCACCGGCAAGTCCGAACTCAAGCGTTGTCTCATCAACGGGCTGCGGGCCTATTCCAGGACCGACGCCGGACGACGGTACACTGTCGAGTGGAACGTCGCCGGGGCCGACGACGAGGCGACTGGCCTCACGTACGGCGACCGCCAGGTCAGCGACGAGGACGACTGGTACGAAAGCCCTGTGCAGGTCCACCCGTTGACGATCTTCCCGCAGACTGTCCGAGACAATCTGCTCGAAACGATCAACGGGCGGCTGGACGAGCGCGACAGCGTCTCCGTCGAGGGTGATCTCGATCCCTTCTCCCGGGAAGCGTACGAGTACCTCGAACAGCAGTATCGCCGCGAGGGTGTCGAGGATCTGTTCGCAGCGGTGACGAACCCACGACATCTCCGAGTGAAAAACTACATCGTCGACGTTGGACAGGGGATCGGCGTCCTCCACAGCGAGGACGAAGGCAGCCCCAAAGAACGACTCGTCGGCTCCTGGATGGCCGGGATGTTACGGGAGCTTGACTCCCGCGGGCGGAAGAATCCACAGGCGTTCTCCTACGACGGGGTGTTGAGCCAGGGCAACGGCTTGCTGACGATCGTCGAGGACGCCGCCCAACACGCCGATCTCCTCCAGAAACTGCTGAACGTCCCCGATGAAGGTGCGGTCAAGCTAGACCGGGGGATCAGGATGGACGTCGACACACAGTTGGTCATCATCTCCAACCCGGATCTGGAAGCGACGCTGAACCAGCACGCCGACCGTGAAGGCCAGGACCCACTGAAGGCACTCAAACGCCGGCTAAACAAACACCGGTTTGGCTACCTGACGAACCTCTCGCTTGAGACCCAACTCCTTCGGCGAGAGCTGACCAACGACACGACGGTCTGGCAGGCCGACTCCTGGACGGAACTTGACGAGCGTATCCGCAGTCCTGTCGGCGTCGACGTACGCCAGGAAAGCGGCGCTCGCCGGCGAACGCTCGCACCACACACACTCGAGGCGGCGGCGCTGTATGACGTGGTGTCCCGACTGGACGACAGTGACCTCCCGAACGGACTGGATCCAGTCGAGAAGGCCCTGCTGTTCGACCGCGGCTACCTCCAAGACGGCGACGAGCGCCGCGAGATTGATGAATTTGTCTTCGCCGACAGTGCGAGCGATGGCGAACGTGGGATCCCGGTCACCTACACCAGAGACGTCATCGCCGATCTGCTCCAGACTGAGACTGACCGATACCACGCTGAGTTACCCGTCGAGGACGTCATTATGCCACGGGACGTGCTGGACGCGATGGCAACCGGCCTCCGAACGGCACCGGTCTTTTCGAGAAATGAAGTCACGGAGTTCGAAGAACGAGTCGTCCCGGTGAAAAACCACATTTTCAGCCGACAAGAGTCGGACGTGCTGGCGGCGATTATGCGCGAGAAACGCGTCGAGGAGGCCACTGTCGAGGAGTATATCGAGCACGTCTACGCGTGGGCGACCGACGAACGGATCGAAAACGAGCGGGGCGAGCGTGTCGATCCGGACCCGCTGAAGATGAAAGTCTTCGAGATCGAGCACCTCGGTCGCTTCGAGGAGAGTGACTATCACGGCGACGAACCCACTCGGGACGTCGAGCAGTTTCGCACGGACCGCATTATTACGGCGTTGAACCGCTATGCCTGGCACAACCGCGACGAACAGTTCCAGGTCGGTGATGTCAACCCTAAGGAGATCCCGGTGGTTCAGACCGTACTGGGGAGCCACGACTGGGCCGACGTCGAACGGACTCACTCGGACCTCGATCCCCGACAGTGGGACGACCCGCCGGCGAACACCGAGACTGCCCGTGTCAAAGCGCGGACGATCGAGAATATGACCGAGCTATTCGCGTACAGCGAAGCTGGCGCGGAACTGACCAGCCGCCACGTTATGGGACAGGTGAGTTACCGATGGGACTGAGAGACGACCTCGAACGCTACCGTGAGGTCGGCGAACAGCGTCGTCAGGACCTCTCGGAGTTCATCCAGTACGGCGACCTCGGGAAATCCCGAGCGGATTCGGTCCGGATTCCGATCAAGATCGTCGATCTACCGGAGTTCGCCTACGACCAGCGCGACCAGGGCGGCGTCGGCCAGGGCGAGGGTGCGCAAGAAGGAGATCCCGTCGAACAGCCACAGCCAGACGACGGCGACGAGAGCGGCGAACCCGGTGAGGACGGTGGCGACCACGAGTACTACGAGATGGATCCCGAGGAGTTCGCCCAGGAACTGGACGAACAGCTCGGGTTGGATCTCGATCCCAAAGGAAAAAACGTAATCGAGGAGACGGAAGGCGATTTCACCGACATCACCCGGACCGGTCCGTCCTCGACGCTTGATTTCGAGCGGCTGTTCAAAGAGGGGCTCAAGCGCAAGATGGCGATGGACTTCGACGAGGAGTACGTCCGTGAGGCCCTGCGAATCGCCGGCTGGGGCCCGGCGACGGTCTACGAGTGGGGCCGTGGCGAGAACATCCCGGTCTCCCGAGCGTGGATCGAGGACGCCTACGAGGCGCTGGCTGTCGACGAGCGCGATCGGTGGGACTCTATCGAGGAGATGACCGAAAACGTCGAGCACGAGAGTGCAGCCCAGCGCATTCGCCGGGAAGGGATCGACGAGATACCGTTCCGTCGGCAGGACGAACGCTACCGCTACCCGGAGATCATCGAGGAGAAAGAGCGCAACGTCGTCGTGATCAACATCCGTGATGTCTCCGGGAGTATGCGCCAGCAGAAACGCGAACTCGTCGAGCGGACCGTCACCCCACTGGACTGGTATCTCCAGGGCAAATACGACAACGCCGAGTTCGTCTACATCGCCCACGACGCCGAGGCCTGGACGGTCGATCGCGAGGAGTTCTTTGGGATCCGCAGCGGCGGCGGGACCCGCATCTCAAGCGCTTACGAACTGGCGATGACAACCCTCGAAGAAGCCTATCCTTGGAGTGAGTGGAACCGCTATGTCTTCGCCGCCGGCGACAGCGAGAACTCCTCGAATGACACTGAGGACAAGGTGATCCCGCTAATGGAGGCGATACCGGCGAACCTCCACGCGTACATCGAGGCCCAACCCAGCGGGAACGCGATCAACGCGACCCACGCCAAGGAGGTTGAGCGGCACTTCCAGGACGATGACGACGTCGCCGTTGCCTACGTTAACGGATCGGAGGACGTGGTCGACGCCATCTACGAGATCCTCAGCACGGACGAAAAGCCATGATAGACGAACGTATCGAAGCCCAACGGATCGCGGACAACTTGGAAGAACCAGTCGAGAAAGCCGGCGAACTCGCCGAAAAGCTTGGGCTGTCCCCGTATCCAGTCAACTACTGGATCGTCGACTACGACGAGATGAACGAGCTGATCGCCTACGGCGGGTTCCAGGAGCGATACCCTCACTGGCGATGGGGGATGCAATACGACCGCCAGCGAAAGCAAAGCCAGTTCCTCGGCGGGAAGGCCTTCGAGATTGTCAACAACGACAACCCAGCCCACGCGTTCCTCCAGGAGTCAAACACGCTGGCCGACCAGAAGGCGGTCATCACCCACGTCGAGGCCCACTCCGATTTCTTCGCGAACAACGAGTGGTTCGGACTGTTCACCGATCGCGACGAAGCGCCGGGCAACCGATCTGACACTCGTCCGGTGTCGGGCCCAGACGCGACGGCGATGCTCGCCCGCCACGCCGAGACGATCGCGGAGTATATGACCGACCCCGAGATCGACCGTGGTGAGGTCGAACGGTGGATCGATCACGTTCTCTGTCTGGAGGACACCATCGACCAGCACCGCCCGTACGCGCCCATTGTGACCGGCGAGAACGCCGGCGACCTCGACACCGCTGACGTGACCGATCAGTTGGCGGATCTGGATCTCACCGAGGAGGTGCGTCGGCAAGTGTTCGACGAGGAGTGGCTCGATGCCCAATCTGACGACGACGGGTCGGTCTCGTTCCCGGACACCCCTGAGAGAGACGTCATCGGATTCCTCCGAAAACACGGCAAGCAACACGACGAGGAGGCCGAGAAGGCCATCGAGATGACTGACTGGCAGAAGGACATTCTGGAGATCATTCGCCGGGAATCGTACTACTTCGCACCCCAGAAGATGACGAAGGTACTCAACGAGGGGTGGGCCAGCTACTGGGAATCCGTGATGATGGTCGGTGAGGGCTTTGCAGCCGACAACGAGTTCCTCACCTACGCCGACCATATGTCGCAGGTGTTGGGATCGGGCGGACTCAACCCGTACAAACTCGGCCTGGAGCTGTGGCAATACGTCGAGAACACCGCCAACCGTCGGGAAGTCGTCGAACGACTCCTCAAAGTCGACGGGATCACCTGGCGGAACTTCCGCGACACGGTCGACTTCGACGCAGTCCGGACGGCGCTGGAGCCGCCGGTATGGCTGGAAGACGTACCGGGCCATATCGACGATCTCGATCCAGATGACCCACGTATCGACGCGACGGCACTCGAACGCGCTCATCGCGGCGAGATCAACGTCGAGGCCTACCCGTGGACGGTCCTTACCTACGATGGCCTGGTCCAGCGACACTACTCGCTGGTTCAGCCACAGCACCGTGGGTTCCTGGGCCGAATCGGCCTTGAGGAACTAGAGCGGATCAGCCGGTACCTCTTCGACGATAGCCGCTATGGCACCATCGAGGCGGCACTCGCTGATGTCGATTACGCTCGCGGCTGGGATCGGATGCGTGAGGTTCGACAGAGCCACAACGACGTGACGTTCCTGGAGGCGTTTCTCACCGCGGAGTTCGTCGATGCAAACGACTACTTCGCATACGAACACTCCCAGAAGTCGGGGGATTTCCGCGTCTCTTCGACCGACCACGAGGCGGTCAAAAAGAAGTTGCTATTGCAGTTCACCAACTTCGGGAAGCCTACAATCGTCGTCGCGGACGGCAACTACGACAACGCCGGCGAGTTGCTGTTGGCTCACCGATACAACGGCGTCGTCCTCGACGCCAAACAGGCCACAGACGTACTCAAGCGCGTGTTCGAACTCTGGGGGCGGCCGGTGAACCTCCTCACCATCGATAAGGAGTACGACGAAAGCGATATCGAGGTTGCCCGACGACGGGACCGAGAGCCCGATCCGACCGAAGTCGGTCGCCGGCTACGTTACGATGGTGAACACGTTACTATCGAGGACGTCCCCTGGGAAGACGTCGAACACCTCGCGGCGACTGGCATCGACTACGACACGAAACCGGACGAATGGCTGAGTTGATCAGTTCTCGTCTATCCCCCGCACGGAGATGGCCGGGCACCCTGCGGACCGAAGGATTTCCTGAGAGACGCTGCCAAACATCGCCTGTCTGGTCGGCGAGCGGTCGCGGCCACCGATCACGACGAAATCCGCGTTGTGGTCGTCGATCATCGCGACGATGCCTTCAGCAGGGTCACCGACGCCGCCGAGCACTTCAGGCTCGAATCCAGCCTCCCGTAGTGCTTCGACCGACTCGCGAACGACTGTCCGCTGGCCGATGATCTGATTGATGGCTGATTCCGTCGGTAACTCAGTCACACCCGAGACCGACGTTTCGCCGGCCGTCCCAGCATACGCGACGCTCGTTTCGGGCCGCGCTGCCGACATCGCTTTGCCGTCGCCGTCTTCCTCCGGCTCCAGCCGGTCGGTCGTCCGCTCGTATTCGGACTCCGTGAGCACGTGTCCGACGAGTATCCGCGATTCCCGGTCACCGACGACCGTCCGCACCGCTTTGGCCATCCGCTCAACGCGCTGTGTGTCTTCCTGTCCGACAGCAATAACGATCGTTATCGTGTCCATCTCTAATGGTTCGTCCTGTGAGGTATTATATATTCCTATTAATAAGTATATAATAGAATTGTTAGCTGACTTTATAGCCCCGTCCTTCGATGCAGCGGGTATGCCGACAGTTTCGATCGAGACGCACGACCGATCAGAAGTCCTCGACGTGACGGATGCCGTTACCGAGGCGCTCCCGGAGCGCGCAAACGGGGTTGCAACGGTGTTCGTTCAGCATACAACCGCAGGCGTGACTGTCAATGAGGCCGAATCGCGACTCCTCGGCGACCTGGCCGCTGCGCTCGAGCAACTCGTGCCGGACACGGGCTGGGCACACGACGAGATCGACGATAACGCTGACGGGCATATCCGAGCACTGCTTGTCGGGCCGAGCGTCACTGTTCCCGTTAGTGACGGACGGCTCGATCTCGGCACCTGGCAATCGGTCCTGTTGGTCGAGTGTGACGGACCGCGGACGCGAGAGCTTCAGATCGAGGTCATCGGCACGTAGCGCGTGACGGTGAACGGTCGTGCGATCCGCCCGGTATCCAACTGTTTCGGTATGGTGGTAAGGTAGCTGTGGTGCACAGTAGTAGATATGACAGAGACGGCAGTCGTTTGGTTTCGCCACGACCTTCGCGTCCACGATAACCCCGTGCTCCAGCGAGCGATCGACGAAAACGACCGCATCGTTCCGCTGTATGTCTTCGATTCTGGGCTGTTCGATGCACCGAGCCGCTGGATTGACGAACCACGGATCGGACGCCACCGAGCCAAGTTCGTCCGCGAGAGTGTACAGGATCTCCGACAGCGGTTGCACGAGCGCGACGGTGAGTTGTTCGTCCGCCACGGCGATCCCGCGTCGGTCGTGACTGCCGTCGCCGAGTCCGTCGATGCCGGCACAGTCTATGCCCAGCACCTTCCTGGAACGGAGGAACGCCGGGCCGAATCCGCCGTCGAGAGCGCGCTCAAATCGGTCGGCGCCGACCTCCGAACCCACTGGACACACACGCTACACGCGATCGATGATCTGCCGATGGCAATCGAGAGCGTCCAAGACACGTTTACCCCCTGGAAAGACAGCGTCGAAGCGAACACGTCGGTCCCAAAGCCGCTGGCCCCTCCCGAGTCTATTCCCACACCGGATATGGCTGGAGGGTCGGTCCCGACGCTGTCGGAACTCGGATACGACGACAGCGCGGCTGACACACGCGACGAGGCACGGATGCCCGTTCCGGGCGGGGAGTCGGCGGCGCTGGAGCGACTGCAGACATACATTTTCGGGCGCGACCGGCTACGGGAGTATCGTGAGACGCGAAACGGACTCCTTGGGATGGATTTTTCCTCGAAGTTCTCGCCGTGGCTCGCACGGGGCTGTCTGTCACCACGGCGAGTCAAACAGGCGGTCGACCGATACGAGCGCGAACGAGTCTCGAACGACTCGACGTACTGGTTGTTGTTCGAGTTGCGCTGGCGGGACTTCTTCCAGTTCCAGTTTGCCAAACACGGCGACGCGTACTTCAGGCCTGGCGGCATCCAAGACCGCGAAATTGCGTGGCAACGCGACGAATCTGCCTTCCGACGGTGGACTGACGGGGAGACCGGATTCCCGTTTGTCGATGCAGCGATGCGAGAACTGGCGGCGACGGGCTATCAGAGCAACCGTGCTCGACAGAACGCCGCGTCGTTTCTGGCAAACACACTCCGGATTGATTGGCGCTGGGGGGCCGCCTACTACGAGTCACAGCTAGTTGATTACGACGTCGCCTCGAATTACGGCAACTGGGCGTATATCGCCGGCGTCGGGACTGATTCACGCGATCAGGCGTTCGACGTACTCTGGCAAGCACACAACTACGACTCCGACGGCGAGTACGTTCGCGAGTGGGTTCCCGAACTCGCATCACTACCACCTCGGTACGCTCACGAACCGTGGCGGATGACCGCTGACGAACAGGCGCGCTATGGCATCGAGTTGGGTATTGATTATCCCGAACCGATGGTCGATCCGGACGCCCATTTCGAAGGCCCCTCGTAGCGTGGCGGTCTGGTGGCCACCGCGCTCCCCGCGCTGACTACGGCTTCACGTCGGGACAGACCCAAACAGCTATGTTTGTGGTCCACATACCCACAGCTATTGCACGCGACCCCCCGATAGCTGTTGCAGGCGGTTTTAACAAGCGTTAAATGGGTGCCGACAATAGGTAGCTGTAGTATCTCGAACAGCCTTCTCTAGTCGGTCAACCCACATCACACATGGTAGATGTAAGCCAACACGAACTCGTCCCGGACCACACTGTCCTCGATAGCGGTGAACTCGAGGACGTACTTGCAGAGTACGACATTAACAAGACGGATCTGCCGAAGATCAAGCGAACCGACCCCGCGTTGCCGGACGACGCTGGGGTTGGTGACGTGATCAAGATCGAGCGCGACTCGCGAACGACAGACCGAGCGGTCGTCTATCGACTCGTAATCGAGTAAGCATGGATACAGAACAACGAAGAACCATCTCACGGGAATACTTCTCGAAGGATCGACTCGCCGAACACCACTTCCGCTCGTTCAACGCCTTCCTTGAACGGGGGATGCAGGAGGTCGTCGACGAGAAAGCGACCATCGAAACCGACATTGGAGACAAGGAAGGCCAGGAACCCGTCTGGGTCGAACTGGGCGACGTCCGCGTCGTCACGCCCCGGGTTCGGGAAGCCGACGGCAGTGAGGAACTACTGTACCCCCAGGAGGCCCGGCTGCGCAATATCACGTACTCCGCGCCGGTGTTTATGGAGATGGCCATCGTCAAAGGTGGCGAAGAAGAAGAAGAGCGAGTCGTCGACCAGACCGAGACGAAGGTCGGCCGGATGCCGATTATGGTCGGCTCCGAGAAGTGCAACATCGCCGGCTTCTCCGACGAAGAGCTCATCGACATCGGCGAGGACCCCGCCGATCCGGGTGGGTACTTCATCGTCAACGGTTCCGAGCGCGTGTTGATGACCAGCGAAGACCTCGCCCCGAACAAGATTCTCGCGGAGTACGACACGAAATACGGCGACGAGGTTCAGGTCGCAAAGACGTTCTCCCAGCGCCGTGGGTACCGTGCGTTGGTGCTGACCGAACGCACCCGCGACGGCCTGCTGGAAGTGTCGTTCCCGTCGGTTTCGGGCTCGGTCGACTTCGTCACGCTCGTGCGCGCACTCGGGCTCGAATCCGACGAAGAGATCGTCCATCGCGTATCTGACGATCCCGAGATCGTGAAGTTTATGCTGGAAAATCTGGAGGCCACTGACGTCCAGACGACCGAGGAAGCCATCGAGAAACTCGGCAAGCGCGTCGCCTCCGGTCAGGGCAAAAACTACCAGCTCAAGCGCGCAAACTACGTCATCGACCGCTACCTCTTGCCGCATCTCCACGAGGACGGCGTCGACGAGGAGGAAGTCCGGATCAACAAGGCCTACTACCTCTGCCGGATGGCCGAGGCTTGCTTCGAGTTGGCGCTCGATCGGCGCGAGGCCGACGACAAGGACCACTACGCAAACAAGCGACTGAAGGTTTCCGGCGACCTGATGCGGGATCTGTTCCGGACGGCGCTGAACAAACTGGCACGCGACGTGAAATACCAGCTCGAACGCGCCAATATGCGCAACCGACAGCTGTCGGTTTCGACGGTCGTTCGATCGGACGTTCTTACCGAGCGGCTGGAACACCCGCTCGCGACCGGAAACTGGGTCGGTGGCCGCTCTGGTGTGTCTCAGCTCGTCGACCGGACGGACTTTATGGGTGTTCTCTCTCACCTGCGGCGGCTTCGGTCGCCACTCAGTCGCAGCCAGCCTCACTTCGAAGCACGGGACCTCCACGCCACTCAGTGGGGCCGGATTTGTCCCTCAGAGACGCCTGAAGGGCCGAACTGTGGGCTAGTGAAAAACTTCGCGCAGGCGATGGAGTTGAGTCAGAACGTCGAAAACGAACAGGGTTTGAAACAGTCGCTCGCCGATATGGGAGTTCAGGGCATCCCCGGCATCGAGAGCATCGAAACACAGCCCGCAGACGATTAATATGAGTCAGGGACGCGACGCGAAAGTCTATGTCAACGGAAGTTTGGTCGGTACTCATCCCGACCCCGAACAGCTCGCCGAACAGATCCGCCAGGCCCGCCGACGGGGCGAGGTCAGCGAGATGGTCAACGTCTCGGTCAAAGATCGCACTGACGAGGTCATCGTCAACGCCGATGCCGGCCGAGCGCGACGACCGCTGATCGTTGTCGAGGACGGCGAACCGCTGTTGACCGACCGAGAAGTCGAACTCCTCGAAGAAGGAGAGATCGACTTTCAGGACCTGGTCGAGCGTGGCTACGTCGAGTTCATCGACGCCGAAGAGGAAGAGGACATCCTCGTCGCGGTCGAACGCGAGGAACTTACCGACGACCACACGCACCTCGAGGTCGACCCACAGCTTATCTTCGGTATCGGTGCGGGAATGATTCCCTACCCCGAGCACAACGCCAGCCCCCGTATTACGATGGGGTCGGGGATGATCAAGCAGTCGCTGGGGTTGCCCAGCGCCAACTACCGGGTCCGACCTGATACTCGTCAGCACTTGCTGCATTACCCGCAGCTGTCGATGGTCAAGACCCAGACGACCGAGCAGATTGGCTACGACGATCGGCCTGCCGCACAGAATTTCGTCGTGGCCGTTATGTCCTATGAGGGGTTCAACATCGAGGACGCGCTGGTTATGAACAAGGGCTCGGTCGAGCGGGCGCTGGCTCGCTCGCATTTCTTCCGGACCTACGAGGGTGAGGAGCGACGGTACCCTGGTGGTCAGGAGGACCGCTTCGAGATCCCCGACGACGAGGTCCGGGGTGCTCGCGGCGAGGACGCCTACACCCACCTCGACGAGGACGGACTGGTCAACCCCGAGACGCGCGTCGACGAGAACGCAGTCCTCCTCGGGAAAACGTCACCGCCGCGGTTCCTCGAGGAACCGGACGATATGGGCGGGCTCTCCCCACAGAAGCGCCGGGAAACGTCGGTCACGATGCGCTCCGGGGAGAGTGGCATCGTCGACACCGTCACGCTGATGGAAGGCGAAGACGGCTCGAAGCTCTCGAAGGTCAAGGTCCGGGACGAACGGATCCCCGAACTCGGGGACAAGTTCGCGTCCCGGCACGGCCAGAAGGGTGTCGTCGGCCACATCGCGCCCCAGGAAGATATGCCCTTCACCGAAGAGGGCGTCGTACCGGACCTCATCATCAATCCGCACGCGCTGCCGTCGCGGATGACCGTCGGCCACATCCTCGAGATGATCGGCGGGAAGGTCGGTGCACTGGAAGGTCGCCGCGTCGACGGCACCGCCTTCACCGGCGAAGACGAAGAGGAACTCCGCGACTCGCTGGAAGAACACGGCTTTGACTCCAGCGGCAAGGAGACCATGTACTCCGGAGTTACCGGCGAGAAGATCGAAGCCGACATCTTCGTCGGCGACATCTTCTATCAGAAGCTGTATCACATGGTCTCGAACAAGATCCACGCCCGCTCGCGCGGTCCTGTGCAGGTGCTGACCCGCCAGCCCACCGAGGGTCGTGCCCGGGAAGGTGGACTCCGAATTGGGGAGATGGAACGGGACGTCTTCATCGGCCACGGGGCGGCAATGACGCTCAAGGAACGGCTGCTTGATGAGTCCGACCGCGAGTTCATCCCCATCTGTGCCGAGTGTGGGATGGCTGCCGTCGAAAACGTCGACCAGCGCCGGGTCTACTGTCCTAACTGTGGTGAGGAGACGGACGTCCACGAAATCGAGATGTCTTACGCGTTCAAGTTGCTGCTGGACGAGATGAAGGCGCTGGGCATCGCACCGCGGATCGAACTGGAGGACGCAGTCTAACAATGTCAGGCCACGCACCAAAATCGATCGGGAGTCTCAGCTTCGGGCTGATGGACCCAGAGGAGTATCGGGATATGAGCGCTACCAAGGTCATCACGGCCGACACCTACGACGACGACGGGTTCCCCATCGATATGGGACTGATGGACCCGCGTCTGGGCGTGATTGACCCCGGCCTGGAGTGTAAGACCTGTGGCAAGCACAGCGGATCGTGCAACGGCCACTTCGGCCACATCGAACTGGCCGCTCCCGTCATCCACGTCGGTTTCTCGAAGCTTATCCGCCGATTGCTGCGCGGCACCTGTCGAGAATGCTCGCGGCTTACCCTCGATGAGAACGAGCGCCAGGAGTTCCGCGACCGTCTCGACCGAACGCGCGAGCTCAGCGACGACCTCAACGACGTCACGAAGGCGGCGATCCGCCAGGCCCGCAAGAAAGACTACTGTCCGCACTGTGGCGCAGTACAGTACGACATCAACCACGAGAAGCCCACGACCTACTACGAGGTCAAGCAGGTCCTCTCCTCGGAGTACCCCCAGCGGATTGCCGCCGGGATGGAGCCGGACGAGGAAGAGGACGCGGAGCCGATCGCACCATACGAATTGGCCGAAGAGACCGGGATCGACGATAGTCGGATTCAGGACATCCTGTCCGGGGAGTTCCGGCCCCGAGAGGAGGACCGCAAGGCCATCGAGAAGGCCCTGGACGTCGATCTGACCGAGGAGGATATGGACAAGCTGATGCCCTCCGACATTCGGGACTGGTTCGAAGACATCCCGGACGAGGATCTAGAGGTGCTGGGAATCAGCGCCGATAAATCGCGTCCGGAGTGGATGATCCTGACGGTCCTGCCCGTCCCTCCGGTTACCGCACGCCCGTCGATTACGCTCGATAACGGCCAGCGTAGTGAGGACGACCTCACCCACAAGCTGGTGGACATCATCCGGATCAACCAGCGGTTTATGGAGAACCGTGAAGCTGGTGCGCCCCAGCTAATCATTGAGGACCTCTGGGAACTGTTGCAGTACCACGTGACGACCTTTATGGACAACGAGATCAGCGGGACGCCACCGGCTCGACACCGCTCTGGCCGACCGCTGAAGACCCTCTCACAGCGCCTGAAGGGTAAGGAGGGACGGTTCCGCGGCAGCCTTTCCGGGAAGCGTGTCAACTTCTCCGCTCGAACGGTCATCTCGCCGGACCCGACACTCAGTCTGAACGAGGTCGGGGTCCCTGACCGAGTCGCAACGGAGATGACCCAGACGATGAACGTCACCGAGCGCAACCTTGAGGAGGCTCGACGCTACGTCCGAAACGGGCCAGAGAGCCACCCCGGTGCGAACTACGTTCGCCGGCCGGACGACCGGCGGCTGAAGGTGACTGAGAAGAACTGCGAGGAACTCGCCGAAAAGGTCGAGCCTGGCTGGGAAGTTTCCCGACACCTCGTAGATGGGGATATCGTGATCTTCAATCGCCAGCCGAGCCTCCACCGGATGTCGATTATGGCTCACGAAGTGGTCGTGATGCCGTACAAGACGTTCCGGCTGAACACCGTCGTCTGTCCGCCATATAACGCTGACTTCGACGGCGACGAGATGAACATGCACGCCCTCCAAAACGAGGAGGCTCGTGCGGAGGCCCGTGTGTTGATGCGCGTCCAAGAGCAGATGTTGAGTCCGCGCTTCGGGGAGAATATCCTCGGTGCCATCCAGGATCACATCTCCGCAACGTACTTGCTGACTCACGAGAACCCCCACTTCAACGAGACACAGGCCCTGGACCTGTTGCGTGCGACCAGCGTCGACACGCTACCTGAACCAGACGGGACTGAAGACGGCACGCCATACTGGACTGGCCGGAGCATCTTCTCGGAACTGTTGCCGGACGGACTTGATCTGGAGTTTACCTCCAGTGCAGGCGATACCGTCATCATCGAGGACGGCCAGCACCTCGAAGGCACGATCGACGAGGACGCTGTCGGTGCCTTCGGCGGGGAAATCGTCGACACGATCGCAAAGCAATACGACAAGACCCGCGCCCGAATCTTCATCAACGAGATCGGGACCCTCGCGATCCGAACGATTATGCACTTCGGGTTCTCGATCGGGATCGACGACGAGTCCATCCCGCCGGAGGCCCAGGAACAGGTCGACGAGGCGATCGAAAATGCCTACGCACGCGTTCAGGAACTCATCGAGACCTACGAGCAAGGCGACCTCGAGAGCCTACCCGGTCGGACAGTCGATGAAACCCTGGAGATGAAGATTATGCAGACGCTGGGCAAGGCCCGCGACTCCGCGGGTGACATCGCCGAAGACCACTTCGAGGACGACAACCCTGCAGTCATAATGGCGGATTCAGGGGCACGTGGGTCGATGCTGAACCTCACCCAGATGGCCGGTGCAGTCGGTCAGCAGGCGGTTCGAGGCGAGCGGATCAACCGCGGTTACGAGGATCGCACCCTCTCCCACTATCGACCGAACGACCTCAGTGCGGACGCCCACGGGTTCGTCGAACACTCCTACCGCGAGGGGCTGGAACCCAAGGAGTTTTTCTTCCACGCGATGGGTGGCCGCGAGGGACTGGTTGATACGGCCGTCCGGACCTCCAAGTCCGGGTATCTGCAGCGGCGGCTGATCAACGCCCTCTCCGAGCTGGAAACGCAGTACGACGGCACCGTTCGTGACACTTCGGATACGATCGTCCAGTTCGAGTTCGGCGAGGACGGCACCTCACCGGTTGATGTCTCCTCTGGGCAAGACGAGGCTGCCGTCGATGTCGAGGAAATCACAAACCGAGTCCTCGACGAGGAATTCGAAAACGAGACCGAAAAACAGCAGTTCCTCGGCACCGAGAAGCGACCGACCAACCTCTCTGAGCACGCCGACGACTGGTGGCTCGCGGAGGGTGATGACTGATGAGTGACACACAATATCACGCCACAGATCGGTTCGAGTACGTCGACGAGGACGTCGAAGTGCTTGTCGAAGACACAGATCTACCGCGCCGGCTGAAAAACGAACTCTACGAGACGATCAACGACCGCGGCGGGATGGATCTCGAAGCCGTCGAGGAAATTGCCTCCGCCGTCGAGTCTCGGTACGTCGACACGCGCGTGGACCCGCTGGATCCGGTCGGGACTGTCTCCGCCCAGTCGATCGGCGAACCCGGAACGCAGATGACGATGAACACGTTCCATTACGCGGGAGTCGCCGAGATCGACGTGACACAGGGACTGCCACGACTCATCGAACTGGTGGACGCCCGGAAGACCCCGGACACCCCGATGATGACTGTCCATCTGGAGGACGAGTACGCGACCGAGCGCGAGCGCGCACACGAGGTCGTCTGGAAGATCGAGGCGACGAAAATCCTCGCGCTGGGAGACATCTCAACCAACGTCGCGGATATGCTCGTCCAGATCGATCTCAATCCCGACACGCTGGCCGAGCGGTGGCCGACAGTCGACGATGTCGAGGCTGTGGTCGAGGAAATTGCCTCGACTATCGAGGGCGCACTGGGCGTCGACACTCGACAGGCCGGCACGGCCATCGAGTTCGGTCCCGAGGAGCCGTCCTACCGAGACCTGCTGCAACTGGTCGAGGATCTCCGTGAAATCGTCTTCAAGGGGATCGAAGACGTCTCCCGTGTCGTCATCCGCAAAGAAGAGACCGAACAGGGCGAGGAGTTCGTCCTGTACACCGAGGGGTCGGCCCTCGGTGACGTCCTCGACATCGAGGGCGTCGACGCCTCCCGGACGACGTGTAACAACATCCACGAGATTCATCGCAATCTCGGCATCGAGGCCGCCCGTGAGGCGATTATCAACGAGACGATGGACACTCTTGCAGAACAGGGGCTAGACGACGTCAACGTCCGTCACCTGATGCTCGTCGCGGACATTATGACCAACGATGGTGAGATTGCGTCGATCGGCCGTCACGGAATCTCCGGGAACAAAGACAGCGTTCTGGCGCGGGCAGCCTTCGAGGTCACTGTCTCACATCTGCTCGATGCTGCGATCCACGGCGAGGTCGACGGACTCGACGGCGTCACGGAAAATGTCATCGTTGGCAAGCCGATCAAGCTCGGTACCGGCGACGTCGATCTGCGGATGAACCCCGGAAAGGGCGGCTCCGCGGACTGATATGACGATCACGCTCAGCGACGAGGCGCGCCAGCTCATCCCGATTATCGAGGACGAGACCGGCGCTACCATCCGCGATTGCGTGATTGACGAGACGTTCGACCGGCTGCTCGTGCTGGTGAAAGCCGGCGAGATGGCACAGGCGATCGGCCCCGGCGGCGAGACGGTCCGGACACTCGAAGACCGGCTCGACCGGTCGATCAAGTTCGTCGAGGACGGTCCCACGGCCGAGGACGTCATCGCCAGCGCACTCGCCCCTGCCGCGGTGTACAACGTCACGATCAGCGAGAACGACGACGTCGTCGCCTACGTCGAAGTCGACCAGGACGACACCGGCGTCGCGATCGGCAAGGACGGCCGTAACATCGACGCCGCGCGAACGCTGGCGAAACGGCACTTCGACATCGACGACGTCGAGTTGACCTGATAGGCACCGATTTCAGTTCTCTCACCTACCGAACGTAACACTCGTCGAAAATTCACCCGAGTGACTGTCAACGCTCTCGGTTGGCCGATTTCGACACTCTGCCCCGCTATCACTCTCAATGTGTATTTCCAGTCCGACGGCGCCGGAGAACCCAGTACGAACCGAGCCACAACGCCAGACCCAATAGCCCGATTACCGTGTTACTCAGACCGATCGGGGTGCCGATTCCGAACGCGATCCCGAATCCCAGAACGTACGAAAGAAGGATATAGGATACAGTCTTGACCATCTTTTCGAGCGATGAGACGACACGCTGGGACAGCGACGGTGGAGACCGGTCGGCTTGCTCCGAGACAGTTCCAGTCGCCACGGGGTGTGGGCTGTCTGTAGCGGTCATCGCCTCGCTGTCCGCGTCCGGTTGCCGACCGGTCAGTAGCGGCCTGATCGTCAGGAGGTATGTCCGTCGGAGCAGATACACGATGGTGACCGGTAGTTGGAGAAGGGGAACGGCCGACAACGGCACCCAGAGACCCCTGAACGGCCGCCAGCTCGTCGTCTGTCTGACAAATATCGTATCGGCGTACATCGAGATAGGAAGAACGACGATGTGAGCTAACCCCAAAACGCTGAGAGCGGCGCCTGCAATTGAGAGGGTGTTCCACTCTGTGTCGGGCTTTGGAGGGGAGTCACCGGGCGGAGGGGTGGGATAACCTTCTGCCAGAGAGCCCAAGAGAAAGGCGAACATCCCAGTAATGACGAGCGCAGCGAGAATCAACCCGAACCAGAGACCGTAGACGCCGTACTTGCGTTTCATACTGGCAGTCGCCTCCTACTGTATGGTGATAGCAAACGAATAGAGCGATATGTATCTATCCGTCCTGAAATCCCGACGGGTACGTTACGCAGACTGTGACGTTGCGCCGCCTGTGATAGTGACGGGCCGATCGGCGTCAACGATCACGGATTGGCTGACGCTACCGAAGAGAATCGCGCCGACCGGGGATCGCTTTCGGCCGCCTAGAACGATTTGGTCGGCATCGAGCTCGTCGGCTGCCGCAAGGATCTCCGTCGCTGGATCGCCTACCCGCGAGGATTGCTCAACGGTGATGCTTGCGTCCTGTAATCGGGTCGCTGCTACCTGTCCACCGTCGAGTTCATCGGGAGCAGTCGTCTCCATCTGGTCTGCGTCCTCAAACACGTACAACAGCGTTACGGTGACGCTCTCTGCTGCATTCGGGAGTCCAATGACTGCCTCAGCCTGTGCCTCCCCGCGTGACTCGCTCCCATCGATCGGCATCAACACCCGGTACATCTGTCGGAAAATGCCACGGGAAGGATGATATAGCTATGGATGGATCGGCGTTCAGTCTCTTCCGCCACCCTTTTTCCGCTCGTTCCGTCGGTCACTCGCACAAAACGTGGGGAAAAAGACCGCCTCCGCTCAGCCTTACAGGTCAAACCGGTCGCCGATCTCGACGACATTGACCTGCTCGGGATACTCGAAACTCCGGGCGTGGTGGTGTAGTACGGATGGATCGGCGTTCAGTCCCTTCCAGATATCCCAGTGTGTCGGTACGAGTGTCTCAAGTTGGAGTTCAGTCGCGGCCTCGATGATCTCGTTTTCATCGCTGTACCATTTGGTGTATTTGGGTTCGCGGGTCTGTTTGTCACGGATCATCCCGGCACTGCCGAACGCCAGCGCGCCCACGTCGATATCGTAGGTTTCGCCGACCGACTCAAAGGCCCCAGGACGAGCGTCGCCGCCGTGGACGAACGTGCCGGCGTCGTGTTCGAACACGTAGGCGACAGGATGGCTCGCGTCCGGGTCGTTCGCGGGTTCGACGTTGACGGTCACGGACCCGACTTCGAAGGTATCGCCTTCCTCGACCTCGACGTGCTGGTCTGTGTCCAGATCCCATCGGTCGTCCCAACCGGCCTCGCGTGCGACCGCAAGGCTGTCGTCCGGTGCGTAGAACGAGGCGTCCGAATCAGCGAGCAGCGGGCCGACGGACTCGCCGTGGACGTGGTCAGTATGCTCGTGGGTGGCCAGCACTGCGTCGACGGCGTCGACGTCGTCGGGATCGAAGGGTATCGGGACCATCCGAACTGTTCGTGGCGGGTCACCGGTGCCAAGGTATGGATCGACGAACAGCGTCGTCCCGTCGTTGGCCTTGAGCACGAAGCCGTTGCAGCCGAGATACCAGACCGCGACGCCGTCGGGATTGGCGTCCTCGATTGCACGCGGGAGCCAGTCTCCCCAGTCGCTGTGTACCATACCCGTCGCTCCGCCGCGGGTACGGCTAAGCGTTTCGAACCAGCTGAGCGGCGGCTGTATGGACGGTGCGACCGGCACAGAGTCTGATACAAACGAACGCGTTCGGGCTGTCTCCGCAGACACTGTTGTCGCTGAGACGGAGCCCGCCGAGGCGCTCATCTGGCTGACACACGAGACCTACCCGAGCAACGACAGAATCTGGGTGGTAGTCTCGACCGTGTCTGGACAGCTGCCCGATGGATATCAGTCTCATAGACGGGCTCACACACCAGAGTGAGGTTTGCCCAACACAGTCGGCAGACTGAGCGGAACACATCTCGAAAGAGCTCGTCGATTCCCATCGATATGCAATCGTCCCAGCCTTAAAGCGTCTAATTTCCGATATTTAATTAATGCCAGAACTAAGGTTCCACGGACTTGATATTGGGCGAGTCCAGCCAAACGACGATCTCGTCGGCCGGATCGTCGACACGACGGCTGAAGAGTATCCTCTAACAGACGGTGACATCGTCGTCGTTACCGCGAAGGTCGTGTCGTTCGCCGAGAATCGACTTGTCGAGGCTGATGAGATCGAAGTTACTGACCGCGACCGCCGAGTGGCTGACGTCACCGGCATTGATCCGCGGGAAGTGGCCGTCATCTACGATGAAAGTGAGGTCATCGGTGCGATCCCGATCGCAGAGGTCGGTGAAGACGTGCTGCTGGAACACGCTGTCGACCCCGAGGCCGCCCAGGAAGCACTTGATGACGTCCCAGCGATGCTTGTAACCGAACGTAACGGCCGACTCTGTACGAACGCGGGTGTCGATTGGTCAAACAGTCCCGACGGGATGATGACGTTGCTGCCGGAAGACCCCGACGAAAGTGCCCGTCGCCTCCGCGAGGGTATCGAGGCACAGACAGACGCGGACGTGGCTGTCGTCTTGGCTGACTCGGAAATTGGCGGCCCAGGTTCGATGGATCTGGCGATTGGATGTTCGGGGATCGAAGCGATTGATAGCAGCTTTGGACAAACAGACCTATATGGTACGCCGAAGGTTGGCGGCGTCGACCTCGTCGCAGACGAACTCACTGCCGGGTCGGCATTGCTGTTCGGACAGGCGGACGAACAGGTCCCCGTCACGGTCGTTCGAGGACTGGAGTATGAAGATGGAGAAGGTGTACCGAATTCGGGCGGTGTCGTCCGCCGTGGACTTCGCAAGAGCATACAGTTGACGGCTCGCCTGAAGGCCCGTGAGTGGCTCTGACAACTCCAGAGTTCACCAGTGGAAGCACTACTGAACCCCACTCTAACCAAGACTGTATGCAAGGTGGCCAGGACGCCAGCGCGCTGTTTCATCCGCGCGCCTGGGGAGGAACGGGGCGCAGCCGCAGTAGCAGGGCGGCCGCGGGGCGGTTCGTCGCGGCCACGGCGGCCGCGACTGCAAAAAGCGTCGACGTAACCCAGGTGGATGCCACGCCGATTGGCGCGGCACCGCAAGGCGGTTCTGACGGATATGAAACGGGCGAGCGGCGGTCGCCAGACCGCCGCGAGGGCTTTCAGCCGAAGTTCTCGACCTTTGCTTCTTCGGGGTCGCCACCGGCACGTTCGAGGGCGTCCATCGCACCGTCCAGGAAGTCCGCGAAGCCGTAGACGAATACCTGGGCCGTGGCATCGACCGCATCGAGTGCGGCTGCAACGGACTCGTCTAGATCGGCGTCATCTCCGACAATCCGGACAAACCCTCCTGATTCGGATAGCTCATCTAGCCGGCCGCGATGGATTGGGTCCTGGTCCTGATAGACGATAGCGACACCGTTTGAGCGATCACGGGCCCGTTCGCCGATGCCGACCGCCGGTCCGACGCCCGGGCCGCCGGCGAGTACAACCGCGTCCGTGTGTCCCTCATAATAGGCGTCGCCGAACGGGCCGGCGACGGCGACGGTATCCCCGGGTTCGAGATCGGCGAGCAGCGGAGCGACCTCGCCATCTGGATCGATTCCAACTGTGATCTCAAACGTATCATCGACATCGGACGAGGAGATCGTGTAGAAGCGGGACTGCTCGCCGTCGTCGGTATCGAGCGTCAATTTGACGAACTGACCGGGATACGCCGAGAACCCGGCCGGCGTGTCGAACGTGATCGCGATCGCGTCCGGCCCGACCGATTCCAGCGCTCTGACAGAGAGATCCGTCGTGTCCATATCCAACACTCCGGGCGGCCGGTGGATGGTCCTTTCGGAACTTCCGTTCGAGATATGAAAACGTCCGGGCCGGCGGCAGTGGGGTGGGGTTCCCGAAGGCTTTTGCTCGGCGGCTTTGAATCCTTGTTCATCATGTATGAGGATCTCAACTGGGCCATCGGTGGCGAGGCCGGCGACGGAATTGACTCGACGGGCAAGATTTTCGCTCGTGCGTTGTCACGTGCCGGTCGCCACGTCTACACCTCGAAGGATTTTGCCTCCCGCATTCGTGGCGGGTACACGGCCTATAAGGTCCGCACAGCGATCGATCCGGTCGAGAGCGTCGTCGACCGGCTTGACGTGTTGATCGCGCTGACGGAGCGGGCCATCGACGAAAACCTCGACGAACTCCACGACGGGAGCGTCATTATCTACGACGGCGAGCAGACAACGATGGGGGACGTCGAGGTGCCCGAAGAGATGGTCGGGCTCGAAGTGCCCCTGCAGGGGCTCGCAGAAGACGCCGGCGGTGCGATTATGCGCAATGTCGTCGCGCTCGGGGCGGCTTGCGCGGTCGCGGGCTTCCCGATCGAGAACCTGGATGAGGCGCTCGAAAAGCGCTTCGGAGACAAGGGCAAGGCGATCGTCCAGAACAACAAAGACGCGGCCCGACTCGGACAGGAGTACGTCCAGTCACACTACGCGTACGACTTTGAATACGATCTCGAGGCGACTGACAACGACTACGTCTTGCTCAACGGTGACGAGGCGATCGGTATGGGCGCGATCGCTGCCGGCTGTCGGTTCTACGCCGGCTATCCGATCACCCCGGCGACCGACATTATGGAGTATCTGACGGGGCGGATCGAGCGCTTCGGCGGGACGGTCGTCCAGGCCGAGGACGAACTCGCGGCGATCAACCTGGCGCTGGGTGCGGCCCGGGCCGGCGCACGAGCGATGACAGGCACGTCCGGACCGGGGATCGACCTGATGAGCGAGACGTTCGGCCTCGTGGCGACGACGGAGACGCCGCTGGTAATCGCAAACGTGATGCGCTCGGGTCCCTCGACGGGGATGCCGACCAAGCAGGGCCAAGAAGACCTGAATATGATGCTCTATGGCGGGCACGGCGAGATTCCGCGATTCGTCATTGCGCCGACGACAATCGCTGAGTGTTTCCACAAGACGATCGAGGCGTTCAATCTCGCCGAGAAATACCAGGTCCCGGTCTATCTAACGGCGGACCTGTCGATGGCGGTGACAGAGCGCACGTACGAACCTGAGGAGTTCGATATGACCGAGGTGGACATCGAGCGCGGAAAAGTTGTCGACGAAGGAGACGTCGAGGAGTGGCTCGACGGAGAGGGGCGGTTTCGAGCCCACGCGGCCACCGAGGACGGGGTCAGCCCGCGTGCACTTCCGGGCACGGCTGACGGCGCGCATATGACGACTGGGCTCGAGCACGACGAACTCGGGCGTCGGACTGAAGACGAGGACGTGCGGGTCGAACAAGTGCAAAAGCGCCAGCAGAAAGTCGAGACCGCACACGAATGTGAGGACTTCCAGCCCAGAGAATTCGGCGACCCGGACGCCGATACGCTCGTGCTCACCTGGGGCTCCAACGAGGGGGCGATCCGCGAAGCGATGGCCCAACTGGACGGGGTGTCTGTCCGGTTGCTGTCAGTGCCGTATCTCTATCCGCGGCCGGACCTCAGCGAAGCCGTGGAGGCAGCCGAGGACGTACTCGTCGTCGAGGCGAACGCGACCGGCCAGTTCGCGGATCTGATCGAACAGGACACACTCGAACGTGTCGATCGCATCAACAAGTACACTGGCGTCCGGTTCAAGGCCGATGAATTGGCCGCTGAGATCCGTGACGCCGTCGCGAAGAGAGAGGTGACACAATGAGTTCCGACACTCACTTCACGGATTTCAAATCCGACAAGCAACCGACCTGGTGTCCCGGCTGTGGCGACTTCGGGACGATGAACGGTATGATGAAAGCTCTCGCGGAAACTGGCAACCACCCCGACGAGACGTTCCTCGTCGCGGGGATCGGCTGCTCCGGTAAGATCGGGACCTATATGCATAGCTACGCGCTGCACGGGGTCCACGGCCGTGCGTTGCCAGTCGGCACCGGCGTGAAGTTAGCTAATCCCGATCTGGAGGTGATGGTCGCTGGCGGCGACGGTGACGGCTACTCGATCGGGGTCGGGCACTTCATCCACGCCGTCCGTCGGAACGTCGATATAACGTACGTCGTTATGGACAACCGCATCTACGGACTGACGAAAGGACAGGCCTCACCCACCTCTCGGCAGGACTTCGAGACGTCGACGTCGCCAGATGGGACGAGCGTTCCGCCGGTCAATCCCAAGGCGCTGGCGCTGTCGGCGGGCGGGACCTTCATCGCACAGTCGTTTTCCTCGGACTCCCAGCGACACACCGAACTCGTCAAACAGGCCATCGAGCACGACGGATTCGGCTTCGTCAACGTCTACAGCCCTTGCGTGACGTTCAACGACATCGACACCTACGATTACTTCCGGGACTCGATTGTCGATCTGACGGAGACTGACCACGACCCGGGCAGCTTCGATCAGGCCAAAGACCGGATCCTCGACAGCGACAAAGAGTACATCGGCGTTCTGTACCAGGACGAGGACAGTACGCCATACGTGGACCGAGAGGGCATTGCAGCCGACAAAACTGCGATCCCGGACGGTGCACCTGACGGGGCGACGGATCTCGTCAGGGAGTTCTACTGAGGAGCTATTGTCGTACTTCAGATAGTTGATCGGTGACTTCGATTCTCACTGTTCAGTCAGCGATAAGCACCTTGTCGACTAGCGACGGCGGTCCTAACCGTTGCGACAGGGCTTTACTCACGCCGGTGTACGGTTCGGGCGACGCGATGCGTGACGCACACCCACTCGAGGCGGCGGTCGGAATAGACTATTATGTCAGCGACGCCGCGGGGATCGGCGGCCAACTCCGTGCGTCGCCCGATCACTTTCGGGTCGAGGAGATCGAGACCGTCGAACCGGAGCCACTTGCAGCTGATGCCGGTGGCTATCCGCACGTTCTGCTCCGGGCGACACTGCGCGAGTGGGACACAAACGACTTTGCGAGTGCCCTGTCGGATCGACTGGGGATCAGCCGCGAGCGGGTCGACTGGGCCGGGACGAAAGACAAGTACGCGATCACCACGCAGCTGTTCACCGTCCGGAAGGGCGATCCAGAGGCGATTGAGCGTGTCAATCTTTCGGGTGCCGACATCGACGTGCTCGGACGGAGCGGCCGGGGACTGACCTTTGGCGACCTCGCGGGCAATCGCTTCGAGGTCACGGTGTCCGAGCCTGAACAGGTCGAGACGATCGAAGCGGTCACAGCGGATCTCCAGGCTTTCGGCGGGAGCGACGACCGCGTCGGCGTGCCCAACGTCTTCGGTCAACAGCGGTTCGGGAGCCGTCGAGCCATCACACACGAGGTCGGGCTGGCGATCGTCCGCCGGGACTGGGAGGGAGCGGTCCGGACGTACGTTGGGAACCCGAGCGAGCGCGAACGCGAGTCGACGCGTGACGCGCGGGCGACCGTTGAGGCGTGCTGGGACGACCGAGAGTGGGGACGAGCAACCGAGGCACTGCCTGAGTACCTCGGCTACGAACGCGCGATGGTACAGCGTCTCGCCGAGATTGACGGCGACGAACCGGCCGACTTCCGAGCGGCACTGACTGCGCTCCCGACAAACCTGCAGCGGCTGTTCGTCAACGCCGCCCAGTCGTACGTGTTCAATCGAATCTGTTCGGAGCGGCTCCGCCGTGGGCTCCCCTTCGACGAACCGGTCGAGGGCGACGTGATCTGTTTCGGCGACCGGGACGCGCCGGCGGATCTCGAATTACCCGATGCCGACCGAACCCAGGTCGTCACCGGGTCGCGTCTCGACACGGCCCGGCGACACGTCGACCGCGGTCGGGCGTTCGTGACCGCACCGCTGGTCGGAACCGACACCGAGTTCGGAGCAGGTGAACCAGCCGAGATCGCCCGGGCAGTGCTTGGCGATCTCGATCTTGCACCAGCTGACTTCGATCTACCCGACGAGTTCGAATCCACCGGGACGCGCCGGGCGATTCTCGTCCGGACGAGTCTGACGGTGTCGGGCGATCCACCGACGTTTACCTTCGCACTTCCGAAAGGGTCCTACGCCACCGTCTTGCTGCGTGAGTATATGAAGACTGATCCCGACGCTCTGGCGTGACACCTGTCTGTGACTCGCAGTCGCCCGATTGGAGAGACAGCGGCGGGTGCGAAGACAGCACGCGGCCCTGAACCCCTTCCGGAGACTCGCCAGTGTCCACCGACACCGACTCGGGACCGATATACGGGGGGAACGTATACACACCGACAATGACTACGGACCGAGGTTGGTTCGAGGGAGTCGATCCAGACACCCTCGACGCCCGCGACGCGATCGAAGGCGAGACCGCCGAATCCCCAGCGGCGTGGCCCGACAGAGCGATCGAGTCGGGCTTCGCCACCGACGAAGCGGACTACTACGACAAACTGCGTGCGGCGACACTCGCAACCGCCCGCGAGGCCGTCGCTGAACGCGAACGCGCCGACGATCAGCAACTCGTCCACGCCGTCCGGGCGATGGACGACTGCGAACGGACCGCAAACGAACTGGCCGAGCGCGTCGCCGAGTGGGGCGGCAGTCGGATCGGCGAGTCCGGCGGTGGCGTCCCGTTCGCCCGCGAGGTCGCAGCACGCGAGCCAGACGGCGACCTCGACGAGCAACTGTCCGCGCTCGCTGAGCAAGTGATCGACCTCGACGAACGGGCCACCGAACTCCGGGCGTCGATCGAGCGGTTCACACCCGAGGTCGCGCCGAACCTCTCGTCGATGGCTGGACCGGTACTCGCAGCGCGCTTGATCGCGCTGTCGGGCGGACTCAAGCAGTTGGCCCGATCGACCAGCGGGACGGTCCAGGTGCTGGGTGCTGAGGACGCGCTGTTCGCCCACCTGCAGGGGAACGCCCCCTCGCCGAAGCACGGCGTCATCTACACCCACGAGTACGTCCGCGGGACCGACCCCGAACACCGCGGGTCGGCCGCCCGGGCACTCGCGGGCAAGTTGACGCTTGGCGCTCGCGTCGATTATTACAGCGGCGAGCGCCGGCCCGAACTGGAGGCCGAACTCGACGATCGCATCGAGACGATTCGCGCGCGGGGTGATGACGAATGAGTCTCCCCGATGGCGTCCAGCGGCGCTCGTTCGAGGGCCAGGAGTCGCTGGCGACGCGAGGGCCGCAAGTCTCCGGGGAGCCAGTCGTTGAGGGGTGGCGGCGCTGGGACCCCGACCGCTCGAAGGTCGGCGCAATGGTCGAGCAGGGTCTGGAGCACGGTCTTGCGGGCGGCGAGCGCGTGCTGTATCTCGGCGCCGCCAGCGGGACGACCGTCAGCCACATCGCCGACTTCGCCGGCCCGACTTACGCCGTCGAGTTTGCTCCCCGACCGACCCGCGATCTGATCGAGGTCGCCGCCGACCGCGAACGACTGTTCCCGCTGTTGAAAGACGCCCGCAAGCCCGAGACCTACGCTCACGTCGTCGAGCCCGTCGAAGTGCTCGTCCAAGACGTTGCCACGCGCGGTCAAGCGGACGTCGCGCTCGCGAACCGACGGTTCCTCGAATCCGACGGTCGCCTGTTGCTGGCGGTCAAAGCTCGCAGCGAGGACGTGACCGCCGACCCAGAGGCTGTCTTCGAGGAGGTCTGTGAGACGCTGTCCTCGGGCTATGAGATCCTCGACCGCGGGCGTCTGGAACCGTATCACGACGACCACCTGGGCGTGATCGCCACGCCACGGCAATAACCCGACGGTAACGGGAAGGTTTTAGCGGGCCGAAACCAAACCCGTGGTAGCGATGGATACGGGCACGGAGTCGCCGTTCACCCGCCTGGGAACGCTGGGCATCGAGGAAGAGTTCTATGTCGTCGACGACGCGGGCCGGCCGACCGCCGGATCGGACGAACTGGTCTACGAATCCGATCCGCCCGCCGTGCTCGAAGACCGAATCGACCACGAACTCTTCAAGACAGTCATCGAGACCCGGACACGACTGATCGAGGAGCCGGAAAACGCACGCGAGGCCGTCCTCGAAATCCGGAACGCGCTGCTCGAACACGCACACAACCACGGGTTCGGTATCGCGGCCGCTGGGTTGCACCCACTGGCGAAATGGCGGGAACTCGAACACGCCGAGAAGCCACGCTACCGGGAGCAACTCGACCGGATTCAGTATCCCCAACACCGCAACACGACTGCTGGCATTCACGTCCACGTCGGCGTCGACGACGGTGACAAGGCGATGTGGATTGCCAACGAACTGCGATGGTATCTGCCGATTATGCTGGCGTTATCGGCTAACTCCCCGTACTGGGACGGTTACGACACGGGACTTGCCTCGGCGCGGGCGAAGATCTTCGAGGGGCTGCCCAACACCGGCGTGCCGACAGCGTTCGACTCGATCGAGGAGTATCGGGCCTTCGAGCGCCGGATGGTCGAGACGGACTCGATCAATGACCGCGGGGAACTGTGGTTCGACGTGCGTCCACACACGGAGTACGGCACCGTCGAGATCCGTGCGCCGGACGGACAGGCTGATCCCGACCGGGTAATGGCGTTCGTCGAGTACGCCCACGCGCTCGTGCTTGACCTGGCCGCCCGATACGATGACGGCGAATCCGGGACCGATATGCGGCGCGAACTGCTTGATGAGAACAAGTGGCGAGCGACCCGGCACGGTCACGACGCCTCGTTTCTCGCCCGCGACGGGGACGGGACAGTCGGTCTCGGTGACGTCGTCTACCGGGAGGCGGATCGACTGGACGTCGAGGGCATCCGCGAACTCTACGAGAGCGAGAGTGGGGCTCACCGTCAGCGCCGTCTCTGGGACGAAGAGGGCGTGGATGCTCTGTGTGACGCACTCCGTCTCGAGTGGCAGTGATGTGGTCCTCTCAGAGACGATCGTGGCTACAGTAGTGCAAAACCTGAAGTCACGCTGATCCGTATGGACAATAATCAATGTACGAGTACGACGTAATCGTGGTCGGCGCCGGCGGTGCCGGCCTTCGGGCGGCTATCGCGGCCCACGAGGAAGGCGCGGACGTGGCGCTCGTCACGAAGCTGCATCCTGTCCGCAGCCACACCGGCGCGGCGGAAGGTGGGATCAACGCCGCGCTTCGAGAGGGAGACGACTGGGAACTGCACGCCTACGACACGATGAAGGGCTCGGACTATCTGGGCGATGCGCCGGCAATCGACACCTTCGCCAAGAGCGCACCTGACGAAGTTATTCAGCTGGAACACTGGGGAATGCCCTTTTCACGAGAGGACGACGGCCGGGTCTCACAGCGTCCCTTCGGCGGACTATCGTTCCCGCGGACGACCTACGCCGGCGCCGAGACCGGCCATCACCTGCTGCATACGATGTACGAGCAGGCTGTCAAACGCGGTATCGATGTCTACGACGAGTGGTACGTGATGAACCTCGCCGTGACCGATCACGACGACCCCGAACAGCGGGAGTGTCACGGTGTCGTCGCTTACGAAATTAAATCCGGCGACGTCGCCGGCTTCCGCGCACGGAACGGCGTGGTCCTGGCGACCGGTGGCTTGGGCCAGGTATTCGATCACACCACCAATGCCGTCGCGAACACCGGTGACGGCGCGGCGATGGCATATCGGGCCGGTGTCCCTCTGGAAGATATGGAGATGATCCAGTTTCACCCGACGACGCTGCCCTCGACGGGTGTGCTTATCTCCGAGGGTGTCCGTGGCGAAGGCGGCATCTTGTACAACGACGAGGGCGAGCGGTTTCTGTTTGAACGCGGGTACGCCAACAACGAGGGCGAGTTGGCTTCCCGGGACGTGGTCTCCCGAGCTGAACTGACTGAAGTCCAGGAGGGACGGGGTATCGAAGACGAGTATGTCCACCTGGATATGCGTCATCTCGGCGAAGAGCGGATCGTCGATCGCCTGGAGAACATCTTGCATCTGGCGGAGGACTTCGAAGGCGTCGACGGGCTCGAAGAGCCGATGCCGGTCAAGCCGGGCCAACACTACGCGATGGGCGGCATCGAGATCGACGAGAACGGCCAGACCTGTATCGATGGTCTCTATGCCGCCGGCGAGAACGCCTGTGTCTCGTTGCACGGTGCGAACCGTCTGGGTGGCAACGCGCTCCCTGAGTTGCTCGTGTTCGGCGCGCGAGCCGGCAAGCACGCCGCTGGTGGTGATATGGCGAGCGCGAAAATCGAGACTGGCCCGTCGGCCAGAAGCGAGGATGCCGCTGTTGACGCGTCGGTGGAGCTCGGTGCCGTCGACGGCTCCGAAGAGGACGTCGTAGCCGATGGCGCGATGACCGAGCCCGAGACCGTTATGGAAACTGCCGTCGAGCGTGAACGCGAACGCGTCGAGCAACTCCTCGCGGAAGACGGGACAAATCACGCAGAAGTCCGGGCCGACGTTCAGGACACAATGACCGAGTACGTCAACGTCTTCCGGCAGGAAGACGGCCTGAAACAGGCACTCGAGGAACTGCAGCGTGCCCGAGAAGCCTATCAGGACGTCGCCGTCGCCGACCCGTCACGCACGTACAATACCGATCTCATCCACACGATCGAGACCCGCAACATCCTCGACCTGGCCGAGGCGATCACGGTCGGCGCGCTCGCTCGCGAGGAGTTCCGCGGCGCGCACTGGCGGAAAGCCCACCAGGAACGAAAAGACGACGAGTGGATCAAACACACGATGCTCGCCTGGAACGAGGGATCGCCGGAACTGTATTACAAGCCTGTCATCCTCGAAGGCGACGAAGAGACCTACGAACCGAAAGAGCGCTCGTACTGACGAGCCCGTGACGCCTGCGGCCCGCGCTGTGTCGTTGGCAATTGCCTGTGATTACCCGACCAACCAGTGGCGACCGATCCAGCGCCCGGTTTCTCGTAGCAGTCCGACGATGACGATCACCAGCGGCAGCGCCGCAGCGGTGACAACCACGTTGGCGGCCGTCGAGAAGCCGAGTCGGAGCAGCTGCAACCCCACCAGATTGGCCAGCACGAACGCAATCACCAGCAGGGCTCGCGCCTCGTAGATTGCCTGGAGTCGCTCGTGCTCGAAGACGTCTCCCGGCGTCTCGTACATATCTGACTATAGGGGCGCATCAGTATCAAAAGTGACGGCGAGCGTCAGCCGAGCATCTGCCGTGAGAGCGGCTATTCGGTGGCTGTATCGAGTACAGCGACAGTTTCTACGGACACAGTCGTCTCCCCACCGGCGCGTTCGACATCGACCGAGTCACCGGTCACGAGGTCCGTCCTCGCAAGGGGCTCACCGACCGAAATCGAAGCCGCCCCGCTCCCGAAGTGCAACAGCACGACAACACGTCGTCCCTGATACTCGCGGGCGAACGCGACGGCACGATCGCTCTCGCTCTCGAAGGGCACGTCTTCGAGAGTGCCGCGGCGCAGAACCGCGTGGTCGTTTCGTGTCTGTATCAGGCGGCGGTGGAATCGCGTCAGTTCGTCGTCGCCGTCCCAGTCCATCGGCTTGCGGAAGTGGGTCATTCCCGTTTCCTGGCCGTAGTAGACCATCGGCATTCCGGGAAGTGTGAGCGTGGCGGCCGCAGCACCACGTTGGGCATCGCGACCGTGTTCGTCGAGATAACGGTCCTCGTCGTGATTTTCTATATACCTGAGGTGTGCCGACCGCGGCGGGAACCCTTCACGCTGTTCGGCCCGGACTGCATCCAGCAGCGACTCGGCTGGTCGGTCACCGCGTCCGATCTCACGCAATCGGCCGTACAGCGTCGTGTCGTAATGCAGGTCAAAGGCGTTCTCGTGGGCCAACGGATCCCGGGGAATCGTCTCGTCGAGCAAGAGGAATTCGCTGTCCTCGGCTGTCACCCGATCCCGGACTTCCTGCCAGAAGCCGTGGGTGACCCCCCAGGCGACATCACACCGGAAGCCGTCGACGACCGGCGCCCACTCATCGACGACCGACAGTATGTGTTCGCGGACGGCCAGCGAGTCGTAGTTCAGGTTCGGGATCGAGTTCCAGGCGAAGTAGTTCTCGGCGTTTCCGTCCTCGTCGAATCGGTACCACTGCTGGTAGTCCTCGACACCTGCCGAGGCCAGTTGGAAATTACGGTGGTGTTTGGATGTGTGATTGATGACGAGATCGAAGACGACTCGGATTCCGTGGTCGTGACAGGTTTCGACGAACGACTCGAACTCCTCGCGCGTGCCGAGATCGGGTGCGGTCCGGAAGTAATCGAGTGTATGGTATCCGTGGGGGCCACCGCGCTCGTAGCCGTCGTCGTTGCGCTGTGGCGCGTATGATTTGAGGATCGGCGTCAGCCATAGCGTGTCGATCCCGAGCCACTCGAGGTATGGCACCCGCTGTTCGAGTGCCCGGAAACTGGCGTCCGCCTGGCCCGTGAACGATCGCGTGAAGATTTCGTACATCGTTGCGTCGCGTGTCCAGGTCGGCGGGTCGTTCGGGTAGGAGACGTCGCCGGCAGCCGAGACTGTTGCCGTGTCAGCGATCGAATGTCGGGCTCCGACTGCGACAGCGTGGACGCGGATCGAGTCTTCGATAGCCGCCAGTTCACAGCGTGCGGTCGTGCCATCGATTGTCAGCGCCCCGTCCAGCGTGTCCCGGTCGTCGGGGAAGAACTCCACGTCGAGGTCTTCAGGTCGCTCGTCGGTCGTCGGGCCGGCCGCTGGCGTCGCCTCGAAGACAACCGTCCCGTCGTCGACGGACGCGTCGAGTGTGACACGCGGGCGTTCTGGCCCCTCGATATCGACAGTGTCTCTGGCAGCCGAGTGGTAATCTTCACCGGGGGCGAACGCCACCGAGCGACGGCCCGGAGGGAGCTCCGTTTCGAAGACGTACTGCCCGTCTTCATATCGCGCCCGGTCACGACCGAGGATGTGCTCGTTGAATGGCGCCGAGATCCAGACGTCCTCGGCGTCGGGGAGGGCTGTCGCCTCGACGGCGAAGCGGACCGGCCGGCTGACGTCCGGATAGGCCCGGACGGTCAACTCGTGTGGGCCGTCCGGAGCTGTCATCTGGAGTCGATAATAGCCTGGCACGTCGGGCGTAAGGTGTTCGACTGCGTCGGAACCGAGCGACACGTCACTGTCGTCCGGTGCGTCGACGACCGACCACTCGATTGCGGGTTCGAGCCCCTCGCGTGGGTTTCGTGGGGCGAGTTCGACAGCCGTGTCGACCGTCGTGAATCGCGGTGGCCCTGGGTGATGCATACTACCCCAGATTCTATGCCGGACGGGCAAAAACCTCTCCTGAAGGGTATTTCTGTTCGATCGCCGTCGCGTACGTCGTCATCGCTGACCGCTAGGCTGTGCTGACGGGCGATCCACCTCACTGCCGGTTGCGGGCCGTTCACGCCGCCCGCAAGGTGAATAGTCGTACACCGAATATCCGTGGAACTAACTAGCAGGACGGCGAAACCGCCCTACTAATGACCGACAGGGAGATCGACCGGGACGCTGATGTCAACGTCGCGCAGGCCGCGTCCGCGTTCGGGTCGCTCGCCGACGAGAATCGGATCGAGATCTTGATTGCGCTGTGGCAGTCCGGTCCACTGTCGTTTGCCGAACTCCAGTCGGCTGCCGGCTTCGCCGATAGCGGGCACTTCAACTACCACCTCGACGAACTGCTCGGTCGGTTCGTCGAGAAAGTCGACGGCCAGTACCGCTTGCGCACGCCCGGCACGTCAGCACTCGATGTCGTTTTTGACGAGCGGTTCGGCGAGTCCCCGCCGGATGTCGACACCGACGTCGATGCGGATTGTCCATCGTGTGGTGCGCAACTGCACGCCTCCTATTCGGACGGTCGAGTCGTCATCGGCTGCCCGGACTGCTCGGTGCTGGTCAACATCGGCTATTTCCCGCCCCGCGGTCGCCTCGAACGCGATCCAGCCGAGTTTTTCGCCGCCTACAGCAAGCAGACCTGGCGTGATTTTACGCTTGCCCGCGAAGGCATCTGTCCGCACTGTGGCGGACGCACCGACACGACCGTCGAAGTCGACCCGGACTGGCACCTGCAGTATCCCGCTGTGAGCGTCTGTCAGAGCTGTCAAGTGGCAATTGGCACGACGATCGGCGTGCGCCTGCTTGCGGATCCGGCGGTCGTCTCGCTTCTGGACGACCACGGTGAGCGTGTCGACGACCGCCCCTTCTGGGAGTTCGACTGGTGTATCGACGACAGCGACGCCGTTCTGGAAAGCCAGGCGCCACTGCGCGTGACCGTTCCGATCACTCTCGATGCGGAGACGCTACAGGTGACCGTCGACGAGCGGACGAACGTCCTCGAAACTAAGCGCGTTTCGCGTCGGTGAGACGCCGGTGTGTTCCTGCTCTTAGAGGTGTCGATCGAGAAACTCCGCGAGCCGTTCGGTCGTCTCCGCGTACCAGCCCATATCGTCATACAGGAACGTGTGCCCGCCACCGTCAGCGCGGAACCGGTCGACGTCCACGCCGGCCGAAAGCAACGCGTCGTAGAAGGTGTCTGTCTCGTCGATCGAGACAGTCTCGTCGTCGATGGCGTGGCCCAGAAACGTCGGTGGCGTGTCCCCGTCGACCCACGTGATCGGAGACGATTGGGCCGCGGCGTCCGGTCGGTCGCCGACCAGCGGCCCGTACTTCTCCGCACGAACGTCGTAGACGCCGCTGAGCGCGATCAGGGCTGCGGTCGAGTGGGAACGATCGTCGTCGGTAAACTCCGGAGGCGTGAGCGCGGCCAGCGCAGCCAGGTGCGCGCCGGCGGAATGGCCGGCAATGGCGATCCGGTCCGTATCGACCCCCAGCGACGCGGCGTGTTCGTGACACCAGTCGATGCCCGCCCGCACGTCGGCGACCATCTCTGCCAGTGTCGCGTCCGGCGCGAGGCGGTAGTTCGGGTTAATCCCGACGTAGCCACGATCGGCGAACTCGATGGCGTAGCGACTGAACTGTCCCTTGCTGCCGGCCCGCCAGGCACCGCCGTGCACGTAGACGATGGCGGGGTTCGAGTCGGTCTCGGCCGGCCGATAGGTGTCCAACTCGAGCGTTCGGTCTTCGAATTCGCGAAACGGCACGTCCCGTTCGACGATGACGCGTGAACCCATATCTGCACTATTACGGCCCCCCGAGAAGACGCTTTGGCTGACGCGAAGTGACTTATATGTGTGGGCGAGTCACAACCAGATATGTCGAAGTGGACGGAGCCGCTTGGATTCACGAAAGAAGAGGGAGCGCTCTCGCTCGATGCTGAGACGGAAGTCGTCGTCTTACTCGCAACTCTCGCGTTGGACCTGATCACGCTGCCACTTGCGCTGGTCCGGGTCATCGGTATCGGCGAAGGCGCGGAGTGAGCGTGGTACAGCGAACAGTTAGGACAGCCGGACGGACAGTAGTGTCACGTATAGTGCCGCTGCTGTGCCAGTAAGGGCAGCGAGCAGGAGAATCGCGCCGTCGAACCGGCCCGCGTCCGCGAGTATACCGACTATCGTGGACGCGAGCGAGCTCACGACGAACAGACTCGTCCGGACGGCTCCCCAGGTGGTCCCCTCGACGTCCGCCGGAATGAGGTCGATGATGAACGCGTTCGAGACTGGCGCGAATCCCATCCGGATGCCGTTTAGCACCATACTCACAGCGACGAGCAGTCGGCTCTCGAAGACGACGATACCGACCAGCGGGAGGACACTCGCTGCGGCGATGACAGCGAGGACGCGCACTGGACGAGTCCGCTGGGCGACGACTCCGGCGAGCCACTGTGAGAGTGCGCCGACGACGAATAGGCCGCCGAAGAGCACGCCCGCACTGAACTGAGTGAACCCCTTCTCGGTCACGAGGTAGGTGGTTGCCAGCGCGGTCACCCCCTGGAATCCGAAGTACATGACGATTGCCGCGAGGACCGCCAGCCCCGTCCGACGACAGCAGACCGCCCGTGCGGCGGCCTTGATCGCAGCCGGGATCGATAGCTGTTGGTCGTCGGTGTCCGTGTGGCCGGCGTCGTGTGTGTCCAGTCCGCGAGTGCTCCGGTAGACGAACAGCGCGGCAAGCACGAATCCGGGGGCCGCAAATCCAAGCGTCGCGCGCCATCCCAGCCCGTCGACGAGCACGGCAGCGACCGCCGGAAGGACGGCGGCACCGAGGCTCCCGGCTGCCAGTGTCAGCCCGAGTGCCCGGTCGGCCCGTGCGGCGAACACTCGCGTCAAGAGTGTTCCTCTGGGTGGGCTGTAGAAGCCGGTCGCAGCTCCGAACACTCCCATCGCGAGCACGAACAACGTGAACGTCGGCGTGAGCGAGAACGCGAGTACGCTGACGGCGCTCGCGAGTAGACTGCCAATCAGCACGCGCGTCTCGCCGACTCGATCGGCGATGACCCCGGCCGGAAACTGCACGATGCCGTAGGTCGCCCACAGCGCCGTGACTGCGAGTCCGGACTGGGTCTCCGTCGCTGTGGGGAACGACGCTGCGATCGTCGGCAAGATGCCTTGCAGGACGAAGCGCAACCCGAGTGCGAAAAACCAGCCGAGTGCAACGCTCACCAAGAGCGTGCTGCGACTGCCCGATGCCGGCCCGAACCGACCGCGTCCCCAGTTCGAGTTCACCTATATTCTCACCCCTCTCAGTGAACTAATTGAGTCTTCCGACTGCCGGCCGCCGTGACTGTCTCTCACAGTATCAACTCTTTTACCGCCGTACCGGCTTTGTCCGCACATGACCGATCAGGAGGGTATGCCTGAGGAAGAAACGGCCGAAGAGCGCGACAGTGAACCGGAGTCGGCCGAGACTGACACCGGAGAGCCGGCGACTGAGGATACCCCTGCCGAGGAGACGGACACAGACGAGTCTACACAGACCGAACAGGACCCTTCCGGGGACGACGATCTCGATGTCGCCAAGGAACTGCTCGAGCACGTCGAGTCGAGCGATCCTGCCGAAATTGCCGACGAGATCGCGTCACTACGGTTCGAAGTAGAGGCGCTCGAAGCCGAACGGGACGACTACGAGGAGGAAGTCGAGTCACTACAATCACGCCTCAAGCGCAAGCAGGCGGACTTCGAGAACTACAAAAAGCGGATGCAAAAGCGTCGCGAGCAAGAGAAAGCGCGCGCGACCGAGGATCTGGTCACGCGGTTGCTCGATGTTCGGGACAATCTGCAGCGCGCACTCGAACAGGACGAGGACACTGACATCCGTGACGGTATCGAGACGACACTCAACCAGTTCGACCGCGTCCTCGAGGACGAAAACGTCGAACCGATCGAGCCTGAACCGGGTGACGAGGTCGATCCCGAGCGCCACGAAGTACTGGTCCGGATGGATAGCGACCAGCCCGAGGGCACGATCGCAGAGGTCCACCGGCCGGGGTATGAGATGGCCGAGAAAGTCATCCGTACCGCACAAGTCGCCGTCAGCGACGACGAGTAACGGTTCAGACTCTTTTCTCACCGAGCGGTTTCCCGATAGTTCCAAGCGGTCCCGATAGCAGTTGCCATCGAAGAGACTGTGAAACTGCTCATCGACGGCACCCACGTATTCGGTTGCGAGTCGTGCTCTGCACGGTCTTCAGCGAGCGCTCATAGAGGACACTTGGGCTTAAGGTGGCTCCACAACTACAAACAAGTATGCCACGCTTTCGGATCGGTAGCGCGTTCGGGATCCCGATTCAGCTCGATCTCACCTTCTTGATCGTGCTGCCGCTTTTTGCCTGGCTCATTGGCGTGCAAATCGGTCAGACGGTGACCTTGCTGAACGACGTCTGGGGTGCCGGATTGCCGGTCGGGCCACTCGAATCCGGCGCGACCCGATGGGTGATCGGGTTGATAGCCGCAATCGGGCTGTTCGTTGGGGTTGTGTTACACGAACTTGGCCATTCGCTGGTCGCCATTCGATATGGCTATCCGATCTCCTCGATCACGCTGTGGCTATTCGGCGGCATCGCCCAGCTTGATGAGATGCCCGAAGACTGGCGACACGAACTGACCATTGCGCTGGCGGGCCCTCTTGTCAGTGTCGTGCTTGGCGTTCTTTCGTATGTCGCCTTTCTGTTGACTCCCAGCGGTAGCGGCGTCGTGTTCGCTTCCGGCAGGTTCCTTCTGGGGTATCTGGCGTTGCTGAACATCGCGCTGGCTGTGTTCAATATGTTGCCGGGCTTTCCGATGGACGGTGGTCGTGTCTTGCGGGCGCTACTGGCTCGCAATCGTGGGTACGCCCGTGCCACCAAAATCGCCGCGGAGGTCGGCAAGGCGTTTGCCTTCCTGCTCGGGATATTCGGGTTGTTCGGTCCCGGCAGCCTGTTTCTGGTCGCGATTGCGTTCTTCATCTACATCGGCGCCTCGGGCGAGGCCCAGCAGACGATGATGAAAGCCGCCTTCGAAGGGTTCGAGGTCCGCGATATTATGACTACGGCCGATCGCGTGCAGACAGTCGATGCCGACGCCAGTGTCGCCGAGTTGATCGAGCGGATGTTTCGGGAGCGTCACACGGGCTTTCCAGTCGTGTATAATGGGGACATCGTTGGTCTCGTCACACTGGAAGACGCGCGTGCGGTCCGCGAAATCGAACGTGATGCCTACCGAGTCGAAGAGGTGATGACGACTAATCTGGAAACAGTCGAGCCGACGGCCAGTGCGATGGACGCGATGGAACGCCTCCAGCGGAACAGCATCGGGCGACTGTTGGTCTACGACGACGGGGAGTTCGTTGGTTTGCTCACTCGATCGGATCTGTTGACGGCGCTGAACATCATCAATCAGGGAGGCAATATCCGCCGCCAATCCGCGACCGGGGCTGCCGAGAAACCACGCTTGCGGGACGACGAATCTAACACACAGACTGCACTCGATCGAAAAGACTGACAACAGGAGCGTGTCCGGTCAGGCAGGAATACCCTGCCCGCCTTCAGACTCAAGCAATTCCTTGTAGCGATTGCGGATCGTGACTTCGGAGACGTCTGCGACGTCGCTGACCTCACTCTGCGTGACTCGCTCGTTGCTCAGCAATGCCGCAGCGTAGATCGCGGCCGCAGCGAGCCCCACCGGACTTTTACCGCTGAGCTGTCCCGATTTGCGTGCCCCTTCGAGCAGTCGCCTGGCAGTCCGCTCGACCTCATCGGAGAGGTCGAGATCCGAGACGAACCTGGGGACGTAACTCTCGGGTTCGGCCGGTTTGATCTCCAGTTCCAGTTCCCGGACGATATATCGGTAGGTCCGAGTCAGCTCCATCTTCTCGACACGAGAGACAGTCGTCATCTCATCGAGCGAACGGGGGACGCCCGCCTGCCGGGCAGCGGCGTACAGCGCGGCCGTTGCGACGCCTTCGATCGATCGACCGGGCAACAGGTCTTCCTGGAGTGCCCGCCGATAGATTACCGAGGCGGTCTCGCGAACGTTCTCGGGGAGGCCAAGTGCCGAGGCCATCCGGTCGATCTCGCCCAGTGCCTGCTTGAGATTCCGCTCTTTGGAGTCGCGGGTGCGGAACCGCTCGTTCCAGGTGCGCAGCCGCTGCATCTTCTCGCGCTGGCTCGATGACAGGGAGTTGCCGTAGGCGTCTTTGTTCTGCCAGCCGATGTTGGTCGACAGCCCCTTGTCGTGCATCATCGTCGTCGTCGGCGCACCGACACGGGACTTCTGGTCTTTCTCGCTGGCGTCGAACGCGCGCCACTCCGGTCCGTGATCGATTTCGTCTTCTTCGACGACCAATCCGCAGTGATCACAAACCGTTTCGCCACGTTCCTCGTCAGTTACGAGCGGGCCGCCACACTCCGGACAGACGTCCTGCTCGGTCGTCGGCGCTTCCGCTCGCTCAGTCGATCGCTCGTGTTCGCCAGTTGTCGCTCGCGTTGTTGTCTCACTCATGATAGTCGAAAGGGCGAAACCGTGTGGTTCGGGGACCGTCGCCCTCTTGACTCATAGTTAGTGCGAAAGGCATATAAATCTTTTGCTTGCACTTATATACTACTTCTTTTTACTATTTATTACCTACGGTTCTGAAGGCGTGCGAGTGAGACACACGCAGATTCAAACGGTAAAAAGGTGTCCCTCTGTCGGGACCTCGAACAGGCCGAGTCGGGCGCCGGCATCGAGCCAGGCGTGCCCGTAAGAAAAGGCCGCCAGTGCGTTGACCAGGTCGTCCTGCTCGCGGAAGTGACGCCCGTCTTCGAGATACGAGCGAGCCATCTCCAGATACTCGGCTGCCGCCGTTTCCAGGGGTGTGTCTTTGGGCGGTGCAACTGTCGCTTCGTCGAGGGCGTCGCTGAGCAATCCCTCGTAGCGGTCGGTCTTCTCGACGATGTCGGCCATACTGTTCCAAGGCGTCCCGGCTCCCTGAGCGTGACGATCCAATTGCGTCCCGCAAACCGTTTGTAGCCGACTCGGCTAGGACAGGCAGTGACAGCCGACGATACTTCCGAGCCGAGTGAGGCGTTCTACGACGCGCTCGAGGCGATCGGACAGCCGGTCGTGACGGCGACCCGCTACGCCCAACAGCGCGACCTCGATCACGACGAAGCGACCGAGGACCTCGACGCGCTGGTCGAGAACGGCCCCGTCGAACGACAGGACGTCTCCGCGGATCCGGTGGTGTACTACCCCGAGGAGTGGTCACGGATGACCGACCGCGAGCGGATTGTCGTCTTCCCCGATCGCCGCCAGCTGGTTGTCGATCAGCCCCGGCAGTTCACCCGCGCACAGCTCTCGCAGTTCGCCCGCTTGATCGACACGACCGGCTCGGAGAGCTACCTCTACGAGGTCCAGCCGGCCGACGTCTGGCAGGCACCCTACGACGACCTTGAGACCCTGCTCGGGACCGTACGTGATGTGCTCCCCAAACGCGAGCCCGACCTCGAATCGTGGATCGAGAGCCAGTGGGAGCGAGCCCATCAGTTCACGCTTCGGACGCACGACGAGGGCTACGTCGTCCTCGAGGCTGCAAGCGCGGACCTGATGGGCAACGTCGCCAGACAGAAACTCGAAGCGGGCCAGCTCCGGGCTGAGTTGTCCGATACCGAGAGCTGGGTCGCTGCGGAGTCCGTCGCGAAGGTCAAGCGTACGCTCTATGAGGCCGGCTACCCCGTCGTCGATCGCCGTGATCTGGAGACCGGCGAACCGCTTCCGGTCGAACTCACCCCCGAGTTGCGGCCCTACCAACACGAGTGGGTCGAGTCGTTCCTCGAACGCCGCTCGGGCGTGCTAGTCGGGCCACCCGGCAGCGGCAAGACTGTCGCCGCGATGGGGATTCTCTCGCGCATCGAAGGCGAGACGCTGATTCTGGTGCCCGGTCGGGAACTGGCGACTCAGTGGCGCGAGGAGTTGCTGGCTCAGACGACACTCACCGACGAGCAGATCGGCGAGTATCACGGCGGACAGAAGGACGTCCGGCCGGTGACGATCGCGACGTACCAGACTGCCGGGATGGACCGCCACCGCCACATCTTCGACGACCGTGAGTGGGGGCTGATCGTCTACGACGAGGTCCACCACGTACCCAGCGACGTGTTTCGCCGCAGCACCGATCTTCAGAGTCGCCACCGGCTCGGGCTGTCAGCCTCGCCCGTCCGGGAAGACGACCGTGAGGAAGAAATCTTCACGCTGATCGGCCCGCCGATCGGGACCGACTGGGACGCCCTGTTCGACGCCGGATTCGTCGCCGAACCGACCGTCGAGATCCGATACGTGCCCTGGGCCGAGGAGACTGCCCGCAACGAGTACGTCAGCGCGCAGGGCCACGAGCGCCGACAGCTGGCCGCGACGAATCCGGCTAAAATCGAGGAAACCCGCCAGTTGCTCCGCCAACACGAGGGTCAGCAGGCGCTGGTCTTCGTCGACTATCTCGATCAGGGCCGAGCGCTGTCGGCGGCGCTGGACGTTCCCTTCGTCAGCGGTGAGACCCGTCACGCTCGCCGGTCAGAGCTATTTGAGGCGTTCCGGGCTGGACTGCAGGACACGTTGATCGTCTCTCGGGTCGGTGACGAGGGAATCGACCTGCCCAACGCGGAAGTCGCGGTCGTCGCCTCGGGACTCGGCGGGTCGCGCCGACAGAGTTCCCAGCGTGCCGGGCGGACGATGCGTCCGGACGGACGCGCCGAGATGTATGTGCTTGCGACACGAGGATCGCGCGAGGAGGACTTCGCTCGCCAGCGGATCCGCCATCTCGCAGAAAAAGGTGTTACAGTGACCGAGCAGTCAGCCCAATCCGTCGAACCTGACACGTCTTGAGCTGTCCGTACACCGGTGTGTGGTTCGTATTTCCCGTTCTGTGTGGTGGCCAACCCGGTCACTGTGTGGTATTTCATCGCATGTGGGTAGGTTCCAATAGTGCAAAAGATCTAATATATATCCGCTCACAGGAATGGATACAGCGATCAGGTGATCCAGATGACCGATGTCTACTATCCGTCGCCGGCCGTTGCGACCAGCAACGGCACGGCCGCGATCACGGGGTTGATTCCGACCCCATTGATCTGCGGCGAGGTGGCGGAGGACGTCGGCCCGATTCTGGGTCGCTGGTCTCCCCGGTTCGCAGTCAGCCTCGCCGCGTAACTCGCATTACGGGACAGCCGTTGGGTGCCCGACGGCGGCGAGTGACCGCGACCGGCGTGGACTCATTCGTTTTCCGCCGTCGATACTCCCACAGCGACTGATTCCCGGAACCGCCCGGTGCGTACGGCACGCTGCTTGCCGTGTGCCCGGCGGTCACGTATAGCGGCCCGCCAGACGCATTGCCGTTGATCAGCTGCAGCACCCGGCGCACGTGGTCGTGACTGCCGGCTGTGTTCGGGACGGCTCTCGGTGGTCGAGAGCGTCCGAGCACGTTCGGGAGTATGGCCGGTTCGATCCCGGCCGCCGGTCTATGGCAGTGCAAGCCAGACACACCGACGTGACGGTAACAGTCACACTTTGGGTCCGCCGCGATGCGGGCGGCGACCTCCAGACCAACGTCGAAGGCGTCCTCGGTGACGTCGACGGCGTCGATACGGTCCGGGTTCGGGACGTGACCGACGTGCAGCCGCGGGCGACCGACATCCAGGTCACCGCCGTCGCTGATATGGCGGTCGTCGTTCCCGGAGACGATGCACAGTCCGTCCAGAAGGTGTTGGCCGACGGCTTCGGCGTTATGGACGTCGGTCGCTGCACCGCCGAGACGTGATCGGTCGACTGATTCCCCTGGCTGGGACGCCGACGGTGTCGGCGTGTGGGTTCGATTCCCATACAGGGACTGGGGGCAACCCCCCGCTGATACTATGTTCCAAGCAGTGGTCCTCCGAGCCGCACTCCTGCGACAGGAGTACAGACGCAGACGCACAGGCTACAACCGCCGACGAGACACCGGTCGCACACGTAGCCGGCACTACCGGTGATCGCCGGTCTCTGCGGTCACTCAGTCGCTTGTTTCCGTGCTCACAACATCGACGCCGTCGTCTTCGGCGCCGTCGCCGCTCCGTTCGAATGCGAGCCCCGCGAGTCCGGCCGCGATCATCCCGATGCCGGTCGCGCGCGTGGCGTCTTGGTACCACTCCCGTGGTTCCAGTTTGTCCGCGTTCTCGAACCCCATCGTCAGCATCTTCGAGGACATCTTGAGCGCCAGTCGCGGCGCAACCGTATACAACACACCGTTGAGAGCCAGCCACGCGTAGCCGGCCGAGCGACACTTCTTCCCCATCGAGGGGCACATATTGGACATCATCACTCCTAATAGAGACGCTAGCACTGTCAATGCACGCTTTATCGCGACCACCGGGCATCTGAGAGTGTCCGCTGGACGGCTTCCTGGCCGATCGCCCGTGCGAGGGTGTCGAACCCGGCTCGCTCCTCGCGGTCGTCGGCGTTGGCCACGAGCCGTGAGACGATGAACTCCGGAGTCGAGCGCCCGACCGTCTCGAAGCGCGGCTGGTAATCGACTTCCAGTTCCAGTTCCGGTGTCAGTCCCTCCGCGAAGATGCCGTCGACACGTGCCGACTCCGGCAGCGGCTCCAGGTCGTCCGCGAGGTGGGTGACGAACACGCCCAGCGCCTCGCGTTCGACCGTCAGCGTCACAAGCCCGTGTAGCAGGTCGGCGGCGCTGCCCGGTTCGGTGATCGCCTCGAACTCGTCGACGAGCATCAGCGTGTGGCCTTCGGCCGAAAGCGGCGGGACGACGTTTTTCAGTGTCGATTCGAGCACGCCGGCGTTAAAACTGGCGTGTCGACGGTGGAAGACGATCGCGTCCACGAGTCCGACCGCTGCCGTCTCGGCCGGCACGGGCAGCCCCATCTGGGCGAGCAACTGTACCTGTGCGAGCGTCTCCAGCAGCGTCGTCTTCCCGCCGCTGTTTGCCCCCGTGAGAACGGTGACGCGGTCGCCGCTAGGTGGGGCGTTCGCAGTCGGATACTCTATGCGGTGGTCACCAACGGCATAGTCGACCGGCTGGACCGACTCGCCGGTAGCTTCCAAAAAGAGGCTTCGGGCGTTTTCGACTGCCAGGACGTCGCTACCCGCAACGAGGTCCGGCTCGGTCAGATTGAAATCGATTGCGAAACGAGCCAGCGACAGCGACAGAGCGATATCGTCGACGGCTTCGACGGCGTCGTCGATCTCCGGACGTGCGTTTGCGATCGTCTCCCGAGCGGCTTCGGCGACGGCATCGCGTCGCTCGTCGACGGCCGAACGGAGATCGTCGGCGAGCGATCGGAGCGTCTCCGCGACGAAGTCTCGCGCGTCGGCCGCGTCTGCAGGCATCGAAGCACGGACGCGATCGATGTCGACGTCGGTCTCCTGTACGACATAATCGAGAACGCCTTCTTCGAAGGCGTCCGGTGTCCGGATCTCCCCCCGGACGGCCTCGACGACGGCATCGCTGTCGGCTGCCAGGTCCTCGACCGTTCCCAGTTGCGATTCGAGCCGATCCAGTCGCTCGTCAGCGCCGTCCGCGACTGTTCCGTCTCCGTCGAGTGTGGCCAGCGCGTCCGCCCCGTCCGCGAGCGCGTCGGCATCGAGCGCTCCGAGGGGAGCGAACACGCCCGTATCGAGGCTTGCCTCTCGCAGTGCGAGCGCGGCTCGGACGGCGGATTGCTCGCCGTCCAGTCGTTTATACGCCTCGAAGGCGTCTGTGACCGTCTCTCTTTCTGAGTCGGTCAGCCGCGCCCAGGTGTCTCTGGCCTCGATCACGTCGGTCAGTCGTTCCTCGATGTCGGCTCGGTCGGCAAGCGGCGTTAACAGGCGGATCCTATCGGCGGCGTGATCGGTGACGGCGTAGCGGCCGATCACCTCGAGCAGGTCCTTGTACACCTCCCGTGTGTCCCGCGTGGCGAGAACGTCCATCGCGGGCCCGCCCTCGACACGCCGGAGGATCCGTGTCGCGCGACCTCGGCTCAGTCCGGCCTGGGTCAACGTCCGAACGTCGCCACTCTCGATGGCCTCAATAGCAGCTTCGACGCCGAGCTCGGATGTGAGCAACTCACTGGTCTTCGGCCCGATGCCCCAGTAGTCCTCCAGTCGCATATCGGAGCGTCGTCCCCGGCCCGGGTATAGCTTTCCACCCCGGTTTCGTATAACTGATATTTCACCCACACGTATATCTGTCGGCCGGTTGTAACTTGGTCCGTCCGGACGCCGGACGTGACCAATATGGATGGCATCAGCGATAGCGTCGCAATAGTCACAGGTGCGAGTACAGGAATCGGGTACGCAGCGGCCCTCCGATTCGCCGAAGAAGGGGCCAGCGTCGTAGCGGCTGACGTGAACGTCGAGGAAGGCGAAGCGACCGTTGAGGAGATCACGGAGATGGGTGGCGAGGCAATCTTCGTCGAGACGGACGTCAGCGATTTCGATGACGTACAGGCAATGGTCGATGCCGCAGTCGACACCTACGGCGGACTGGACTTCGCGTTCAACAACGCCGGTATCGAGGGCGCGAACGAACCGACGACTGACCAGCCGATGGACAACTGGAATCAGGTGATCGATGTCAACCTGAAGGGGGTCTTCCAGTCGATGAAAGCCGAGATCCCGGTGATGCTCGAGGACGGTGGTGGTGCGATCGTCAACACCTCCTCAATCGCCGGGAAAGTCGGGTTCCCCGAGATCAGTCCCTATGTCGCCACTAAACACGGCGTCATCGGCCTCACGAAGACCGCCGCACTGGAGTACAGCGAGGCGGGCGTTCGGGTCAACGCGATCTGTCCGGGCGTCATCGATACGCCAATGGTTGACCGCTCGTCCGGCGACAACGAAGCCGTTGACGGCGCGATTGCGGCAACGCCGATCGGCCGGCTCGGCGAACCTGAGGAGATCGGCGACGCCGCTGTCTGGCTGTGTTCGGACGACGCGTCGTTCGTCACCGGTGAGGCGATGGTCGCTGACGGCGGCCTGACGAGTCAGTAGGGCGGCGATCCCTACTCTCAAATACGCCCGAGCCGAAAGGCTGCCGATGGGCGACCAACGCGAGGGTGACAGATGAGTGACGATCACGGGGACGGAAATCCCGAAGCGACGTGCCCACGGTGTGGGTCGTCGATTACAGCACACGGTGGGACGTGCCCCGACTGTGGCCTCACTTTTCTCGACGAGGACGGCGGTCTGACCGATGAGGCTGCCGACGAGTTGTTCGATGAGACGGATCTCGACGTTGGCGATCTCGACCGTTCGACTGGTGCGTACGTCCCTCAGTGGGTTTCACTGCTGGTCGCACTGACGATCTCCGTTCCGATGGCGCCGGTCGTGCTGTTCGTCGTCGAGTCGGTCGTCTCGCTACCGCTGTGGCTCTCCGGTATCGCCTTCCTGGCCGGCTGGCTTCTGCCGGCGATGGCGCTCGCACGGCTCACGGTGCCGAGTGCGATCGTCGCTGCCGGGCTGATCGTCCTCGGCGGGGCACTTGCGTTGACACCGCTGGTAATCGTCGTCGGACGCGCGATTCTGGGCGTGGACGCTCAGTCTATCGGTGCCTTCGGATCGGACCCCTGGGCAGCCCAGACGGCGTTTCTCGCTGTCGGGAGCGTTGTGTTCGTGCTCGGAGGGTTCCTCTATCGATACGCGGGTCGAAAGCGCGACCGCTGGGCACAGGAGCACCAATCCTGATAGTGACTACTGTGGCGATTTACCGCTATGACCGCACAATGCGTGTGGTCGATGTGGAACAGACCGACAGTAACCACTATGAAGGCAACCAACTGCTGTGCCAGTCGAGCGCCGGCTCGCCGAGCCAAGGTTTTTACCTGGGAACCACTTTTGTCCTCGTAGAAACGACGTATGTCTTCAGACGATTCCACAGACGACGCTCGCGAGGATAGCCCCGACGAAATTGACGTCGAGAACGCGTCCGACGACACGGTTGAGGTAACAGTCGAGGACGACGAAAGCGTCCGCGAGCGACTCGAAGAGGAGGCCGACCGCGCTGTCGAGGGGTTCGACGACCGGTTTGTGGACCTGCTCGCGTGGGTGCTCGAGACCGAGACACGGGCACGGATCTACGTCTCACTCCGCCAGCAGCCGCACAGCACGAGCGAGGAGATCGCCGAAGCGACCGGTCTGTACCCGAGCACCGTCCGGGAAGCACTGGCAGAGCTCCACGAAGAAGAGAAGGTAACCCGCCAGAAACGCGAGAGCGATGGCGCAGGCAACAATCCATACGAGTACAGCGCAATGGCTCCGAGCGACCTCGTTTCGGACGTTATTGATGAGGTCCAGGACCAGCTCAACACTGTCTTCAACCTCGATTCGTATCTCGACGCCGACGAGAGTGAAACCGACGAGCCGGTGACAATTTCTGTCGAGGACGCAAGCGACGACGAGTCCTCGGAAGAGTAACTGGCGACGTGCGGGCCAGACCCCGTTTGGCTAGGGCCGATCGCTGTGGCGGTCGCGTCCGGACTCCATCCCCGATCGCATAAACGCTGCGAGGATCCGCCCGATGCTGGAATCGCCGGTCCACAGGGCCTCTTCTCCGACCGGTTCGGCGTCCGTTTCGGCGGCCAGCAATACGGTCCGATCGTCGATCATCAGCGCACGACCGGCGAAATCCGCCGGGTTATCCTCCGACATCACGAACACGTCGACACGGTCATCGCTGAATCGGTCGCGAAGCGATGGTTCGGCCGTGACGAGTGTCGCTGAAACACCGCCGTCTGCGGCGTGCCTGAGTGCGTCCGCGATGTCGTCGGTCAGCGACCTGGCAGTCGGCGAAACGAAGACGACAACCGATTCGGCACCGTCGACGAGCGACGCGATCCGGTCGTCGATCGGTTGTCGACCCCGAAGTGTCGACACGTCGCCACCAGTCGGTGACGGATCGCTTGCGCGTAGGTCTTCAAGGGTCTCGAACGCTCGGTCTGTTTCTTGTTCAAGTCGTTCGGTGAGCAGTTGTCGCGCCGTCGCGAGGCCGACCGGGCGGTAGGTTTTCGGTGAGGACTCGACGACCTCCAGTAAGCCGCGTTCGGCTAGGTCGTCAGCGGCGCCGTACACCTGCGACCGCGGCACTTCGGAGTGACGACTCACTGCCTGCGCCGTCCCGCTTCCGAGACGCTGGAGTGCAACGAATACCTGTGCCTCGTAGTTCGACAATCCTAGCGTCTCCAGTGCCTCGATCGCTTCCCGTTCGCTCATCGACTCCGATTTGGGCTGTCCGCTCATGTCAGTTTCTCTTCGATCGTGCTGTGTGTCGTTGCTCCATCGCGTTCGCTGGTTTGGATCGCTGTAATCGGTCGACGCTGCCTGCAAATATAGTAGGAATCTACAAACACTTAAGTTGACCGTGGCTACTGCATAGATATGCGCAGCTACGGGAAAGCGGGGGTGTGGGTCTGAGATGGCCGGCCCCATCGCACAGCGATACGCCGATTGGATCGCCGCGCACAGTAAGCTCGTCGTCGTGGCCGTTCTGGTCGTCACGGCCGTTGTCGCGGCTGGCACCGCACTCGGGGACCCTGGTAGCTCCGACGTTGGTCAATTCGAGGTCGACTCCGAGGAGACGCAAGCCGCGGAGTTCGTCCAAGACAACTACGGGGGCGACGACGGAGTCGTCGCACAGATCGTCGTCCGGAACAGGAGCGGTGACGTCCTGACTCAGGAATCACTGCTTAACGGGCTGTTCCTGCAGCGTTCGGTCAGAAACGACGAGACGCTGAACGCGACGCTTGCTGAGCCAGGGATGGTCGGTATCGAGAACGTTGTCGCGACCGCGGCGGTGTACGACACTGCCGACGGGGGCCAGCCCCCAGCGGGAACGCCACCGCTTGACCGACAGATCGAAGCCCTCGAAGGACTCAGCGAGGACCGGTTCGAACAGTTGCTCAGCCGTGTGCTCGATCCGAACGCCGAACTTCCGGGCGAGCAGGACCCCTACGCATTTCTCCCCCGAAGCTACGAACCAGGCCAGACGAGCGCCGAGTCCCGGCTGACGCTGCTCGTCCAGGCCGACGACAGTGGCTCGAACGCAGATCCACAAGCGGCCTACGATGCGCAAGTCACAATCGAGGAGTTGGTCGAACAGCGGTTTGACGACGGGTTTGTGTTCGGACAGGGCATTCAGGACGACGCCTCCACACGCGCAACCGGCGACAGCTTCGCGATCATCACGCCGTTCGCACTCGTGTTGATCGTCTTGGTTCTTGGGATCACCTACCGGGATCTCCTGGATATTCTGCTGGCGTTTGTCGGAATCGGTATCGTGATGGCCTGGCTCGCAGGGATTATGGGGTGGCTCGCGATCCCGATGAACGTCATCCTCATTGCTGTGCCCTTCCTGTTGATCGGGCTGAGTATTGACTACGCGCTGCACGTGGTTATGCGCTATCGGGAGGCACGCCAGGGAACGCTCGAACGGGGCGACGGCGGCGAGCACCTGTCAATCCGGGCCGCGATGGCGCTCGGATTCGGGAGTGTCGTCCTCGCGCTAGCCGCAGCGACTGTCTCGACCGGTGTTGGCTTTCTGTCGAACGTCGTCAGTCCGCTCCCGGCAATTCAGGATTTCGCGGTGCTTAGTGCCGGCGGTATCCTCGCTACGTTCGTCGCCTTTGGCGTATTCTTGCCGGCGCTGAAAATCGAGGTCGATTCGTTCGTCGAGAACCGGCTCGGTCGCTCCCGGGCCAAGCCGGCCTTTGGCGTCGAGAGCGGGTTCGCGAACGCCGCGCTCGACCGACTTGCGAACCTGGCTACGCGCGCGCCGACCGTCATTGTGATCGTTGCGCTCGTGCTCGCTGTCGCCGGTGGATACAGTGCCACGACCATCGACACGGAGTTCAACGAGGCTGATTTCCTCCCACAAGACGCCCCCGACTGGGCCGAATACCTGCCGGGACCGCTCCAGCCGGGCAGTTATACGATCGCCGAGGACTTCGAATACCTGAGCGATAACTTCCAGCTACGAGGCGACGACGGCCAATCGCAGGTGCTGATACGCGGCGACGTCACTGACCCCGCGGTCCTTTCGGCAATCGACAATGCCAGCCAAAGCGTCGCGTCCGACAGCTCAATCCAACTCGCGCCGGGCGGGCAGGCAGCCATTGACGGTCCGCATACCGTGTTACGTGATGCGGTCGATTCCGGGAACAATCCAGGCTTTGCTACACGCGTCACCGAGAACGACACCGACGGCGACGGGCTGCCTGAGGAAAACGTTACGGCACTCTACACGGAGTTGTTCGAAATCGACAGCGAAGCCGCGAGTAACGTCCTGAGTCGCGATGCAGACGGGACGATCACCTCGGCGCGTCTGCTGCTCTCGGTTCGTTCCAGTGAGTCCGCTCAGACCATCGCTGCGGATACGCGTGCGTTCGCGTCACAGGTCGAACGTGACGCGACCGACAACGGCGACGCCACGACCGAAATTACGGCAGTCGCGACGGGCGGAACCGTCACGACTGCGGTCATCCAGGACGCACTGCTGGAGACGCTGATCGAAGCCTTTGCGGTGACGCTGGTCGTCATTCTGGTCTTCCTGACGGTGCTGTTTCGCGTCCGGTATGATTCGTGGTCGCTGGGGCCTGTGGCACTCCTGCCGGTCGTAGTAGCGTTAGCGTGGCTCTTGGGCGCGATGTCGATACTTGGCGTGTCGTTCAACAGCGAGACGGCAGTCATCACGAGTCTCGCGATCGGGCTTGGTGTCGACTACAGTATCCACGCGAGCGAGCGATTTATGGACGAGCGCGAACGCGCCGAGAGCCTCGCGTCGGCACTGGATCGGACGATCACCGGCACCGGAGGAGCACTGCTGGCGAGTGCCGCGACGACCGCAGCGGCCTTCGGCGTGCTCGCATTTGCCCTCTCGCCGCCGTTGCAGCGGTTCGGGATTGTGACAGGACTGGCGATCGTCTTCGCGTTCGTCGCCGTCGTCACGATGTTGCCGGGCTTGCTTGTCGTACGCGAGCGGCTGCTTGACGGGCGCTTTACCGAACGCTGAGGTCGCTTTCGGGCTCGCGTGTCGCTCGTTCCGACATCGAATCCCGTCAGTATTAGGGAGCACCCGCGCACAGCCACGCATATGACGACTCCCGAGAGCGTCCAGTCGCTGATCGACCAGCTACACGAGCAAGCCGAGATGGGGCTTCCGGACGAGGAAACGCCCGACGTCGGCATCGTAATGGGCAGTGACTCGGATCTACCGACGATGGCCGGCGGCCAAGACAAGCGACCCGGCGCGTACGCCGCCCTCTCAGAGGAACTGGGCTTTCAAGAGCAAACTGACTACACTGACGCCCCCGAGGCGCGTTTTACCTTCGAGACGTTCGTCGTCTCGGCCCATCGCACGCCTGAGCTGATGTACGCTTACGCCGAGACCGCCGAGGACCGTGGTCTCGACGTGATCATCGCAGGTGCGGGTGGCAAGTCGGCGGATCTGCCGAATATGACCGCTTCGATCGCCTACCCGTTGCCCGTGATCGGGGTGCCGGTCCAGGAGAAATCCGTCGACAGCGTCATCGGGATGCCACAGGGAGCCCCGATCACCGCTGTCGACGCGGGGAAGTCGTTCAACGCCGCGCTGACTGCCGCCCAGATTCTCTCACGACAGCATCCCCAACTCCGCGAGCGACTCGTCAGCTATCATCGTGACCTCCAGCAGAATGTCGGCGACGTCTCTCGGGACCTGCACGAACTCGGGACACCCGGGTTCAAAGACGAGTACTGGGACGAGTGACCACCAACTAACTGCGATACGAGCGGTATCGAAACGATTTGCGAGATGAAAAACGGCTAGCGTTGCCGAAAACGGCAACACTGAATCCTTATATGCAACCGCTCCCAATCGACGCTCAGGAGTCTTATGAGCAATCCGTGGATCGCGATCGGCGCGCTGGCGGTTGTGGCGATTCTCATCCCAGTAGCGATGATCGTCGTCTCGGCACTACTTCGCCCGCGCGTCCCAGAAATGAGCAAACGCGCCACCTACGAGAGCGGGGAGGTCCCAACGGGCAGCACGCGCATCCGGTTTAACATCCAATACTATATGGTCGCGCTGCTGTTCGTCGTCTTCGACATCGAGACGGTGTTGATTTTCCCCTGGACCGTCATCTACAACGACGCTGTCGAGGCTGTCGGGATGACACGGGCGCTCGTCCCGATGCTTGTGTTCGTCGGCGTCCTCGTCGTCGGTCTCGCGTGGGCGTGGCGCAATGGCGCGGTCCGATGGGTGCGGAGTCCCCGGGCACAGCGTCAGAAGGTCGAACAGTAACTATGAGTAGTGAACAGACACCACAGGGCGACGGTACAGGCGGGAAATCAACCCAGGAAGCGCGGATGGGCGAGGGCGTCGACGACCGATTCAACTCTCGGTTGCGAGACGCCTTCGGCACGTCACCGTTCATACTCACGAAGTTTGATAAGTTTATGAACTGGGTTCGCGGGTCGTCGATGTTTATGCTACAGTTCGGGATCGCCTGCTGTAGCATCGAGATGATGCACACCTACTCGGTCAAACACGACCTCGATCGGTTCCACGCAGGTGTGCCCCGGGCATCGCCCCGGCAAGCAGACGTGATCATCATCCCCGGGACGATCGTCTCGAAGTTCGCCCCGCGGATGAAACGTATCTACGACCAGATGCCCGAGCCGAAGTTCGTCATCGGGATGGGCTCGTGTACGATCTCTGGCGGCCCTTTCCAGGAGGGGTACAACGTGATCAAAGGTGCCGAGGAAGTCATTCCGGTCGACATCCACGTCCCCGGATGTCCGCCGCGACCCGAGGCACTGATCTACGGGGTCGCCAAGCTGCAAGAGCGAATTGCACACGGCGAGACCGCGCCGGTGACGGTCAAACCGTACGAACTTGAGGAGTTTTCCGATCTCGACCAGGACGAACTCGTACAGCAGCTGGCCGATCAGATTGACGAGGACGATCTCGTGATGCGATATGACTGGACTGAGCAACCATGAGTTTAGAAGAGCCAGAACCACCGACGACAGGCGATGTCGGCGTTACTGAAGACGGACTCGATTACGATGCGCTCGAGGATCTCGTCTCCGAGCACGTCATCGACCGCGAGAGTCACGTCAACGCCGAGGCGCTGGTCATCCGGCCCGACGCGGTTCAAGATACCCTCGCAGCACTGAAAGAAGACGCTGGGTTCGATCACTGCTCGGCGGTCACGGCCCAGGAGTATGAAGATCGATTCGAATCGATCTACCACCTGAAGAAATTCGACGACCCGACCCAACAGTTGAGCGTGGTCGTCCCCGCCAACAAAGACGAGCCGGTCTCGGAAAGTGCCGAACCGGTCTTTCGGACCGCCGACTGGCACGAGCGAGAAGCCTACGACCTCGTTGGGATCGATTATGACGATCATCCGGATCTGCGTCGGATCCTCCTTCCGGAGACGTGGCAGGGGCATCCGATGCGGAACGACTACAACCAGAACCAGCCACAGGTCGTCCCCCTGCGCGAGCACGTCAACCCGCTCGCGGAGGACCACAGCGCGGGCGAGGATTCGGATACGATGTTCGTCAACATCGGCCCCCACCACCCCGCGACCCACGGCGTCCTCCACGTGAAGACGGTGCTCGACGGCGAGCAGATCGCCGACATCGACCCGGATATCGGCTATCTGCACCGCAACGAGGAACAGATGTGCGAGCAATCGACTTACCGCCACCAGATTATGCCCTATCCCGACCGGTGGGACTACACGCCGGGCGGGATTATCAACGAATGGGCCTACGCCCGGGCGGCCGAGTCGATGGCCGACATCGAAGTGCCCGAGTACGCGCAAGTCCTGCGAACGATGAGCGCCGAACTCACCAGGATTGCCGCACATATGCTCGCACTCGGGACCTTCGGCCTGGACGTCTACGGCGACTTCAACGCGATCTTTATGTACGCAGTTCGGGATCGTGAGGCCATCCAGAATCTTCTCGAAGACCTCACCGGCCAGCGGTTGATGTTCAACTACCTTCGGCTTGGTGGCGTCGCCTGGGATCTGCCGGAGCCACGTGAGGAGTTCCTCGATGACGTTCGGGAGTTCCTCGACGGTCTCCCGGAGTACATCGAGGAGTATCATAATCTCATCACCGAAAACGAGATTTTCCAGCTGCGGTGTATCGACACGGGCGTCCTCCCGCCGGAGGTCGCGAAGAACTACGGCGCGACCGGTCCGGTCGCACGTGGATCCGGCATCGACTACGACCTGCGCCGGGACGACCCCTACGGTTACTACGATGAACTCGACTGGGACGTCGTCACCGAAGACGGCTGTGACAACTACTCGCGGGTGCTCGTCCGGATGCGGGAAGTCGAAGAGTCGGCGAAGATCATCCGCCAGTGTGCCGACCTGCTCGAAGACTGGCCCGAGGACGACCGTGAGATACAGGCCAACGTCCCACGGACCTTGCAACCAGAGGCTGGCAAAGAGGTCTACGAGGCCGTCGAAGGAGCGAAAGGCGAACTCGGGATCTATATGCGCAGTGACGGGACGGACAAGCCGGCGCGGTTCAAGATCCGATCGCCGTGCTTCTCGAACCTCCAGACGCTGCCGGAGGCGAGTGAAGGCGAATACATTCCGGATATGGTCGCCTCGCTCGGCAGTCTCGACATCGTGCTCGGGGAGGTCGATCGCTGATGGTCGGGTCGGCTCCCCTTCCCGAGACGTTCTCCGATCTGCTCGGATTACAGCAGTTCGGCGTCGCCGGTGAGATGCTTGCCGGATTGCTTGCTGCGGCGCTGGTCGGGACGTTCGTGTTACTGAACACGGCTGTCGCCGGCCCGTGGGCAAAACGGAAGATAACGGCGTCGTTCACCGATCGGATCTCGGTCAACCGGGTCGGTCCGTGGGGCCTGGGAACGATCATCGTCGACTCGGTCCGTCTGCTCAGCAAGGAGCTGATTATTCCCGAAGACGCCGACCGACCGGCGTACGACCTGGCGCCGCTGGTGCTTGCCGGCTCGGCGCTGCTTGGGTTTGCTGTCATTCCGATGGGCAACGGTATCCAGGTCGCCGACCCCGAGGTCGGATTGGCCTATGTCTTCGCCGTTGCCTCGATCGCCTCGCTGGGACTGGTGATGGCCGGCTACTCATCAAGTAACAAGTACTCGTTTTTGGGCGGGCTACGCGCGGTTGCACAAAATCTCGCCTACGAGATTCCTCTGGTATTGACTGGCGCGTCGGTCGTTATCTTCGCCGGAACACTCCAGATGAGCGAGATCGTCGCTGCCCAACAGCAGACGCTGATCGAGCTCGGTCCGGTCGCGATTCCGGCGTGGTTCGGTATTCTCAACCCGTTCGCGTTCGCGCTGTTTATGGCTGCAAATCTCGCGGAAGTCGGACGTAACCCGTTCGACATTCCGGAGGCGCCAACGGAGATCGTCGCCGGGTATCAGACGGAGTATTCGAGTGTCTACTTCGTGCTCTTTTACCTGGGTGAGTTTATCCACATCTTCCTCGGTGGTGCGCTCATCGCCACGCTGTTCCTCGGTGGGCCGGCCGGCCCGGTATTGCCCGGTATCGTTTGGTTCACGGCCAAAATCTGGGGGGTCTTCCTGTTCACCCAGTGGGCTCGGTCTGCGCTCCCACGGGTGCGTATCGATCAACTCATCGAGATCGGCTGGAAGGGACTGCTCGTGTTGAGTTTCATCAACCTGATCCTAACCGCCGTCATCGTCGGGGTGGTCGGCGTATGATAGCGCAACTAATCGACGGTGATTCGCAATGATCGGAGTGCTCAAATCGATGGCAACGACGATGAAACACGCGCTCGACGGCCAGACCTTCACCGTTGAGTATCCCGAAGAGACGCCGGAGGTGAGTCCCCGATTCCGCGGGGTCCACAAGTTCAGCCAGGAGCGGTGTATCTGGTGTCGTCAGTGTGAGGGCGTCTGTCCGAACGACACGATACAGATCGTCCAAGACGACCAGCGCAACGGCGAACAGTACAACCTCCATATCGGCCAGTGCATCTACTGCCGACTCTGTGAGGAGGTCTGTCCCGTCGACGCGATTCTGCTGACCCAGAACTTCGAGTTCACCGCAGACACCAAAGACGAACTCGCCTACAACAAAGAACAACTCAAAAACGTCCCGTGGTACAAGGACATTGACCCGCTAGAGGCACGCGAACCGGATCGCGGTGCGTGGATCGGCGAAGGCGAAGGCGAAGTTGACTACCAGTAGCGGTCACCAATTACTCGCGCTCGACCGAACGCAGTGAGGTCGAGAGTTTTTGCTCCGGTTGTCCGCGTAGGTGGATCCTCGAAGCCCTCACTTCGCCGGTAAGTGATGGTTAGATATCAAATGACTGTGTGCGGCGTGAAATTGGTATGTATTGCCGGTACTGCGTTTCGAACGCGTTGAGACAGTAATCTTCAAAGGGCACCCGTTCGCAGTGTTCGATAGTATGGTGTATGAGACACTGGCTTTTGCGCTGTTTGCCCTCGTCACGCTGGCATCGAGTCTGGGCGTCGTGTTGGTGCGTGACGTGTGGCATTCGGCGCTGCTGCTGGGACTGGCGCTCCTGAGCGTCGCCGTCCACTTCGTCCTCGCCCAGGCGCCGTTCCTGGCAGTAATGCAGGTCCTCGTGTACGTCGGCGGGGTCCTCATTTTGATCACGTTCGCCGTGATGCTCACGCGCAACCAATCGGACCCCTCGGACAGTGAGGTGGCTTCATGAAGCGCCCGAGACTTGCCACCGACCTCGATCTAGCCCCTGGCATCGCCGCGCTTGCGTTGTTCGGCGTGCTCGCGGCTGTCTTCCTGACCGCTAGCTTCGACGCTCCGGCAGGGTTCGAGGCTGGTCTTAGCGTTATGGACGGGATCGGCTACGCGCTGTTCGACCTGGTCGAGCAGTCACCGCTCGTGACCGAGGGCTTTTTGTTCGCGTTCCTCGCGATCGCCGTCGTGCTCGATGCGGCACTCGACGGTGCCCTGCTGTTGGCCAAACGCGAGGGGGGTGACGAATCGTGATCGAAACACAGTGGTACCTGTTGTTGTCGGCCGCGGTTTTCTCGATCGGCCTGTTCGGAATCCTCGTCCGAGACAATGCGCTGTTGTATCTGATGTCCGTCGAGTTGATGCTCAACGCCGCGAACATCAACCTCGTCGCGTTCTCACTCCAGCACGGCAACCTCACCGGTCAGGTGTTTGCGCTGTTCGGGATGGCGCTGGCCGCAGCCGAGGTCGCAATCGGTCTGGGTATCATCCTCGTACTGTATCGCAACTTCGAGACGATCGACGTGACCGTTCCAACGACGATGCGGTGGTAATATGACAGGAATATATGATTTCGTTCCGGTGATCGCGCTCCTCCCGCTGGTGTCGTTCGTCGTCGCCCTGTTCGCGGGCAAGTACCTGCCCAAGAAGGGGGCGCTGGCTGGCATCGCTGCGACCGGCGGCTCGCTGGTACTGTCGCTGGTCGTGGCGCTGACGGTTGCGACCGGCAAGACTGCTGGGTACAACGAGACACTCTACACGTTCCTTGAGGCGAAGGGTGCAGCCCCGTTCTCGCTGGAACTCGGCGTGCTCGTTGACCCACTCTCGGCGCTGATGTTGGTCATCGTCTCGTTGATCTCGTTTTTGGTCCACGTCTTCTCACTGGGGTATATGAACGACGAGGGCGAGACTGGCCTCCCGCGGTATTACGCTGGCCTTGGCCTGTTCAGCTTCTCGATGCTGGCGTTCGTCTTTGCCAGCAATATCCTGATGGCGTTTATGTTCTTCGAGCTGGTGGGACTTTGCTCGTACCTGTTGATCGGCTTCTGGTTCCGCGAGGCCGGTCCCCCCAGCGCGGCGAAAAAGGCGTTCCTCGTGACCCGATTCGGGGACTACTTCTTCCTCGTCGGCGTCGTCGCGATTTTCGCGACGTTCGGAACTGGCGCGTTCGCCGGCAGTGAGAGTTTCCCGCATCTGGCCGAGCAGGCATTGCACGGTGAACACGCGGTCAACACGTTCCTCGGGCTCGGTGAGCAGGCCTGGTTCACCGTCATTGGTCTGCTCGTGCTCGGCGGCGTGATGGGCAAGTCCGCGCAGTTCCCCTTCCATACGTGGCTGCCGGACGCGATGGAGGGCCCCACCCCGGTCTCAGCGCTGATCCACGCGGCGACGATGGTCGCGGCCGGCGTCTTCCTCGTCGCCCGGATGTACGGATTTTATGCGCTTTCGCCGACTGCGCTCGGCGTGATCGCCTTCGTTGGTGGGTTCACCGCGCTGTTCGCGGCGACGATGGGTATCGTCAAACAGGAACTCAAGCAAGTGCTTGCTTACTCGACGATCTCGCAGTACGGGTATATGATGCTCGCACTGGGCGGTGGTGGCTACGTCGCCGCCGTGTTCCATCTGACGACTCACGCCGTCTTCAAGGCCCTACTCTTCCTCGGTGCCGGATCGGTCATCATCGCGATGCACCACAACGAGAATATGTGGGATATGGGTGGTCTGAAAGACCGGATGCCGGTTACCTACTGGACGTTCCTGGCCGGTTCACTCGCGCTCGCGGGCATTTTCCCGTTCGCGGGCTTCTGGTCGAAAGACGAGGTGCTCTACGAGACGCTGATCCACGGTCTGGGTGAGAGCCCACTACTGCTGGGTGGGTATGCGATGGGGCTGCTCGCGGTCGCGTTCACCGGCTTTTACACCTTCCGGATGGTGTTTCTCACCTTCCACGGCAAGCCCCGGACGGAGGTGGCCGAAGACCCCGAACCGGTCCGCTGGAACGTCAAGGGTCCGCTGGTCGCCCTGGGCGTGCTCGCGACAACGCTGGGTGCGATCAATATGGTTCCAATCAAGAAATTGACTGGTGCGCACATCGATTATCTCCATCAGTTCCTCGATGCTGGGCCAGAGGCGTTTCTCACGAACGTCCACCACTACGGGGAACTCCTAGAGAATCCCGCGTTTGCGGGCTACGGAGCGGCGGATATCGGTACGTCCGGCCTGTTGATCTCTGCGGGACTCTCCCTTGGGCTGGCGCTCGCAGGTGCCGGGCTTGCCTACCGACTGTACAACGTTCCCGAACCGGTCGAACACACGGACAGACTCGGTCGCGTCAAGACGCTTCTTATGCACAACTACTACCAAGACGAGTTCCAGGTGTGGCTCGCGACGGGGCTGACAGTCCCACTCGCGAACGTCGCCAACACGTTCGATCAAGGTATCATCGACGGCGTCGTCGACGGGATCAGCAGCGCAAGCCGCCTCGCCGGACGTGGCGTGCGGCGGATCCAGACCGGCGTCGTGCGTAACTACGCTGCCCTGCTGACACTGGGGCTGGTCTTGCTCGTTGCCTTCTTCGGCGTTACAGGAGGGTGGTTCTGATGTTGATCGAAGCGCTACTCATCGCGACGCTGCTGGCCGCCGGTGTCGTGTTTTTCGCCCCTGACCGATACGCGGGCAAACTCGCCACAGCACTCAGTGTCCTGCCGCTGGCCGGAAGCCTCTGGCTGTGGCTGGACTTCGAGGGGAGCGGCAATGCCCTGCTTGAAGGCAGTGATATTGCCTATGAGACGACGATCGAGTGGATGGATATCGGCTACACGCTGCAGTGGCACGTCGGGCTGGACGGCGTGAGCCTGCCGCTCATCGTATTGACGACAATCCTGACGACCGCGGCGATTGTCAGCGCTTGGACGCCGATTGACGAGCGCCAGTCGCAGTTCTACGGACTCGTGCTCCTGTTGGAGTTCGGGCTACTCGGCGTGTTCGCGGCGCTGGATTTCTTCCTGTGGTTCGTCTTCTGGGAGGTCGTTCTCGTGCCGATGTACTTCCTGATCGCCATCTGGGGCGGCCCGCGACGGAAGTATGCAGCGATCAAATTCTTCGTCTACACGAACGTCGCGAGCCTGATCCTGTTCGTCGGGTTCCTGACGCTCGTGTTCGCGATGGGCGACAGCGTGACGACACTCGGCTTGCCCGAGGTCGCACAGGCGCTGCACGCCGGTGGTGCCGTCGGCTCGATCGCCGGCTTTGCTCCGGAGACTGTCAAGCTGTTTGCGTTCGCGCTGATGTTCTTCGGGTTCGCGGTGAAGGTGCCGATCGTGCCGGTCCACACGTGGTTGCCGGACGCCCACGTCGAGGCCCCGACGCCGGTGTCGGTGCTTCTGGCTGGCGTCCTCCTGAAGATGGGGACCTACGCCCTACTGCGATTCAACTTCACAATGCTGCCCGGGGTTGCAACCGACTACGCCGAACTCATCGCGGCCATTGCCGTGCTCAGCGTGATCTACGGCGCGATGCTCGCGCTGGCGCAGCAAGACCTCAAGCGAATCGTGGCGTACTCCTCGATTTCCTCGATGGGCTATGTCATCCTCGGACTGGTCGCGTACACGACCTACGGGATCGGCGGCGCGACCTTCCAGATGATCTCTCACGGGTTCATCTCCGGGTTGATGTTTATGGTCGTCGGCGTTGTCTACAACGAGACTCACACCCGGATGGTCGGAGATATGTCCGGAATGGCCGATCGGATGCCCTGGACGGTCGGGATCTTCGTGGCGGCGGCGTTCGGGTATATGGGACTACCGCTGATGAGCGGGTTCGCCGCCGAGGTATTCGTCTTCCTCGGATCCTTCGGCACGCCGCACCTGTCGCTGGCGCCGCTGTTCACGGCCGCGGCGATGTTCGGCATCGTCATCGTGGCCGGCTACCTGTTGTGGGCGATGCAGCGGACACTGTTCGGCGAGTTCGACCTTGGGACCGACTACGAGGTCGGCCCTGCGCCGCTGCACGACATCGCGCCGCTTGCGGTGCTTTTGGCCTGTGTGATCGTCCTGGGAGTCAATCCTGATCTCTTTATGGGGATGATACAGGACGCGATCAATCCCATCGTCGATAGTCTCGGAGGTGGTGCCTGATGGATCCGCTCGTCAGCTTGCCCGACTGGGCTGGCCTAGCACCGATGCTCGCTTTTGGCGTGACAGCGCTGGTGCTGTTCGTACTTGACAGCATCGAGCCGGAATCGGACTCGCTGAGTCTGACAGTCCTGACCGGTGTCGGGCTGATCGGCTCACTGGCCGCCGTGGTACTTTCAGGCTGGTTCCTTCTCGAGGCGGGGACAGTCGAGCTGTTCGACGGGGCGTACATCGTCGACGAGATGAGTCTGTTCTTCACGGCGCTGTTCGGCAGTGTCACTGCGTTAGTCGTGCTCGGCAGTCACGATTATATCGCCGAGGAAGACTACCAAGCCGAGTACTACTCGCTGGTCTTCCTGGCGGCGACCGGGATGGCGATGGTCGCCTCCGCGAACAGTCTGGCCGCCGCGTTCGTCGCCGTCGAACTGGTCTCGCTGCCGTCCTACGCCCTCGTGGCATACCTCAAGCACAATCGCGGATCCGTCGAGGCTGGCCTGAAGTACTTCCTCGTCGGCGCACTGTCCTCGGCAATCTTCGTCTATGGCATCAGCCTCGTCTACGGTGCCACCGGCGCGTTACAGTTTGATATGGTCGCCGAGGCAATCGCAACTGACACGCTTACCGGTGGACCGGGTATCCTCGGACTCGGGATCCTGATGGTCATCGGCGGTATCGCCTTCAAGACCGCCGCCGTGCCGTTCCACTTCTGGGCGCCGGAAGCCTACGAAGGTGCGCCAGCGCCGATCTCGGGCTTTCTCTCCTCGGCTTCAAAGGCCGCCGGATTCGTGCTCGCGTTCCGCGTGTTCGCCGTCGCGTTCCCACTCCAAGCAGTCTCAGGGACCTTCGACTGGACGCTGGCGTTTCTGGTCCTGTCGGTCGTGACGATGACGCTGGGTAACTTCGCAGCTGCGACCCAGGAAAAAGTCAAACGTATGCTGGCATACTCTTCGATCGGTCACGCCGGCTACGTGTTGATGGCACTGGCCGCATTCTCGGGCACCGGCACGGAGAGCCTGCTCGCGGGCGTGAGCAACGATAGCCTCCTGCTCGGTGCCGGGATGATGCATCTGCTGGTCTACGGGTTTATGAACACCGGTGCGTTCCTGTTTGTCGCGCTGGCCGAGCACTGGGGTGTCGGACGCCGGTTCGAAGACTACAACGGACTCTGGCGAGACGCGCCGATCGCGTCCGTCGCGATGACGGTGTTCCTGTTCAGCCTGGCCGGGTTGCCCGTCGGTGCGGGCTTCCTCTCGAAGTACGTCCTCTTTATGGGCGTGATTGGAGCCGGCCTGTGGTGGCTGGTCGTCATCGCGCTGGTCAACAGCGCGCTGAGCCTGTACTACTACTCGCGACTCGTCAAGGCACTCTGGATCGAGACGCCCGAAACCCAACGCGAGATCGACTCGTACCCGGTCGGCCTCTACGCTGCGGTCGTCGGTGCGGCTGTCGTGACCGTGCTGCTGTTGCCTGGATTCGGTGTCGCCACGGAAGAAGCGATCGCCGCTGCGAGCGCCCTGCTCTGATCGCGTGCCACGGGATATCGACGAGGACGAACGGGACGCGCTCGTCACGATCGCCCACGGTGCCGTTGTGACCTCCGGGGCTGTATCGGCACAACGGGCGCTATCGACGGTGACTGAATTCGTCCTCACGCGCGGGCTCGGCCCCGTCGCCTACGGGGTGTACGCACTGGCCTGGCGGATCGCCCAAGTCCTATCGCGGTTGGTCACGTTCGGGAGCGTCCCCGCACTCCAGCGGTTTCTCCCGGCGGCCGACGACAGTCTGGAGCGCTCTCGTGTGGCCGGACTGGCGTACGCAACGACGTTGGGCTTCGGGAGTGTCATCGCGATCGGAGTCTGGTTGCTCGCTCCACAGATCAACGCGAACACCGTTGTCGAACCGGCGTTTACCCCGGCGATGCGGCTGTTTGGGTTGCTTGTCGGCCTCCTCGGGCTCGTGATGATCGTTGCGGCGATCTTCCGGGCGATCGGCTCCGCACGCGGTGAGGTGCTGTTCAACAAGCTCTTGCGACCGTCAGCTCGGCTCCTCGGTGCGACACTCGCGCTGGCGCTAGGGTACTCGGTCGTCGGTGTCGCGGGTGCGATGGTCGCCTGCCTGTTCGCGCTGGTCGTTATCGGCGTTCCCTCCTCGATCTATTCGACCGGGATCGTACCCCGGATTCGTGGCATTCGCAGCGAGATCCGACGGTTCTACAACCACGCGGGCCCGGTCGCGATGAGCAGCCTCGGAAAGGTATTCCAGAACCGGGTCGACATTTTGCTGGTCGGTGCGCTACTGACGGCTGTTGACGCCGGGACCTACAATCTCGTGCTCGTGTTGGTGTCGATCGCTTGGATCCCACTGTTGTCGTTCAATCAGTTGCTGCCACCGGTAGCTTCTGACCTCTATGCCGACGATCAGATGGAGACGCTCAACGCCGTCTACTCTTCGGCCACGCGGCTCATCGTCACAACAGTCGTCCCATTCCTTGCCGTGCTTGGCGTCTACGGCGAACAGCTGCTTGGCGTCTTCGGGCCGACGTACGCCCGTGGCTACGTCCCGCTGGTCGTGTACCTCGGGGGCGTATTCGTCGGCAGTGCCGTCGGCGCAACCGGGTGGTTGCTGATGATGACTGACCACCAGTATGCCCGTATGCTCTTAGACTGGGTGCTTGCCGCCCTGAACATAGTTTTGACGTATGCGTTCACGGTCCGGTTCGGACTGGCCGGTGCGGCTCTGGGCACCTCGTTGGCGATTGCGACACAGAACGGACTGCAGGTATTGCTGCTCCGGCGGTTCGAGGGGCTGTTTCCGTTCGATCAGACCTTCCTGAAACCGCTGGTCGCCGGCGGTGGTATGATCGCGACGATGCTCGCTGTGCGGGCGTTGGTGCCCGGTCTCATCGCTGTCGGAGTCGGCACGCTCGTCGGACTCGTGAGTTACCTGTTCGGACTGCTCGCACTCGGCGTCGATCCACGTGATCGACTCGTCATCACGGAACTGTCGGCCCGATATCGCGAGACGATTACAGAGACGTTATCGCGGTAGAGCGCTCTACGCTTCGATCTTCTTGTAGTCGACGTACTCGCCACCGCGGAAGTCCTCAAGCAGGTTGATTGCGGCGGTGGTACCCTCACCGACGGACACGTTGACCTGACGCTGGCCGCCAGTGAGGTCACCGGCAGCGTAGACTCGGTCGACGCCTGTGTACTGGTTCTCATCGACATCGAGATACGAACCGTCCCGCGGGATGCCGAGCATATCAGCGATATCCGCGCCGCCGGCCGCACCGAGTGCGACGAACAGCCCTTCGATTTCGATGGCGTCGCCGTCCGCAAGCTCGACGCCTTCGACCATCTCGTCGCCGACGATGTGATCGATGGGCTCCTCGACGATGTCGATGCCTTCGGCATCGAGTTGCTCTTGTAGCACGTCGTCCATCTCGACGTCGTTGCCGTTTGTCAGCACCCGGACATCGTCAGTGTAGTCCAGCATCATCATCGCTTCCTTGGCAGCGTAGTTGCCCGCGCCGACGATGCCGACCGGCGAGTCCTGATAGAAAAAGGCGTCACACTCGACACAGTAAGAGACGCCTTTCCCCTCGTAGTCATCGACGTGCGGAATCGCGGGCGATTCGTACGACGCCCCCGTGGCAAGGATGATTCCACGGGCCGTATACTCGGCTGCTTCGGTCTCGATCAGATATCCGTCGTCCGCCTCGGCGACGCGAACGACTTCCTCCTCGACGATTTCCGCGCCGAATTTCGTGGCCTGCTGTTGGCCGACCTCTACGAGTTCCGGGCCAGTCGCGCCTTCGGGGAACCCGTAGACGTTCTCCATAAAGTCGACGTTCTCGGTCGTGCCGTCGCCCTTATCGAAAATAATCGTCTCCTGGTCAGCCCGTGCCGTGTACACCGCGGCGCTCGATCCCGCTGGTCCTCCGCCGATGATAGCTACGTCGATCATTGTGTCTATAACACAATTCTATTCACAGTTAAATCGCTCGGTCTATGTGAGTGCGACCCGTCCGTGCCCGCTATAACGGGTGAAATTGGCTATGTTTATTGATGGCATACGTCATTCAGCGGCTACATCTCGCCACGAGTATTGTTCAGTATTGAAATTCTAGGCCTGTCCCCACTCACTGAATCGCTCGCGCTCCTCATCGGAATGCGCGCGAACCCACAGTTGCCCGATGCGAGACAGTCGGGTCCGATAGGACTTGCCGTGTGACTCCTGCTCGATGTAGCCTTTGCCACCCGGACCGAGCCGGTCGACGTTGTACAGGACTTTCGAGCGGAAGCTATCAGTGTACTCCTCGCCGAGTTCCGTCGCCAACTGTTGGGCCAACTCAGAGACAGATTCGAACTCACCGTGCTCGCCCAGCGTGAACAGGATAACCTCCTCGAAGGGTTTGACGTTCGAGAACGATGCCACGGGCAGTTCGACGACGTAGTTCCCGTCGACTTCCTTGGCACCGATCGTCGTCCCGCGTTCGTCGAACTCAGCGAGTAGGTCTTGTGCGCCTGTCAGCCACGTTTCGACCCGCTCGTCGTCGAGTTCCCGGCTCAGGTCAGTCATTAGGTCGATGCCCTCACGGAGTTCCTCGGCCAGTTCGGTTTCGAGGTACTTCTCCGGGGCCGTGTAGTACGTGTGAATCCGGTCGCGATCACCCTCGCGTTCGACCATAATCGAGTTCGCGGCCGTTGCAAAGGCAAACGAGACCGGCCGCGGCATCGCGGCGATGTTGACCCATACTTCCCCTTCGGGGTCTTGATCGAGTTCGGCGTTGATCAGCGCGTACGCCTCCTCAAAGGCCGCGTCGTAGTCGTAGACGTCTTCCAGAGCGATCCGTTCCGTTTCCGCCCCCAGGAGGCTCTGGAAGTCGGTCTCCAGTTGGGCGGCCAGTTGCTGGGAGTATTCCACGTTGGCCTCGCTGCCGATCGCTCCCTCCAACAGGATCGCCCGGTCGACGTCGAGTTGCTCGCGCACGAGCGGCGCGATCAACCGATCGTAGTCGAATCCGACCGGGACGATGTGGGTGTGCATATCGAGTGAGTAGCGCGGCCGGTGGTAAAAAGTGTATTACTCCGTGTCCGCCGTCTGTAGATCGCTGAACCGAGTGAGATCTTCTTCGGGGGCGCGAGCGGTGAACAGCGACACACCCACGGTGAGCACCAGCCCGAGAACCATCCCGATGACTGAGGCCGACCATCCACCGAGATACGTCGACGGGACTATCGGCAGGAAGACGCTGGCAAGATAGAACACCTGGCTACCGAGCACGCCAGCTAGCATACCTGTCCGCGTCGTGCCTGTCCAGTACAGTGCGACGATCACCGGCAACGTGAGCTGTGCGAATCCGCCGAAAGCGGTGTCTCCGATCTCGACGAGCGTTCCTGGCTGGAACAGACTCGCGATGAACGTGAGCACGGCAAAGAGTGTGACCCCGACCCGGCCCAGCAGGTCCTCTCGACGTTGGGTGGCCGTCGAGACGACCTGTCGGTAGATGTCCTGTGTGAGATACGACGACCCCGACAGCAACATTGAGTCACTGGAGGACATCATCGCGGCCATCGCACCGGCGACGACCAGTGCCGCAAACCAGCCCGGCGTGAACTCGTTGAGCAACAGCGGGAGGACGTTGCCGTCTGCAGGCGAGATTCCGTATCCGGCCGCCCACGCCCCGAGCATAAACGCGGGAACGAACAGCAGGATGACGAGCACTGGCCACAGCGCGAACGTCCGCTTGAGCACCGTTTTGGACTCGGCGACGAAGAACCGCTGGTTGACCTGGGGGAACATCGCCACACCGAACGCGATCGAGACTGCCGTCGAGATGACGTACTGTGGCGAGTACAGCCCACCTCCCAGTGTGAGAAATTCGGGATTGGTGCCTGCGAGTGTGCTGGTGGCCGCGGTCGGCCCGCCGACTGCCGCAAGCACCCAGACGAACGCCCCCCAGACCATCACGAGCATAAACAATCCCTGTAGGGTATCCGTCCAGGCGACCCCACGCATCCCCGCAAGTGTCACGTAGACGATCATAAACAGCGTGATCCCGCCAGCGCCGACCCAGTAGGGGACCGCCCCTTCAGTCAGGGCAACCAGTGCCGTCCCAGCCCCTTGTTGTTGGAGCATCACGTAGGGAAACAGCCAAAAAATGCTCACAGCCGCGACCAGTATGCGAAGCCTCGTTGAACCGAATCGATCGCCGAGCATCTCCCCGAGCGTGAGATACCCCTCACGCTGGCCGAGCAACCATTGCTTGTAGCCGATCACGTACCAGAGGACGGCGAAGATTATGCCGTCCATCATCCCCATCACGAGAATCCACTCGGGTCCTGCTTTGGCCGATATGTTCGGGCCTCCGAAGAAGGTGAACGCCGACAACAGCGTCGCAAAGGTGGTGAACAGCAATACGACTGTTCCGAACGTCCGACTCGCCAGATAGTAGTCTTCGGCGGTCCGGTCGGTCACTCGATATGCCAATAACCCGACCGCGAGCGCCACCAGGAGGTACGCGGTAACAATACCGAGCTGGAGCACGACGTTAGCCACGGTGACCACCCTTCTCGATGCCGAGGCCCCACGCTCGCCGTGTGAAGACATAGAAAACGATGCTTGCCAGTGCGAGCCAGCCGATGTGCCACCAAAGCCACACTGGCAACCCGGCGACGACTGCGTCCGAGCCCCACATAAACCACGGCACAGCTAGCCCAATCACGACGAGCGTGACTGTGCTCCATAGTGTGATCTGTCTCCGTTCGTTCACAGGTAGCTGTATTTACTACTATATCGGCTTAACCGTTACTATATTTTCCAGTATGGGTCTTTGAAGAGTTATTTTGATCGATAGTGTTGTTGGCCTGCATTCGACTCTCGACAGACCTTTGCGAATGGCTCTCGTATCAATTTATCGTCCATGCACTCAGTCATGGCATCATCACCGGGTCGGAAGGCCCAGATCATCAATGCAGGATTCATCGAAATACCTCATACATGCACAGATTACCGCCGACGGGGTGGTCGAGCGAAGTGATGTCGTCGGTGCGATCTTCGGGCAGACCGAAGGGCTGCTCGGCGACGAGTTAGAGATACGTAACCTTCAGGAGTCGGCCAAACTCGGCCGGATCGACGTCGAGATCGACTCGGAACACGGCCAATCGGTCGGCAACGTCACGATCGCGAGTGGTCTGGACCGCGTCGAAACGTCGATTCTGGCAGCGAGTCTAGAGACCATCGACCGGGTCGGTCCGTGTCGGGCGACCTTCGAGGTCACAAATCTCGAAGACGTCCGCCAGGCCAAGCGCCGTGAGATCGTCGAGCGAGCCACCGAGTTGCTAGAGCAGTTCGACGAGTCGGTCCTCTCGAGCCAGGAGATTATCGAAGAGGTGCGTCGACAGGCTCGCGCCGAACGAATCACCGACTTCGAGGGCTATCCTGCCGGCCCACGCGTCGCCGACAGCGACGCCATCATCGTCGTTGAGGGACGGGCAGACGTTATGCAACTGTTGCAGTTCGGGATCAAAAACGCCGTCGCCGTCGAGGGGACGAACGTTCCCGAGGCGATCGCACGTCTCACCAGCGAGCGAACGGTGACGGCATTTCTCGATGGTGATCGCGGTGGCGAACTCATCCTGCGGGAACTCGCACAGGTCGGTGACGTGGATCACGTCGCGTTCGCGCCCGACGAAAAGTCAGTCGAAGATCTGTCTCGCGAAGAGGTGATGACAGCACTCCGGGAGAAACTCACCTATGACGAACTCGACGACACCGCGATCGACGGCGAGTCACCGGCGGTCGCGAACGGCCAACAACCCAGTGCGGAGCAGGCGACGGACGACGAGTCGGAACCCGAAGACGCCGAACCCGATGTCACATCAGAGACCGACGCGGTCGCTGATCGGGCCGATGACACGGACAGCGAGGCTGCCGAACCCACTGACGGCTCGGAGCACGATACGTCCGAGACCGAGCAAAGTACGGCTGACACCGAGACCGAAGACGACGACAGTTCGACCAATGACGACCGCGAGCGCACGCTCGGCGATCACATCACACACGTCATCGACGACGCTACCGGCCGGACGCGACTGCTCGATGACGGGTTGAACCCGATCGACGAGCGTGACGCCGGCCAGGCCTTCGATGCTATCGTCGACGCCGAGACAGTCCCTGCGACGGTGTTAGTCGACGGAGCGGTTGATCAGCGCGTGCTTGATGTCGCTGCTCAGCGCGGCGTCAGCCAGATCATCGCGACGGGAGAAGGTGAGTTCGTCAAGAAACCGACCTCCGTCCGTCTTCGTGTCGTCTCATAGTCTCACTCGTCCAGTCGCTTTTCGTAGACGATCCCGTCCGCGTTATCGTAGTTGTCCGGCAGCCGCTCGACCATCGCAAAACCAAGCTGCTCGTAAAAGTGGCGTGCTGCTTCGTCGTCGGCACGTGCCGTGAGACGCATCGTCTCAAAGTCCCGATTGCGGAACCGCGTGCTCGCAGTACTCACGAGCCTCGAGCCGTGCCCCTCGCGCTGGGCCGACTCGGCGACCGCGAGTTCCGGTACGTAGACGCGACGCTCGCCACCGATCGCAAGCAGATAGCCCACGGCAACGCCCGACTCGACGGCGACCAGTCCGAATAGCGGTCCATCGAGCGCGGCCGCCAGCACGTCCGGGCTGGGATCGGACAGGACCGACTCCTGTATTCGTCTCAGTCGGCTCCGGTCGTCGGGCCGGATGTCGCGGATTGTCGCCATTGGTTACACTGCGATCGTATCCGTCGCGATCGCCAGTCCTCCGGCAGCCAGACCGGCTGCGAGCGTTGCGAGGAAATTGACGCCCTGATTACCCACAAACCCACCCTCTATGGTCGCACCCAGTATGCTGTCGACAGTCATCCCGACGAGGCCCGCAGCGACGACGACGCCGATGCCGACCGTTCCGAGATCGAACGCCACTGCTCCGATACCGGCGATCAAGGCGGCGCCCGACAGGCCGGCGAGTTCTCCTTGCCACGTGATGCCACCGTCAGTGCCGGGGTCGACCACTTCGAAGGTCGTGATGAGCCGCGGATTGTCGTACAATCCACCGATCTCACTGGAGAACGTGTCGCTCATTGCGGCGGCGACTGCTCCTGCAAAGACGAACAGAAACAGGTCTTCCGGCACGCTCTCCATCTGTGGAGCCGCAGCGTGTGCGATGACTGCAAACAGTGCAACGACAGAATTCGCGAGGACGTTCCCGCTTCCTCTGGCACCCTCGTTCGGTTCGGCAATCCCACGCTTGACCTTCTGATCGTACCGGAGTTTTGCGGACAGCCCACCGAGACCAAAGAACGTCACCAACATCGCGAACCAGCCGACATCGCCGACGACGAGCGTCAGCAAACTCAGCAAGACACCGGTGAGCATCCCCGGCAGCGAGGCTGTCTCCAGTGCATACGAGACGTATCCGAGCGCGATGGTCACAGCGAGCGCAGCAGTAATCCCGCTCGCCGAGACGGTGATCGACAGATCGGCAAACAGCCATAGCAGCAGACTGATCGCAAGCAGCACAATCGGGTCGTCACGCCCGAACAGCATCGACCGCACGAGCGCACCGATCAACGCCCCGGTCGCCGCCAGGAAGACGACCTGCGGGAGAGCGGTCGGCTGGTTGAGGATCGCTGCCGCGGCGAGATACCCGCCAGCCCCGGCCAGCAGGCTCCCCGCGACGAACGCCGTCATCGCGCCGAACGGCTCGACCCCACGGTCGCGTGCCGTCTGCGCAGCGAGATTCCCGACGGCGAGAACGACGACACTCCCGACGAACGCCGGAATCGAGAGCCTGAGATACGTCCCAAACGACGCGAGGAATGCAATCGCGAGGGCGAACCCGGCCAACCCGTAGAGCCGCCCGTCCCGTCGGTCACCCGGTCGGGCGAACACCTCGAATACCGTGCTATCGTCGGAAACTGAGAGTGCGACGGCGGCGATGGCTAGAAACGGCACACCAGCAGCGATAGCCGCCACTGGTCGGGAGAACAAGCGGTCCGCGAGCGGGACCACAAGCGACAGAGCCCCGACGAGAGCGAACGCACCGGCGCGCCGGACTGGCGATGTCACGCTACCGTGCGTTTCCCCGAGAGATACTTACTCTTTCCGAAGCGGCTGGCGATCCGGTGGGCTTTACCCCATCGGCCGATGACCCGTTCGTGTGGGTCTGTACGATCGGTATCTCGCCGCGCGCATCCGCTGGAGTGACGCCTCGCTCCCCGAATCGGTCGCCGTCGTTCTCACCGAGCGCGACCTCCTCGAAAAGGGTGCCTACGAGACGCTCGAACGGTGTTTCAACTGGGTGTTCGAGTACGGTGCCGACCTCGTGTTGGTGTACGTCAGCGTGCTCGACGCAGAAGCCGTCCCGACACTTCGCGGACAGATCAGTGACGTCGACGCGCCCCGACCGGTCGCCGTCCGCGGTCCCGATGACGACGACCCGGCTGAGGCGCCGATACAGGTGAGTATCGGCCTCGGTGGGAAACACGAGTTCGCGACGGCCGTCCGCGGACTGGCCGAGGAAGTCGCCGACGGACGACTCGATCCCGACGATGTCGTCGAATCCGAAATCGAGAAGCGACTGGTCTTCCCGACGGCTCCAGACCTGGTTATCAAGACCGGCGCGGAGCGACTCTCCGATTTTATGATTTGGCAGTCCGTCTATTCCGAACTGTACTTTACCGACGTCAACTGGCGTGACTTCCGCAAGCGCGACTATCTCCGGGCACTGCGAGACTATCAAACCAGACAGCGCCGATTCGGTCGGTAGGCCGCTCCACCGGATGGCGTCCGCACGCGGGCGAGTGGTCCAGACACAGGTGCTTTTATCCGGTCCGGCCCGAGCAGGTCGTATGAACGTACTGAGCGATCTCGTACACCCAGAACGGGGCACCGACGAGCTGTGGATCCACCGGCCGGGTCCGCGCAGTCGCTCCTGGAGCGGCGAGCAGTTTTGCGTCGAAGCCTGGAAAGCCGGCAACCTGTTGCGCCACTACGGCGTCAGAGAGCAGACGACTGTCGGGTTTCTTGAGGATACTGATCCGGACGGGACGCCCAACGCGCAGGCGATCATTGCCCTGTTCGGCGCGTGGACGGTCGGCGCGAGCGTCGAAGTCGATCCACCCTCGCTCGATGGGATCGACGTGCTCGTCGGACCGGCTGATCGACTCGACGGCCGTGAATTGCCTCCTGGCTGTAAGGCGATGGGATACGGTGGTCGGCCCGAGGACCCGACAGTCGCACACTTCGAGGGCGAACGCTGGAGTGAGAACCCGGTCCAGTTCCCTGCCGATATCGAACCGACAGATCCGGCGCTACGAGCGGAGGGCGAGGAGTTGACACACGCCGAACTGCTGGCGGCAGGACAGCGCGCTCGCGAGGAGTACAACGTTGAACCGACAGATAGAGTCGCGTTGTCGTCCTCACTGTCCGATCCCGGGGCTGTCATTGCAGGGATCCTGGCGCCGTTGCTGGCGGGCGCCACAATCACGTTGGGCGGCGAATCGACAGTGACAGTCGCCGAACGGGACGGCGCGATCCGGCCGTCGACCGTTCAATTCCCGGAGGCCTAGTCTCGTGGGCGGACGTAGTTTGCGAGCGTGACTAGCGTTCCTACGAGCCAGCCGATCGGTACGGCGATGCCGAACCACATTCCGACGTAGGCGATTCCCTCTAGTTCGTAGTTGTTCCAGAGGTAGTCGTTGAGGCCGCCGATCGTCAGGACGTTCTCGAGTAGCCACTCCGCGAGTGATTCGCTTTGGGGGAAAATGTAGCTCGCGACGGCTTCGGAGTACAGACCAGCGACGACTGGCGGCAGAAAGATGGCCGTAATCGCCAGCGGGTAGGCGACGAGGACCGTCGAAGCGCGACCGCCGATCCGGCTGGTGACAACTGCGAGGACAGCGGAGACGGTCGCGACCAGGCCCGCGGCGACGACGGCGATGACGCCGGTCGTGCTCATTTCAAGTTGATACCGTGCGAGCACTGAGAGTGCACCCCAGGCGATCACCGAAAGGACGACCACACCGAGAATCCCGATCCGCGTGGCCGCCGAGTCGAGCTTGCGTGCCTGATAGCGCAGTACGTAGCCGAAAAGCACCAACGGATACAACAAGCCGACGATCGGCGCCCCGAATGCCCCCCACAGTCGGTATGCGATGCGGCTGCCGGTTGTCTGGGGCTGCCACTTGCCCAGCACTGTCTGCTCCGCGTCCAACTGGCGCGGATAGATCAGTTCCATCCAGGTCTCGTGGAGGCGCTTGAGATCGATCCGGATCGCCCCCGCGATCCCCGTTTGATTTGGGGCCGACATACTCACTGGTTCTGTCGCCCGCTGGTTAATAGTTGTAGGTTACGGACGGACGGTCGATCGTGGCCCTACCAGGGCGCAAATCCGGGGTCGACCTTCCGACGCGTCCGATCGAGATCTGCGATCCGTTCGAGGTCTTGCTCTTCTAGTTCCAGGGAGAGGCTCTCCCAGTTGTCCCTGATGTGGGCTTCGCTGGTCGCTTTCGGGATTGCAGTCACGTCGTTCTCGCGTAGCCACGCCAGGCTCACTTGCGCCTCGCTGACGCCGTATTTCTCCGCGATCTCGCCCAAGACGTCCACCTCGAAGACGTCACCACGCGCCAGCGGTGAGTAGGCCACGATCTCGATGTCGTGTTCGTCGGCGTACTCCCGAAGTTCGGTCTGCTGGAGCATTGGATGGGTCTCCACCTGGTTGGCGAAGATCGGCGCGTCTAGGTGCTCGCGAGCCTCGTCGAGATGGCGTGGCTCGAAGTTGCTGACGCCGATGTTTTTGACTGTCCCCTCGTCGTACAGCTCGTCGAACGCCGCCAGTGTCGACTCGGGCTCGTAGGCTCGCGACGGCCAGTGGACGTACAGTAAATCCAGGTAGTCAGTCCCGAGTTTGTCGAGGCTGGCCTGCGTGGTTTCGAGGACGTCCTCGTAATCGAGGTTCGAAATCCAGACTTTCGTCGCAAGGAAGATATCTTCGCGATCGACGTCGGCTGCAGCGATCCCCTCGCCGACAGCATCCTCGTTGCCGTATGCCTGTGCCGTGTCGATGTGTCGATACCCCATCTCAAGGGCAGTACGAACGCTTTCGGCACACTGATCGGGATCCTCGTTTTCCCAGGTACCGAGTCCGAGCATCGGCATCCCCTTTGTGGACGGCACGCTCTCCGGTGTGAGTTCAGTTGATGACATCAGTTACACTACGGGCTCTATCAGTTAAGTAGTTCTGAAGCATGGGTCGGAATGCCACAGGACGTGAGGTTCCCGCAAAGCTACGAGCGTCGGAACGTCGCTAGTATTTCGGCTCAGCCCCGACGTAATCGTAAAACCGGTCCATAAATGCATCACGGTCGTGTTGCCAGTCCGAAAACGCAGCCGGTGTCGTCGGGTACTGCTCGTAGATGGCCTTCAGTTCGTCGGCCATCGCATTGACTCGATAGGCGTCGTACAGCGTCCCCCAGTGACCGAACGTCGAGAGCGCCAGCCGGGCCTTTCCGAGCAAGCTCATCGACGCCGTCCCCTCTTTCCCGAGTACGTCGATGAGCTGTTGAGCCGGCAACGACGCGATGACATCGGTCAGCTCTTGGATGGAATGGGTCGTCCCGAAGATATTGTACAGGTCCATCGCGGCAAACCGCTTGCCGAAATCCGTCTGCACTCGGTGGTTGTACGTCCAGAGGGTCGCTTCGTCGACCGACTCCTCGACGACGGCGTCGACAGCGACTTCCCCGGCCCAGTGGCCTGCCTTCGCCGCACCCGGAATGCCACCCCCAGTCGTCGGATTGACGTGTGCAGCGGCGTCGCCAACGGCCAAATATCCCGGCGAGACAGCCGAATCGTAGGGACGGCGGGTCGGAAGCGCCGCCCCGAGTTTGTCCTCGACGGTTGCACGCTCGAATTCGGGTTTCGCCCTGAGTTCCTCTCTGAGCGTCTCGACCAGTTGCATCGGCTCCTCGGACATCTGAAACCCGAGACCGACGTTGATCTCCGTTGCCGTCCGGGGGAAATACCACAGGTATCCCAGCTCCTCGGTCGGCTTGAACACCAGCGCGTCGTCGTAGGAGACCGGCTCGTCCACCGACAGGACCTCCCGATAGGCCGAACAGAAGTGCGTGTAATCGACGTTCGTATCGAATGTCGCCCCCTCGAAGTCGGCTCTGTCTTGCAGGATCGACAGCGCACCGGCCGCGTCGATTGTCACCGGCGCTTCGTACTGGTACTGAGCCCCGTCTCGGGTTGCAACGACACCGTCGATGACGCCGTCGGTCTGGACCACGTCCTGGACGACGGTGTCATACTGGATCGTCGCGCCGGCGCGGTCGGCTTCTTCGAGCAGTACTTCCCCGTAGCGCTTGCGATCGAGAATCGCGCCGGACTGACCGCCGAACGAATACTCGATCTGTTCTCCGTCAGGGAGTTCGAACAGCGCACGCTCGATTCCGTCATTGGTGAACGACTCCGCGCGGAGGTACTCGCGGTCGATCACGTCGGGGAAGGTGTTCGCACCTTTGATCGCGTCGCCACAGGCGATGTGTCCGGCCTCGGATTCCGGCTTCCGTTCGAGAAGCACGACGTCGAGGCCTTCACGAGCGGCAGTCGCAGCCGCGAACGTCCCGCCGGTCCCGCCCCCAACGACAATCACGTCGAACTGTTCGGTACGCATCGCTGACTCGTTTTCCGTGACATACCAAAAAGCTGTCGTGAACGAACGGTCAGGTGCTGGGAGTTTTCACGATGTGTCACTGGTGCATCGCGATCTCGAAGGCATCGAGCGCGTCGTCGCTCCCGGCGATAAGCAGCCGGTCGTCCGTTTCAATCTCGAAGTCGGCGTCGAGATCCGTGAGAAGGTCACCGTTCCGTTCGACGGCGATCAACACCGCGTCGGTTGGTCCGATCGGTGTCTCATCTAGCGTTTGCCCGGCTAACCGTTCGCCTTCGATTCGGAGGATCTTAACCTGTCGGTCATACGAGAGGAGATCTTCCTTGAGAACGTTCATCGTGATCAGGCGAGCACTGATATCCGGTAGACTGAGCACGTAGTTGGCCCCGGCGCGGCGGGCCTTCGACTGGATTTCCGAGTCGTTGACGCGTGCGACGATTTCGGTGTCGGACGTGAGGTTCCGTGCGAGAAGGATCGATAGGATCGCCTCGGCGTTGTTCCCAATCGCGACCACGTAGACGGCGGCATCACTGAGGTCCGCGTCCCGAAGTACGTCTTCGTCGGTCACGTCACCCTGCAGGTCGACGTTCTCGTGATCGACGCGGTCGACGAGCGTGCAGTCGATCCCAGCCTGCTCTAACCGCTGTTGGACGGTCGAACCGACCTCGCCGGCCCCTGCGATGACGACGCGTCCGTCGGTCGCCGTGGTCTCCGGGAGACGTGTCTCTAGTTCTTGCAACCGCTCTTCCGGGCCCGCGACGAGTACGGAGGTGTTCGCTTTGAGAGTCGTCTCCGGCGGCGGAGAGGGGACGAAGTCGCCGTCGTCCCACATTCCGAGGACGGTCACCTCAGAGGCAGTATCGAGTCCCGCGGCCTCGAGTGTCTCGCCGCAAAACGGGCTGCCCTCGGTCACGGTCGTCTCGACGAGAGCGAATTCCGATGAGATCGACAGCACGTCACTGATCCGGGGGTCAAACAGCGACCGGACTCGGCCGGCCAGCCGATTCGCGAGCAGCCGACGCGGCATCAAAATCGTGTCGGCACCGGCGTACTTGAGTGGATTTTGCAGCGACGGATCCCTGACCTGTGCGACGATCTGGACGTCGACTGACAGCTCTTGGACCGCGAGAACACAGTTAGCCACGTTCTCACTGTCTGTATTGACGATCACTGCGCGAGCTTTGTCGACGTTCGCACGTTCGAGAGCGTTCGATTCGGTTGGATCACCGTAGACGACCGCAGTCCCGTCTTCGGAGCGGTCAAGCGCAGTGTCGGGGTCCGCAGTGAGGAGGACGTGTGGGACTCCGCGGGCGTCGAACTCCTCAAGCAGTCGGTCGGTCTGTCCGGTCCGGTCACCCGCGATAGCGACGTGATCGGTGAGGTTCGTCCGCTCTGGGGGTGTCGGTGTCAGCCGATCTTCGAGAATTGGCTGGAAGACATACGGGAGCACGATAAACAAGAGTAGAAATGTCGAGAGATCGAGGAAGATGACCAATATATTCGCGAACGGGGTCTCCCAGGGCGAATCCGAGCCGAACCCTGTCCCGGTGAATATTTCGACGACGACCTGCGTCGACTGAAAGTACGACGGCGAACGGCCTTCGATGACGACGAGTGTGTAATGATACGCGATCGAAGAAAGCACGACCAGTACGGCGACCGCGCCGATCGTCTGGGCTACACGGCGCTGCCATCGCTTCATAGTTTCTGGCGCGTACCGAGGGGCCATACCAGTTATGTCAAGGAAAATTACTGCCTCGGGTGGTCGTTCTCTACGACCCGCGCTAGGACCCGGTCTGCAATCGACTCCGACAGGTCGGTCAAATAGACCGTCCCCCAGATTGTGACGATGAGTGCACCCAGCGCGTTGAACAGAAGGTCGCCGATTGTGTCGTTGATCCCGTACTGGATGAGCACAGCCTGGATACCCAGTGCAGCAGCGCCCTGATCGAGTGCAAACTCGAATATCTCCCAGATGACGCCGGCAGCGAACACGAACAGGAGGATGAACGTACCCATCAGCTTGGGCGGGACATAGACACGCTCGACGTGAACGTGGACCGCCCGGAAGACGGCGTAGCCGCCTGCGGCGACCACTGTCGCCGAAAGCGCGTGTGTGACTCGATCGAACAGCGGGACCTGCGAGTAGAGCCCGACCGAACCTAGTGCGTGCAGAAACACTGCGGCGGTGAGCCAGAGGACCAGCCCGGCGTCCATTGTGAGGCCGTATTCGCGCCGCAGGATCGCCGGGACAAACGTGATAGCGAGCATAACTGCCGCGTTGGTGGTCACTTCCAGGTCCCGGGCGTGCAAACCCCACAGCAGGATTCCCGCGAGGACCAGTTGCATACCGCGGCTGGCTTGGTGCTGTCGGCGGGGACTGATCGAGAATCGATCGCGCAACCGCCGCGAGTCAGACCCGTCGTGTGTGCCAGACGCGAGGTCGTCTCCTGTCTTTGGATTCCCGTCCGGCTCTGGTGGAACGTAGATTCGATCGTTCGGCTCGTCGTCTCGCGATCGAACGAAGAAGTCGAAGAGCACGCCCGCACCCACTCCGGCACAGCCGGCGGAGACGAACTCTATCATTACATCAGCGTTGATCGCGTCTTGGCTACGCCCGTCAAGCACGAACGTCGTCTCGAAAAACACGTCCACAGTCCACTGGAGTATGTTCCAGACGCCGGCGACCGCAAGTGTCATCAACACGACCAGCACGATCGCGAACGGGCGGTTCATCCGGACTGACGTGAATTGGTGCAATTCGGTAATGGCAAGCAACGCGAGCGCCGCCACAGCGAGGTACGTCGGGATCTCTGTCCGGAACGTCTGGCCGAGCACCGCTTGCCAGAGGATTGGCGCAAGCACGAGCACGACAAGTTCCCAAGGCGGCATCGCCCGTCGGTCGCGAAAGACGGTGATGGGAATCAAAAGCACCACAGCGACGACAAGCGAGACGAACGTCCAGTCGAACGCTCCGTGAAGAAATGTCCAGACAGCCGTCAGGGCGAGTACAGCGACAGCAGTCCAGCCGGTGAGTACGTCGCGCTTCCGGCTCGCGAGTAACGCGCTCAACTGGTCCATAGCAGAATATACCGGACGAAAGGACAAGCGTCTTTATGCGTCCGGGAGGAGTGTCGGAAACGCATACGCTCGGGACCATCTATGACAGGACCACTCCGTGCCACCGCCGGCTGGCTCGCCGGACGCTCGACGCTGCCGACTGCCGTGCGTGCCGTCTTCGGCTACTACGGGCATACCGGTGCGTTCGATCTGGGGAGTCTGCGGCTAAAATCGACAGTCGACGACCGGACCGACGCGATGGTCGAAGACGTGTTCACGCTCGTCGAATCCGAACTCGCCAAGGAGTTCGACGTCGAGTCGGTCACGTTCGAATACGATACGAAATTACTGTTACCAGCCGAGTTGACGCTGGGGTATCTCTATCGGCGTGCACAGCGTCGCGCTGACGGGACCAATCCAGTCGCCGGGAGTACCTGGGCCAGTCGAGTCGAAAACGCCGTCGGCGACGACGGCTATCGTGCTCCAATTGACCCGTCCGAACTCGGCGAGACGCCCACGGACCCGCAATCGATGGTCGATCAGGCGGAGTACCTGACGCGGATCGTCATCGAAGCGCTGCTTGACGGCGATATGCGAGACGCCGTCAACGACGGCGAATACGAAGACTTCCAGGTCTCGATTACTGTCGACGACGACGAGCGCGCACGTGTCGCACGGATTGCCCAGGAGACACTCCAGGCCGACCTCCAGGACCACTTCGACGGACTGCCGGATGCACTGACCGAGACTTATGAGTGGGCCGTCGACCTCTCGGAAGCGCACCAGGAGCGTGATCCGCACTTCCGAGATCTGTACGAACGCGCCCGCGGCGGTGAGGCTGGCGCCATTACAGCGATCGAATCGGAGTACCGGGACGCGCCGTTTGACGCCGAGACGGACGTGTTTGGCGACGAACACCACGATCTACCGTATCTCTGGACCCAGTACGCCAGAGTCGGCGTGATCTACGACGCGATGATCGAGATGTACCGCGCGGCGGGGCTCTCGATCGAAACGTCGTTCAAACGCTCGATCGTGCTGGCGATCATCGCTGCACAGATCTGGCTTGATGACGTTGACGACTACGGCGCTGATGTGGAAGACGGACAACTCACGCCAGTTACGGCTGAATACTTACTAGCCGACAGCGATCGGGAGGCTGCCCGGCGCGTTCAGGCACTCACCGAGCAGTATCTCGACATTGCTCGGACCCACGCGGCTGAAACCCAGTCACCGCTGACAGGTATCGCCACCGAATACATCTATCACTCCGGGAATCCACACGTACTACCTGGCACGGGACAGTTGTGATCGCTCAGTCGATTTCTGGCAGGCTTATATACTGACGCGCCCACGGGATGGGTAATGGCACGGATCGAAGACATCGTACGCACGGTCGGGCGGTCTTCAGCGATCGGGCGCATCGCCAGTCGATCACTGCTGGATCTGGACACGAACCCGGTTCCGGCCGACTGGACGCATATCACCAAGATCGATCCCGAAGACGAAAAAGAGCTACCGCTGCTGTATCCCTTGTATCTCCAGCACACGAGCGCTCTGGAGGTCGGCGGCTCTCGTGACGTGACCGACCAGAACACCGAAGAGACGCTCGAACTCGTCGCTGATCGACCGGTTCCGGCGTTTCAGGAGCCAAGCGGTCCACGGCAAGTGACGACCGACACCCACTCTCAGGCGGAGTTTCTGGCCATCCCGGAGGTCCTCAACGGTGACGTCGAAGCGTTGATCGGCACACTCGGGTCGGGCGTCGAATACATCGAGTCGGAACTCGCCCCGAAGATGATCGCGGAGAAACTCCCAATCTCGCCGGGGGCAGTCATCGAAGACCGGCTCGCGGCGTTCGCGACCTCGTGGCTCTTAGAGGAAACCGTCTTCGAGGCATACATCATTATGAACGCGGACAGTGCGGCCGCACGCGAGAGCAATGTCACCGAGGCGGACCTGCTCGACCCGGGTACGGCCAAACAACGCGCGATGGCCGCCGAGCGCCATCTGGATAGCGAACTCATCTATCTCGAATACTCCGGGACGTTCGGCGGAGACGAAGCCCAATCGATCCTCGAAGCCATCGACGAGGGGCGGCGCTGGTCGCGGCTGTGGTACGGTGGCGGGCTTGACAACCGCGAGAATGCCCGTGCCGTCCTCGAAGCCGGTGCAGACGCTGTCGTCGTCGGGAACGTCTTTCACGAAATCGCCGCAGAGGAAGCGGAGATCTGCGAACGCGCAGCCGAAGAACTGGACGCCGACGTGACCCGTGATGAAGTGCTCGAATGGCTCGACGGCGACGTCGACATCGCCGAGAGTAGCGCAACGAAATACCTCTCGACGATCGTTGACGTGCCGAACCCGGAGGGGCGAGCCCGGGAGTATCTCGTCACGACCATCCAAACCTGGCTTGCAGTCCAAGACGCAGTTGTGGACCTCGACGAGAAGGGGGCCGCCTCGGTCCCGGAACTCGAAGAGATGTTCCGCTCGACCGAGCTACCCGGTCGTTCGGACGTGACGGCTGTCCTCGACGAGGAGTCGTTCCTGACGGACCTGCTCGTCGCGCTCGCCGCCCCACGGTACGATCTCGAAGTCGATGGTCCGCCGGTCAAACATCTCAGTCTCGATCTCGAATGAACTCGGTCACACCAGCACGATTGCGCCGACGGTCTCAAGTTCCGAGCCGGCGATCCGAAGCATCACACTGGTAGCGATTCCGAGTACGAGGCTGACCGACCAGACGGCGACAGCGAACCGGCCCACGCGTGCGTGTGCCGTCTGCTCCAGTTCTGCGGGCGAACGCGTCATACCCAACAGGACAGCGTAGATAACAAGCGGGACAGACAGTGCCGAGCAGACCAGATGGATCGCGAGAATCAAGAGGTATGCCAGCCGGAACAGTCCGCTCGCCTCGATATACAGTTCGCCGCCACCGCCGACCTTCCAGAGGTACAACACCAGAAATCCCAGTTCCAGCGCGACGGCCGTCACCATCGCGGTCCGGTGGCGGTCGATCCGGCGCTGTCGGATGTAGTACACACCAACGAGCAGCGCGGTCAGCGTCGCGGCGTTGATCACGACTATGACAGTACTGAACAGTCGAACAGTCGACTCGCCGATCGATGGGAACAGCGGGACGATGCCCTCGAAGGCGTTCAACACGAGCGCGTAGCCGATCGCCGAGATCGCGACTGCGACGCCAAGCGTATGTGCACGGACCCACTCGCGGAGTGCTGTCGACACAGCCATTGCCCAGCATCCGGTCGCCAGCGGTTTTTAGGTTGCTATCCCGTCAACGCGTTCCGGGTCCGGCGGAACGGGTGTACTCGCCCCTGAACTCACGCCTCGACGTCCGCGAGGAACATCGCGAGGTGTTCGTTCACCTGAATCGCTTCCTCGATGAAAAAGAGATGCGGGGCGTTCCGGAACGTCAACAGTTCAGCGTTCGGAATGCGATCGGCTAGCAGTTCGCCGTTTTCGGGAGGAACGACCTCGTCGCCTGTCGGGGACATCACGAGCGTCGGGAGTTCGATCTCCCCGAGTCGGTCGCTCACGTCGAAGTTCTCGATCGCCGCGGCCTGCCAGTCGCGAGCGCGTTCGGAGGCGTCACTCTGTGCTCGCCACTCGACGATCTGATCGACGACCTCCGAGTAGCGGTCGCGATAGGACTCACTGAGCATCGGCTGCAGCCGCTTTCGGATCCGGGCTGGCTCGTCGATATCCGGGCGTGAGTCGAACAGTTGTTCGCGAACTGATTTGGGTGTCGGCGCCGCGTCCGGGCCGCCGGGGTGTGTCGCCATCAGCGTCAACGAGATCGCCCGGTCGTACTCCAGAGCATACTGCAGTGCAATCATTCCGCCCATCTCCACGCCGACGAGATGGGCCGTGTCGGTCCCGGTATCGGCCAGCACGGCCTCGAGGTCGGCGGCCATCTCTGCGATCGTGTACGGCCCCTCCGGCTCACTCGACGTGCCGGTGCCGCGATTGTCGGGGATGAGCAGCTCGTACCGCTCTTCGAAGTCCTGTCGCTGCCAGTTGTACATCCAGCGACTGTACCCCAGCCGCTCCAGAAAGACGATCGTCTCGGCGTCTTCGGGACCGACACGATCGTACCCGATAGCGACGTCACCGCGCTTGGTCGCGTCCATACGTCGGGACACGGGGCCACGCTTTTTCAGGTTCTCGACTTTATCGAAGTGCGAGGCGAAAACCCACGGCTTTAGCCGTGGGATGAAGCCGACAACAGCAAATCAAACTACGCGACGGTGGCAGGCCGACTCCCCAATATTCAGGAATTGCAAGTACTACATATAAGATATGGAGGTGTGGCGTACCGTCCTCGTTGTACTCGACGTGGACCAACTACATAACTCAGACCGGGTGTTGCACCCCAGAATGCATTAAGCACGAGGATGGACCGCCTATATCCAATCTTGCGGAGGGACGGGGAACTCCTCTTCGTTTGACATACCAAAAACACTCTTTATTTGCCATCTTTCACACGTTGGGCAATTCGGCTATCAATGCTCACTTCGCCGCGTTCAAAATATACCCAACAAGCAATGAGTAATACCACAACAAATGCAGAAATGAACGACCTCGGCAACTGCCAGAACGCAGGCTCTTCAATTCCGATCTTGAGAGCAGTGGGGAGTTGGGATAAGACAGAGTCATAGCTAGGCTGGAATAGCATAGCGTTTGAGATGTTATATCCGAAATGGACCCCCATTGGTAGCCACAGATTCCCAGTGAGCACGTAGGTGGCACCCCAGCCAGCCCCAAGGAGAGCAGAGGAGACAACTAGGGAGATGCTCCGGCCCTCAACGCCACCCCCACCACTGAATACGATATGTGACACGCCAAATACCAATGAAATAGCTATCACACCGCCGAACACTGATCTCTGTCGCGACCCCAGCCACTCACGGCCATCCGGAGTGATTAGCGTGAGAACTGCATACTCCGACTCGACGAACATTCTCGCTTATTGTGGCTTTCATCAGACAGACCCAGTCGATTCGAAGTGGTCCCTATTCGACTTCTGTGGCTTCGAACCCGTCCTCGAAGACGAAGTTTCCATCGCACTGTACGACCTCACCGTCGACCTCGATACGTGAGTCCTCTGCCATATCCACGATCATATCGAGATGCATTGCGGAGTCGTTCTGCTGGACATCGTCGCCGACGGTTTTGTCGTAGGCACGACCGAGGGCCATATGTACGGTATCCCCCATCTTCTCGTCAAAGAGCATATTATAAGTGAACTGATTGATGTCGCGGTTCATCCCGATCCCAAGTTCGCCGAGGCGTCGGGCCCCTTTGTCCGTGTCGAGCACCGCTGCCAGCACTTCTTCATTTTTTTCGGCGTCGTGTTCGACAACAGTGCCGTCTTCGAAGACAAGTCGGGCTCCTTCGATTTCACGAGCCTGCGCCATTACTGGTTTATCGAATAGCACTTCTCCCTCCACGGAGTCTGGAACGGGAGCGGTGAATACCTCACCGCCCGGGAGGTTCCTCTCTGCGTAATCGTTGATTGCGTGCATCCCAGAGATGGACATCGTCACGTCAGTTGTGTCTCCAGAGACGATCCGGACCTTGTCACCGTCTTCGAGGATGTCGACCATCTGCGCTTGGAACTCGCGTTGAGCCTCCCAATCCTTGTTGACCGCGTCGTACACGAAGTCGGCGTACGCTTCCGTACTCATTTCGGCGTCTTGTGCGTTCCCCGAAGCGGGATACTGGGTGCTGACCCACCGTTTGTCCATAATCTTCTCGCTAATTGGTTTCATCACCGCCGCGTACGCGGTGTTTTTCTCCGGCGGAACGTCGCCAGTTTCGTGGGTATTTGACGACGCCCGGACGGCAATTGCCGCATCGACACCTTCAGCGATCTTTAACATCGTTTCGGGCGGTTCATCGTAATCAGCCGGATCCATCGCCCGCATAAACGCTCGTTGCACTCGTTCGTTCGACCGCAGATTGATGTTGAGGGGAAATGCACCGCGTTCTGCGAGGTGTTCGTGTAGAGAGACAATGAGATCTTCAGCCTCCGGAGGTGCGGTGATTAGAACCTCGTCACCCTCTTCTACGTCGATTGAGTGATCGATAATAATCTGAGCGTGTTCCTCGATACGTGAGTCCATACGGAAATACTGTAGAACGAGTGCTACTTATTAGTTGTCGGCGTATCGTTATTCTCAACACGACTGCTGAGTTATAATACAGACATCCATTGTTTCGATGCAAACTTATCAATAGGTATATTTCGCCAGCATAAGCCCATACCCCTCGATCCTATGCAACTCACACAGAGAGACGGCTCCTATTTCTCTCCAAGGCAGACGAGGACACCCTGTTATCGAAATGAGTGACCCACTATGTTATGACCAACCCTTTGATCGCATCGCAAAGTCTTGGGATCTGTGGTTCAGCTAACCCCACAGCAGAACTCTAGACCGCTTTGCGACACGACCAATCTATTAACTACGCTGGAACTCGTATTCCTTGGTATGCTTCGAAAGGTTCGCAGGGCTGGCTACGCATTGCTCGCACTCAGCGGCGTTCTGCACGCCCTTGCACCACGATTGTCGCTCACACTCGCGGCTAAAACCTGGCTGACGGGGTTCGAGAACACCGAGGACATCGAGCCCAAAGACTGGTTGACGACTGCGATGCGTGGCGCCGGTGTCGGGATGGCGGCGGCTGGGCTCGCTGGTTTCCTCCTTGAGGGGTCGTCGACAGAGGCAAGCACGGGCGACGAGTCACCGATCGAGATCGCCCCCGAATCGTCCGGCAGCTAAACGAAAGCACCCCGAAGCTTGCCGGGGCAGTGGTTAAGCCTTATCGACGACAAGGGGGTTGTATGAGACTACTCACGAAATCGATACTCTTTGGTGGGGGTGTGATGGTAGCTGGTTGGGTTGGGTGGGGTATTTATTCGAGCAGAAAGGCACAAACAGTGCCGTATGAACACCTCTGCACGCTAAGCGGTGTTGAGCTCCGTCGCTATCCTCAGACGGTGCTTGTCGAAACGACGGCACCAAATCAGCGGAGTGCGTTTCGACGACTCTTCAGATACATCTCAGGCGACAACCGAGAGAACGAGTCAATGTCGATGACCTCTCCTGTCCAAACGCACAACGGGGAATCCATCTCGATGACTGCCCCGGTTCGATCTGGGACAGCTGAGACCGACACAGATACAGTTCAGATGGCGTTCTATCTTCCTTCGGAGTACACGCCTGAAACGGCACCAAAACCGACGGAATCGGATGTGACACTCGTCACTGAGGCCCAGAAGAAAGTCGCTGTTGACCAGTTTTCGTGGTATGCGCCTGAGTGGCGGGTCGAGCGACGGACACGGAAGCTTGTTTCCACACTCGAACGTGAAGGTATCGAACTGAAGGGTGACCCCTACCTTCTCCGGTACAACGACCCGTGGACACCGCCGTTTATGCGACGAAATGAAGTGGCGGTAGAGGTGGCTGCGGAGAACTGACTGTTTGAATGATGAAGTCGTTCGTACTATGACAGTACGCTCGTGTGAAGTACATTGTTGGTGAGTCAGAGAACCGCTCGGACAATCTCTTTCAGTGCCCTTCGACCCGGTTTTCGGAGGATTCGTCGCCGAAGTTGGAACGGTCTGAGATGCGCTGTGAGTTTGTCTTTTGAGACGCCTCGGTGCGGCGAGAGCCGCCGTCGCGCCAGCGACGTGTGGCTTTCGCACGTGTTCACGTGAGCGTCTCCATCAACGTACTCGCCGTGAATCACTGATTCTCGGTGGAAGGTTTCATCTTCGTCGGCGGATTTCGCCGACACGACGTATCGCTGATCGCTGCCGCGGTCAACGAGCGTGAACACCGGTGGTTTGTCCTCGTCATAGCTTCCGCGACCGCGTGTCGCAGCCTTTCTTCCTGGCAGAGATGTAGAAATCGTCGATTCAACCGGGCCAGCGAAATCGGTGGTTGGCGCGTCGAGCGTTCTGGTGAACTGCTC
>Ga0207850_100024_pt1 | contig 160045 bp, 161 predicted proteins | sample 23E2SouthBayCA_FD_187746 | JGI IMG/M metagenome (GOLD analysis project Ga0207850, IMG submission 187746) | Aerobic enrichment media microbial communities from Eden Landing Ponds, California, USA - A23 E3 (3) (SPAdes) | ecosystem: Environmental > Aquatic > Marine > Unclassified | place...
CCCCCGCCGTGCCGAACGCGCCCTCGGGACGGCACTCGTCGACCGCGGATTCGCCGTCGACCTCGACGACCCCGACCACGAGCTCAGGGCGTGTTTCGCCGGCGACGCCTGTCTCGTGGGGTGGCTGGTCGCCGAGAGCGTCCGCGACTACGGCGACCGTCGCCCCACCGACCGCCCGTTCTTCCAGCCCGGTAGCATGGCCCCGCTCGACGCCCGCGCGTTCGCCAACCTCGCCGGTGCCCGCCCGGGAGCGACGATCCTCGATCCGATGTGCGGGACGGGTGGCACCTTGATCGAGGCGGGGCTGGCCGGCGCCCGCCCCGTCGGCGTCGACGCCCAGCGGAAGATGGTCCGGGGCGCCCGCGAGAACTGCCGTGCCTACCTCGACGGCGACGCACACCTCCTTCGCGGCGACGCGACGGACCTCCCGCTCGCCGACGACGCGGTCGACGGTGTCGTCTTCGACGCGCCGTACGGTCGCCAGTCGAAGATCGCTCGACACACACTCGCCGACCTCGTCGCCGGTGCGCTCGCGGAGGCGGCCCGAGTGGCACCGCGGGCGGTCGTCGTCGCCGACCGGTCGTGGGCGACGGCGGCCGACGCCGCCGGCTGGAGCGTCGAGGGGAGCTTCCGGCGGCGAGTACACCGATCGCTCACGCGGCACGTCCACCTGCTACGGCGGGATTAGGCCGTCTCGGCGTCCGAGCGGCGGTCGTCGCGACGGCGGAGCGCCACGACCGTCTCGCCGGCGCGGACCGGCTCCCCCTCGGCGACGAGCAGATCCGCGCGGTCGTACGCGGCCGGCAGGAGTACGTCGGCCCGACTCCCGAAGGCGATGTGGCCGATCCGGTCGCCGCGGGAGACCGAGTCGCCGGCGGCGAGATAGGGGTAGATACGCCGGGCGAACCAGCCGGCGATCATCGACACGTCGTGGCTGTCGAGAGCCACGTCGACCCGTTCGTTGCGCTCGGACTCCTTGGTGAACGCGGGACGGTGGGCGCCGGGGCGGTGCGTGGCCGCCTCGACCGACCCGTCCATCGGCGCCCGGAGGACGTGGACGTCGGTGACGTTCATGAACACGCCGACGCGGAGTCGGCCGTCCTCCTCGCGAACGACCGAGACCCGACCGTCGGCGGGGGCGACGACGCCACGCGGCGGCGGCGTTCGCTCGGGGTCGCGGAAAAACCAGATCACGAACCCGCCGAGCGCGATCGCGGCGGCGCCGAGTGGCGGCGCCAGGACGGCGAGCGGGACGGCCGCGAGCAGCGGCGGGAGGGCGAATCGCCGGGCGCCGGGGGCGAGCGAGAACGACGGCGGGAGCGAGGGGTCGCTCATCCGTCAGCGCCTGTCCCCCACGTCGCGAGCAGGTGCGTGAGATGGAGGCGGTCGTCCGTACCGGTCACCAGATCGTGATCCACCTCACCCGCGAGGCGGTGGAGGCGGGCGAGCGTCTCGCCGTCGTAGCGCTTGCGCGCGGCGTCCAGCAGGTCGACGAGCAGCGACTGCCCGTCGTAGCCCTCGTCGTCGAGCAACGTGCCGACGGTCGAGCGGGCCTCGGAGAGGTCGCCGGTCTCGGCCGCCGCCAGTATCGACGCGAGGTCGTCGTCGTGGCCCACGTCCCGGAGCGTCTCGTGGACGGCCGTCATCGTCACTTCGCCGGCCTCGACGGCGGCGGTCTGGGCGCCGAGGATCGCCTTCCGAAGGTCGCCGTCGGCGTAGCCGGCGACGAACTCCAGGCCGTCGTCGTCGTGGTCGACGCCCTCGGCGTCGAGGACCCCCCCGACGACCGACTCGATTTCGGCGGCCGTCGGTGCCCGGACGGGGACCGGGAAACACCGCGACCGGATGGGTGCGATGAGCGTCGACGGCTGTCGCGTGACGATCACGAACTGCGTGGTGCGGTGGTGGCGCTCCATCACCCGCCGGAGCGCCTGCTGGAAGTCCTCGCGGATCGCCTCCGCGTTGTCGAGGACGATGGTCTTGTAGTCGCCGGAAACCGGGGCGTAACTCGCCGACTCCTTCAGCACGCGGTTGATCATGTCGCGTTTCGCCATGCGAGAGCGGCCGGCGAGAAACCCCTCGAACCGGGGGTCCTCGCGAATCTCCGTTTTCGTTCGGTCGAAGAAGTCCGCGACGTTGATCTCGATCAGGTCGGTCTCGTCCTCGTGTGCGGCGTCGGCGAGCGCCCGGACGGCGGCGGTCTTCCCCGAACCGGGCGGTCCTTGGACGACGAGGTTCATGGGCTCGTCGACCGCCCGTCGGAGGCGGTCGCGGACCGACGCCTGTGGGAGGTCGGCGAGGCTCGGCGCGTGCGTCTCCGTCCACAGGGGAGCGTCCATCGCCGGCCTCTAGTCGGTCGGGGGGTAAGAATCCCTACGTCTCGGGCTCGGTCTCCCGGTCGGGCGGTGACTGGCGCTCCGCCGACCGATCGCGGTTGCGGGCCGCCTCCGGCGTCTCCGTCTCCAGGAGCCGCTCCAGTTTCGCCTCGAAGGCCGCCTCGGAGAGGTCGCCCCGGGCGTACCGCTCACGGAGCGTCGCCAGCGCCGCGTCCACGCGCTCGTCGTCGGGTGTCGGCGCGCTCGACGGATCGGGGCTCCGGAGCCGTCTCACGAGAGGGACGCCGACGGCGAAGCCGACGACCCAGATCAGCCAGAACCACGGGAGGTCGAGGCCCATCGCCAGGAACCCGAGACCGAGGACGGCGAAGGAGACGACGGCCGTCGATCGATCGCGGTCGCTCGATCGCACAGCTGTCGATCGTTCACGGCACAGTATAAAGCCGTCGCGCACCGACACGGGTTTATCGCCCCCGCCCGCACGTCGACGTATGTCGATGCGCGTGACGTTTCTCGGCACCAGCGGGGCGGTTCCGACGACCCAGCGGGCGCCGAGCGCCGTCCTCGTCAACCGCGAGGGCGAACGCCTCCTGTTCGACTGCGGTGAGGGAACCCAACGCCAGATGATGCGCTTCGGCACTGGCTTCGACGTCTCACACATCTTCGTCACGCATCTCCACGGCGACCACGTCCTCGGTATCCCCGGTCTGATCCAGTCGCTCGATTTCAACGACCGCACCGACGCGCTGGCCATCCACGTCCCGCCGCGGTCCCGGGACGAGGTGCGCGACCTGGTCCACGCCGCCGGCCACCAGCCCGGCTTCCCCGTCCGCGTCCACGAGGTGACGCCCGGATCCGTCGCGTACGCCGCCGACGACTTCGAGGTGCGGACCGTCGAGACCGAACACCGCACCACGTCGATGGGCTTTGCCCTCGTCGAGGACGACCGCCCGGGGCGTTTCGACCGCGAACGCGCCGAGGAACTGGGCGTGCCGGTCGGGCCGAAGTTCGGCCGTCTCCACGACGGCGAGGCGGTCGAACTCGACGACGGACGCGTGATCGACCCCGAACAGGTCGTCGGGAAGCCACGGCCCGGTCGGCGACTGGTCTACACCGGCGACACCCGGCCGGTCGACGCGGTGGTCGAGGTGGCGACGAGCGCGGACCTCCTGATCCACGACGCGACGTTCGCTGACGACGAACGCGACCGGGCGCGCCACACGGGCCACGCGACCGCCCGCGAGGCGGGGGATGTCGCCGCTCGTGCCGGCGCCGAACGCCTGGCGTTGACACACGTCTCCTCGCGCTACGCCGGGCGCTGGGACCGCCTCGAACGCGAGGCACGGGAGGCGTTCGACGGCGAGTGTTTCGTCGCGAGCGACGGACAGACCGTCGAGATTCCGTACCCCGACTGACGGGACGGCTCGCCGCCCAGCGAACGAGATGCGGGGCGGTGAGAGGGTGTGAAGCGGGCCAGACTGGGTGCCCCCCTCGCCGTGGAGTATTTATCCTGCGCCCACCAACCCCGGCGTGTGAACGCCCGGACGAGTGCGCTCGACGCGCTGGTGTTCGGCGTCGACGTACAGAGCGGCGACGTCCGCGGGGACGCCCCGTCCTACGCGACCGTCGCCTACGACGGTGAGAACGTCGACCGGGACGTGGTGTCCTTCCGGAAGCTCCGGCGACTGGTCGAGCGCGAGGAACCCGCCATCCTCGCGACGGACAACGTCTACGAACTCGCGACGGATAGCGACGACCTCGTGCGCTTTCTGCGGTGGCTCCCCGACGGGACCCGGCTCGTACAGGTGACCGGCGCGGAGCGCCCCGAGCCCCTCTCCCGGGTCGCCTCGCGTCACGGCGTCCCGTACGGCAAGAAGCCGATGCAGGAGGCGGAGGCGGCGGCCCGCCTCGCCGCCGCGAACGTCGGCCACGAGGTGACGGCCTTCGCCGACACGACGACCGTGAAGGTTTCGCGCGGGCGCTCGACGGGCAAGGGCGGCTGGAGTCAGGACCGGTACACGCGGCGCATCCACGGCAGCGTGAAGACGCGCACTCGCGAAGTGGAGCGCGCACTCGACGAGGCGAACCTCGACTACGAGCGCGACGTGACCGAGAAGTACGGCGGCTACGCCAACGCGGTCTTCACCGTCGAGGCGGCGCCCGAGGAGATTCCGGTGGGTCGCGAGCGCTCCGGCGACACCCGGATCGAAATCGAGCGCGAGCGCCGCGACGGCATCGAGTTCGAACCCCTGGTGAAACGGCGGGATCGGGTCATCGTCGGCATCGACCCCGGGACGACCACGGCGGCGGCCGTCGTCTCCCTCGACGGCGACGTACTCGACGTCTACTCCACGCGGACCGCGGACACCGCGGCCGTCATCGAGTGGCTCGTCGAACGCGGCAGGCCGGTCGTCGTCGCCGCCGACGTGGAGCCGATGCCCGAGACGGTCGAGAAGTTCCGCCGGAGCTTCGACGCCGCGGGGTGGGAGCCCGCCGCCGACCTCCCGGTCGACGAGAAACTGCACCGAACCAGAGAGCACGGCTACGACAACGACCACGAACGCGACGCGCTGGCGGCCGCACTCTTTGCCTTCGACGCCTACGAGGATCGGTTCGAGCGAATCAGTCACAAGGTGCCGCCGCAGTTCGACCGCGGCGAGGTGATCGACCGGGTGATCACCGGCGAAGCCTCCGTCGAGGCCGTCCTTCGCGACCTGAGCGAGGACGACGACGGCGACGAGGAGGAGTCGAGCCACGAACCGCGGGAGCTCTCGCCGGAGGAACGCCGGATCAAGCGCCTCGAACGGCAGGTCGACCGGCTGGAGTCACGGGTCGAGGATCTGCAGTCCCAGTTGACGGAGAAAGACGAGCGAATCGCGGAGTACGAGGAGGAACTCTCCGACGCCCGTCGCGAGGAGCGCCGCGAGGCCCGCGAGCGCCGCGAGGTGAACCGTCTCCAGCGCGAGACCGACCGACTCGAACGCGAGCGCGATCAGGAGCGCGAACGCGCCGACGAACTCGAATCGAAGCTGGAGCGGCTGAAGACGCTCTGGAAGCTCGACCACTCCGACTTCGCGGACGTCTCCGAGGGTCGTGACCTCGTGCCCGTGAAGGTGATCGAGCAGTTCACCCGGGACGCCATCGCCGCCGCCGAGGAGGCGTACGGCCTCGCCGCGGGCGACGTGATCTATCTCCGCGACGCCAGCGGCGCCGGGCGCTCGACGGCCGAGCGACTCGCGGCCGTCGAGCCCCGCGTCGTCCTCCGGGACGGCAACCTCTCCGACGCCGCCGACGAGGTGCTGTTCGAGGCCGACGTCCCCGTCGCGTCCGCGGCCGACGTGACGATCCAGGAGGTGGACGAACTCGCCGTCGCCCGCGAGAGCGAGGTGGCAGTCGCCGTCGAGGACTGGGAGCGCCGCGCCACGGAGCGGTCCAAGGAGCGAAAATCCGAGATGGTCGACCAGATCATCAGCGAACATCGGGCCGAGAGCGGCGACTGACGGCTCACTGCCGACGCCGACGGTGACGCGACTGGCGAGTGTGTCTGTCTCACCGCCGACCGGACGCGACACAACGGCTATCCCCGTCGGGTGCGTAGTATTGTGATATATGTCCTATACAATGAACGAGCAAGTGGACGGAGAGTTCGACGCCGTCGTCGCCGCGGCGGTCGAGGCGCTCGAAGACGAAGGCTTCGGCGTCCTCTGTGACATCGACGTGCAGCAGACGTTCGCGGCGAAACTCGACGAGGACTTCCGGCAGTACCGAATCCTCGGCGCCTGTAACCCACGGTTGGCGCGGGAGGCGTTGGGTGCGGAGGCCGAAGTGGGGGCGCTGCTCCCGTGTAACGTCGTCGTCTACGAGACCGACGAGGGTGCCGTGGCCGTGCGCGCCGTCGACCCGGAACGGCTGCTGGAGGTGGCGGAGAATCCCGCGTTCGACGACGTCGCCGCCGACGTTCGCGCGCGGTTCGAACGCGTGCTGGCCACCGTCGCTGAGACGGCCTGACGGCCGTTCCTCCCGACCCCGACGACTTTGAGCCTCGGTCGAGATGGTGGGGTATGAACGAAGACGCGTCACGTACGGCTCCCGACGGCGAGGAGTCGGCGGACATGAGCGACCTCTTCGACGAACTCGAGGAGTTGGAGGACCTCGTCGACACGCCGGCCGCCCGCGAGCAGGTGCGCGAGACGATGCGCGTGGCGATGGCGGCGAGCGCGGTCGCGAGCCCGTTCGGCCGCGTGATCCGAGGATACGACCGTGGCGACCTCGCGGAGGCGCTGCTGGGGAGCTTCCTGTTCGGCGTCCCGATGGCCGTCGAGGGCGGAACCCAGGAGGTGGGTGCGTTTCTGGTCGACCGACCCCTCTATTTCGGCGGGACGATCCTGTTCGGCGTCGGCCTCGTCGTCGGAATCATCTACGTCGCCGACTTTCAAGACGTCCGCATCCACAAGCCCATCTTCGGGGTGATTCCACGACGACTCGCCGGCGTCGTCGGCGTCTCGCTCACGATGGCGGTCGTCCTGTTGACGGGGTGGGGACGGGTCGACTGGGGGACGCCAGCGCTGGCTTTCGCCAACGTCGTCGTAGCGTTCGTGCCGATGAGCGTCGGTGCGGCGCTCGGCGACATCCTGCCGGGATCGTAAGCAGAAGTCATATTTCGGCGCCCCCGCCTGCTAGGGTATGGACGTCTACGAGCGGATCACCCGGAACGCGACCGAGGTGGTCACCGAGGACGAGGGGCAAGCGTTGGCCGACGATCCGGAGGGCAAGCGCGCGTACGTCGGCTACGAGCCGTCGGGCGTGCTCCACATCGGCCACATGCTCACCGCGACGAAGTTGATCGACCTGCAGGAGGCCGGATTCGAGGTGACGGTCCTGCTCGCGGACGTCCACGCCTACCTCAACGACAAGGGGACCTTCGAGGAGATTCGCGAGACGGCCGAGCGGATGCAAGCGCAGTTCCTCGCGTACGGCCTCGAGGAGACGTCGACGGAGTTCGTCTACGGCTCCGAGTTCCAGTTCGACCGCGAGTACGTGCTGGATCTGCACGCACTGGAGTTGGAGACGACCATCTCGCGGGCCGAGCGGGCGATGGCCGAGATCAAAAGCGGCGACGCGGTGACCGTCTCCCAGGCCGTCTACCCACTGATGCAGGCGCTCGACATCGTCTACCTCGACGTCGACCTCGCGATCGGCGGGATGGAACAGCGCAAGGTCCACATGCTCGCCCGCGACACCCTGCCGAAGATCGGCGAGGAGGCGCCAACCTGTCTGCACACGCCGCTGATCGCCGACCTCCAGACGGGGATCGGGAAGATGTCCGCGAGCGAGGGGGTCTCCATCTCGATGGAGGACACCACGGAAGATATCGAGGAGAAAGTCGAGTCGGCGTACTGCCCGCCGACGCGGGACCCCGATCCGGACGGGCAGGGACGGGAGCGGGAGAACCCCGTCCTCCAGATCTTCGAGTACCACGTCTTCCCGCGGTTCGAGACCGTCGTCGTCGAGCGTCCGGCGGAGTACGGCGGCGACCTGGCGTACGAGGACTACGAGTCGCTAGCGGCGGACCTGGAGTCCGGCGAGTTGCACCCGGCGGACGCGAAGGGGGCGCTGGCGACGTACCTGGACGACCTCATCGCGCCGGGACGCAAGAAACTTCGAGCAGCCGACACCGACGCCTGATCGCCGGCGAGAGCGCCGATGGCCGGTACGTCGGCGGCTTTAAACCTCACGCTCACGAATCCACGCCCATGAGCGAGAACGAAAACGGCGGGCGAAAGGACCTGCGAATGCCCGACGACGACGAGGTGTTCGCCGTCGTAACGGATATGCTCGGTGCGAACCGGGTGAAAGTACGCTGTGCGGACGGGACAGAGCGCACGGCGCGCATTCCCGGCCGGATGCAGAAGCGCATCTGGATCCGAGAGGACGACGTGGTTCTCGTCGAACCCTGGGATTGGCAAGACGAGAAGGCCGACATCTCGTGGCGCTACGAGAAGTCCGAAGCCGATCAGTTGCGGCGGGAAGGACACATCGAGTAGCGGATTCTCGCAACCGCACGACCTAAGTTCGCGCCACCCGACCCCTCACCAGTGCCGACGTTCGACTACCCCTGTCCCGACTGCCGGACGACAAACAGCCTCCACGACGCCGACTGTCGGTTCGAGGGGACGCCGTGGACCGACGTGGAGGCCGCCTACGTCGACGTGGTGGCGGTGCTCTCCGGCGGCGTGATCGACGCGGACGCGGTCGCCGAGGCGGTCGAAGAGTGGGGACCGCTTCGAGATGCGGCGCTGGAGCGCCTCCGGCGCGACGGTCGCGTCGACGACTCGAACGACCGTCTCCGCCTCCTCCCGGCCGAGGAGTACCGCGAAGCGGTGTCCGTACCGACCCACGATCCGATCAAGACGGTGTACGAACGCGGGAGCGTCCCCGGCTGTCACGACAACGCCGTCTTCGCGATGATCGCGTGGTACGAGATGGTCGGACTCTCCTGGGCGGAGACGAAGGCGAACGTCGTCGAGTGGCTCCGAGAGAGCGGCGCGTGGGACCGTGGCGGCTTCGAGGAGGCCACTCCCGAGGCGCTAGTCGAGAAGAAGCGACACGTCTACGAGTCGGGCTACGGCTGGAAGGAGAAGGCCACGGCGGCGAAACGCGTCATCGAGCGGCGGGGGTAACGGGCCGATTCCCGGTCGCTGCGAAGCGACACGAACAGGTTCGTGCCTAGACACACGCGGTCGATCCCCGTACCGTGGCACATGGTAACGGAGGAGTCGAGCGACACGTCGGGGGAACCGTGGCCCCAGCAGTTACTCGAGAGCCCGTGGTTGCTGGCGGGCGCCGCACTGCTGTACTTCACGCTCTCGTACATCGTGTGGGGCCTGATCGACCTGATGTCGGTCAAGCCGGGATGATGAAGTCACCCATCGAACCACCGGAGGGGAACTGGTGGAACGAGAAGGTGAACCGGCGCGAGACCATCTGGCTCGGGCTGTCCGGAACGTGGGCGGTGACGCTGTTCGGCTGGATGGCCGGCTGGATGCAGTTCGGCGAGCAAAATCAGGTCGGCGAGACGCTCAAGCTCTCGACGGCGGCCTACCGCGAGAAGGTCGACGAGTACAAGTCGGCCGCCGGCGAGGTCGACGCCGGCCTCGTCCCGCCGGGAACCGACGTGTACGTCGGCGCGTTGCGGTACGCCTTCGACGGGCTCCCGGCCGTGCTGGAGACGGGGACGGAGTACACCTTCCACCTCGGCACGTACGACGTCCAACACGGGTTCTCGGTCCGACAGGAGGACACGCTGAGCAAGCAGCTTTCGCTCCAGATGCTCCCGGGCTACGAGTGGAAGGTGCCGATGCAGTTCGACGAGCCGGGCACCTACCACGTCGTCTGCAACGAGTTCTGTGGCGAGGGCCACCGCACCATGCACGCGACGTTCGAGGTGCGCGAGGAGGTGCCGGACACGGCCGAGACGGCCGCGGACGGCGGCGGGAGCGACGCCGCCTACGACGGCTGGCTCACCGACGACGCACGCGGCGGCGCGGCGAGCAACTGGGACGGGTCGCCGACCGACGCCACGGGGACCGACGCGGTGACCATAACCGTCGGCCCCGACGGCGAGTACGTCTACGATCCGGCGGCCGTCGTCGTCTCGCCGGGGACGACCGTCAGCTTCGAGTGGGCGTCGCCGACCCACAACGTCCTCGTGGAGTCGGCGCCCGACGGTGCGGGGTGGGGTGGCCACGGGAGCATCGAGAACGACGGGTTCAGCGTCGAACACACGTTCGAAACCGAAGGCGTGTACACGTACTACTGCGAGCCACACCTCCCGCTCGGGATGAAAGGCGTCGTGGAGGTTACCTGAGATGTTCGGGTTCGGAACGTTCACCTACGACGACGAGGGGTACCGTGACTGTTCGGTGACCGGGCTGCGGATCCACCGGTCGGCCGAGGAGATGGTGAAGCTGTTCGGCCTGACGGCCATCCTCGCGCTCCTGATCGGCGGCGTCTTCGCCATCCTCGTCGCGCTGACGCGGTGGGAACTCGTCGGACTGTTGGCGCCCGGGGCGTTCTACACCGTGTTGAGCATCCACGCGTGGAACCTGCTGATCTTCTGGATGATCTTCATGGAGATCGCCATCCTCTACGTCGGCGGGCCGTACGTTCTCGGCCGACCGCTGTCGCTCCCGCGAGTGGCGAAGACGGGCTACGGGCTGATGCTCGGGGGTGCGGTGACGATCAACGTCGCCATCTGGCTGACCGAACAGCCCGATCAGGCGCCACTTCTGACGTCCTACGCGCCCTTGCCGTCCTCGCCGTGGTTCTATCTCGGCGTGGTGGTGTTCCTGGCCGGGGCCTTGGTGGCGGCGCTGCCGTTCCTCGCGACGATCTGGCACGAGAAACGGGAACATCCGGGGACGACGCTACCGCTCGTCGCCTTCGGCGCGTTCATCACGTCCATCGTCGCCGCGGAGGCCATCGTCGGCGGTCTCATCACCTACGTGCCGACCCTCTTCTGGCGGATCGGGCTGGTCGAACACATCGACGCCGCGTGGTACCGGCAGATGTACTGGATCGTCGGCCACGGGAGCCAGCAGATCAACCTGCTGGCGATGATCTCCGTGTGGTACTTCATGACCCACGTCGTCGGCGGCGCGGAGGTAGCAAGCGAGAAGGTGTCGCGGTCGGCGTTCGTCCTCTATCTCTTCTTCATCAATATGGGCGCGGCCCACCACCTGATGTCCGACCCCGGCGTCTCGGCGGCCTGGCGGGTCTGGAACACCTCCTACGCCGCCTACGGCGCGGTGATCGCGAGCATGATCCACGCCTTCGCCATCCCCGCCGGGTTGGAGATCGGTCGGCGAAAGCGCGGCGAAGGGGGCGGCACGTTCGGCTGGCTCTGGTCGGCGCCGTGGAAAGACCCCGGCTTCTCGGCGACGATCCTCTCGATCGTCCTCTTTGGCTTCCTCGGCGGTATCACCGGCGTCATGATGGGCCAGATGCAGCTCAACATGACCTGGCACAACACGCTGGCGACCGTGGGCCACTTCCACGCGACCGTCGCCACGGGCACCACGCTCGCGTTCATGGGGCTCGGCTACTACGTCCTGCGTCTGGTGTTCGGCCGCGAGTGGATCGCCCGGCCGATCGCGGTCGTCCAGCCGTATCTCTACGGCGGCGCGATGGGGATCACCTCCCTGATGATGATGTACCTCGGCATCCTCTACGGGATTCCGCGTCGTCACCCGTCAGTGATGGACATCCCGGGAACGGAGTTCGGCTTCACGGCCGCCAGACCGCTCTTTGTCATCTTCGGGATCGCCGCGTTGCTCTCGATCGTCGGGGGCGCGCTGTTCGTCCTCGTCGCCGTCGGCACCCTGCTCGGAGGCGACCGGTACGAGGGTGCGCTCCCGATCGACCGCCCCACGGCCGTCGCGGACGGCGGGGACCACGACGACACGCCACACCACCTCCTGAGTATGCGGGGGACGTTCATCCTCACCTCGGTTTTCCTCGGAGTGTTCGTCGTGATGTGGGCGCTCAACTGGTATCTCCTCAGCCAGCTCTGGCAGGTCGGGTGAGCCGCCGGTGCTCCGTGCTCTCCTCTCGCTGACGAAACCCCGGATCGCCGCGCTCCTCGCGCTCACCGGCACCGGCGCGACGTTCGCGGCCGGCGGGCTGGCGCCCGTCGAACTCGCCGCGTTCGTCGTCGCGGGGGTCGGGATGGCCGGCGGCGCCGCGACGTGTAACTGCTACTACGACCGCGACATCGATCCCGTCATGGACCGGACGGCCGACCGCCCGCTCGCCCGCGGGGCGCTCGACCCCCGGGTCGCGTTGGCGTTCGGCGGCTCCCTCCTCGTCGTCGCAACGGGGGTCGGTCTCGCGGCACTCCCGGCGGTGTCGGTCGGCTACATGTGGCTCGGCGTCGCCGCCTACATCGGCCTGTACACCGTCCTGTTGAAGCGTCGCCACTGGACGGGGGTCGTCCTCGGTGGGTCGGCGGGGTCGTTCCCGGTGTTGGCCGGGTGGACGGCGGTACGTCCGCTCGCCGCGCCGGCGCTGCTCATGGCGGCGCTGGTGTTCGTCTGGACCCCGGCCCACGCGTGGGCGCTCGGTGTCGTCTACCGCGACGAGTTCGCCGCGGCGGGCGTCGCGACGCTTCCGGCCGTGACGACGCTCGGGCGCGTCCGTCGCGCCGTCCGAGCCGCCGCGCTCGGCACCGTCGCCGTCGCCGGACTGCTCGTGCCGGTCGCCGGTCCCGCCTACGTCGGGAGCCTCGCCGTCGGTGCGCCACTCTTCTGCCTCGCCTACCGGCCGTTCACGCGAGGGGGCGACGACCCACACGCGGTGCGGGCCTTCTTCACCTCGAACGTCTTCCTCGCCGTCGCGTTCGTCGCGTGGGGCGTCGACGGCGTCGTTACTGGACGGCCGTTCGTGACGGCCGTCGTCGCCGCGGTGGCGACGGCCGCCGCGTTCGTCGGCGTCTGGATCGGCCGGCCGAGCCTCGGCGGCGTCCGTGCCGCGCCACCGCCGCTGTGGGTGCGGCGAGCGGCACGGGCCTGCGACCGACTCCGGATCCGGGTGACCGGCTGATCCGAACACGTTCGTCACAACTCCCCTGCGGGTTCGATCCGTACCTAGAACGATGCGCGACGAAACGATCCAGTCGCCCGCGGCGTGGCTCGTCGACAGTCTGCGCGATGCGTGGCGGACGATGCGATCCATCTACTACGCCAACTCGCTTAGCTGGCGGTTCCTCAAGAGCGGGGCGCTGGTCTTCTTCGGCTTCTTCCTGTGGTCGGCGTCGAACATCCTACTCTCGTACCAGCCCGCGTGGACGTGGCTCCACTACCCCATGAGCTACGGCTTTCTGCTGATCCTCTACGGGCCGGTGCACCACGCCCTCGTCATTCCACTGGCGATCCGGTGGCGGCGAAGCGGCGCCGGCCGCGCACGGATCGGGCGCCGCCTCCCGACTGCCGGCCTCGCGCTGTTTCTCGCCGCCGTGGTGGTCCTCGGGACCACGCCGATGGGACCAGTCGTCTTCGACTTCCAGTCGTCGCTGGCGGGGACGAGCGCCGACATCAACCCGGATCTGCTCTGCACGCAGTCGGCCGAGGGTGACGAGGCGGTGATTCACTGCCACCTGACCGAATCCGAGGGCGTCGACCACGTGGTCGTGATGAGCGGCGGCGAGCGGATCACGGTGGATCGGGATCCGCCCTTTGACTTCGACGTCCGCGAGAGCCAACTGACGTCGGTGACCGGACAGAAACAGTTCCAGGTCGTCCTCCGCGACGCCGACGGCGACACCGTCCGGCGGTACACTCGGACGGTGTCGATGGTGCCCGAGTCGTGACGAGCCGAAAGTATTTGTCCTGTCCCACACAGCCTGCGAGCATGGTCTCCGACTCCACCCTCCACGCGCTGATCGGCGCTGTCGTGACCGTCGTCGTCTCGTTCATCCCCTTCTCGCCGGTGCTCGGTGGCGGCGTCGCCGCCTACCTGAGCGACGCCGACGCGGACGAGGGCATCCGTATCGGCGCCGTCTCGGGGATCATCGCCTCGGTGCCGCTGCTTCTTCTCGGGCTCTTTCTCGTCTCCGTGCTCGGGTTCTTCGCGGTGAGTGGACCGGGAGGCGGCGGCATGGCGTTCGGATTCGGCGGCCTGCTGGCCGTCCTCGTCGTCGGTCTGATCGCCGTCGCCTACACCGTTGGACTGAGCGCGCTCGGTGGCTATCTGGGGTCGTACTTCGTCGATGGCGTGTGAGCAGGGACGCCACCGTGCCCGTGACCGAAGTGAGTGAGGGGCATGGTTCGAGACGGCGAAGCCGTCTCGTCGTGCCGAAAATCTCCGACCTTCGAGCGCTACATCGTGGCCGACCGAAGGTAGAGAACAACAAGCAGGAGTAAAAACTACTCCCTAAAATTCGGATAATCCGGGCTGTTGCGGGCTGTCATCCTGAAATGCCATCTCAATATGGCCTTCCAGTTCATCCAGTTCTTGAATAAGCGACTCAACCGCTTGGCCCTTTGTCCTCCGAGCCAATTTGATTGTCTCTGCCATCCGTCGAACTTCGCGGGCAGAGACGTCCAGATCGAGAGCCTCGATGACAACTCGATCGATCGCATCGAGGCCCTCGTCATCGCCCTCGGTTAACCGCTCGAACCCGTCTTTCACCGTTGAAATCTGTTCGTCTGTGAGCGACTCGGGGTTAAGCACGCGGAGTGAGCGAAGGTCCGACGCAGAGAGATTGATAGCCCCTCCCCCGGTTACCCGCCCGTGACTCTCGATAAGCATCTTTGTTATGCTCGAATTTAGCAGTCCCAAGAGCAGTTCAGCATCCTCGTGAGGATGAACTAAGAGGAAACGATTGCTCGGGACGATATCATTGTTCGTCTTGAAGAAGAACAAACGGGTGTCCATCGCTTGAGGGCAGATAATCGGTGCCAAGTCATCGTCGAGGGACCCTATATTGAACCACGGGTCATTATTCTGAACGGATTTATTCGTCCGCGAAGACTGATTGTCTGCCCATTGTAGATATGATAGAACGCCGTTATATCCATCAGTGCGAAGGGTATTGAGCACACGATCTTCTGTATCGCTAGTTGAACCAAATCCGGACATGGAGACAACATCGTCTACATAATCGCTCATATCAAGCATCCACTTGGTTGCATCACTGGGTGTATGCTCAAATCCAGACACTTCTTTGACGCTCTTGATTGCGGGCCGGAGGAACTCTTCTTCGACATTCCGAGACCGAATATCATCCTCGTCGAGGATGAAGATCGGATTGGCACCCGTCTTTTTTCCACGTGAGATATCCGCTACGCTGGACAGAGGAATAGTGTCATTGTGTTCAATCACCGCGGTATAGAGAGCAGGCGCGTTGATATAGTGATGAAGTTTGTCACCGAGATTATCCATCAAATAAGACTGCTCCACGGAGATCGTCCGATAGTTGGGTCGGCTGTGAATCTTCATGAACGAGTCGTCAGGTATCACATAGTCCCGATCAATCACGCGAAGGGCATCGTCAGGCTTGATCGGTTTATTAATACGGACGAAATTGGTGTCGGTATTCTTGCGTTCACCGGGATCATCACATTTCTCCATCATCAGAAGAACCGTATCTACGAGAGCACTCTGGAAGACTCGTTTCCGGAACCCAACCACTGCCTCAACTTTGTAGTTGTCGAAGAGAAATTGCTGGAGAGACGGTCCGTAGTCTGCAACCATCCACTTTGTTGGAACAATCCACGCTAGTCGGCCACCGTCACGGAGGAAACTAGTGACGTGTGTTAAAAAGTAAACGTAGAGATCACTTCGGCCGTCTATCTCTTTATTACCGTTATAATAGACCTGTTTCGAGCTCGGACCAAAATCTTTCAGATGTTCGCGGAAATGATCCCGATTGGGATAGAGATATTCTTGGCGGACATACGGAGGATTTGCGGCGGTAGCGTCAAACTTTCCTATAGCATCCGTAGAACCAGCATCACCCTCCCCCCGAACACCGAGGCGGTTGCTTTGCAGTCGCTTTGTATCCGGGTCGAGATCGAAGAAATCCTCGTGATACGCAAAGAGTTCGTTCGTCGGTTCGTGGATATCCCGGGTAGCGAGGTTCAACGCGGTGAGATGTAGCGGAAATTTGTTGATATCCACCGCAGTAATATTTCGGATGATTTCCTCATGGGTGAGGCCATCCAGTTCGTCCATCCGTTTATACGCTTCAACGGTAATCGATCCCGAGCCACTACAGGGGTCGAGAAATCGGTCGTTCGGGGATTGTATCGCCCAATCAGAGAGGATAGATCCGATCTCGTCCGGTGTGTAGAACTGACCGAGTTCCTTCCGTTCCTCGATTGGAATAAGCTCCTGATAAATCTGACCGGCAACGTCCACGCTAATATCCCTCAACGGCTCTTCTTCGATACTACGAGTGAAAGAGTGGATTCGCTTTTTAGTCAACTCATTATCCGGGACATTCTCGAAGAACTCACTGTCATTCTTAAAAATAGCTTCGTAATCGATTTCTTCCGTAATCGACTGGAAACAGTCTTCCAGATGCTGATCGAGTTTGTTGAGTGAAATTCCGCCGTAGATCTCGTTTAGTGGAAATCCGCTCTCGGTCTCCACATCGTGTTCTCTAACTAGTTCGTAGAAGACCACCCGATTCATCAGGAGATACGCATACTGTTGGGCGGCGATTGTGAAGGTATTCTCGACCTCAGGATACTCGAAAGGATAATCGTTCTCACGTGCCCACTCGACAAGCAAGTCATGGAATTGGTCGTTTTCGTCGAACTCTCGCTCGATGAGTTCCCGGTACGTAGGGTGTATACTGGTATGGAAACTGCGGAGTCGACTAACAATCAGATCATCAAACTGAAAGACCTCGCCACGACCTTTCTGTAACTCCTTCACGTCTTCAAGGAGTTTTTCTATAAACTCATTTAGTGAGAGGTGCCGCAAATCGTAATGTTTTCTGTCAAGTTCTGTAATGCTAGTCGCTGTTTCAGTTCGTCTGAAGAGGAACACGTCGGTTCTATTGGCAGTGACAAACAGGGGGACATTCTTATCACGAGCGTATCTGTGACCTTGCTGAATTACTTCGTAAGAGTGCGGGTCGATATCTCCACGTTTCACTTCGATTACAACGCCGTCCCAGATATTTGAGGGGAGGTAGATATCAATGAATCCGCTATCCGTCGGCTCCTCCCCTACTGGCCCATCAAATCCAGGATCATGCGAAGAGATGTAATCCTCCAAGGCCGAAAATAGTTGAGCATGGAACTCAAATTCGGCGGGCATAACTCAGCCATGCTAACCGGCACACATGAAGGTTCTTGTCACACGGAATCAGCGTGTAGAGGTAGCCCCTGCATAGATGTTATACAATCTACGTTTCAAAAGGTTTTTATGAGTATTTGCTACCGTCGAATCGGCGGACTGGGGAGTGGCTTCCCAGAGCGGCCCAGGCGTTAATAGATTTTATCTGATATTTCTATCCTGGGCCACGGTCGTTCCACGCGCTTCACATCCTGATTCAAATCCCACAAGAGATTCGGGCACGATGGGGTCCGGTTCGCTGGCGAGATGTAACCCCGATGGTAGCGAACGCAGTTCGTCCACCGAAACCTTTTGCCTGTAAGCGTTGTAAGGATTGAACAGAGGTGTCAGCACGCATGTCCAACGCCAGCAAACGAATCCCGGTCACGGAGGAGCGGTGGAAAGAACTGAACGAGCTCAAGGGGGCGGGCGAGACGTACGACGACCTGCTTGGGGAACTGATCCAGGAACACCAGCGCCGACGACTCGTCGAACGAGCGAAGGAAGTCCGTGAAGCAGACGCTGACGAACTGACGGCGCTCGATGAGTTATGAGGTTCTCCTCGCGGAGGAAGCCAGTGAGTACGTCGCCGCGCTAGACGAAAAGAGCACACGCATCGTAACGGACAATCTCCGGAAACTGGCGGATGATCCGTATCCGAGACCGGATTCGGGCGCTGGTGACAAAGAGAAGCTACTGATCGAGGGAGAAGAACTCTATCGTCTGCATATCGGGCGGACTCACACCGCGTTCTACGACGTACTCGAAGCGGACGAGGAAGTCCGCGTGATCGAGATCGTGGACATCGACGAGGCGCACAAGCGCTACGGGTTCGACTGAACGGGTACGTGGCTACGTTGGTCAGTTTCTCGAAACAGATGGACTCCGTTCGAAAAGACGGGGTCCGAGTCCGACAGCTCTCGTATTCGAAATTTCGGATTAAACCGCTACGGCCAAATTCTGACGTGTTGGTACTGCCACGGGCACGATGGGAGTCCCGTGAGTGAGCGGAGCGAACGAACGGGGCTACACCGTGGCCGTGAACGAGCGAAGCGACGAGTGAGCGGGCACGACGGGATTTGAACCACGGTCGCGGCGAAGCCGCTCCCTGATTCAAATCCCACGAGGAGTTCGGCGGGCCTCGCTGTCGCTCGGCCACGCCGTCACGGGCACGATGGGATTTGAACCCACGACCGTCGGATGGCTTCCCGCACCCGCGACCGCGTGCGGTTAGAAGTCCGACGCTCTATCCGGACTGAGCTACGTGCCCTCACTGGTCGGACGGGGGGCGCATCAAAAAACCGTTCGGAACCACGATCACACGGTGACGGGCGATCGGCGGTGCGGAAGCGTCACTCGCTGTGGCCATCGAAGCGGTAGAGTGACGTGACGTACGGCAGGCGGTCGAACATCGGAATCGCGAGCGGGAGGCCGACGACGGTGACCGCCAGGAAGGCCGCGACGTTCGCCCAGAGCCAGCCGAGCCACCAGCCCACGAAGACGAAGTAGACGGCGCGGACGGCGAGCGATCGCTGGCCGGTGGCGGCCTCGGGATCGACGAGCGACCGCGGTTCCTTCAGCGTCAGGACGGTCGGGACGAGGTTGATCAGTTTGATGCCGAGAGGGGCGCCGACGACGGTCGCACAGAGGAACCACGCGGCGTTGACGACGGCGGGCGTCGCCCACCAGCCGACGGCGACGAACCACAGGGCACGGGCGAGCAGGGAGCGTTGGGCCATGCGGGAGGGAGGGCGAGCGCGGGCAAAAGGGGCGCGGTCCCGGCGGGTGTAGAAGAGAGGGTATAAGGCCGCGAATCGGGTAGTGGAGGGTGATGACAGTACTCGGCACCGTCGGGCTTCCGGGAAGCGGCAAGGGCGAGGCGGCGGCCGTCGCCCGCGAGGCCGGCATCCCGGTCGTCACGATGGGCGACGTGATCCGCGAGGCGTGTCGCGACCGGGGGCTGGACCCGGCGGAGCACCACGGCTCGGTGGCGCGGGCCCTCCGTGAGGAGGAGGGCGAGGCGGCCATCGCGGAGCGCTCACTCCCGCACATCGAGGCGGGGCTTGCGGAGTCGGAGACGGTGCTCGTCGACGGGCTACGCTCACCCGTGGAGGCGGACCGCTTCGAGGAGGCGTTCGGCGACGCGTTCGTCCTCGTGAGCGTCGAGGCGCCGTTCGAGACGCGAGCGGAGCGGCTGGCCGACCGCGAACGCGACGACTCCGACTTGGACCGCGAGGCACTCCGGGAGCGAGAGGAGCGCGAACTCGGGTTCGGCATGGGCGAGGTGATGGACCGTGCGGACGTGACCGTCGACAACTCCGGCTCGCTCGAGGCCTTCCGCGACCGGATTCGGACGGTGATCGACGAGCCACGGGAGACAGCGCGATGATCTACCGGATCGACGTACAGGTGGTCGCTCCAGTCAACGACACGGAGGTGACGGATCGGGTCGCCGACGCGGTACGCAACCTGTTCCCGAACGCGGAGATTCGGGAGGAACCCGGCCGACTCGTCGCCGACGCCCACTCGATGGACGCGTTCTCGGAGCGACTCCACGAACAGGAGATTCTCGACACCGCGCGCCGCGAGTTCTTCAGCCGGGCCGACGACGAGGGGTTCGCCTTCGCGCTGAAAAAGCAGGCGGCGTTCGAGGGTGTGATCAACTTCGCCGTCGGCAACCCGGACGAACTCGGCGACATCGAGGTGCAGGTGACCGTACACGAACCGGACGTGGAGGCGGTCGTGGACCACGTCGCGCCGCCGACGGAGGAGGGGACGCCGGTCCGGCCCGACGACGGCTAAAACAACTCCTCGTGTCGCGCGGCGAGGTCGGTGTACCCGCCGGTGCTGTAGTTCTCGAAGATGGCCTCGGCGTCGATGTTCGTCTCGGCGAGCGGCATCGCCCGCGCGGGCACGCCGCGGACGAACGATTCGGGCGGGACGTCGTATCCACTCGGGACGACGGTGCCGGAGGCGACGATGCAGCGCTCGCCGACGTGGACGTCCGCGTTGACCGTCGTATTGAAGCCAACGAGTGTCCCGTCGTCGACCGTCGTCTCGTTCAGAACGGCGCCGTGACCGACCATCACCCGGTCACCGAGCGCCACCGCGTGCAACACGGCATTGTCGCCGACGTGTGACTCTCGTCCCACCTCGACCGGCGCCACGTCACCCCGAAGCACGACCCCGGGCCAGACGCTCGCGTTGGCGTCGACGCGCACGTCGCCGACGAGCGTCGCCTCGCGGCTCACCCGTGCGTCGTCGTGAATCTCCGGACGACCCCCCTCGAACGCATAGTCGCGACTGTCGACCATGATGGGCGTACGGCACGTGATACCGAATAGCTTGCCCCGACGGTTTTGGGCCTCGGCGACCGTGTGAGAGTATGGAGTTTACCGTCTCGACGGACGCGCGTCTGGACGTGGTCGACGTGACCGACCGCGTCGACGGGGCAGTGCCGGACGGCGCCGACGGTGCCGTCACCATATTCGTCGACCACACCACGGCAGGCGTCGTGATCAACGAGGCCGAATCGCGTCTGGTGGACGATATGCGCACGTTCCTCCGCGACGTGGTGGCGGACGAGGGGTGGAGACACGACGAACTGGACGGTAACGCCGACTCGCACCTGCGGGCGATGCTGCTGGGCCCGTCGGCGACGGTTCCGGTCGACGATGGCGACCTGTCGCTGGGCAGGTGGCAGTCGGTGCTGCTCGTCGACTGCGACGGCCCGCGCGAACGGACAGTCCGTGTCGTCTAGACGAACACGAGGACGGCGAGATAGAGGAGGACGACCCCGAGCACGTCGCAGGTGTTGGTGACGACGGGAATCACCACGTCGTCAGGGTCGAGTTCGAGGCGGTAGGCGGCGTAGGTAGCGACGACGGTGACGACGACGGCGAGGACGGCGAGCGAGAGGCCGCTGGTGAGCGAGACGGCGAGTACCGTCCACGGCGAGAGGGCAGTCGAGCCGGTGAGCGCAGTCAGTCCCCACGCGCCAAGACCGACGAGAGGGAAGATGGACGCGGCGAGTGCGACGATGGCGAGGGCGTTGCCCGCGAGCGTTTCGTCGTCGGGGGCAAACGAGAGGGTACCGAGGTGAAAGGCGGTGGAGAGGCGGGCCGCGAGGATGCTCCCCAGATTCCCGGCGGTGCCGATGGTGACGGGGACGAGGACGAGCAGCGAGGGATACCGGAGCAGCGTCGCCTCGAAGCTCCCGAGGACGAGTCCGCTCCCAATCTCGACGAGCGTCAACAGGAGAAGCACCGGAAGGGTCGCCCGCGTGATGGCGCGGACGGTCCAGTCGGTCGTCACTCAGGCACCCCCCAGGACGAGCGCGACGGTTCGGACCGCGATCAGGAGATAAACCATCCCGAAGACGTCGCCGGTCGTGGTGACCAGCGGGCCGACGAGCGTGTCGGGGTTGTGGCCGCGGCGGTAGCCCGCGAAGACGACGGTGACGACGACGACCACGAGCGTCGCCCCGGAGAGGAGACCGGAGACGAGGGCGATGCCGAGCAGGCGACCCAGGCCCGCGACGGGAGCGCCGAGAACGGACAGGATGGCGAACGCGGCGGTCGCGGCGAACAGCGAGGCGACGATGCCGTTGGCGAGCGCTGCGGCCGCGGCCGCCCGAAGGCGACGGTCACCGGCGCCGACGCGCGGTTCGATCAGCCCCTGGTGGAGGCCAGTCGCCAGCCGCGCGCCCAGCGAGCCGTAGACGTTCCCCCGTGTGGCCAACAGGGCAGGAACGAGGACGAGCAGCCCCTCGACGGCCCGGAGATCGGATCGCATCCCCCCGAGAACGACACCCGCGAGGAGCCCCCCGACGAGGCTGGCGCCGAGGGCGGGAAGCGCCTCTCGGTACGCCGCGGCGGCGACCTCACGGACGGTCATCGTCGGAGGCAACGCGGGCCGGGATGAAAAGTCGGGGGGCTATCGGCGTCGGTGTCACCGTCAGGTCCGGGGTCGCGTGAGTGCGAGCACGGCGACGACGACCGTGGCGACGGCGAGTACCGCCGCCAGTGCGCCGAATGCGACCGAAAACGAGGCCACGTCGGACAGGTAGCCGACGGCGGCGGGGGAGGCAGCGCTCGCTCCCAACATCGACGTCCGGACGACGCCGAGCGTGCCGCCCGCCACGTCGTCGGGGATGAGCGCCATCAGGTGGGCGTCGCGGCCGGGACGGACGCCGTGGAGACCGACGCCGAGAAGGAGGGTCGCGCCCCCGACGACCACGAGGCCAGCGCCGGCGACGACGAGGACGGTGAGGGCCGTGATCGCGATTCCGAGGAGGACGGCGATGACGCGGAGGGGACCGAGGCGGTCGGCGAGGTCACCGGTGACGGGCTGGACGGCCGCGACGACGAAAAAGCCGCTGTACAGCAGGCCAGCGAGGCTGGCGTCGATCCCGACCCGGCTCTCCAGAAAGAGCGGGAGAAACGCCGTGACGCCGCTGACTGTCAGCGAGACCAGGATGGCCACGACGGCGAACGCGGAGAATCGCGGCGTAGTGAAGGCCGCGAGATACGCGCGGAGGCCGGCGTCGAACCCGCCGATGCCGACGTCACGGTCGGGGACGCGGTCGGGGACGCGGACGGCGAACGCGCCCGCGAGCAGGAGGCCGCCGACGGCGGCACCCAGAAAGAGCGACTGCCAGGGGAGCGCCGCGGCGACGACGGCGACGACGACGACGGGCGCGAGAGCGCCGCCGAGTTCACCGACGAAGTCCATCACCCCGAGGGTCCGCCCCGAGCGGTCGGGGTAGACGGTCGTCAGGAGCGTGATGGCGACGGTCTTGTGTGCGCCGGTCCCGACGCCGACGCCGACGACGGCGACGACCAGCAGGGCGTACGTCGTCGAGACGAACAGGGCGAGTGAGGCGGCGGAGGCGACGACGGCACCGCCGACGATGACGCGGACGGTCCCCACCCGATCCGCGAGGGCACCCGAAGGAAACTGCATGATCGCGTACCCGCCCATGAGCGCCGAGAACAGCGCTCCGAGTTCCGTGTTGGAGACGCCGTAGACCGACCGGAACGTCCCGAAAAGTGGCGGGAAGGCGTATCGGAGGAATTTCGCCAGAAACCACAGGAGCGCGGTCAACGCGAGGACGTCAAGCGTGCGGAGACGACCGAGCCAGCGACGGGAGACGAGCGACACGGAGGCCGATGGCCCGTCGCCGACAAAAACCCGACTATCTTGCGCCGGAGTGCGACGCCCGCGCGGGAGGGCGGGAGGGCGTCACCCGAACGGCCCCATGCCGCCCATGCCACCCATGCCGCCGCCGTCACCCTGCTGCATCTTCTTCATCATCCGCTGCATGTCGCCGTCGCCCATCCCCTGGAACTGCTTGATCGTGCGCTCCATCATCTTGTGCTGTTCGAGGAGCTCGCGGATGGAGTCGGGATCGACGCCCGACCCGCGGGCGATGCGCTCGACGCGTTCCTGGCCGATGGTTCGGGGGTTCTCCAACTCCTCCTCGGTCATCGAGTCCATCGCCACGTCGAAGGTCCGCATCCGGTCTTGGGTGACGTCCATGGCGTCGTCGGGCAGCTGGTCCATCAGCCCGCCACCCATCCCGGGGATCATGTCCATCACCTGGTCCAGCGGCCCCATATTGTTCATCGCCTCCATCTGCTTTTGCATGTCCTTCAGGGTGAAAGACCCCTGCATGATGTCCTGGGGGTCCCAGTCGTCCTCTTCCTCGCCCGTCTCGGCCATGGCGCGCTCGACCCGTTCGGAGAGCTGTTTGAGGTCCCCCATCCCCAGCAGCCGGGAGATGAAGCCGTTGGGCTCGAAGCGCTCGATGTCCTGTACCGTCTCGCCGGTGCCCAGGAAGGCAATCGAGGAGTCCGTCTCGTTGACGGCGGTCAGGGCGCCACCACCTTTCGCCGTCCCGTCGAGTTTCGTAATGACGACGCCGTCGATGCCGATGGAGTCGTCGAACTGTCGAGCCTGCTCTTTGGCGCCCTGCCCGATGGCGGCGTCGAGGACGAGCAGGGAGCGGTCGGGATCGACGGCGGCCTCGATCTCTTCGATCTCGTCGATCAGATCGTCCTCGAGGGCGTGGCGACCCGCGGTGTCGACGAGGTGGACGTCGGCGTCGGCGGTGGCCTCCAGCCCCTCACGGGCGATTTCGACCGGATCGTCCCCGTCGGGATCGCCGTAGAACTCCACCTCGGCGCGGTCGGCCATCTGTTCGGCCTGGTCGTAGGCGCCGGGGCGGAAGGTGTCGGTCTGGATGACTGCCGGGCGTAGCCCCTTCTTCGAGAACCACCACGCCATCTTCGCCGCGGAGGTGGTCTTGCCCGACCCCTGGAGCCCCGCGAGCAGGATCGTCTGAGGCTCCAGCGGCAGCTCCGTCGATTCGCCGATCAGGTCGACCAGTTCCTCGTAGACGATCTTGAGGACGTGATCGCGAGCGCTCGTTCCGCCCGGCGGCTCCTCCTCCAGGGCGCGCGTCTCGATCGACTCCGAGAGGTCCATCACGAGCGAGACGTCGACGTCGGCCTGGAGCAGGGATCGCTGAATCTCCTTGACGACCTCCGAGACGTCGTCCTCGTCGAGACGGGACTTCCCCTGGAGTTTCGAGAGCGTACCGCGCAGGGAACTCCCGAGATTGTCGAGTACCATTACCTCTCGCTACGCGTTGGCGCCGGTAAAGGCTTTGTTCACCGCGGGGACGAGTATAAGAGCTTGTGGACCCAACGCGGGCCGATGCAGCGGCGTGACTACCTCCTCGCACTGGCCGGAACCGCGGGCCTCGCCGGCTGTTCGGACGGCGGATCGTCGGCGTCGACGCCGGCGTCGGCGACCGCGACGGCGACGGCGACGGCGACGGCGACCGCAACCGGGACGCCCGAGTCCACGCCGACCCCCGGGGAGCGCTCGCTCTCGCCGTACCGCTCGTGGCTCGTCGCACCGACGCCCGTCTCGCCGCACACCTACGAGTTCACCCACCTCTCCCTCGCGGCCGTGCGCACCGACGCCACCGAGTCGTTCGCCCAGCAACTGGACGAGTACTGGCGCCAGCGATCCGGGGCGTTCTTCGGGTTCGAGATGCCGATTTCCGCGCTCGACGCCGTGCTCACGGTGAACCACTCACGGATCGCCAACGAGTCCTACCGGGTCGCCGGCGGGTCGTTCGATCCCGCCAGCCGTCGAGACGCCCTCGCCGACGCCGGCTTCACCACCGACGGCTACGTCGACGACTTCCAGCGGTTCACGCGGACCGAGGAGGGCCTGCGTCGCGTCGTCGGCCTCCACCCCGACGTGGTCGTCAGTGTCGGCGCCGACGCGTCGGCGACGGCGCCGCTCGAACGGGCGGTCGAGGGACACGCCGCCGGCGAGGTGCGGACCGACGCGGACGACGGCCTCGCCGCGCTGGTCGATCACTTCGGACGCGCCGACTACGTCACCGGCCGCGAACTCGAATCCGGGGCGACGGACCACGCCCTCAGCGACGCAGTCGCGACCGGTCGGCGCCTCGACGTGCGCGGCGAGACCACGTGGACCGAGCGGACGTACGTCCTCCCACCCGACACGACGGTCGAACGGTCGATCGTCGAGGAGCAGATCCGGTTGCACCACGTCGGCCAGCCGATCGAGGAGTTCAGTCACGACGGCCGCCTCGTCACCGTCGCCGGGGAGGTGGAGAACTCGCTGATTCGGCTGATCTGAGTCGACTACGGCCGGGCCGGAAGGCCCTTGACGCTGGGGATCCGAAGTCGGGGCATGTCCTCCAGACGCGCCGTCGTCGGCAGCCTCGGGCTGGCACTCACGACCGGACTCGCCGGCTGTAGTGCGCTCTCCTCGCCGGATCCGACCGTCGTCGACACCGAGGTCGACGGCGGTATCGACGCGCTCTTTGGCGACACCGACGTCTACGTCACCGTCCGGAACGACGGCGCGGCGGGCGACGTCGAGGTGACGCTCGAACTGCTCGACGGCGAGGGGACCGTCCTCGTCGACGAGACACAGACGACGCAGATGGACGCCGACGAGCGCAAGCGTGTGACGTTCTCCATCGACGTGCCCGAAGAGACCGAAGAAGTGTCGGCAACCGCGAGCGCGGCGTAGACGTCCGCCCTCGCGTCACGGCTGGGCGACTCACCGTTCGATTCGTCGCAAAATCCGAGTGCCTCGGGCGGAGTCGAACCACGGTCGTTCCGCTTCGCTCCACTCCTTGATTCGACTCCGTATCAGCCACTTCACCGACACGGACGACTCGCTTCGCTCGTCGGTGCGGTGTCGGTAGAAGTGGGCTCGGGCGGAACTACCGCGCATCGCGTGCGGTTCCTTCCTTGTCGGTTTCGGCTGCCTCCGGTCTCCTAACGGGGTTCTGTGAGACCGATGAAAACAGAACACGACGAACTCGACCCGCTAGAGCCTGAGCGCGCGCAAGAGCTGTACCTGAAACAAAAGGAGATGGACGCGTCGAAGAAGACGGTGCAGTCGCACAAGTATCGACTGAACGCCTTCGTCCGATGGTGTGATGAGAACGACATAGATAACCTGAATGGCTTGACTGGCCGCGATCTACAGGAGTATCGACTTTGGCGTCAGGATGAGGCTGATTTGAAGAAAATCACCTTGACTCAACAAATGAGTACCATTCGGGTATTCATCAAGTGGTGTGGCTCGATGGAAGCCGTTCCTGCGGATCTCTACGAGAAAGTGATGGTGCCACGAGTGACTCCAGAGGAAGAACGGTCTGAGGAGATATTGGAGGCAGAAACTGCGGAGGCCATTCGAGAACATCTAGTGAGGTACCACTATGCATCGATTGAACACGCGGTGTTCGTGCTCCTTTGGGAGACCGGTATGCGGTTGGGTGGTGCTCACTCGTTGGATATCGAAGATATCGACATCCCCAACAGACGGATCGAGCTCGCTCATCGTCCCGAACAGGGTACAGAATTAAAGAACAGCGGTGCCGGTGAGCGACCAATTGCGATTACTGAGGGTCTCGCCGAGATACTACAGGAGTTCATCGAGCACACACGGAAGAAAGTCACCGACGAATATGGTCGCGACCCACTGTTTACATCGTCTCGTGGGAGACGGTCTCGGAGTAGTCTGAGGCGAGCCGTGTATCGAGTCACTGCACCTTGTTTCAGGAATGAGCCTTGTCCCGGTTGTACAGGTGCGGAGGACAAGAAATGTCCAGAAGCAGTCAGTCCGCATCCGATTCGTCGAGGTAGTATTACTCACTTCCTCACCAAGGACATTCCGACCGAAATCGTTAGCGACCGGATGAACGTGAGTCGTGACGTTCTCGATAAACACTACGACCGACGTTCTGAAGAGGTGAAACTAGAGCAACGAAGAGGGTACCTCGATAATATCTAATTCACTCTTTGCCCTCTCTTCCGCTTAGCGAAATAGTGCCTATAGCATATCTTCTGGATTTAGAAATTTGGATTCGATCAATACAGTCGAGGTTGACAAGGGGTATTACCTCTCAATAATCCATCAGAATCGTCGTGCAAGATACAGAGGGTGTATGCAGCAAGCAACCGTTCTTTGTTTCCTACCTGAGGGATGAATGTAGAGGCTAGAAGCATAGGCAGAGACCCTCTATTGTGCACTAGGCTCGCTGCTGCGTTGCAGTCGCTTACACGCGTTCTATAAACCACAGTTCCCTACTCTGGCGGTTGTCTCACAGGGAGTGTCTCTTGTAGCCGGTCGGCTACCTTGCGCCGCCGACCGTCTTCTCCCATCACAAATTGCTCAAACTGGGAGTACTCGTGTAGAGCCGTGTCCGGTGGAATCTGATGTGTCCTGAAGTACTCCTTTTTGTCTTCGATACTCCCTACCTTCCCATCCTCAATCCGCTTTACCCAGTCAGTAAAGTCACGGTCGCTCTTCCACTTGTTTTCCGGACCGGTGAGGAGTTGGAGGTTTGCGATGTGGTCGCGGTTGTCTTTGTACCACTCGACGAGCTCTGGGGAGACGCCTTTGTCTTGGAGGTACTCGGCAGTACTGAGCTTTCCGCGGGGGAAGATATGGTCGACTTCATATCCAGCATATCCTGCCCGCCGGTCACCTCGGTAGAGGTGTGTCAGTAGCACGTTCAGCCGCGAGCCGGATTGGTAGTCAACCTCTTCGAGCAGCCTGTCGAGGACTTCCTCGTCGAGGTATGTCGTCGTTCCTCGGCCACTCAGGTCCTCCAGAATCTCTGTCGCGGGGAATTCGTCTCCATTCGACTCTCGTACGTGCTCCCGAGCTGTCTCCAGCACTCGCTGCGACCCGATATCGCCGTAGATGCTGTTCAGGACTGCTGTAGCCAACCAGTAGTGGATGCTCTCATTCCCTCCAGACGTGTCGTAGTCGTTCTCGTAGAGAAACTGGACAACCGGTGTAACGACGTTCTTGCTGGAGAGAGCGGCGTTATGGAATCCGAGGTCGGCAGCGAGCTCGAAAGCATCCTCGACTGCTTGTTCGAACTCATCGTCACGGAAGATCTCCTCAGCATTCTTCAACAACTCTCCGTCGTAACGACCATCTCTCCTGAAGGAGGGTGTCTCGTCAGCTAGTAATAGCAGAGTTCTGAGCGTGAACCGCTTGCCAAAGGTGAATCCTTCCCCCGAGAGACGGTCGTGACTGGAGAGCCGCTCAGTAAACTGCTCTATCTCATTCTTTGCGTCCTTCGGTCCCCCTTCGTCCTCGACCGTGTCCCAGTAGCCAGTCAGTAGTGCGAGCAAGATATCGACTCCGGAAAGCTCGATCCCACCTTTGTTGCGACGAATAAACAGCTCCCGTGCTGTCTTATCATCCGTGAGCGTCCTCTCGTATAGGACGGCCTCTCGCTCGTTTACGGCACACCAGAGGTCCTTTGCGGTATCTACGGCATCTGCCTCACTGATATCGGACGGTAGCTCTGCACGTACACTCTCCACGAAATCTTCCTTACTGAGGAATGACTCCTGAGTGACCTCGTTCTCGCTGCCTAAGAGGTCACCCACAGGGAGCCAGTACTTGTCGCCTGCAGTATTCAGCCCCCCGCTCTTTCTGAAGTCGAACTCGTACACAAGGCCACGGTCGTGGTCGTCTTCCTTCTCTCCAGAGAGGAGGTTGAGATACAAGTGACGCCGATTGTACGAACTCGCGTTCTTTTTCCAAGCACCGTGCACCCGCGTTGTGTAGCTCCCTTGGAGGCCGATGTAGAACGAAGTCAGTCGCTGCTGGCCATCGAGTATGAGTGAGTAGGATTCTGGGAAGTCGGGGAGCCGCTCGCTGTAGCGGTGGACTTCTTCTTCATGTGAATAACCTCGCTCGTCAACATAGTGTGTGATGAATTTGTAAGCGGGGTCTTGTCGGTTGTCGATGTCACGGTCCCAGACCAACAAGGATCCGAGGGGGAGTCCACGCAATAGCGAGTCCCACAGCATTTCGACCTGCTTCTGGCTCCAGCAGTAGTCACGCTGGAGGCAGGGGATGAATAGGGAGTCGTTCAGTCGGGGAAGTATCTGAGCGACGGTATTCGATTCCGGGTCGGGTTCACTAACCATGGTGTTACGTGAATTTCAGGATTTCTAATAAACGGTTGGATACACTCTGTGTCTGCGTGGAGGAATCGAAACGATCCAAATCACCGCGGATGAGATCGAGAGTGCCGAGTTCACGCCGATAGATGCTGTCGAAGCACTTGATAACTCACGGGAGATACGCGCCTTCTATCGTGCACGTCGCGCCGAACATCAACTGAAATTGGCAGGAATCTCAGCGGTCAATTCGCATACTCGTTCTTTGGTGGTTCATTAGCGAGTTTGTGAAAGCAGTACACTATCCCGTTATAGGATACGGTCAACGATATGCGGCAAAAGAACTATCCAGCCTCTTCCTAAACGAATAACTACTCCTTGGTATATTCGTCTGCAGGGCTCCCGCCGTCTGTCATCGCATACTGAGTGAGGTTAGCTTCGAGAGCTTCCCGACGACGACGTGATTTCCGTTCCTCGGTTCGCTGGTCGTAGTGCTTGTCAAGGACGGGCACCGAGACGTCGACTCGGTCGCTCAACAGTTCTTTCGGCACCCCCTCATCCAGCTGGTGCATAATCGACCACTTCCGCATCGGGTGCGTGCTAAAACTCGATGGGCACGTGGATGCACTCGAATTTTGTGCCGCGTCACAGTCCGATGGAGCTCGGTCGTGAGGACATTCGTTCGAGTAACTACAGGGTCTGGTCATCTTGTAGAAATCACGGCGGATAGTAGTCGTCGAAGGGCGACCAGCCGACGTCGTAAAGAGGGGATCGCGACCGTATCTGTCGACAACTTGGTGTCGTGAGTACTCAATATAGTCTTCGAGGAACCCCCGCAGCTCATCCGAGATATTGATGATACGTTCTCCATCGGCTCCGTTCTTCAGCGGCGTTCCGGACTCCTCACGTCCCTCCGGACGGTGGTAGAGATGAATCGTCCGATCCTCCGGATCGAAGTCGTCTAAATCGATACCACGTACGGCACCCATACGAAGACCGATCTCGGCGATTAGTTCGAACTCAACGTGCTGCCTAGACGCACGCTCGAACCGGCGAGAATAAGATCGGATCCGCGCTACCTCCTCGTTTTCCGGGACAAACTCATTAACTTCCTCGTCTGGTGGCACGTTCGGCAGCGGCACACGCTCTGACAGGTCGGGTTGGACTGCATCGATGTCCTCGCAGAACTGAAGAAACACTCTGAGGATGGCGAGATTGCCATTAAGACTGAGCGTATTCAACTCGGTGTTGTTTTTCCGCCACGTCTTGAACTGCATCAGCGCTCGACCGCTGATATCGTTCATATTGTCGATATCAACGTCATCCGTCCAGTCAATGAACGTTCCCAGTGCCGAGGAGTGCTTCCGTCGAGTCGAGGTTCGCAGGTCGTCTACTCGATGTTCGAGATACCAATCGAGAGCTTCCTGCGGCGCGAGCGGTTTCAGTTCTCTGCCAACCATCACGCGAACCGATTCGATCCGGGTATATATGCGGTCCAATTAATTGGGATTGGTGACCGAGAGAATTGGCTGTTCGAAGTGAAAATAATTGGTGGAGAGATGAATATTCCACCCCGTTTCTCTTTCTATACCGACGAATTCACGTTAGCAACGTCTCGCGCGCGATCTCGACTATGCACCCCCAGTCGTTCTCGGAGTCTCGTCGCAGTAGTGTTGTGAACGGTAATGCCCGTATTTCGTGGTTTGGCAACTCATGGATTCGACAGTGGTGCCAGTGCCCCAACATCCATCGTTACCACTCTCCTGACTCCAGCGATTGGCATATTCCACGACTGATCGATTGGCGATATCGTGATTCGCGAATTGGCAATCCCGGGATTGCCAACACTAGCAATCAGGAGTTATATAGACATTCAGCAGGGGTCTTTGGTATGGATCGGGATCTCGAGCTGCGAATCAAGGGTCACCTCTACGAGATACAAGCCGTTAACGACGAGATACTCGATACGAGACAAGGACTCCCGATAGCGGAGGAGGGATATCGCAAGACCCTCGAAAGCGTGGCCGACTGTGCGGGATCCGAATTCGTTGATCGGATCGCGGAGACAATCAAGGAGCACATTCGAGACCAAACGGAACGTCCCCAGAACCGAACGGTTCGGCGGGATGCGCGGATGCTTTTGGCCGATGAGGGAATCGTCGCTGACGAGTACCTAAACACGGCATAGCTGTACTGTCTGCAATCAAGCAGAGCCACTGTAGGGAATAGAGCCCATAGCAGTATCAGTTGTCAAGGATCGTTTCCCGGATCGCTACGCCGACTGCCTCCCCGAGCCGGGGCGGGACCGCATTCCCGATGAGCCGATATGCAGGTGTCCGGCTTTCCGGAAACCAGTAGGTGTCTCTGAATGACTGTAGGCGCGCCGCTTCACGCGGAGATAGTGACCGCGCCTCAGTTGGGTGGATGAACATGTGGCCGTCTTTCTGTATGTGGGCGAGGATCGTCGACGCCGGGCGAGCTGGATTTTGCTTCTTGTACTTATCCGAAAAGACATCATCACGGTAGGGCTGTAGCTCCGTGCTCACTTGGCCAATATTCCACCCGACCCCGTGCCCGAGAAGTTTGTAAATGGAGAGATCGAGGTGATTGTGCCAGCGTGCGGCGTGGTTACGGAGTGGCAGATCGTCCCAATCTTCATCTTCTGGAATATTGCGGACCCACTCCTGATACGTCGAGACCGGCGGCAACGTGTATTCCGTTGCTTGATTCGGCGGCATTTCCCCGTCAGGCGAAATCGGGGGGAGATCCAGAATAGCATCAGCGACCGTCAGATAGGGCTGTCTGGATTCGGGATCCCGTTCGAAATCCGGTAGTGGGTCCGAGTCTACCGTATCAAGCGTCTCTTGAGTGGGGCCGCCACGATCTTTGAGTTCCGACCTGACATCCATCGGCTGGTCCTTTTCTCGTTCAACTGGTTCACGATGGGTCTGCCAGCGCTTGAGATCGGGGAGATCCCTACCCTCTCGACGACCGATAAAGAAGAGCCGCTCGCGGTGTTGTGGAACACCGAAATCCGCGGAATCCACTTTCATCCAGTTTGCCGAATAGCCGATACTATCCATTTCCTCGAGTATGATCTCCGTGATGGGGATCTCCTCACCCACTGGGGACCCCTCAGTCTCTTGTTTCGGCCCGACAGGAAGGGATTCCTGAACCGTGTCGGACTCAACTGTGACCATATCCGTTAGCATCCCTGAAACGTTTTCCATGACGAACGCCCGCGGCTGGAAATGATCGACGTATCGGAGAAAATCTAGGTAGAGCGTGTTTCGGTCGTCCTCATCTAGAGACCGATCGTCGAGAGAGCCGAGTTTCGAGCGACCGATGGTGGAGAATGACGGACAGGGTGGACCTGCAGCCACGAGGTCGAGCTCACCCGGCGCGATGTCGGGACCATCGACTGCAGGATCGGTGTCACGGATATCGGCTTGGAGCACGTGGTCGCCATGGTTCTCACGATAGGTTTCGACAGCCGACTCGTCGTGGTCGACCGCCCAGCGGACGTCGTAGCCAGCCCGCTGCAATCCTTCAGATAGTCCGCCAGCTCCACAGAAGAGATCGATTGCAGACATCGCTGAGTCCATAATGGGGATACATCAGCGAAGAGGGAAAACAGTTCGAAACCGGATTCAACTCTCGAAGGCGTCGACGACGACAGCCATATTCACGAGTTCGGGCTCATCAGGGACAACCTGCTTTTCATCTTCAAGACGGGCTAATTCGGCGTTTTTCTTCTCACGGAGTGACGCAAGCTGGCTCCGATGCTTTGCCAAGACCGCACTCATATCCTCGCCAGCACGGTCGCGCTTTTCGAACTTCTCAATCCGCTCTTCGAGATCGTCGATGCGGTGCTTGAAGTAGTTCTCGGCGTGTTCTCGTCGGATCCGAGTCTCACGCTCGCGGTTGGCACGTGCCTCCTCTGCGAGGTCGTCGACGAGCTCCCGTGCGACGTCTTTGGCTTGGCAAGCCAAGGTTTCAGCTTGTGTAGTGATGGCGTTGATAGCGGGATACTGCTCAGTAGCGGATGGTGGAAGACCACCAGTGATCTCGATATCATCCGTTTGGACCGTTCCGGTCGGCGTAACGTACACCTTTGCGAGGCGTTCGGTGATCGTGTCACCGGTTCCGGAGAGGTATCCGATTCTGTAGTGACAGAGTAGTCCAGGTGTCTCCAAATCTTCCTCACCGGTGAGGACAGCCGTCTGGCCACCGACAGCATCGGTATCCAGACAGTAGGCCATCATCGCCCGGACCACGGGATGGTCGAGCGTGATGAACTCGAGCTCCTCGTCGGCGATGGCGTTCTCACGGTCGAACGTCGCGCCGTTATACCGACTCCGTATCTCCTCACCGGTGAGGGGCTCCGGGACGACGAGATCGAATACTTCGTCCCCCTCTTCGGCGGGACCCCTTCGAACGTTTGTGAGTCCGCCGCCGAACTCTTGGCAGACTGTCCTAACGAGGTACGCAATATCGGATTCGCCGACGGTATCCTCGGCGCTCTCCTCTACAATATCGAGGATATCCCGGTCTTCCTCGCTTAGATCGAACTTATCGCGGATGAGGAGTTCCTCATCGACATGCCGGACAGCCTCCTCTTGTTCTTCGACGATCGCCTCCAAGTCATCCACGACTTCTTCTGGGCTCTCGCCACGAGCGAGAGCAGACATGATCTGCTCTTCGAGATCGACGTCTTCGAGCACCAGACCAAGTACATCTGAACTCATCCCGAGTGTCTCTTCGATCTCGTCGATCTTGTCGAGGAGCCGCTCAAGGATGATGCTCTCACGAGTGTCTTTGAAGAACAGGTTCCGAATCTCGACGGTTTCGTCCTGCCCATAGCGGTGGAGTCGGCCGATCCGTTGGTCAATGCGGGTCGGGTTCCACGGGAGGTCGTAGTTCACCATGATGTGGGCGAACTGGAGGTTCAACCCTTCCCGGGCAGCGTCCGTGGCGAGCATCACGTTTGCCGGACCCTCGAACTTCTTGAACTGCTGCTGACGCTGTGTCTGTGAGAGGTCACCGTAGATCTCGGCGATATCCCTGTCGTCGAATACCTGGCCTTTCAGATACTCAAGAGTATCCGTGTACTCGGTGAATATCAGGATCTTCTCGTCGGGGTCCTCCTCTAAAATGCCGTCAACGTACTCGCGTAGTCGTTCTGCCTTCGAGTCGACTTCGATTGCCTTCGCTTGGTTGTAGAGCTCGCGGACCATCGTGAGCTCTTGTTCGATTTTCTTTGGGTCACTGGAAGCTGCTGCGACACCGAGCTCTTCCTCAACTCGCTCTCGTTGTGTCTCCGTGAGGAGCTCGGGATTATCCCGGTACTCGTCGAGCAAGCTCTTCGTGAGTTCCGAGAGCTCGCCTAAGTCGGCACCGCCAGCCTTGATCGACTCCATCCGATTGCGGAGGGATTGTTGGATGGCATAGATTGAGGAGACGAGCCGTTTCTGATAGAGCACCATCGCGAACCCTGCGGCGTCGTTTTCCTCTTGGCTGGCGAGGTTGTAGTGTTCAGTGATATACTCCGTTATGTCGTCGTACAGTTCGCGCTCCTGTGTCGTGAACTCAACTGGAAGAGTCTGGATATTCTTTTCCGGGAACATTGGTGTCCCGTCGGCGTCGTACATCTCGTCTTTGAGCCGACGGATCATCAGATCCTTCAACCCCTCCTTGTTGACGTCGTGCTCGTCGCGGAAGCGGTAGGGGTTGAGAAGCGAGATCATGAAGTAGAACTGGTCTCGCTTCCCGTTGTGGGGTGTCCCGGTCAGGAACAGCAGCCCATCAGCAGTCTCCGAGACCGCTTCCCCGACCTTGTACCGATCTGTTTTGTCGATCCCACGTTTTCCTTCACGGCGGGCAGTCAGGTGATGAGACTCGTCGAAAAGGGCGATATCCCAATCCTCTTGGACGTTCTTCAACGCCGATCGCATGTCCTCTTGCTTGGCAAAGTCGATCGAGGTGATGATGCGGTCTTCGTGCGACCAGACGTTTTCGGCAGGGTAGGCGTCCTTCTTAGCTTCGACGTAATCGCGGTCGTAGATAACGTAGTTCGTGTCGAACTTCTCGCGGAGTTCCTCCTGCCACTGGGTGGTCAACGGCGCAGGAGCAACGATGAGGACACGATCGGCTTGGCCACGGGCTGCGAGTTCCTCGATGACTATTGCGGCCTCGATCGTCTTCCCGAGGCCGACCTCGTCGCCGATGAGGTAGCGATGGTCGTAGGATGTGAGGATTTCGTGAGCAGCTTTCACTTGGTGCGGAGCAATATCGATCCGGTTGTTTTCTAGCGCGACGAAGCGATCCTGTCGGTGGGCGAGATCTAATTCTGCCGCCCGAGCACGGAGGTTGAAACGCTCAGGGTCGTCGAACTCACCCTTCTCAAGGAGGGTGTCGCTACTGTCTATCAGGTCAACTACTGCAGCAGGGAGCTTTTTCGAATTGCCATCGTCGGTCAGGATATGGAGCAGACACTGGCCGGAGGGCCGATGATTGATTTTGACGATTTCGCCCGTACCTCCAGCGAAGCTAACTCTATCACCTACCTCGAAGCCGCATGCGCAATCGGACACTGACAAATCCCGATGTGGCGGCTGGACTTAACTTCTCGCCAAATTAGCCACCGACCTCTTGAAAAGTAGCTCCGAGTCCTCTTCATCGACCCTAACTGGCCTAGCATGGCAACGATGATAATAAATCAGAATCCGCATCTCTCCGAATAGCTACGACGGCCGGTGATTCGGTCACGGCGGAGTCAGCTGTTCCGGGGTAAATATAAGGCAAGTGAATGGATGTTTTGGTCGTGTGACATCGGACAGCATATTCAAACCAGGTGACAGGGTATCCTACTACGGCGGCGAAGGGACTGTTGTCCGTGTCGAGGACGACGTGCTACACATACACACTGACGAAGGAGAAATCACCACCCATCGGTCAAATCTTCCAATGGTATCGAAGACATCCGATTTCGAGAGCGGCGAGCGGGTAACCTTCCCTGGCGGTGAAGGGGAAATCCTGAAAATCGAAGAGCGGTCAGACCATCCTGATTTGCTCATCGTCCGAACGACGGATAACAAAGTCAAGGAGGTACCTGCTGATAAGAAAGGCGTTGAACCGTTGGCTGATATCAGCGACAAGCTGGCTCTATCACAGTTCGATACGGGGTCACGGTTCGGCTTGCTGAAAACAGCAGTCAAGCTCGACCTCGCGTATCGATTCGACCGGTTCCTCTCCTTGTCCGGGAATCGAATCGACGTCACCCCGCACCAAGTAGAAGCCGCGCACGAAATCCTCACCTCGCATGACCAGCGCTATCTGCTCGCTGATGAAGTCGGCCTCGGGAAAACCATCGAGGCAGGCATCGTCATCGAGGAGCTCATGGCTCGTGGGAGGGCCGAACGAGTGCTCATCGTTACTCCGGCCTCCCTCAAGCTGCAGTGGCAGGAGGAGATGAAAGACAAGTTCGACCAAGACTACGTGATCTACGACGGAGACTATGTGGACGCAATTAACCGGTCGACATCGTCAGAGAACATCTGGGAACACGATGACCTTGTCATCACTTCCATCGATTTTGCCAAGCAGGAAGCAGACGCAGATGACGAGGAATATATGCTCGAACCACTCCAGCAGGCGGAGTGGGATATCGCGGTCTTCGACGAGGCACACCATCTGACAGCGAGACGTGACACCGATGGAACGAAGCGACGAACACAGCGCTACAAAGTCGGGGAGGCGGTGAGTCAGAACGCTGATTCACTACTGTTCCTCACCGGAACACCGCACAAAGGAAAATCGGATCAGTTCTACTTTATGGTAGATCTGATCGAACCGTATCGGTTCGAGAATGAAGACAACATCAACCCTGAGGCGCTTGACGATCTGATGATTCGGCGGTTGAAGAGCAATCCCAACATGGTGCACTCGGACGGCAGTCCGATGTTCCCCGAAAAACAGATCGACACCCTTTCTGTGGAATTTACCGACGAAGAGAATGCACTCTATCAGGATATCACCGAGTATCTCAGCACCTACTATCGCCTCGGTGAGGAACAAGAGTCCAACGCCGCCGGCTTTTCGATGGTCATCTACCAGAAGCGGCTTGTATCGAGCATTCGGGCGATTCAGCGATCCCTCGAACGGCGCGCATCTGTACTTCGGCAAGGGGGCCGAGACCAGCTCTCGCAGGTTGCAAGAAGCTTACTCGATCAGTACAGGGAACGTCCGGAAACACTCACAGAAGAGCAGCGACAGCACGTCGAGGACGAGCTGCAGGAGTTATCGACGGGACAAGATCCCGAGCAGCGGCGAAAGGAGCTGGAGGTCGTTGAAGAGCTGATCGAGCGTGCAAATCAGATCGAGGTCGATTCAAAAGCAGAACGGCTTCGAGCGGCGATCACCGACCTCCTCGAACGGGAGCCAGACGAGAAAGTACTGGTCTTCACCGAGTATACAGATACGCTCGAATACCTTCGCGACGAGGTGCTATCCGATTTCGATATCGCACAGATTCATGGCGGGCTTGGACAGTCTCAGCGGCGGGAAGAGGTTGAGAAGTTCCGGTCTGAGGCGAACATCATGCTTGCAACCGATGCCGCACGGGAGGGGATCAATCTCCAGTTCGCCCACATCATGGTGAACTACGACCTCCCGTGGAACCCCATCCGGATCGACCAGCGGATGGGTCGTCTGCATCGATATGGCCAAGATGAAGAGGTCAATATCTACAACCTGTTCGTCGAGGACACCCGTGAAAGTGACATCCTCCAGCGTCTTGTCCAGAAAATAGATACCATTGAGGAAGACCTAGGCGTCAGTTCGGACGTTCTCGGGATGGTGCTCGACGATGATGACTTCGATCTCGAAGATCGAATTATGGATGCCGTCGCCGAGGACGAATCCGGCGAAGAGGTGGTCGAAGACATCGACGAGGTCATCGAGGAACGAAAAGAGGCAGTCAAGAAAATCCAAGACAACTTCCTGATAGAGGATCACTTCGGCGAATCCGAGCTTGAAGAGGTTCAGGAGCTGATCCGAGAAAGCAGAGAAGATCAGGTGGGACAGGATGCAGTCAGGGAATTGTTGGAGCTCTTCTTCGAAGAGCTAGACGGGGAGATTCGGCGAGAATCAACTGAATCCGGGAGCGATATCTATGCTATCGATACGCCGGCTGTAATAGAGCTCGAAAACGACGACGTCCAGAGCTCGTATTCGCGGGCCACGTTCGACCAGACGCTCGCAAAGGAGAATCGGCATATCGAATTCATCTCGGTCAATCACCCGCTGGTGAGGAGTATCGTCGATTACTGCCTCGATGGCGACTGGATGGACGGTCTGACGACCGTCAAGCGAACAGCCGACGACGTGCAAGTACCTGGACTCCTCTGTAACTTCCGGCTCGGTTATGAGACTGCAGATGAGAGCGAGGAGACCGAAGAATTCGTACAGCTGTACATTCCAGCCGAGGGAGAGGTCACGGACCGTATCCCCGAGATATGTGGGTCCGTTGCGCCGGACGCCGCAGAGAACCACGATCAGGTCGAGCAGGTGGTCCAGCAGGCGGACGAACTCGTCGAGACAGCCAAGCGGGAAGCACAGCGGACGGTCGAGGAGATGGCCGCAGATGCTGAGGAAGAGAAACAGGAGGCCGTCGACATCAAGCGCGAGCACGCAGAGCGATACTTCGAGAACGCCATCGAAACGTGGCAGACCCGCCTCGAGCAGTGGAAAGAAGATATGGAGCAGGGAAAGGGCATGGAGCTGAACGTCAAGCGCGCTCGTTCGAAGCTCGAGGAGCTGAAAGAAGAACGGAAACACGAGTTCGAGCAGCTGCGAGAGGAAGAATCCGTGTTACCGAAGACGAACGAGCTGGTTAATGCAGCAGTGATTATTTCCGACTAGCCCGTTCCAAGCGGTACTCTTCGAGCGCGAGGGAATCGGGATCACCAATGGTGTTTTGCAGTATGAGTGTCATGAAGCGACCATCATGCAGCATGCGTTCCGCGTCGGCGAAACCTATCGGGACACAGGAAGCTTCCGGAACGCGAAAGACCAGTTCCTACGATGGATCCGTGGCCCCCTGAGTAGCGGCATCAAAAACACGGGCGGAATCCGTGACCTCGGCGCGGATCGCTCGGAGACGCCCGCGGCTCTCGTCCTCGTCTCGAACGATGCCGGCGTCTCACAGCACGACGATCCGTGGGAGGATACGCTTGCGGTTAACGCCGGCTACGTGAGTTACTGGGGTGATGCGAAGGAAGGCCTCCGGTATGACGAGTCAGCACAGAACCGGAAAATCAAGGACGCGTTCGACAGGGCGGCCTCGGGACGACGTGAGGAGGTTCCCCCCGTGCTGGTGTTCCGGAAACCCGAGAGCGGTGTCGTCGAGTTCTGCGGCCTCTGTGTGCCCGACCACTTCGAAGTGCGCACCTACCAAGACGACTCCGGTGAGCGGATACCGAACTATCGGTTCCACTTCTCGATTCTCAACACGCAGGCAGTCCCCGTCTCGTGGCTCCACGAGCGTGCGCAGACGAACGACGACGACCAAGCACCCGAAGTCTGGACGCAGTGGGTCAGGGAAGGCGAAGTCGCCCAGTGGCCGACTGGCGAGCCCCTCGATACTGGCGGAGAGGTTCGGCGCTACGAAACGACCGAGACGACGGTGAGTGACGCGTTCCGCGCGGAGACGTTCGAACGGTACGGGCATGCCTGCGCGATGACCGGTATCCGTGAGGAGTCGCTACTCGACTTGGCGCACATCCTCCCACGGAGCCAGCACCCCGACCTCGCAGAGCACGAGGAGAACGTGCTCGTGCTGAACACGCTCCATCACCGGGCGTTCGACGCCGCGCTGTTCACCGTCGATAGTGAGTATCGGATTCGGACGAGTCCATCGTTCGAGCCGGCACATCCATTTCTGAAACAGACGATTATCGATCATCAGGGGGAGCAGCTCACGCTACCACCTGATGCTCAAGTACAATCTGCGTTTCTGGAAGAGTTGAATTCCGGTATTTCTTGGCTGTAAGACACACAGCCCTTTTGAGACATCAGCAGTTGTTTATTTGAAGCGTAGGTTATGTACAGAAAGACCAGCTATGGCCCAGAGAAAAAAATGGTAAATGTGGTGAATATCGTCGGGTCGGGTGCTTTAGATGTTGAAGTGGACCTAGAGCGACTTGCCGATGATATCAGTGAGCCAGTCGCTCGCTATGACCCGGACAAGTATCCAGGGATGTACCTCCGGTTTGGAGAGGATGAGCCACTGATAACGGTCTACAGAACAGGGAAATATATTATCACGGGTGCAGATTCAGAAGACAAGTTGGATTCGCTCCGAGATCGTTTCCTTTCCTTCTTTATGGATATCGGAATCCTAGAGAAGCCAGAAGATGAGTGGTTCTCTATTCAGAACTACGTCTGTACTGGCGATCTAGGAAGTGCCCAGAATCTTAATGCACTTGCTATAGAGATTGGTCTGGAGAAAACAGAGTACGAGCCAGAGCAGTTTCCGGGGCTGATTTATCGTCCTGATTCTGATGATTGTGTGATTCTCATTTTCGCGACAGGCCGGGTTGTGATTACTGGGGCGAAAGAATTTAAAATCGCAGATCAGTCGTTCAAACAGCTTCAGGACATGCTCTCTGGGCACCTATGACGTCACTACTTCTAAGGGCCTACGACAGTAGCACTCTCAGTCGCTGTTTGTTGTTTCCTCCACAATCTCGATCTCCTCGTCGGTCAGGTCGTAGAGGTCATACACGATCTCGTCGATGAGCTGGTCCGTCTTCTCGATTTTCTCGTTGAGTTCGTCGGCGCGTTCCTTCGTCTCGATGTAGCGCCGGAGATCGTCGGCGACGTCGTCGGGGTCGGGGAGGGTCATGCCCTTCAGGCGGTCGATCAAGGAGTTGGTCTTCGTGGCGTTGTCTCGGAAACCGCCGATTTCCTCCTTAACGGCGACGGGGACGAACGCCTCGACGAGTGCGGCCTCTTGGTCGGTTAGATCGGTGAGTGTGAACGCCTCGACGAACTCCGTTTCTGTGTAACCGTAGGTATCGGTCTCGAACTCGTCTTCGTTCTCGGGCTTGTAGCGGGCGGTCACTTCGATGGTGACTGCTTGGCCGTTGCGCTTTGTGCGGGCACGCTCGATCTGGAGTTTCTCGTACTCCTCTGTGGTTGCATCGAGGATGTTTGGCTCGGTTGGCTGGAAGAAACCGATATCGGGTAGATTCGAGCCTTCTTCGTAGTTGCCGAGATAGTTGAGTAGATCAAGATTGAGATCTTCTCGTACATCTTGGGTATGAATACGCTCATCGACGAGTGGTTTGAAAAGCCGATGAACAGTCGGCTCCTCATCAGCCTTTAGCAGTCCAACAACTGTGTCAACAACAGACGAGTAGTTCTCGTTCCGGTACTCATTCATTACTTCCTCAATTTTGTTCTCGTTGACACTATTGCTGTTCGTCTGTATTTCAGGAATACCTACTGGTTGGAGATAGCCCGTTTTGAAACGATAGTATCCACCGCGGAGAACATGGCTCGTGTTGCTGACGTAGAACCACGTCGGTGTTGCGTTAAGAATCCCAAGTAAATATTCAAGACTGTAGTCTGTCTTTGATGCAGTGATACTATAAATCACCGATGTCGAATGTTTACCATCTCTATCGATGGTGAAACTACAGTTATCACTGATTTCCGGTGTGAGTATTTTATTTTTCTTGTGCTGATGAAGACTTTTGGGATAGGTGTATCCGTACCAATCTTCACCATCCATGCTTCCACCATCTCGTGCTTCCAGTACCTCTCTATTTTCGAGAAGATATTCCCAGATAGCGGGTGCAGATGCTCTAATTTCCTCACTCTCCATCAATTCATACCCATCAGAGGATGTATGATAAGGAAAAATCAGAACTTTCCGGTTTTCAGGTGAACTATACCGGTCGACATCTTGTCCTTTAAGATACGGAACAAGTAGATCTTTCGAAAACTCGTACTCTCGTTCCGTCTCTTCCGATCGGACCTTTATTTTTTCACCCAGATCTTCGAGAACATCGATTGCGTATACAGAATCTTTGCTTGTCTGTATACCTACAAAAATCTCATCACTGATTTGTTTGAGTGAGGGGCATGCTTCCATTTTCCCTACCGCATCAAGCTCAAGAGGGGACAGAAGGATCCACGGATCTTCTCCAATCTGGCCACTTTGTAATTTTGCAGTATCTAGGTCGTAGAGGTCTCGGGGATCGTCATTTAATTCTGCGTAGTCAAACACTTCATTCTCATCACCCGAAAGGAACAGCAGGCATGTGTAGGTTGTCGCTGCTTCTCCGAAGACTTGGTAGTGACCCATATCGACTATTTTTCTCACGGCTCCTCGGTCAGAGAGATATTCACGAAGGGCAGCCCCGAACTCGGCCTGCATGAATTTATGTGGAATAATATATCCCTGTTCACCACCGTTTGACAGGAGGCTATTACCTTTCTCCACGAATAACGCGTAAATATCATAATTCTTGTGTGAAGACTGATAAGACATCTCATAATAGTCTGGCACTTCTGTGCTACCCTTTCGGATGGTCTGAATCCGCATATACGGCGGATTCCCAATCACCGCATCAAACCCAGCATCCTCTTTCCGTTCTCCATCCTGATCGTAGAACGCAATCGGGAACTCCAGTTCCCAGTGGAAGAAGCGTTCGTCCTCGGCCATCGCCTGCGCACTCTTGAACCAGTCCTGCTGCTCTATCTTCCCCCACGCATCACTGTGGAGTGCACGGGCCATTCGCTCGTCGGCGTCGTCAGGCACGTCGAGGCCGAACGCGTCGGCGGTATGGACGTTAGCCATCGCGAGGAGCTTCTTGTAGAGCGGATCGGCGCGCACGTTGTCGTAGACCGCCTCCATCTCCTTTGCGTCCTCCAGCGTCTCGTTGTCGATGTCGAGCAGGTCCTGGAAGCGGTCGGTGACGTGCTCCATGGCACGCTGGCGCGTGTGGTCGAACGACTGCTGGAGGGTGAGCTGGCCGTCTTCAGTCTCCGTTTCGTCGTCGCCGTTGGACAGCACGTCCTCGATGTCGCTCCCGACGAGCGAGTTGCCTGTTTTGAGGTGGTGGTCGAGGAACGCGAGCGGCTGCTCCGCAGCGAGCGTCCGTAGCCAGAGCGAGACCTTCGCCAGCTCGGTCGCGAGCGGATTGACGTCGACGCCGTAGATACAGCGCTGAGCGACTTTGCGGCGGGCCCAGTTGATGTCGCGGAGTTCACCCTCCTTGGTGGTGGGTGCTCGTACTTCGGCGTCCTCGGCGTCCATCGCCTGTCGGTCCTGCTTCTCTTGGGCGTCGATGATTTCCCGCGCGAGGTAGTCGACCGCGTTGACGGGGAAGTGTCCACTCCCCATCGCGGGGTCCAGCACGGTGAGGTCGAAGATTCGCTCGGCAAACCTCTCGGCGAAACCCCCCTCTCGACCGTGAGTCGTATCCGCGCCCTGTGAGATGAGATCCTCGCGGATCTCGTCAACCAGCGGCCCGAGCGTCTCGTCGACGATGTACTCGACGACGTACTCCGGCGTGTAGTACGACCCCGTGGCCTTGCGCTCGCCGTCGTCGGTTCGAAGGTGCACTTCGCCCGCCTGGACGGTGATGTCGTCGCCCTCTCCGGCGGGGGTGTACTCACCGTCGTCGACGGTCAACGGCTCGTCGGCCACGTCGAGTTTATACTCCAACAGCCCTTCGTAGATGGACCCGAGGTTCCGCTCGTCCAGTGAGGAGTAGTCGACGAACACCTTCCCCTTGCCTTCGTCGGCTTCGTGGCGAGTGAGGAGTTCGATGACCTCCGCGATGTAGGCGTCGCCGGCTTCGTAGTTCGAGAGGAACTGTGACTCGACGCTATCGTCTTCGTCGGGATTCGTTCGGAATAGACCACCGTTGTACGCTGGGATGTAGAGGTCGTCCTTCGGAATGCCCATGCCTTGGCTTCCCTGGTCGATGAGGACGAACAGTTCGTCGAGCGTGTCCCAGAGCTCCGTCTGCCACGTCTGGTAGTGTTGCTTGGTGGCGTCGCGGTTCTCGACGACCTCCAGCTTCAGTTCGTTTAGGCTGTAACTCCCGCTGTAGATCTCGTTGTCCGTCGGGAGGAGGTCTCGGCCCTCGCTTTCGGCGTAGAGGACGAAGATGAGCCGGTAGAGATAGATTAGCGAACTGTCGTGAATCAGGTCCAAGTCGTCTTCATCGAGGTCGTCGTTCGTGTCGAGGAATCCCTCGGCGAGCACGCGAATCGCCTCGTAGATGTTTTCTTGGAGGTCCTCACCCAGTTCTTCGGCGAAGATACTCGACTCGTCGTACACGTCGTCGAGGAAGCAGTCGCCGGTCTGGTCGGGGAGAAACGCTGGTTGTCGGAAGAACAGGTAGAACTCCTTGAACGCTTCAAAGTCATTCTCGCTATCGACGACGTCGAGGAGTTCGGGGAGGTCGATCTCGTAGTAGGAGTCCAGTCGGTGGCTCGTCGGTCCGTAGTAGAGCCGCCACTTCTCACCGTTCGTGAGGACCGCCCACTGGGTCGGTGTTTCTTGGAGATAGCGGTGGATCTGATAGCTCGGGTTCTCGAAGTCGCGTTTCTCTTTCCCACGTGTGTCGAGCTTTCGGCCCCACCGCTTTGCGTCGGCGACGGCAGTTGCCTCTTCGTAGAAATCCTCGCGGTCGAACGCCGCGTCGGCTGCTTCCTCGGTTGGGAAGAATCCGTAGTCCGGGCGACGGGCGTTCCGCATGACCGTCTCCTCGATCTCGAACGGAATATCGAGGATCTCGAAGATCGGCCTGATGAAGTTCTTCTCGAGTTGAGCTTCGTTGTAGTCGTCGACACGATCGCGTTTCTCCGTCCAGAGATCGCGGATCTCGTCGAACGCCGCCTCCACGTCACCGTCGGGGACTTCGTTCCAAGGCTCCGTCTCCCGGAGGTGGTCGTCGAGGTAGTGGTTCGAAAACAGGTCGCGGTTCGTCCGGTAGGTGGCTGAGTCCGTCATTGAATGAATACTGAAATCGGGATAGGTTGTGCCGGGCCGGCTATGCCCTACAGGTATGTCGCATACAAATAATACTTTCCACAGGACGCAAAACAGCGGTCAGTCTGGTGATTTGGGTGGCACTCTGGAACGCTGTCCGGGGAGGCTGTCCGAATGGACGGCGTTACATACTCACTTCGACCGCTCCGTCAGAATTCAGTAGGTAGTCACAGAGGTCGTGGAAGGAGGCGACTTGTGCGCCCTCGAGAAGAACGCCCATCTCGAGATATCGATTAAAGCCGTAATCAGTGACGTTCGCGCTACCGACGTACGCCGCCCGTGAGTCGAACAGCATCACTTTCGCATGGAGCGTGAACGCCGGATTCTCCCCGTCCTGACTTCGTTCCGTCATGGGCGTGTCGTCATCCCATACCGTGTAGTCGACGAGCGTAACACCCGACGTGAGCCCCTCTGTAGCTACTCGATTCATGAATGATTGGATGACGTGATAGTTGTGCGAGTCTGAATCCGCGAGATAGCGCGTGACGATAGTGAGTTCGACACCCTGCGCGAGAGCATCGAGCAGGACGTCGGCGAGCCGACCGAACCCGTCTCCCTCGAAAAACGGGGAGAGTAACACGATCTCGTCGTCACAGCGTTTGACTTGGCTGGCTAAAGTCGATAGCAAACTATCCATACCGAACGAAGCCGACGTTACCTCGTCGAACGCCGGATCGTCGGGGAACGTAACCAGTGGGGTAACGGTCGTTCTCGGAACTCGCTTTTCGTGGGCTTCGAGTAGTTGAATCGCCTCGTGAACGTTGGTGAAGAGCTGCCGAGTTCGGTCGGGGCTGACGTCGAAGCGCGACTCGACCAGTTCAGTGTCGTAGCGGTTGCGATCGATGGTCTTCGACTCCTCGAGTTGCCGAAAGAGGTCCGTCGCGGCCTCGCGGCTGAGTTCGGTATCCCGGGCCAAGGCCGCAGGCGAGATTCGATCCCCGCGACCTGCAGTGAGGAGAAGGTATCCTTCCACCTCGTCGAGCAACGTCACGTCATGGTTGAGGATGTCCGCAACGGCGAGCACTTGGTCGATCTCGGAGTCGTGGTTAGTCATCGGCGATGAGGGCGCTACAGACGCCAGAACCCTTCGATCGACCGGTCCGTGTTCGGGCGGCTTCCGAAGAGGTAGTCGCGACAGAGAACTTGGTTGAAATACGAACAGCTGATTTCGCTCACGTGAAGACAAGAGAGGCAGGCACCGTCGCGCTGTGAGCAGACTGGGTCCATCATACAGTTGTTGCCGTGAGAATGAGCTTGGCCGAGGAGGTCATCCAGTTGCTGTTCGACCATCGTGGTCATCCCACCGATGTTGAACTCCTCGCGGTTGTTGGTGTAGATCACCAGTGAGAGTGCGCGCGGGAAGAGGAATTCACTCAGATTCGTTCGATCGAACCCACTGATCGTGCTTGCCTGCTTAAGCAGGATGTGAGACAGCGTGTGGAGCATCTCGAAGACGTACTTCGTCACCTGTCCCTCCACGGTGTCGTCGGTGGTAGTCTCGAACCGGCCGTACTGGTCGACTGGGTCAAGGTGATTCAGCAGGAAGGCCCACTGTTCGGCACGTGACATTTCCGAAATAATCGATCGGGCGTGCTCGATGTCTGCTTCGTCATGGTCCTCTGGAATTTCGGGGAGCGTGATGTCTCCGCGGACTGCCATCTTGTTGCTCGTTTCGGGGACGTTGACGGCCAGCCAGAGGAGTACCGCTTCCGGATCGAGATCGAACTGCGTTGCTTCCGTCTCGGAGGTGTCGACGAAGATCGGTGTGCCGTCCCCGCTACTCGCGTTCTGTGAGAAGGCGTTCAGCTGAGCCTCATCCTCCTCGCGACCTCCCCGTGTGTAGCCGTAGACAAAAGTCTGGACTGGGAAGTCCTCGATAACGCGAACATCATCGAGGCCGAGCCGCTTGAGGTCGTCATCGTACGTCGCGATCTTGTCTGCCTTGCGCGGGAAGCCTTGTGTGCGGGCATCTCTCTCGAGGTCGTCAAGCGTGTGTGCCGTGAGTTCCTCCAGACTGAGGACGTACTGTAACAGTTCGTCCCCAGCATCGGTCATCTCGTCCGTGTCGCCGCCGGATTTCAGGTCGATCAGGTCCCTGATCGTCTCGCCGACGGTCTGGCTATCGATCTCACCATGCTCGCGGAGCCACTCTTCGGCTTCAGCCAGCGAATCGACACCGGGTTCCGTCTGATAGATTTCGATTTTGCGGTCGTCATCGACCTCTGCACCCTCGATTCCCTCGTCCATGTCGACGGATTTCAGAGATGAATCAGAGAGCCCGAGATGCTTGGCGAACGCCTTCTGAGAGCCGTCCTCGCTTCCACGGAGGTGCCCGATACCTGACGTGTGGAGGTTGACTGTCGTCAGGTAGTGCGGGTAGTACGTCGACCCCGCTCGGTGAACGGTGGTGTACATCTTGTCGTCGTCGGGGTCGTCCGCGGACGGTGGAACGTAGTCGCACCCACAGTTCTGGTAGTAACTCACACGGGTGCTCCAGCCACAGATATCGCAACGCCATTTGAAGTTCTGAGCACGCTGGCTGTCTTGCGTGTCTAGGACGATGTACTGGTCCCCATGGTCGGGACACGACCGTGGGTATAGGCGCGTTATCTCGCCACAGCTGTGGACGCTAACGAACTGATACTGTTTCAGATCCCCGTTACAGCCCGATCGCTGGCATTTCAGTGCTTGGTTCTTTCCGCTAAGATCGTCCGCGGTGTAGTACCCATGCGCTTTCTGGCAACTGGTACAGTAGAACGTCGTCGGGAACGGGCGGGCCCGGACCTCATCGGGGGCGGCGAAGTCGTAGTGGGATGGATTGTTCGAAGTGAATCCCTGCTCACCTCCGTCCCAGTTTTTCGCTCGGGCGAACACGCGGTCGACGATATACTCCTGGTCGATTTGGCCGCTTGCGTCGGTCGTCTCGAGGCGAGTCACCTGCCAGATGCCGCGCTTGTTGCTATAGTCGAACGTATTCCCCGGAAGGAATTGATACAGGATCTGGTGACGGCTACGTTCCATGCTCATTGGTAATCACCGGTTGTCTAGGGTCTCAAAGATTTCTCGGTAACTGTACTCCGACCGGATGGGGAGCTGTTCGTCGACGTCACGGAGACTCCGCATCGGCGAGCGCTTGATTCGCCCACTGGTCCACTGGTCGTCGTCGAGACGAAGCTGGGAGAGCGCCTCTCTGGTGAGATCTTCGACATCGCCGCTGAACTCTTCGTGGTCCGTGGGATCGCCGAACATCCCCAGCATCTGTTCGCGCAACTGTCCCTCGTCGACAGAGCCGGCGAAGTCCTCGGCCTTATCGCCGAAGTAGAGGTTCCCGTTCCCCTCGCGGTACATGTAGTGGTTGAGGAGCAGTCCCATGAACAGTCCCGGATGGGTCTGCTTGACGCTGTTTTTCGCCCACCGGTTGATCGGGACGGGTTCGACCAGCCGGTCGAGGAATGCATGGTATTTTTCGAAGAAGTGGTAGTGGCTCAGGTCACGCTCTCGGATGGGATGTGCGACGTTGAACACGAGTCCCGGGCGCGAACGGCCTGCCCGTGAACTCGCTTGGATGTACTCGGCCGTTCCACGGGGCATCCCGAAGAACGTCATCATGTTGAAACGGTCGACGTCGACTCCATGGGCAATCATATTCGTCGCCGTGATGGTGTTTAGACGGCTCGCTAGCACCCAAGCAAGCGCTTCCTGGACGCCCTCGTCGGCTTGGGCACGCTCGGCCTCGAACTGTTCGCTGTCGATGACATCGTTCTCCTCGTCGAGACTTGCCTCGAGCGTGTTGCGAAGCGACAGCACGTCGTCGTCGACATCTTCCTCGAGAACGCCGCGCTCGATCAGCCGGTTGAGGATCCGCTCGTCCGTTTCCTCGTCCCACGGGTCCTCGACGATATCCAGAACCTCCATGATGGTCTCGAATCCGGTCCCTCCGGTCATCCGCTCGGAAGCCAACGGGGGTCGACCATCTTCTTGCAGGTAGGTATCGAGCTGGGAGACGATAGACTGATCGAGGCGGTCTCCGTCTTTTTTCGACAGGAGATAGGTGATGCTGGTGCTGTAGTAGCTGAGCAGGGCCAGCACCTCGTCGATCGAATCCGCATCGAGTGGTGCCGTTGTCTCCGTTCCCTCGAGTGCCGTACCGTTCAGGACTTGAGGTGGATCCTCCAAAGCGGTCCGGAACAGGTTTTGGACCTCCCGGTGATAATAAAACAGGAGGTCGATGATGGAATTGATGTGCGTCTTCCCGTGCGGGACCAGCCCGATGTAGTAGCGCTGGGTATCCGCACGCTCTTGGGCGTAAAAGTTCTCGCGAAGGTACGGACCGGGCGAGGGGAATCGCTCGGCCGGCCGCATGAACAGGTTGTGGACCTGATCTTCAAAACCAGTGATAGTTGCGGTCGGTGCGATGACTTTCGTCGTGCCTGCCTCGACGAGCTCTTGGAGTTCAGCGACACCCGTCTCGTAGTGGCCGTCGAAGCTCCCCATACTCTCCTCGAGGAGGTGGAGTTCGTCAGGGACCATCAGCGACGGTGCTGGGTCGTATGGTTCGACCGGTCGCGCCATGTCGCTGAATTCGTCTTGGTCGATCGGACAGCCGTACTTTTCGGTACACTCCTCGAGGCTCGCGAAGCCATGAATCGGGCATTCTAAATCCATCTCGCCCGTGATGAGGTGAGCGAACTTGCGCTGGTAGCCGATGGCAGTGATCTTGTCGATGGTTCCCGCGAGAATCGTTGGGGCGTACCGGTAGAGCTCGTTGTCAACGACGTGTACCGGCAGCTCCTCTTCTGCGTACGTCTCACTCGCATCCAGCGAGCGCGACTGCCACGGACAGTCGAAACCGCTCCCGGTACAGCAGTGGGTCAGCCGGTGATCGTCGTCAGTGACTTGGACCTCGACGTCGGCACCACAGGCTGGACAGCTCGGGACGACCTTGGCTTCGCGGCGAAGGTTCTCACCCGAGGCCCCCTGGTACTTGGTGTGATTGTCGTTGTCGTAACCGGTGAGCGCGTTCGGCGTGTTCGCCTTCCCGACGAGGTAGCCCATCGAAAACGGGCGAGAAGGATATGAGCCGATGTCCGACTGCTCGCGGCGGACGAGGTCGGCGTACATCACCGTCTCGGTCATGCGCTGGAACTGCTGGAGCGAGAGCAGTCGGAGCGGGAACTTCGTCCAAGCTGTGACACCGAAGTCCTTCCCACGGAGCCGATCGAAAAACATGCTCCAGACCGCAACCCCGAGGAAGGCTTCGGTCTTCCCACCACCAGTCGGGAACCAGAGGACGTCAACAACGTCTAGCGCTGAGTCGGCGTCCTCCGCACGGTCCTCGGTAGAGCCATCACGCCAGTCGACGTCAGCCCACTCCTCGTACTCACGGCTGGCCACATCGGGAACTTCCATAACGATGAACACGAGCTGAAACAGTCGCCAGCCGGGGAACTCGTGCATGCGGTCCATTGCCTCGTTCATCAGCTCGAACGCGCGGCCGACGGTCTCGGGATGCTGTCGAAGACATTCGACTCCGCGCTCGAAACGCTTGATCTCACGCTCGAACGCGTCGCGGTCGTCGTTGAAGTCAGCGAGGTCTCCCGTGTCCGGATCGTCGTCCCAATCGTCCCGCTTTCGGTACTGCTCGAGTGCCGATTCGTACTCCTCGCGAAGGTACGTTCGCATCTCGGTGGCGATATCATCGAGGACATCGAACCCACCACCCTCTAGGTCCGCAAGTGTCTGGAAGTCGGCATTGATTTCGCGGTCAGCTGATTCGTAGACGAGTTGGCGGTACTCTGGAATGTACTGCGTCTCGAGGCGATCCGCCGTCGGCGCGGCGGCAGGCGCGCGGCGGCCCGGTGGAATTCCGTCCTCATCCACCTGCTGGTCGTTACGAGTTGGAGCGGTAACGGTACAGTTGCGTCCGTGACCCCAAAGATCGCGGTTGTACCGGAAATCCTCCGGGAGTGGATCGAACGTGAAGGGGACAAACTCGAGGGTGCCGTTCGTCTCGAGTTCGAATCCCACCTCGAACAGCGTCGGGTCTCGGATCGTGTAGATGGCGTCTTCACGGGACTGAAGCGCCACGTTTGCGAGCTCGAAATCGACGATAGTGCTGTCGTCATCGTTTTCCTCGTCACTCATCACCTCGACCGTCAGATTGGCTTGCCAGTCCGGAAGTGCGGGCGTCCCCTCGCTCGCGCGTTCCGCGAGGTAACCTTGGAAACTTTCCTCGTCCTCGAGTGCAGCCGTCGGGACAGTGTCGTCGTCTTCGGTTTCGACGTAGAGATCGTAGTGCTCTTTGGCGCGCTCGCGGGCGTCGGTGAATGCGGACTGGAGTGCTTCGCTCGATCGCTCTTGGATTATTTCGGGGGTGGATCGTGCTGGGACTTGGAGTGTATGGGCGGGAATCTCGATGGGAGGAACGTCGAGTTCGAGCCGCTCGAAGACTGGAAGCAGGCTGTCGCCCTCGTCGTCGTCGTCCCGGTCACCCAGTGCGACGAACGAATCTCGGTTCACCATCTCTTCGTAGGTAGGGTTAACACGGACCCACACACTGGCGTTCACCGTGAGAGTGAGCGTATCGCCCTCCTCACCATGCCGGACGCGAACCGTTGCGCCGAGGCCGTTGGGCTCCATTTTCGACTGCAGGTCATCGTCTTGGTCGTCAAGCTGGTCAGCACTTTCCGGGGCCAGTGCGCCGGCGAAGAACCGATCGCTGGGAAAGTCACGCTGGACCCGCTCGTTGACATCTCCGCGAACCTGTTTCAGGACCGTTTCGCGCAGGTGTCGAGCGATGCGTTCGTCGTCAGTTGGGGGTTCTGCTTCGGAGTCAGTACCTGTGGGAATCGTGTTCATTCGGAGATGTGCTCGACCTAATTGTCAACAACTCTGGTCGGCACGAGAGTATGGTCGGGAAGTTGACGTTGCTGGCTACAACACCAACTGGTAAAATACCAGTGCCGTATCGGTCGAGGCTAGTATCGATCGTATCGGCGGCGTTGTTATACATCACAGATCGTGTTGACGGCGTTTGTGCCAATCAGTTGAAACAGCAGCTGACAGTGTAGTTGCGCAAAGGATCTCGAGAATAAGGCACCGTGACTTCGAGAGGTGCATCCGGAGATTTATTTCGGGGGGTGATACAAAACAGGGTATGGCAGAGTCGGTCACGTCTCTCGATTCTCCGTCGACGTTAGTTTCGTCAGCATCGGACACGGAGCGTGACACTCATCGTAAGCTACTCTTTGACCACATTGAATTTCTCCTCGATACGCTGACTGCGGCACATACGCGTAGACAACGAGAGCCTCCAGTCGGATGCCCTAGAGCAACACCCGAATGGCTCGCCAGAAAGAGCAAAAAGAAGGGAGAAAGCTGTCGCTATGCCGTGTTGGAACGGGACCACGGGGCGAACGAAGAGAAACCGTGTCCGTGTGCTGACCCTCTATGTGGAAGCGAAGACCCGCTCGACGCCGTGGCCGCAGTTGTGCTGAGTGACCCTGTCGAGGCTCCGTCAGAACGGTTCTTCCAGCGGCGATCCCGACGAACGGTCAGTACCCTCCGCGAACAGTACGGGAGCTGGGAGGACATCGCCTCGATGGACCACGATACGCTCTCAACCGTCTTTGAAAAAATCAGTTCACGAAAGGAGTTCGGTTCCCAACGTGTCGCCCGACTCGAGCGCCTCCTCACAGCTGTTGAAGAGACCCACTACACGGACGGGGTAACACTACGAGAATTTTCGCGAGTTCCCTACAGTAGATACGTCGAATTCCTCTCCACCGTTCCTGGGATAGACGAAACCGATGCGTGGTGGACTGTACAGACGGCGTTCGATAAGCCAGTCTGGCCTGTGGATCCACGTGTCGATAAGCTGCTTTGTTCCCTTGGGCTCATCGATCCTGACGACCTCCAGCGAACAGAGGGCCGCCGTGGAGAGCTGGAAAATGAATTCCTCGATCGGCTGATTGCGCCCCTGTATCGTGCTGTCTCGACGCACGCAGTGGTTGCTGGCGTGGACGAATGTGGAGAGGAGTGCGAGATCCGGAAATTCCTGCTCACACACCGGATTCGGCAGCAGTCTGCTAAGCAGTCGGGGCCCACAACTGTCGACCTGTTCGCGGGTGCTGGGGGACTTTCCTCTGGCCTGAAACAGGCTGGGTACGATGTGCGCTGGGCGATCGATATTGACTCAGATGCAGTTGCGACATACCGGCTGAACCACCCGGAAATACCCTATCAGAACGTCGTGTGTGACGATATTCGGGAAATCGATCTGACGAGGCGAATCCGTGAAGCGACAGGCGAGCCGGACCTCATAGTTGGCGGCCCGCCTTGTCAGTCCCTCTCCCAAGCGGGGTATCGATCACGTCGAGCGGACGATGAAGAGTACAGTATCCTCGAGGACGATCGAACAACTCTCTATTCGCAATATGTGAATGCTGTCGACGAACTCCGTCCGAAGGTTATCGTGATGGAGAACGTTGAGGGGATGGTCAACGAGGTCGGCGACACTGGTGTTCGCATTATCGACTGGGTGCTCAAAGACCTCGAAGGGATTGGTGAGAACGGACCCGGCTACGACGTCGAGTTTCAAATACAGAATATGGCGGATCTCGGGGTCCCCCAGAACCGAGAACGAGTGTTACTCGTCGGAATTAGAGAGGACGTCGTAGATGACACCACGCCCAGAACGCTCTTGGATCAGCTTTCAGTCACGGAGTCACCCCAAACTATTCAGCATGGGCTTTCGGGTCTCCCCCGGCTTTGTCGGGGGGAAGGTGGTCGATTGCTCGCCAAACGGCCACGCGGCTCGAAGAGTGACTATGTCAAGGAACACTGCCTCGATACAGCTACAAACCTCTGTTTCAACCACCGAGCCCGGGAGCATCCGATGAAGAAGGACCGGATTCTGTTCGATGAAGCCTTGAGTCCGGGACAGACTGGCTGGGACGTGAAATACGGTTCCGATGGAGAATACGCAGAGTACATCGAGTACGACGTGGGGACGGCCGACAGCCAGCGGTTCGGGGATAAATACCGGATGCTCGAGTGGTCTGAGCCTGCTCCGACGATCGTCGCCCACCTTGCGAAAGACGCAAACGGCTATGTTCTCCCGGATTACTACAAACACGCGCGTCCGGATGAAGCACGAGCAGATCCCGAACGGAACCGAGGACTTACGCCCCGTGAGGCAGCCCGTCTCCAGTCATTCTCGGATGATTACATTTTCCTCGGGGCTTTCACAAGCTGGTTCCGCCAGATCGGAAACGCGGTTCCACCTGTTGCAGGGAAGCGAATCGGGAACGTCCTCAAACCAATACTGACAGAAGATTCGGAACCCAAGGTGGGTGTGAACGAACTCACCCCTGATGAAGTAGTTTCTGATGACTGACCTGTCCGTGTGATTGGCCCGTGTGGCAATGAGTAACAGCTAGCGGTAGTTTAACAATATAGCACGCGGACCAATACACTAGAATCCCAGACGGAGGCAGGGGCCGTTCGAAATCCGATTGGGTTCGGAAAATCGAACCGTCGACATACACCGTCGATATTACGGAAAATTGGGCAGGGATGCCTCAAGACGGTGAAATCAGCACCATAGAAACCGTGCGTGATTCGTATGGGCTCGGGCGGATTCGAACCACCGACTTCGGCCTTGTAAAGGCCGCGTCATAACCAGCTAGACCACGAGCCCTCGTCGCGAACACCGTCCTCCGGCGGAATAACGGTTTCTGTCTCGGCTCGCGAAACCCTTACCCTCGCAGGGCCGATTCGTCCACTATGCGCCGTCGAGCGATCCGTCTGGGTGTCGTCTGCCTCGTCGCGTTCGCCGGCTGTGCGGGACTGGGGGCAACCGCGCCGGACGCGACGCCGACCACGACCGTCACACCGGACACGGACGTCGGGGACGCGGGACCGACCGAGGCGGCGGCGCCGGTCTCGACACCCGGCAGCAACTACGACACGGCGACGGTCGTCCTCCTCGACGCGAACGGGACGGAACTGGCGACGGTCGACGCGTGGGTCGCGGACACGTTTCCGAAACGCTACACCGGCCTGAGCGACACCACGGCGCTCGAAGCTGGACAGGGGATGCTGTTCGTCCACGACCGGGAGGGGAACCACGCCTACGTGATGCGGGACATGGAGTTCCCGCTCGACATGGTGTTTATCGACGCCGACGGAACGATAACCACGATCCACCACGCGCCACTGGAGTCGGACGGCGACCTGACGCGGTACGCGGGTCGCGCGAAGTACGTCCTCGAGGTTCCGATGGGCTACACGAACGAGACGGACGTCGACGTCGGGGACCGGGTCCGAATCGAGGGCCGATGACCGACGGGGACGTCGTGGACGCGCTGGCAGAGCGCGAGGGCTGGCGCGCCGAGGGGTTCGCCGCCCGCGTCCACTACCGCGGCGAAGGGGACCGCTACGCCGTCGAGTACTACGAACCGAGCGACTGCGTGCTCTACTGGAAGGTGAAAGGGGACGGGGAGACGGCGGTGCCGGTGGGCCGGGAGACGGTGCCCGACCCGCTCCGGGAGCGGGTGCGGATCGACCTGAACGATGCGGGGATCGACCCCGCGGTCGAGGCGCGGTCGTTGTAACGCGGTGGAGCCGCGCTACTCGGCGTCGAGTTCGCGCATCCGTTCGAGGCGCTCCCGTTCGCTCATGCTCGACCACCGTGCGATATCTTCGAGAGTGCGATTGCAGGCCGTACAGACGCCACCGTCGACGTCACAGACGGACACGCAGGGGGAGGTAACCATCGGACGACCGTTCTCGCTCGACCGTGTTAACTGTCGCGGGGTGGCCCCCGCATCCGCCGAGCCCGGAGGGAAGGTGCGTCCGCTCCCGAGACCGGACGAAGCACGTCCCGGTCGAGCGGCCAGCGGTGGCTGGATCGACGAGTCAGCCTTTTGCCCACGGATCCCCCAGTGGAGACGATGGACGTCCCCGCGGCCGAGGACGACGACCCCTTCGAAGAGCAGCGGGAGCGGACGGCGAACCCGATGCGGCGGCTGTTCGCCGAGTACGGCCGTGACCGGGCTGGAGTGTTCTCGGTCGGCGTCGTCGCCAGCCTCTTCGCCCGGATTCTCGATCTGTTGCCGCCGCTGCTGCTCGGCATCGCCGTCGACGCCATCTTCCTCGACGAGAGCGTGTTCTCCCTCCCGCTGGTGCCCGATCGGTGGCTACCGACCGATCCAGAGGCGCAGTTCTGGCTGATCGTCGGCATCGTCCTCTTTTCGTTTCTCGGCGGGGCGGCGCTCCACTGGGTGCGCAACTGGGGATGGAACCGCTTCGCCCAGTACGTCCAGCACGCGATTCGGACCGACACCTACGACGCGATGCAGCGACTGAACATGACGTTTTTCGCCGACAAACAGACCGGCGAGATGATGTCGGTGCTCTCGAACGACGTCAACCGGCTGGAGCGATTCCTCAACGACGGTCTGAACGCCGCGTTCCGACTCGGCGTGATGGTGGTCGGCATCGCCGCCCTGCTGCTGTGGATGAACCCCCAACTCGCCGTCGTCGCGCTCCTGCCCGTCCCGCTCATCGCCTTCTTCACCTACCGGTTCGTCAACACGATCCAGCCCAAATACGCCGAGGTTCGGTCGACGGTGGGCCAGGTCAACTCCCGGCTGGAGAACAACCTCGGCGGCATCCAGGTGATCAAGACGAGCAACACCGAGTCCTACGAGGCCGACCGGGTGGAGGAGGTGTCGGGCGACTACTTCGACGCCAACTGGGACGCCATCGAGACGCGGATCAGGTTCTTCCCAGGCCTGCGCGTACTCGCCGGCATCGGCTTCGCGCTCACCTTCACCATCGGCGGGCTCTGGGTGTTCCGTGGCGAGGGGCCGTGGCTTTTCACCGGACAGCTCCGTCCCGGGGAGTTCGTCGCCTTCATCCTCTACAGCCAGCGGTTCATCTGGCCGATGGCCCAGTTCGGGCAGATCATCAACATGTACCAGCGGGCGTACGCCTCCGCAGCCCGGATCTTCGGGCTGATGGACGAGAACGCGGGTATCGACGAGCGTCCGGACGCACCCGACCTCGTCGTCGACGAGGGGCGCGTCGAGTACGACGACGTGACCTTCGGTTACGACGACGACGCCATCCTCGAAAGAGTGAGCTTCACCGCCGAGGGGGGCGACACACTGGCGCTCGTCGGTCCCACCGGTGCCGGGAAGTCGACCGCGCTGAAGCTGCTTCTCCGGATGTACGACGTGGATTCGGGGGCAGTCAGGGTGGACGGGCAGGACGTCCGCGACGTGAGCCTCGCCAGCCTCCGGGGATCGATCGGCTACGTCAGTCAGGAGACGTTCCTCTTCTACGGCACGGTTCGGGAGAACATCACCTACGGCACCTTCGACGCGAGCGACGAGGCGGTGGTCGCGGCCGCGACGGCCGCGGAGGCTCACGAATTCGTCACGAACCTGCCCGAGGGCTACGACACGATGGTCGGCGAGCGGGGCGTGAAGCTCTCTGGCGGCCAGCGCCAGCGCATCGCTATCGCGCGGGCGATGCTCAAAGATCCCGACATCCTGATTCTCGACGAGGCGACGAGCGACGTGGACACGGAGACGGAGATGCTGATCCAGCGGTCGCTGGACCGCCTCACCGCGGACCGGACCACGTTCGTCATCGCCCACCGCCTCTCGACGGTGAAAGACGCCGACCGGATCGTCGTCCTCGACGACGGCGAGGTGGTCGAACGCGGCACCCACGAAAAGCTCCTCGCGGCCGACGGCCTCTACGCCAGTCTCTGGGGCGTCCAGGCGGGCGAAATCGAGGCTCTCCCCGAGGAGTTCGTCGAGCGGGCGAGGCGACGGGGAGCGCGGTCGGACGTCGAGAGCACGGAGCCGTATTCGGCCGAGTCGGGCGACGACGACTGATCGAACGTCGTCGGGGCAGCCGTCGACTGCGGGCGACGGGTGGCCGGGGGCGGATGCCAGCCGCCAGTCAGTCCACGAGTTCGACGCCCCGTATCTCGAACCGGGCGCCGCCGCCGTCGCTCTCGACGAGGTCGACCGTCCAGCCGTGGGCGTCGGCCACCTGCTCGACGATCCGAAGGCCGAATCCGGTTCCCCCCTCAGAGGTAGAGTAGCCCGCCTCGAACACTCGCTCGCGCTCGTCCGGTGGGATTCCGGGGCCGTCGTCGGCGACGTAGAAGCCGTCGTCGAGGTCACCGACGGTGATCCGTACACCCGTCCCGCCGTGCTCCACACTGTTCCGAACGAGATTCCCGAGAAGCTGTCGGAGCCGGCTCCGGTCGGCCCGGACCGAGTGCTCCGTCTCTACGGCGAGATGCGCGTCGGCGGTCGGAGCGTTCTCCCAGCAGCGACGGACGAGCGTCGCGAGGTCGACTGCCTCCAGGTCGTCGACGACGTCGCCGGTTCGGGCGAGCGTCAGCAGGTCGTCGATCAGCGACGCTATGCGTTCGTGTGCCCGGACGACACCGTCGAGATGGGCGGAGTCACAGTCCTCGCGAGCCAGTTCGACGCGGCTCTGTGCGACGTTGAGGGGGTTCCGAAGGTCGTGAGAGACGATGCTGGCGAACTCCTCTAGCCGCGAAGTCTGGCGTTCGAGCGCCTTCCGCTCGGTCACGTCGACGTAGAGCGCGAGGGTTCCGACGACCCCGTCACGGCCCTCGTACCGGGGGACGGCACGCAGAAGCGTCTCGACGACGTCCCCGTCGGCAGTCACCAGTTCACGGTCCTCGCGCACGAACTCACCGGCCAGCGCGCGTTCGTAGCCACCCCCCATCAGTTTCCGCCGCGAGTCCGGCGTGTAGAACTCCCCGAGCTCGGTGCCGACGACGTCCGCCCGGTCGTAGCCCAGCGTCTCGGCGAACCGGCGGTTGCAGTGTTCGACGACCGGCCGCCCGTCCTCGGTGCGCGCGGCCACCGCCATGACCGGCGCCTCTTCGAACAGGTGGCGGTACCGCGCCTCTAGATCGTCGGCCCGGCGCTCGAGTTCCCGCTCCCGCTTCTCGCGCTCCGTGATGTCGGTGATGAACCCTTCCAGCACGTCACGATTGCCGTCGGCGGGCGCGTCCACCACGCGCCCACGCTCCCACATCCACCGCGTCTCCCCGTCGGCGGTGACGATGCGGTAGGTGACCTCGAAGGTCCCGTCAGTCGCGAGTTCCTCCTGGACGGCCTCCCACGTCGCCTCCCGGTCGTCGGGGTGGAGGACCTCCTCGCCCCAGTTCACCTCGCCACGCTCCAGTCGCTCGCCGGCGTAGCCGGTGAGTCGCTCCACTTCGCCCTCGACGGTCTCCATGGGCCACTCCGGATCGTTCCGGCAGCGATAGACGATGCCAGGGAGGTTGCTGATGAGCGTCTCCAGTCGTCTGGTCCGCTCGGCCAGCAGTCGCCGGGATCGGGAAGCCTCGACGGCGTTCGCGACCCGATTGGCGAGCAGTTCGTACCGTTCGGTGCTCGGTCCTTTCCGGAGGTAGTCGGTGACGCCGGCGGAGATGGCCTCGCTGGCGATACTCTCCGATCCCTTCCCCGTGAACAGGACGAACGGCAGGTCAGGATGGTCCTCGCGGACGGCTTCGAGGAACTCGATCCCGTCTGCGCCCGGCATCTCGTAATCGGAGACGACACAGTCGACGTCGCGTTCGGCGAGTCGAGACAGTCCCTCGCTCGCGTTCGTGGCGGTCTCCACGACGAACCGGTCGTCCGCGCGCTCGAGGAAGACGGCCGTCATCTCGGCGAAATCCCGGTCGTCGTCGACGTGGAGGACACGGACCGATCCGGACACATCGAGGTTCCCGGCGGTGTGGTTCGACATGCAATGCGACCCGTGATAGCTGTTGTCACGGAAGGGCCTAAGCATACCGGCAGCGGGGTCCCACGACCGGGCGGCCGGGAGTTGAAGGGCCGGCGCCCCGAGACGCCGGTATGCACCTCGACGACGCAACCTGGACGGACGTGCGCGACGCCGACGCCGACCTCGCCGTGGTACCGGTGGGAAGCACGGAGCAACACGGCCCGCACGCCCCACTGGGCACCGACACCCACCACGCCGAGACCGTCGCGAAGGCGGGGGTGGAGCGCCACGACGGCGACGTGGCGGTCGCTCCCACGATTCCCGTGGGCGTAGCCGAGGAACACCGGGCGTTCGCGGGCACGCTCTGGGTATCGCCGGACACGTTCCGGAGCTACGTCCGTGACGTGGTGGGCAGTCTCGCTCACCACGGTATGGATCGGGTCGTCGTCGTCAACGGCCACGGCGGGAACGTCCCCGCACTCGAGGAGGTGACGGCGACCATCTCGCGTCACGACGACGCCTACGCTGTCCCGTTCACCTGGTTCGAGGCGGTCGGCGAACACGGGGGAGACATGGGCCACGGTGGCCCACTGGAGACGGCGCTGCTGCGGGCGACACATCCCGAACTCGTCCGCGAGGATCGGATCGACGAGGCGCGCAGGGGGGCGAGCGACGGGTGGGGGGAGTGGGTGGCCGGAACGGGGACGAACCTCGCGCACGACTCCGCGGAGTTCTCCGAGAACGGCGTCGTGGGCGACCCCGGTGCGGGCGACACCGAACTGGGCGCGGAACTGCTGGATCTGGCGTCCGAGGCGCTCGATCGACTCCTGACGGCCGTCGACGAGCGGGCCCCGCCGCGGTAGCTACTCGGGGTCGTCCTCGAACTCCTGTAGCGATCCGCGAAGCTCCGGAATCGCGTTGGTGAGGTCGCTCACGCCCTCGTGGGCCCCGTCGATGTCGGCGATCAGAGCCTCCAGATTCTCGATGGCGGCCGCGAGGTCGGCGGCGTCCTCGAAGGCGTCGGCGCGTTCGCCCATCGTGTACCACTTTTTCGCCTGTCGGAGATGCTCCTCGGCGTCGCCGACGTCGAGCGCCGACCGGAGGCCGTTCAGAACGCCGAGGACGTTGTCGCCCTCCGTCTCCCAGACGGCGGCGGCGGTGGGGAGTTCCGCGCGTGCCTTCTCGAGGTGGTCCTCCACGTCCGCGCGCATCTCCTCCGCCGCCTCGCCGAAGAGTTCGTCGTCGCCGAGTGTGGTCTGACTCATACGCGGCCGTTCGCCGCCGTGTGAGTTAAACGCACGCCCGAAAGTGAAAGTGAAATATCGGGCGTCGTGGGTCCGAACGCCGGTTATTCCACGCCGACTGGTCGCATCAGCGGGTAGCCATCCTCCATCGTCATCTCGGTACGGACGGTCACGCTCTCGTACTCGACGTGCATCCGCACCTCCATGAACCGCCCGGTGAGTTCGACGTAGCCGTGGTCGTCGGCCGCGTCCGCGAGCGCCGCCGTGTCGATATCGACCGTCACCGACTCGCAGAAGGGTTGGTTCTCGATAGCCTCGGCCATCGCGCGTTCGAGGCTGGGAGCGCTGTCGGGCGAGACTGGCGTCCCCGCGAACTGGTGGTAGAGCGAGCCGAACTTGATCCCCGCCTCGAAACAGGCGTGTTGGGCATCGGTGACCATACGGCTCCGTCGGTCCGGCGGGGATAAGACCTGTCGTTCGATCGCTCGGAATCGGTTGTTACTTGGGTTCGGTGGTACCATCGGCACACGAATGGACGACCCGGTGTTACTGACTGGCGCGGGCGGACGCGTCGGGCAAGCCATCCTAGAGGGGATCGGCGACGCTCACGAGTGGCGACTGCTCGACCGGGAACCGCTGACGAGCGACCGCCTCCCGGCCGGCGTCGACGAGGACGACGTCGTCGTCGCGGACGTGACCGACGAGGACGCGATGGCAGACGCGATGGCGGACGTCGGCGCCGTCGTACACCTCGCGGGCGACCCTCGACCGGAGGCGCCGTGGAACTCGGTGCTCGAGAACAACATCGACGGGACGCAGACGGTGTTCGAGGCGGCGGTCGAGGCGGGGGTCGAGAAGGTAGCCTTCGCCTCCTCGAACCACGCCGTCTCGGCCTACGAGACCGAGGACCGAACGCCCGAGATGTACCGTCCCGGCGACGACTACCGCCTCGACGGGACCGAACTTCCCCGTCCCGGCAACCTCTACGGCGTGAGCAAGGCCGCAGGCGAGACGCTCGGGCGCTACTACCACGACGCCGAGGGCCTCTCCGTGGTCTGTGTCCGCATCGGCAACCTCACCGAGGGCCACCCGCCGCGCAACTACGAGCGTGGACAGGCGATGTGGCTCTCTCACCGCGACTGTGCCCACCTCTTCGACCGCTGTATCCGCGCGGCGTACGACTACGAAATCGTCTACGGCATCTCCGACAACGAGCGCAAGTACTACTCCATCGACCGCGCGAAGGAGGTGCTGGGCTACGACCCACAGGACGACTCCGCGGCGTACACGCTCGCGGGCGACCCCCGCGACGAACCGTGAGGGGCGGCCGGCACACGACGACCCGCCGTACCGTTATCGAAAACGAAAATCGGAGGCGAGACGTTAAGCCACGCCGTCCGCCAGGGGAACTTATCATGCGACGAACGTGTCCGTTCTGCGGGGACCGCGTCGAACTGCTGCCCGAACACCTCGAGGACTGCCAGGAGGCGCCCCGCGACGATCCGCGGGTGCCCTGATCCGCTACGGGTCGAACAGACCGTCGACGTCGTCGTACTCCCGGGTCCGACGCTCGACGTGGTCCGCGAGTCGGCTGTAGACCAGCGCCCGTCTCGCGTCGGCGGTCACGAACTCCATCAGGGTCGTGGTGAAGAGGGTCCGCTCGCCGGTGTCGATCTCCTCGCGGGCGAACTCGATCGCCCGCTCGATCGGTTCCGGAGCGTAGCCGCCGGCGTCGGCGAGGACACGAGCCACCACGGCCGCCGCCTCGAACCGGAGGTCGGCGGGAACGAGCACCGCCCCGTCGTATCGGAGCGGCGGTGGTCGACGGCGGTCGACGACCTCGGGGTCGGCGACGAGAGTCGACAGCGCGTCCCGGACCGGATCGAGCGCCACGCCGCGGTACGGGGTGGGAAGTCCGTCGAGGTAGTCACTCGCGCTCCCCGCGAGACCAGTCGCCCCACTCCAGTTTCGCGTTCGGGCGTGGTGGACGGCGGCCGTGAACTGGATGAGACCGTGCAGGAACCGCTCGTCGTCGATGCCGCGATCCAGCGCGAGCCACGGCTCCTCCCACGCGTCGTGGGCGGCGTGGTACTCGCCGTCGTTGTAGATGGCGACACCGGCCCGGATCGACGCGTCCATACGCGTTGTAGCCCCTCGAGCCTGAAAAGCCGCGCCGTCGCAACCTACAAATCCCGTGGTGTGCTATCATACATCATGAACGAGGATGCGAAGCGATCCGACCTGACCGAACTCGAACGCGAGGCGCTTCACGAGGTCGAGTTGGGTGTCGAGAACCTCCACCGGGCCCACGGCCACCTCGTCTCCTTTCACCACAGCACGGGACGAGCGATGGATCACCTGGCCGACGCCGAGGAGTTGCTCCGGGATGCCGGTCACGACTCCCTCGCGGACCGCCTGCGCGACGACCACCTCCCGCGGGGCGTCGTGCCACCCTGCGATGGCGACGGGGCGACGGCTGGCCGGTGGTCGTACGACCTCCTCGAGAAGTTCCAAGAGACGTTCCTCTACGATGTGGTGGCGTTCGGCGACCAGGTCAACGAGCGCATCGCCGACGGACGGCGACACGTCACCGAGCGACGCCAGGAGGCGGAGTGGAGGCGACGCGCGCGGACGGAGTGAAAGTCGGCGTCGGATGCGAACGAGAAGGATCAACCTGACAGAGGTTTGAACTCACTCACTTCGCTTCGCTCGTTCGCTGCTCAAATCTCCGTGGTCCGTTCTGCCGACGCGGATGCCTCCTGTCGCCCGGCGTCGTTGTGTCGGCAGAAACGTCCTGACGGAGTCCTGCGCGAGCGAAGCGAGCGCAGGGCAAGTCAGGGCGTGAACGAGAAGGAGCGACCTGACGAAGTCAGGTCACGGCTGAAGTGAACGTCCTGACGGAGATTTGAACTCCGGTCCCTGGCTCCGCAAGCCAAGAGGATAGTCCACTACCCTATCAGGACTCATTCATCCATACCCGGGAGTCGTTTAAGACGGTTACGATCCGTCCCGCGGGTCGGCGAGAGTCAAAGGACCCTTTGAGACTCCCGAAGGGGTATGTGTTCACCGGACACATCGGCGGATATGGATCGGCGAACCCTGTGTCGGGCGCTCGTGGTTCTCGTGACCGGACTCGGCGGTTGCACCGGCTCCGGCTCTGACTCCGACGGCGGGGACCCGCCCCGCCTCACCGACGCGTCGCTTCGCGACACGGGACGCTGTTCGGCCCCAGAGACGGCGACGGTGGACGCCTCGGCCTCGCGGGTCCGCGTGACGGGATGTATCACCGGGCCGAACGGCTGTGCAATCGCCAGTTTCGGCTCGGCGCGACTCGACGACGGGACGCTGGTGGTGGTCGTCACGACGAGACGCGACGCGCCCCCGGACACCGCCTGTACGGAAGCGCTGGTCCACCGCGGGTACGAAGCGACGGTGACCGTCGAGGGGGGGCGCCCGGCGCGAGTGCGGGTGGTCCACGACACGGCGGGCGGACGCCGAGAAGTGGCCGACGTGCACGTAGGTTCATAGCCGAAGGAGCGGCCAGAGTCGGGGCGTGACCCGGCATCGACGATCACCGGAATCGGCAGACGGAACGGCTGCGTTCGGCCAAGGACAACGCTTAACCGGTGCGTTCACCTGATGCACGGTACTATGGGCGTAATCGAGGACGTGTACGAGGACCTCGACACGGACGTGGCGTTCGAGGAGTTCGAGGCCGCCGTCCACGACAAGGTCGAGCAGATGGGGGGGTTGGCCGACGAGGAGACGGCAGCCATGCTCATCGCCCACGAGCTCGAAGACGAGGAGGTGAGCGGCGTCGCGGACATCGAACCGGGGATGGACGAGGTGAAGTTCCTCGCGAAGGTGGTCGGTGTCGGCGATCTGCGGACGTTCGAGCGAGAGGGCGGTGGTGAGGACGACGACGAGAGCGAGGACGCCGACGAGGGACGCGTGATCAACGTCGAAGTGGCCGACGAGACGGGGCAGGTCCGGATCTCCTTCTGGGACCGCATGGCACAGTCCGTCGCCGACGGCGAACTCGAAGTCGGCGACGTCCTGCGGATCAAGGGCCGCCCACAGGAGGGATACAGCGGCATCGAGGTGAGCGTCGACCAGGCCGAAGTCGACGAAGACGCCGAGGTGGACGTCCAGGTGCAGGACACCTACCGCGTCGAGGACCTCTCGCTCGGCCTCTCGGACGTGAACCTGCAGGGGCTGGTGCTCTCGACGGACGCCGTCCGGACGTTCGACCGCGACGACGGGAGCGAGGGGCGGGTGGCGAACCTGACCCTCGGCGACGAGACGGGACGCGTCCGGGTGACGCTGTGGGACGAGAAGGCCGACCGGGCCGAAGAGATCGACGCGGGCACGTCGGTCGAAGTCGTCGACGGCTACGTCCGGGAGCGGGACGGCGACCTGGAACTCCACGTCGGCTCGCGGGGCGCGGTCGAGGAGGTCGACGCCGACGTGACGTACGACCCCGAGACGACCGACGTCGCCGACCTCGAACTCGGGGCGACGGCCGACATCGCGGGCGGCGTCATCGAGACCGACCCCAAGCGGACGTTCGACCGCGACGACGGCAGCGAGGGGCAGGTGCGCAACGTCCGCATCAAAGACGAGACGGGCGACATCCGGGTGGCGCTCTGGGGCGAGAAAGCGGATTTGGACGTCGACCTCGCGGACTACGTCGTCGTGGCAGACGCCGAGATTCAGGAGGGGTGGCAGGACGACATCGAAGCGTCGGCGGGGTGGCGGTCGACGGTGACGGTGACGGATCCGCCGGAAGACGCGGCGGGGACCGACGCCGGAGCGGACGCGGACGCCGCGGCGGCGAGCGGCGGAAACGCCGGCAACGGGCCGGGCCTCGACGCCTTCGGCGACGACGCGGACGCGTCGGCGGGCGGGGCGGCCGTCGGGACCGACGGCGACGCCGCCGCCGACGGCGAGACCGTCCAGTTCACGGGGACGGTCGTCCAGGCGGGGGATCCGGTCGTCCTCGACGACGGGACGGAGACACGGAGCGTCGAGACGGAGACGGACCTGCGACTGGGCGAAGAAGTGACCGTCCGTGGACCGATCCACGACGGGCGGATCGACGCGGACGAGGTGTACTGAGATCGGTACGGCGGTGTGAAAGTCGAAATCGAACACGGCGACGGACGGGATCACCGCCGTCACGCCACAGTGCGGGGGGATAGCCTCGTCACATGACGACGCCGTGGGATATCAACGTGGTGGTGTTATCCCATGTCGTCGTCCGTCTGGTTGATCGCCACCTCCGCGTTGTTCATGCCGGAGCCGTCGTTGTGCCGACACTGCTCGGTGTAGAAGCCCAGATCGAAGGTTGCGCTGTCGGACTGGATTTCGTTGCCGTGATCCGCCGGGAGCCACCACGCAAAGCCCACGGAGTGGACGGTCCCACCGCCACTGAAGCAGTCCCGTCCCATCCCCCCGCCGTCTTCGGCTGGGATGTCGCCCTCGAGCGGGACGCCCTGGTTCCGGTTGGCCTCGGTGTCCGGTTCGAGCGCGTCGAGCGCCTCCCGAAGCGAGCCCTGGAAGAAAACCTCCTCGCCGTCGACGACGCCGCCGGTGAACTGGACGAGGCCTTCGAGGGCTGGTTCGATGTCGGACGGCGAGTTGACGCTCTCGAAGGAGCTCTGATTCACGCCGGTGAGGAGTTCCGATATCTGAGACATCGACTGCGCGAGTCCCAGGAACGCCGAATTCGTGCCGTTGATTTCGTTGACGGCGTCGGTCTTCTCCTGCGACGTCGACTGGTCGGGCTCGTCGGTGATCCCGACGTAGATCCGCTTCGATCCGCTGCGGAAGCTGACGGTGTTCGACGCGTAGAGGATCGCATTCGAGAGTGACTCGCCGCCGGAACCAGACGGGGAGTTGTTCCCGCTGGCCGGCCCGTCGTTGAACGCCGCCTCGATGTCGGAGACGTTCCCCGTGAGATCCAGGTCGAGATCCGCCCCGGTGAAGTAGTCGACGATGGCGAACTGGGCGTCGATACCCTGGTTCTGGAGGCTGCTAGCGACGTCCGAAATCTCCGTCTCGATAGCCGGTCGTTCGTCGCCGACGATGCTCCCACTCCGGTCGATGACGAACACGATGTCGGCCTGACCGCTGCCGCCGCCACCGCCACCACCGGACTGGAGATTGTCGCCGTCGTCGTACCAGAGCGCGGTCTGGACCTCGTCGAGCAGTTCGACGTCGGCCGGATCGGTCGAATCCCCGTCGCCGTCCTCGTCGGGGTCGTCGGCCTCCGGTTCGGTGAGACCGTTCTCGGCCGCGCTCCGGAGCGACCCGTTCATCCAGACGAAGCCCGGGTTGTCACACAGCGCGAAGCTGAACGTCACTTCGCCGAAGTCGCCCGGCTTCACGTCCTCGAGGTCGACGATGACTGGGCTTTCGTCGGCACCCGCGGGCAGCGTGTCACAGCCGTTCATCCCGCCCGCGTCGTCGAACGTGGGGGTCGATCCGTTGATCGTGATCGTTCCGTTCGGAAACTGGTCGGTCTCGGTGTTGTTCAGGAACGTCCGCGCGTCGGCCGTGTCGTTGACGCTGATCAGCGAGGAGTTCTGCGTCGGGAGCCCGACCGGCTGATCGTTGCCCATGGTGACGTTCCCTTGGAGGCCGTCGTCCTCGTCGGGCGACCAGTCGGAGTAGTGCTCCTCCCAGCCGACGTGCATGTCGAGCGTTCCGGCCACCAGTTGGTTGTTCTCGAACGTTTCCTGATCGCTGAAGTACGCGCTGGTCCCGAGGCCGGCGCCGGCCGACGCGGCACCGATGGTGCCGAGCGCGGCCAGCGCCTTCCGTCGTGAGAGTTCGAAGTCGTCGTTCATGTGTGCCACCCCCTCTCGGGGACGCTCACCGGTGGAGTCGAACCACCGCCGACCGCCAGTCGCCCGAGTGAGACGGTCTATGTCAACAGGGTACACGTGCATAGCTAATCACCACTTTTCCAGCCTTAATCCGCTATTTTTCGGGCTAACGACAGATTATCGACCGGCGAACCGTCGTTCGGAAGCGGCCGCAATCGACGGATAGAGTAGGGATGATCGGGTACGGTGGAGTTACACGTAGCGAGCGGAAGCCAACCCCTTCAGCGGTGGGTGTAAGCGACAGAGTCTGTGTGGGATACCGCCGACTACCGGAAACAGTACGTCGGTGTCCTCGGCTCCGCCACCGCCCAACAAGTCATCCGCAAGAACAGCGAGGCGTGGCGGTCGTTCTTCGCTGCCCGAGGGGACGGCGAGGACACCGCCCCGCCGGGCTACTGGGGCAACGAGGACGAGGGACGGGAGTTGCGAACGTACATCCGCAATGACCAGTACACCCTCGAAATCGGCGAACGGAGCCGACTCGAAATCCCTGTCGGCCAAGACCTCAAAGACGAGTACGGCCTTGGCTACCACGACCGACTGCGCCTCGAAGTCGCTGGCGACCCGAAGTGGGAGGGCGAACAGGGTCGGTTGGAACTGTACTACGACGAGGTGGCCGACACGTTCAGGGCCATTCAACCCGTCACTATTCCCGATTCTCGGCGGGAGTCACCATTAGCCGAGGAATCGGCTGCCTTGGACGTGGGCGCGAACAACCTCATCGCCTGTACGACTACGACCGGCCAGCAGTACCTCTACGAGGGTCGCAACCTGTTCGCTTGCTTCCGCGAAACTACCGAAGAGATCGCCCGCTTGCAGTCCAAACTCCGCGATGGACGGTACAGTAGCCGTCGGATTCGACGCCTGTACCGCAAGCGGACACGACGACGCGATCACGCCCGAGACGCGCTTGTATGCGACCTGATGGAACGGCTGTACGACGAGGGCGTTTCCACCGTGTATGTGGGCGACCTTACCGACCTGCTGTCGGCATACTGGTCGGCAGAAGTGAACGAGAAAACGCACCAGTTCTGGGCGTATCGCTCCTTCATCGACCGGCTTGCCACGACTGCCGAGGAGTACGGCATCACGGTCGAAGTCGAGTCAGAAGCGTACACGACGGCGGAGTGTCCCGAGTGTGGCGAGCGAGAGAAGACGGAACGGGACGGCGACGTGTTCCGGTGTTCGTGTGGCTACGAGGGACACGCCGACCTCGGTGCTTCGCGGACGTTCCTCGAACGACAGGCTGGCGAATCCGAAGTCGGGTCGATGGCACGGCCCGTGCGCCTCAAGTGGAACGACCACACTTGGTCGGAGATACCACACTCTCCCGAGAGGGCACGTCCCAACGAGGAGCGCACAAACCGGAGTACCGGCGACGAGAAACTTGCCTCCGTGGATACGGCGTAGTTAACATCCCTACCGGAGGAATCCCACTCCATCAGGGGTGGGAGGATGTCAAGGAAAGGATTATACGCGCCACGGACGCCTATCGGAGTATGAGTGTCGAGTTACCGTTCGCCCCGGTAGACACGATCATCCGTCGGAACGCGGGTGACCTGCGGGTGAGTGCGGGTGCGGCGGAGGAGCTTGCCCGACGCATCCAGCGCCACGGGGCGGACCTCGCCGTCGACGCCGCCGAGGAGGCGACGGCGGACGGACGCAAGACGCTGATGGCCGCCGACTTCGGCGTCGAGCAGGTGGTCGATCGGGACGACCTCGAACTCCCGGTGGCGCCGGTCGATCGCATCGCACGCCTCGACATCGACGGGCGCTACCGCGTCTCGATGGACGCGCGGATCGCGCTCGCCGACATCCTGGAGGATTACGCGGACAACGTCGCCGCTGCGGCGGCGACACTCGCCAACCACGCCGACAGGCGGACCATCCAGGCGGAGGACATCGAGACGTACTTCACGCTCTTCGAATAGATGCAGTTTGGCTACAACGAGATCTGTCTCGATCACGAAACCGGCGAACGGCATCCCGAGACGGCCGACCGACTGCGGGCCATCCGTCAGCAACTCTCCCGCCGGCACGGCGTCGAATACGTCTCGGCGGAACCGGCGTCGCGCGACGCCGTCGCCGCCGTCCACGACGACGACTACGTCGCCGAACTCCGTGAGTTCTGCGCGGATGGCGGCGGGAACTGGGATCCCGACACCGTCGCGTCGGCGGGAACGTGGGACGCCGCACTCGCGAGCGCGGGGCTGGCCCAGTGGGCGGCCGACCGCGCCCTCGCCGGCGACGACGGCCGCGATACGCCCTTCTCGCTCGGTCGGCCGCCCGGACACCACGCCGTCGAGGCGGACGCGATGGGCTTTTGCTTTTTCAACAACGCGGCCGTCGCGGCCCAGACCGTCGTCGACGACGGCGCGGCCGACCGGGTCGCAATCTTCGACTGGGACGTCCACCACGGCAACGGCACGCAGGACATCTTCTACGATCAGGAGGACGTGTTCTACGCCTCGGTTCACGAACGGGGGCTGTATCCGGGGACTGGTGACGTCGACGAGACGGGGACGGGCGCGGGTGCGGGGACGACGCTCAACGTCCCGTTGCAGTCGGGGGCGGGTGACCCCGACTATCTGCTGACGGTCGAGCGGACGGTGGCGCCGGCGCTCGACCGCTTCGATCCCGACCTAGTACTCGTGAGCGCGGGATTCGACGCCCACCGGCACGATCCGATCTCGCGAATGCGCGTCTCTACCGAAGGGTACGCCCGCCTCACCGAGCAACTGCGTTCGGTGGCGGATCGCACCGACGCCGGCCTCGGATTCGTCCTCGAGGGCGGCTACGGACTCGATACGCTCTCGGAGAGCATCGCGACCGTCCACGAGACGTTCGACGGTCGCCGGCCGGTCGAGGACGACGGCGACCCGGACGACGCCACGACGGACCTACTCGACGAAGTGCGGTCGGTCCACGGACTGGACGAGTAACGGTCGTCGTGGCGGCCGCAGACGAGGTCGAACCGGTTTCAGCTGCCACCCCGGGGCGTCGGCTCGAAGTACCGGGCGAGTTCGACGCCGAAGTCGTCGGCCAGAGCGGCCACCTCGTCGCCGATCAGGAGATCGTACCCGTCCGCAAGCGCCGTCTCGACGTGCGCGCCGAGGGCGACGTCGAAGAGGGCGTCGCTCCCGAGCAAGTCACCGGGCGTCGTGAACTCGCGTTCCCGCTCGACGGCGTAGCGGGCGCCATCGAGAAACGGGCCGTACGCGTCGCGGTCGGCGTAGGCGTCGTAGAAGCCGGTCGCGTGTTCGCGGACGTGGACCGGCGGGCCGTCGTGGCGCTCGACGGCGGCCAGTTCGGCGACGGCGGGTTCCACGAGGAGGACGGCCCGCTCGTCGGAAAAGGTCGCGGACCGAAGCGGGGCGAATCCCCGGCGGTCGAGTTCGCCGACGATACCATCGAGCGATTTCCGGAGCTGGGGGTAGAGCTGATCGTCGACGAGTTCTGGCGCCTCGAAGACGACGGCGACGGGCGACGTCCCTCGCCGCTCGAGGTGGGTGCGAACGGTGTCGGCGTCGAAGGGGGTGGGATCGCAGGGCTCGAAGAGGTCCTCGCGGGGGGTGGCGAGCAGCTCGCGTGCGTGGTGTTGTAAGCGGGCGACGTTCTCGGCGGAACAGACCGCAGCGACGTTGCGCTCGGGATCGGTCGGATCGATCACCACCAGCGGGGCGTCGAACGTCGCCGTACCGTGGTCCTCGGGATCGTACCGAACGGGCGGCTGCCAGTCGGCGGCGGCACGGAGCAAGGGTTCGAAGCCGTCGTGTTCGAGGACGAGAAGCTCGGAGAGATAGCCCGAGAAGCCGCGGGTACGGAGGTCGCTCCCGTAGGCGCCGACGCCGGTGAGGAAGGCCTTGAGCAGGCGCACGTCGCGGGCGAGGTCCGGATCGAGACGCTCCTGCAGGTAGGCGTCGTGGAAGGGCGTCCGGTCGACTGCCGACTGGATAGCCGTCGCGTCGGCCACGTCGTAACAGGGGACGAGGTCGACGTCGAACCCGTCGACGTCGCCGGTGACGTAGGGGTGTTCGGCGTACTCCTCGCGGCCGTCGGGGAGGGCCGCGCGACCGACCGCCAGCCCGTACCGCTCTAGATCGGTGCGGTCGATGTCGGCTGGGAATCGGACGAACAGATCGATGTCGCGGTCGGCAGCGAGCCACGTGCCGCGAGCCGTCGAGCCGACCTGGACGACGTCGGCCTCGACCGGGAGGTCGTCGAGGGCGTCACGAACCCGCCGAGTCAGGCTGTCGACGGCGGCCCGGAGCCGCTCGCGCTCGGCGGCGTCCGGGGTCACGCGGTCGGCCACCCGCGCGACCACAGTCTCGAAATCGCTCATGAGCAACGCATCCGCCCGGCCGGGCGAAAGGGTGTCGGTGTGACGCGTCCGTGCGACCGGCCGACGGGGAGCGGGTGAAAGCGAAAGCCCTTTGAGCCAACTTCGACTATCACCACCCGAGCCGTCGTAGCTCAGATGGTAGAGCACCTCGCTGTTAACGAGGTGGTCCCAGGTTCGAGCCCTGGCGACGGCGCTTCTTTGCGGTCGCCGGTCGGCCCCGCTTCTCGGAGCCACGCCGCGTCGGGGGTGTTCCACCCGCCGCCAGCACGTCAGACGCCGTGACCAGTGGGTTCCCAACGTCACGGCGACCCGCCGGGACGGACGACAGCCACTCGTGTCAGTTCCTCTCCTGCCAGCCTTGCCACGTCCACCGTGATTCGAGGAGGTAGCGGTAGACGCCGCTGATGACGATGCCGACGCCGTTGGCGACGAGGTACGGAATCGCCGCGGCGGAGACGAGCAGATACAGGATGCCGATCTGGATGGGGATCGCGGAGCCGCGAACGAGATTCGTCCGCACGAGCCCGTGGAGATACTCGTCGAGACCGCTGTGTCGCGCCGCGCCGAAGGTCCAGCGGTTGTTCACGCCGTACTGAAGGAGGATCGTGATCTCGATGGAGACCAGCGCCGCCAGCAGGTACTGGAGATTCGCCCACTCGACGAGCGTCCCCAGCATTGCCGTCTGGAAGCCGGCCGCGAGCGACCCGACGAGGAAGAACCGCCGGAGCTGCGGGGCCTCCGGTCCGACCAGTATCGCCCGCAGAAATCGCCGCAACATCCGCGGAGCTATCGATACCCGAGGGCTTCCAGTCTCGTCTCGATGTCCGCGTCGACCCCGTCCGTCCCCCCGTCCCGATCGATCGACTGCAGCATCGCCGCGTGTTCTTCGGCGACCGTCCGGAGGTGGTCGGACGCGGCCGCGACCGACGGGTCGTCCTCACCCGACCGGTCCGACTGCTGGGCCGGATCAGTTTCCCGGTCGTACAGTTCCTCGGAACCGGTCTCGGTGTTCAGAATGTACGTCCAGTCGGCGTCGCGAACGCTCACGAGCAGGTCGCCCTCCTCGAGTGACCGGGGGATCGGCTGCTGGGTCACGTCCTCGCCGCGGACGGTGACGGTCACGACCGGGGTGTCGATCGGGGGACCCCCGTCGCGGATCGTCGGCAGGAGGCTCTCGCCGACCCACTCCTCGGCCGGAGCGACACCCAACAGGTCACAGACCGTCGGTGCGACGGCGTCGAGGCCGACGTGTTCGGTCACCCGCCGGGGCTCCATCCCCGGCACGTCGACGATCAGGGGAACGTTGACGAGTTCGTCGTAGAGCTTGGGGTAATGTGCGAGGTGGCCGTGATCCATGAACTCCTCGCCGTGGTCGCCAGCGAGGACGACGGCGGTGTCGTCCGCGACGCCCGCCTCGTCGAGGGTGTCGAGCAAGCGCTCTAGGCTGGCGTCGACTTGCCGCACCGCCCCCTGGTAGAGGGTCCGGAGATCCGCGAGCGTGCGGTCGCCGACCGACCATCCGAGCCCCGTGCGGACGTGGGCGATCAGCATCCGTATCTTCCCGACCCGGCGGTCCGTGTCGCGGAGGTACCGTGGTGCGGGGACGTACGGCGTGTGGGCGTCCATGTAGTGCACCCAGAGGAAGAACGGCTCGTCCGTCTCGGCGACGAAGTCGGTGGCCGCCCGTTCGGTGTCGAGCATTCGCGAGGCGTCGGTGAAGGGCCGTTCGTCCGAGCCGCCGCGCAGGAAGTTGCCGGCGCGGCGGAACGGCGAAGTGATCAGCTGGAGCCACGCCCCCCACGTCGGGTGGGCAGCAACGAACTCGCCGGCGCGGCCGTCGGCGCTCCCGCCGACGAACGCGTCGAACGCGTCGAACCCCGCGTCGTACCCCCAGTGTTCGGTGAGGAAGCCGTTGGCGGCGTTGAAACCGCCCGTGGCGATTCCCGCCGACTGGAGTCGTTCGGCGAGCGTGGTCACGCCATCACCGTCGACGCCGATGCGGCCGGTGTCGGCGAAGACCGGCCGCGAGGCGAGAATCGAGGGGAAGGACATCGGCGTCCAGTTGCCGTGGGCGAAGGCGTTCTCGAAGACGGTCCCACGCTCCGCGAGCGCCGAGAACGTGGGCGTGTCGTACTCGCTACCGTACGGTTCGATGGCGTCGGTACGGAGGGAGTCGACGGTGACGAGAACGGCGTTGGAGACGGGAGCGTCTGTCATGGGAAATTGGTGAGCGACGGGGCGGCCGTCGGCGAGTCGTCCGCCGACGCCGGCGACGGCCGCTGTTGTGACCCTTATATGCGGATGGTGGTACTCAACCTTTTGGTCGGCGACGGCGAACTCCGGCACGTTCAAGACAACGGGGCGTCGATACGCTCCGTAGGGCCCTTAGCTTAGTCCGGTTAAAGCCCCCGGCTCATACTGGCCGCGTACGCGTCGCGGGCATGGGACACCGGGTGATCGCTGGTTCGAATCCGGCAGGGCCCATCGGAAACATACCCGTTTTGTGACCTTTTTGAACCCGTAGAAGAACGCTTCTACGGCCCGAAATCACTCGATTCGGTCTTATCGAGCGAGTTCCCCGAATCTAACTTCAGGTGTGAGTCACCTGCGGGTGCCCGCGGTCCCCCGAAACTCATAGTCGAAGACTGGTCGGAACTCCCCTCTGGGCAGATCGTGGCGACGGCTCACCCCGTCGAGTTCGTCCCTGCTCGTCGGCTCCGCGACCGCGCTGAGGATGGTGGTCGTCGTGACTGAATACGTCTGCGACGACTGCGGTGTTCGCATCGTCGAGCGTGATCCACCCCGCACCGATCTCTGTCCGGTTTGTCGAACCGACGGTGATCCCTCGACCTATCCGCCGATCTCGCAGGTTCGGGGTGATTACCTGTGACGTGGCCCGAGTGTGTCGCCTATCGCTGCCGTACCTGCAAGGAACACGCCATCAACGAGGTTGGTGAACCATGCACCGAAGCCCGCGAGTGTCGATCCTGCTTCGCAATCCCCGATCTCGATCAAGCGCCTGCTGCCCCGGCCGAGGAGCCGGCGTCCCCGGTGGTGCGGTCACGAGAGAACGGTGGTGAACGTGACCGGAGCGCGACGCAACGGACTCGGCCCGGCAGCCCGCCCGCTACGCCGGCAGGCAGCCCGGTAAGCCGTACCGTCGCGCGAAGGGATTCAGTCGAATCACTGGACGGTGATCGGAGTGACTGACCGCGAACCGCTCCGACTTCACCATACTGGAGAGGGATACGAGTACGTCCGCTGTCGTGCTGCTGGCGATGACGCGACAGTCTACATTCACCGGTTGACCTTCGTCGCTGAACACGGACTCGACGCGCTTCCTCCGGATTGGCACGTCCATCACGAGATTCCGATACCGTGGCTCAACACGCCGGATAATCTCACCGCTGTCGAGCCTGTTCGCCACGGCCGCCACCACCTGCAGAACGAACCTCTGCCTTCGGTCTGATGAGTCAGGACGCATCAACCGCCGGTGGCCCCTCTCGGCTTACCAACGGGACTAACTCTGTAAGCCCGAATGAAGGGGGTAACTCGCCCGAATCGTCTCAAGAGTTACCAACCCCTTCGGAGCGAGCCGCAGAGTTCGACCGGACGTTTCCTGATCGGTCATCCCTCCCGCTGACGCGGCGTCACGGCCGCCGGTTGCGGCGCTCGCTCGTCGAGGTCGAATACATCACCCGGACGACCGACACGGTGTCTCCGATGGAAGACTCGCAGTCAGTAAGTGAGATTCGTCGAATCGACCCGCTGACCTGGGGAGCCGCCGTTGAGGACCTGCTCGAATCGCACGAGCGAATGCGAAATACGACGCTGAATTTCAAACACGACGACGGTACCGAGTGGTCACGGCCGTCCGAAAACCGCTGGACTGAGGGGTATCAGAAACGCTACTTCGCGCAGATGAAAGGCTGGCTCCGTGAACTGACCGGCGGAACCCGGCCGAGTGGTGGGGAAACAGAACCGTCGTACGCGAATCCGACGATCTGCCTCATTACTCGGTCGGCATCCAGTACGCCGGACGGTGACCGACTCGCTCCGACCGATCACGACGCGGCGCTCGCTGACTCCTGGTCGGACGTGTACCATACGCTCCGAAACGTTATGCGCTCGCTCGGCTTCGAACTCGGTGAAGACTGGCAATATGACCGCCGGCAGGAACCCCACACCGGAAAGCGGGGGTCGCACGGGACGAACACCTGCTACGGTCACGAACACGTCGTTCTGGTCGTCGACGGCTCGATCACGCCCGGCGCCCTTCGGAAAGTCGTCGAGAAACACGTCGACGCCTGCGAACCGGCTGGTCCCGACGCCCACGATCTCGACGTACCGAACTGGGATGCAAATCCCGATGCCGTCGGAACAGTCGAGTGCTTCGATCCCGACGACGTGGAAGATATCGCCGCGTACGTGGCGTCGTACTGTTCGATCCAGCCGACCGACCTACTCGAACGGAGTACGGAGTACCAAGCGTGGGCAGCTATCAAACACGCGACGAACACGCGCACGATCTCGCGCTCGGTCGCAGCGAAACACGCGGCGAAAGCTGATCGCTGTCGGCAGCGTGCCGAAGATCCGAAAACGGAGCAGGAACACGATCACGGGGAAGAGGTTGTGAAAGCGGCCGACGGCGCTCACCATCACGTAGAGTGTGCTGAGTGCGGGTCGGCACACGATATTCCTCAAGAGACGCTGTCTCGCGCTCGTCTCGACGCTGACAAAGGCCACGATGACGACCTACCCCCGCGCGGCGGCCACGCCGAGACTGATGATCAAGAAGAGAACTATCAGTCGCGCCAAGAGGAGCTGCGTGAGCGATGGCCGTCGGCTGACTCCGCGGCAACAGTCGGTGAGTCGCTGAAACGAACTCGGGTTCGTTCACACATTCGCCGGATTCTCGAACACGAACCCTCAATTACGGCGCCTCGTCTCGCTGGTCGAATCGGAGAACCGCCCGATCTCGTGCGGGACCTACTCGAAGAGGAGCGGCGTGGAACTGACCCTGATGAAGTGGTCGGCTTCGAGAACCCATCTGAACCGTCGTGGAACCTAACGAGCGTCGAAGTGAACGGTGAGGAGCATACCGTCGCCTGCGATGGCGGTGGTCCTGAAATGATCCGTGTCAGAAAGCCGTGGGAAAAGATACGACGTGAGACGAAACTTGGAAGAGAAGACGCTCACCGAACGAAGTGGCGGTGCGGGAAGTGTAACTTCGCAACCTATGAGCCAAGTATAATGTCTGGACATCTCGTTGAATGCCTCGATTGCTGGCACCAGCTTGATTTTGAGATTTTCGATAATGTGCTAATCGAAGATCGATCTCCCCAGTCCTGATTACGCAATTCCTGTTCGAATACGGATGCCGATTAGAAAACGATCATTAGAACCTGTTTAGAAATGACCACAAAAAGCGAGTCATCTGAGACACAAGGACTTTAATTAATCTTGTATGAATAGTCACTAGAATGAAAGCTGGAATCTTAGGTCTTGTCGTTGGTGAGTTGGATGAAGTGAAGTCCTTTCACCGGAGCCAAAAGGAAGACGGCACACAATTCTCGCGCTCTTTACAGGTAGAACAAATTGGGACTACGGAAAAAGGATCTCCAGTTTACGAGGGCGAAGCGGCAATTGAAGAGGTAGAGGAAGTAGAGTCCGTCACAATTGAACAGGGGACCGGTGAAATTGTTGTCACGGAACAGCCTTTGCGCGAAGGCAAACATACTCAGGTTCTCGTCGTGCCAAACAAATTCGCCGTTGTTGGCAGTAGTGCCGGACGCTTTGCATTTGATCTTATTCAGGAAACGACCCCCGGAATAACTGTCTCTCGATCAAGTTTGGACCTTAATGAATACGCGAACAAGTACTATAACGCACCAGATGTTGATCCATGGCAAGTTGGGTTCTACGGGAATATTGGGGAAGCTGAGAAGGGCGTTGTATACGGAGAAGACGTATATAACGACAAGGAAATGAGTGAAATCCTTGAACGCTCCCAAATCAATCAACTCGGTCTACGTTACGACGTACTTGACCATGATATCAAAATGACTATGGCTGAAAGTGGTTATGTTGAGGTGTATCAGCCGTCAAACTTCTCGACGGAAGACTTTGCAACATATCTGGAAGAAGAAATGCTTCCAATCGCTTCACTGACTTAGGATCATGAGAGATATTGTCGCATGCAAATATTTATAATGCGAGAAAAAAGCCTGTCTTTGTAACATGTCTTCGGAGAACGAGGATAATGGATTCTCTTATACTGGCCATCTGGTCTACAATGAAGTTTGCCGGACTAATCAAATCGGAGATGCTCACAATCTCCCCACACTAACGAGTGAACTTGAAGGAGAACTCCTTGAAATTCTCCCGGACTTTGAGCAAGGGAAACCATTGTCTCCTGGAAAAGGCTACGAGAGACTCTTACTCCGCGATCATATTACAGAAAGTAGGTTGCCACCAGAGACAAAGGAATTCATTAATTCGCTCGTATGTCTACAATATCTTCAGGAAGATTTCGATACTCAAGAAGCCTTCGTGGACGGTGAGAGGAAAGATGTAGAAGTTTCAACCGTCAAGGATTCAAATGTTTTCTGGGACTTCGATCAATACATGCTCTTTCGTGGTTCTGAGTCTGATGCCAGCTCTGCAAAAGGGCAGACTCAGACCGCTCTTGGAGAGTCGTTTGGAGTTCACTCAATCACATTTTCAGGCGAATTTTTACTTTGGATGTTCTATCAAGCACACCACAATCCACAGATATCTGATACACTAAGGATAGAACAACTCCAAGATGCAGAGGTAACAGGATCGCCTGACGCTTACGGTCGAGAAGCAACTGTTCACGAGTCAGATGATATCAAGCAGAGTCCGGCTATTCTTCTTGGTATCCTCAACGGCAAAGATCTCTCAGTACTCGAGGGGGACTTCACACTTGACTTGGAATCCACCTCATCCGAAGACGAATACACCAAGGCGACGATCCGAACTGAGATACAACGCAACAAAATCCAGGTGAAGGCCTCCAAAGCGGGACTTAGAAATGCGAGCAAAGTAGAGAAACTAAGTCTCGCAACACATATCACCAGAGAATTCGCGGCACTTTACGACTACTGGGCCGATCTCGATCCACACAATTCAGATAAGCATGTCCCTCCAACATTCTTTGTTGAACTCATTCGAACCTGCCGAGACAAAGAAATTAAATACGAACATACTCCCACTACGCTCTTGGAACAGCAGGCATCCCTCCGTGGAGAAGATGTTGACGATTATGATCTCAGTATCTGAGTTTGTGTTATTAAATTCGGTTCTGTGGAGCAAAAAAGGACATATGCACAATCAGAATTGGTAAGTACTTGTGTGAGAGACTAGTGTAGGCGAAACAACTGTATTTGGAATATCAAACCAATGGACGCCCTCAGGAAAACCCCGAATGCTGATTTTGATCCTCGTAATGAGGTCCTTGAGAGCGACCGGGTTGAGATATTTTTTGACGGCCCAGAATCGATTGAGCCTCTAATAGAAGACTACCCATTCCCAGAAGCCCAAAAAATCGGGGGTACACTGGTTTATCACCCCGAGCAAGTCATTTTGGGCATGCCGACAGAGTCAGAACATTACGATATTTCGTACCGTACGGGTTCTAAACTCCTTGTGATCGGTGGGCTCGATAGAGCGGAAAAACTGAAGGAAGTTATTACCAACACTTCCCGAAATCTTGAGACACTTAGCTTACGACGTATCCCGTACAAGCGCCTAAGCCTCTGGTCATTTATTTTCGCAGGGGAATACCAGCCAGAGATCGTTGTTCGGGATTACGAAAATAACGAACTCGTTGATTTCGAGGAGTTTGAACATTTGTCGCAAGAACAGCTAGCTCAGGAATATCGTCTGGATCGAGCTAGAGTTATTTTTGAATATAATGATGAACGAATCCATGTGACTTATCGCGATGATGAACTTGTCTTTTCTGGAGATCCTTCTGATGACGCCCGTGAGTATGTTCTCCAACTATACGAAGCGTATGTTGTGAACGGTGCTATTAATCCCCGGTTTGAATAGATATGCTTCAGGGCGCTCAAATTCCGCTAAATTCAGTCCAACTCGGAGGTTTTTTGGTAGTATTCGTGATCATAATTACATATATTACAGGAATTCTACAAAAAACACTTGGCATCTTGCTAGCTGATTTCCTACGTCCATACATTCCTTGGCTTGATGAATCAGGTGACGAGGATCCCCAAAGCCAAGATCAAACGCTTGATAGCGGTAGTGAATCTGGAAGTCTCAGTGCGAGTACGGATCAAGAACAAAGTGGTGACTCCAGCCGACAGAGTCAAAATATCGACGTTACTGTTGAAAGCGGAGGAGAAGTCTCAGCTGATCAATCTCAGCGGCAAGGAGAGCAAGCAGTTGGTAGTTCTGAAGCATCTGAATCAGACGATGGCGACGATATCATGACTGATGGCGGTCAGGTCGTCGCCTCACATCCAGATGCCTATCAAGTATTTGGCTTCTGGGATCGGTTTACAGGCAATTCTCCTGATGCAGGAGAAACCACTTCTACGAGCAGTTCACCGGCACAGGAGCAGAGCCAAACAGTAGAAGTAGTTGTCAACGTAGAAGATCTTGAAAGCGGTTTTTCCGGGGAAGAGGGGACACATCAACTAGAATTCAATTATTACCCGTTTTCAGACAGAAGTGAGCTTCCAGTAGATGAGCAAGCCGCTACTAGTGGTGAATTCCCAATTCGAGGAGTAGATGGAGAGGCGCAGATCAGTCTCAACTGGCCCCCCGAAATTCCTCGACACTGGATATTTGTCTGTACGCCGGATGGTTTTGATGTCTCTTTACGCGATAGTATACGTGCGGAGATTGACGAGGATTCTACTCCCCCCAGATTTCGTCCAGAGCAGCAGGCGCGATCAATGAGTGTTGCTATTGTAGTTTCTACAGACCGTCCCGATGTTGACCATGCTTTAAATCTTCAACCAGCGGACAACGCACCTTGTGAACCGCCTTCTTCAGGTATTTATCAAACATACCGACTTGTATCGAGATAACGTGACTTCGTGTTTTTTCGCCCTACTCTCTAAGCGGATTAACACGAAAAGCAGGTTTCATATACTGAATCTCGTGTTATCATTTTAGTATTATCTATGACTGGCGGATATAGCAGGGCAAAAAATTTCAGTTGCTCACTTCACTTTCACCCCGGTCAAATTCCAGTTTATCTGTAGACATCTAGTAATTAGGGTTGCGATGTCAACGAACGAAAACCCGTCGTTCGACGACTTCGACCCAGTAGAATCGACTTCCGAAGACAGCGGCTCCGACTGGATCAACCTCGACGCTGGCGAGGAGACGGTCGGCCAGATCACGGCGCTGAACCTCGACGCTGGCGACCCGACTGACGCCGGTGTCGTCGAAATCGACGGCCGGCCGATGGATCTCAACTGGACGATTCGGCGCGACCTGATCGAATCGCTCGTGGTCGGTCGGCTGATGGCGGTGCGCAAGCTGGAGGAAGAGGAATCGTTCACCAACGACGACGGCGAGGAGATCGTCTACAACCCGAAGGAAGCGAGGTTCGAGTGATGGCGATGAACCATTCCTCGCCGTCGGAGATCGTCAGCAACTACGCGAACATCCGGACGGTCCCGGCCATGCTGTCGGTCGTGTTCGCACTCGCCAGCCTCTACCAGTTCGGTGGCATCGCCACCGTCGAACTCGTGTGGCTCTCGAACTACACGCTGACGGCCGAACACTCGGTGATTGCGTCCCTCGGGACGTTCATCATCGCGCTCGCATCGAGCGAAACCAAGTCCTTCGAGTACTACGAGACGTGGGAGCAGTTGGTCATCGGGCTCGGCCCGGTCGTGATCCTCGGTGACTACCTCACCACCGAAGTCACGGACCTGCTGATGGGCTTCGGTGATCCGCTCGGTATGCAGATCGCCTTCGTGCTGACCATCGTCTCGTGGACAGTCGCGGTGAGGTGATCCCTCGATGAATCGCTCTCGCATCGTTGCAGTCGTGTTCGCCGCGCTGCTCGTGACCGCTTCCCTCGGCGGCCCAGTCTCACAGGACGCCCGCGCGTGGGAAATGGGCACCCAAGGCGAGTGCGACGGTACTGACTTCCTGTTGTCGATGGCCGCCAACGGGGGCCTGATCGGGAATCAAATCCTCTCGGGCGACTGTGCGCTGCGCTTCAGCGACGACGAGGATGCGACTACCGATCTCGATCACTACCAGCAGGGTGTCTCGTACGAGTCACAGAGCGACGGGTTCCTGACGAGTTACGAGAACTTCGGACAGGACACTCGCTCCGTCGCATGGTCGAAGGCTAAGATCACCATCGTGAACTCGATGAACGATGGGAACACTTCGTCTGCGACCAAGACGCTCGCCAACGAGACTGTCGACGACTACTACTCGCAGCAACAGGCTGAAATCGTCCGGCAGTGGGACCGAGTTGTCCGCTCCGCTGAGTACACATGGAGTGCCACGAATGGCTCTGTCACCTTCAACAACAACCAGCTTGCGGGCTTCGCCACGGTCGAGGTCGAACTCTACAACGGTACGACCATGTGGACTCGCGTTCCCGTCGACGACACGAACGGGGCGGACATTCCGCTGGCTGGACTGACCCGTACTGGCAACAACAAGAACCATACTGGCGTCTCGTCCAACGACGACGGCAGTTACTGGAACAGCGTCGAGCGTGACGACAACAACCTCGAATGGGTCGACCCTGACGGCTCTGACAACGCCCGACCCATCGGCAACAATCGCCTGTACAACCTCGGTAACGACATTAGCAGCCAGCGGGCGCAGGTCAAGGACAACATCGACCAGTACGTCGATGGTGTGTACACCGACTACCAAGAGGGCGAGCTGAACACCACCGACGTGGCTGACCCGACGACGCTCGCCGGTCAAGCGGCCACGGAGTACAACGACTCCGGCTACTACTCGTTCGCCTCGATCTCGCTCGCAAGCCTCGGGTACGCTGGTAACATGAACTCGTCCGTCACCGTCTCGACTGCCAACGGGACGGTGGATGGTACGCTGTTCTACACCGCGGACGATCTCGATGGCTTCACCGTGGGCGAGACGTACGACCCCTCGACGCTGAACGGCACGGTCTACATGGCCGTGCAGGAGGACGATAACAACGGTACCGTCCGCATCCTCGACGACACGTTCACCATCGAGTCCGCGACGAACCCGGAGACGGGCGAGTCGATGGACAACGTGAGCGTCGAAGAGTACACCTACGACTCGACGAACTCGTCGGAACTCGCTTCCGAACTCGACCGGCTATCGGAACTCCGGCAAGAGTACGAGGACATGAGCAGCGGTGGTTCCGGCGGTGGCGACTCCGGGGCTTCCTCGAACCTGCTGCTCGTGCTGCTTGCAGGTGCGGCAGGCGCAGCGATCCTGATGGGTCGCAACGGTGGAGGTGGTCGTCGAGGTCGGCGATGATCTGGATGCTCCTTGCCCGACCGCTCGGTAAGGTCGTGGCCTTGCTCCTGATTGCTACCGGCGCACAACTCGCAGGGTTCCCGATCCTCGAACTCGCCTCGGACACGCTGTCGTCGTTCGGCGTCGAGTTCGATCTGTGGAACCTGCTGTAACAACGTACCCTTCAATATATGGTCAGAAAAATGATAGTAGTGCTGATCCTGCTGAGTAGCATCGCTGCCCCCGCCGCGGCGCAGGCGGCCAACAACACCACGGCCACCTCAATAACGACTCCGACTCCGGAGGCGACGGCGGCGGAGGACACACCCACCTCAACCGCCACGGCCACACCTGAACCGAACCCGCCGGAGGACAACTCGACGACCGTCGTCGAGATTGGACCGAATACCCGCGTTACCTCATGGACGTACCGCGGCGGTGCGTTTCATGTGGTCATCGAGGCGGATATTCCGATGCGGCTCACGATCTCCGAGGCCGTCAATCAGGATGGCTCCGGCGCCGGTACGATCACCTACCAGCGACGCAACCTCGCCGCTGGAACCAACGAGTTCCGTGTCCCGGCTGAGACACACAACGGAGAGGCAACCATCGTGTTGTCGACGCCTGCCTCCGAAGCGAACGACCGGGCGGCGTTCCTCCATCACGACGGTAACGGGGCATCGTTACTGAGTGGCCCGTTCGACGGCTCGGACGTTCGAGACGGTGCTATCGGCGGTGCGTCCGGCGTCGGCTTCGCCGTTCTCTACGTCGTCGCTCGTGCCAAGCTCGGCGCTGATCAGCGAGGTGAACGGCTCGCATGACCTTCGAGTTCAAACTATTCCTTCTGATCTTCTGCTCGATGTTCTTAGCGCACATCTCCGGAATCCTCGTCTGGAGGTGGCTCGGCCGATGAGCGACGCCGACCAGGACGTTCCTCTCGACGACTACGAGACTGACGACGCGCTCAATCGGCGAGAGACGGTCGACGACTCTGGAACTCGTGTTCCTCGTGACTCGACGCTGTTTCGCGTGTTCACTTGGTTCGTCGTCGTCTCTCCGATCCTACTCGCGGGCGTGGCCGGCTCCGTCGTCATCGCTGCCGAGATGCTGGACTTCACTATCCCGCGGCCGGTCCACGTCGCTGGTATCGCTTTCGCCATCGTTGCACCGACGGCTGGCCGATGGGTCGGCGGCAAGGCGAAAGACTGGCTGTGGGACCCGAACTGGATCTACGTCGTCGATCTCGACGCTCGGTACCAGAAAGGCGCTATCTTCAGGTGGCCATCTCAACAGTTCCGAGAACTGGAGGTCACCGAGGGCAAACTCGACTGGCTCTCTCCGAACCTCGCCTGCGCCCGTGAGGTGGACCTGAACGAACAGACGCTCAAAGGGACGTGGCGCGGTACGTTCTCCGACCGTGACCTGTTGCGGGCGCTTTCCGTCGTCCACGAGTGCCGCGAATCGCTCGAAGAGGACGCCAAGCGCGGCTTCGCCATCGAGGTTCAAGCATTCGGTATCGTCCGGCGGGCCACCCGCAACGTCGTCCGACAGATCGTCTCGAACTTCGAAAGCTGGACGCTTCCCGACGAAGGGGATTCCCTCTCTGACGAAATCGAGACGGCCATCGAACAGTACGGGCTCGAAGACAGAATACGGCAGGTTCGTGAGGAGAACCCCGACGAAGAGGAATTGAACATCGGCCTCGATGATCTCGACGGGTTCCAGAACGGTCCGGAGGCATCCGCCGATGACTGAGGTCGTCGCCATGACCTTCGTCGAGGAGGTCGTCGCCGGCTGGTTCATCATGACCGGCTCGTTCCTGATCGTGGCCTACCACATCGCTCGCTACGTCCAACGGAGGCGCGGATACTGATGGCTGGACTCCAAGACTTCGCCGTTCACACCCTGCTCGTCGCGCTTCCGGTCATGAACCTCACCGCTGCCACGACCGAAACGAGCGCCGTTGTCGCGCTCGGCGCTGCGGCGCTGATCGAAGCGTACTGGGAGGTATTCCGATCCGATGCCTGATATCAACGAGCAACTGTTCACAGCGGCCAAACTCTATGAGCAGGTTGTGGGCGATCTCGACGGTGATCGGCGCCTGCTCGATCACGCCGGACTCCCCGTCGACGACAGTACAAGCAAACACCTGTCGTTTCTCGAATCGGCACTCGAGGACGACTGGTCGCGGTCGAGGCTCGCAGCTGCGTCAGAGGCGACGATCACCTCCGGCGCGGCGTCCCGCGCGGTCACCGAGGGTGACGCGACTGCACTCTCTTATCTCGTCGGCGTCACCGAACGCGAACTCGACGGCTCGTCCCTCCGGCTGCCGCTGCAACTGAACGCGCAGATGGACAACAACGACGCGACGGCCTTTATCGGCGGCGCCGGAAACCCGAACACCGGGAAAACGAACCTCGTCGCGCTGCTGACCGAACTCCGACGGGCGACCGTCGATGATCTCCTGGTGATCTCAAACGCGCGGACGTGGCCCGGCACCGACGAACTCGTGACCAGCGCCCACGATCTCGCCGTCACCTGTCTCGAATATCGGGACCGATCGAAGTTCGTGTTCATCGACGAAGGCTCGACCCACTTCGACGCTCGGACCTTCAGCCACGCCGTCGCCACGCAGTTCACTCCGCTAGCGAAACGGTTCGCCAAGATCGGCGTCGACGTCTTCGCCACGGTCGGGCACACCGGGAAAGACCTACATCCCGAGGTGAAGCGTCTCCTGACGTTCGCCTTCTTCAAGTACCAGAAAACGGAGGTCGATTTCTTCGGCCGCTGGCCCGCTGAGGCTGATATGCCGACTGATCGGCTGTTCGGCGGTACGGTCGAAAACCTCGAACCCGCGCTCGAAGAGCCCGATCCCGACGACGCTGCACCGTGGGCGTGGAATCTCGAATCCGAACTCTTCGCTCGTGATCTCGACTGGCCCGAACTGCTCGACCGATTGCGGAGTCGGGGGCCCGCCGGCTGAGCATCGGTGACCGATACTACTACTTGGGAGACTGCGTATTCGGCAGATGTCAAAAGAATCAATGTTAGGATACCTTCGCCGCTTTTGGCTGGAATTTCTTCTCTATATCTCGGCTGTAGCTGTGCTTCTTGTCGATCCGCCCTCCGTACCGACAATCAATCCGGAAGTCTATTTCGACAATCTCTCGATGGCACAAAAGACGGCGAGATTAGCAAACGGCGGTCCCCTCACGCTATTGGAATTGAGTGATCCGTGGTTTCGCTATATTCCTCAAACCATACTCGTCGTCCTTCTCTCTCCCGACCGGGTGACTCCCCAGGAGGCTATGTTAGCGAACTGGTTCTATGTCCAGTTTGCCGAGGTCGGCGTACTTCCACTCATCACATACCTGTTCGTGAGGAATAGCTTCGACATTCGTGCGGGGAGAATAGTGCTCGCACTCTCCCTATTCGGACACCTTCTGAGTCTGTATCTACCGTCTCCGAGGCTACGTTATATGGAATCTCCAGCGAGTAGTTTACTGGGTCAAGTCGCCATACTGATTAGCGATATCAGTAGTGCGTCGTTCTCGGTCATCCCGGTCGAGTGGCAGTTGCTTCTCGTTCCAGCTGCAATTTGCTTAGCGTGGTTCGCGTACCGTGCGGAGTACGCTGGAATGATCCCGAGTCTCCTGCTCGGACTTGGACTCGGAATCGGGATCGTTGGAGTGAACGCTTGGGAAGAGGTGCTTCGTTTCGTCCTTCGTCTCTACTCTCGAACCAATCACTGGTACTGGGGACTGACCAGTCCTTTCGCTGTTGGCGCGATCTGGGGAACGTACCGCGAACTGACTACTGAGTGGCGATTTCTTCCCGCCGTAATAGCGGGCGTCTGTCTCGGCCTCGTAGGTAGCATCCAACTCGCGCATGGATTTATCGCTGCTTCTGCGGTCGCAGTTGCGTATCTTGCATATCGAGCGTGGTCCGAACTCCTCGTCACAGCAGTAACGGCATTCACGGTGTGGCTACCGACTCTTGCGATTGCGCTGGTTCGAGATGGCTTCTACACATCCCAAGGAGGACGAGTCCTACTGATAAAGACGTATGCGGTCGGCGTGATCCCTGTCGGACTGGTGTTCGTCGGAATATTCGGCTGGTATCTCTACACGCTTTCGTCGGAATATCACAATGAGACGTTTCTCGTGTCCCTGTTCGTCGGTGCGTGGTTCGCTACGCTCGTTGTTCGCATCCTCTTCGATATGTACTGGTACGCTTACGCGACTGGGCTGCTCCGTCCCTTCCTGATCGTGATCATCGCGTCCGTTAGCTCAACAGCTATCTTTTCGAACAATCTCGACTGGACCGAACTGCTCGACCGGCTGCGCACCCGTGGCTCTGCCGACTAATCGACCACCGACCGACGCACACCTCTCCGATGGGTCGGCCCGCCCGAACCCCTCTCTACGGGGGGTGAGGGCAGTATTCAAATTACGGGCTCTGTTGAAACCCTCGGAAGCTGATACAAACTGCGTGCTGCATACAGAGGGCACATTGAGTCTAGTATCTCTAATGGGCGCGTCTGCTTAGCGATCGTGAACAAACTTATATTTATAGACAAGAAAATCGATTTTGATGGGTTGGTTAGCCGATTATCTGTTTAAAATCGGGTACTATCCTATTGAACACCAATCTGTCAAAAGGGGTTTTTTGGAGTGGTATTTCCAGGCTGCGTGTGATGAGCTAGTAGTTGAAGGGCTCCAAGCCGATAATTCTCGTCTGAGACAGCTCACATTAGAAGCTGCACGGGAGGCTGAAAAGGTCGATTCCGAGAATCCGGCTATTGAGCTCCTAGATGCATTTGACGAGTATATATCGCGTATGAAGATGGGATTAGCATATCTGTCGGTTGCACTGTTTTTATTGGGGACGACCGCAGTTGCGATTTCGGTATATACAATTGATGCTACCCTTCTCCAGTATATCGGAGTATCAATCGGATCAATGCTAGGCATTCCGGTCGTGATTTTATCTGCAGGATATCTGATAATAGAGCACCAGATCAGGACAAATGCAGAGCTTGTTTCTAAATTTAATCGTGAATTGGTGGAACGACCCGGTCAAGTAAGGCGAAATGATCGTGACTGGAATCGGCTGGCCGCTCAGTATTTCTGGAACAGGAGTCTTGTGCGACCACGGACGATTATTGCCCTCCTTCTTCTTTCCATAATTAAAGTGGTGAGGCCCGGGCTCTACGGATTAATTTCCGGAGAATTACAGGATCAAATTCGTGGATTCATCGGCGAAGATGCGAAGACTATCATCAAGCAGGAGATAGAGCGTGCATTATATGGAGAACTCGGCCCTTATTCAAGTCCAAGTGAGCCACCTCCAGAACCACTGGATACCCCTATCAATGACGAAGAGAATTTTGACTGAAGCGGAAGATTAGAGCGATTAAAACTTTCTTTTCTGTTGAATATGCGTGTGTATTCAGTACGACCGTCGAAACCTATCATCCATTGAAGATTTCAACACAGCCTTAGATTTTATATCTAAGTGGCGAACAGAGTTCGTGCCTTGCTGCTCTAAAGTGTCGGAGTCGCTTACTTTGCCTCCTGTCCCCGAATCAAATGCGCCATATTTTCTAAATTATCGCGCGAGGCGAACTCGAATGACTGCCCCGGAATATGAACCTTTAGAACGTGTCTCCGGAGTAGAAATCCCGCTATGACCGTGCTGATACCTAATAAAACGAAACCTCCTGAAACGAATAGAGCAATCGATGAGCCAACTACATCATTTCCGATCTCGATGAAAGCTAATCCTATCACCGACAATAATCCACCAACCAGAGCAGCCCCCCACGGAATGCCCGGTGCAGAGTACTCGATTGCATGTACTGCTTTCAGAGAGATATCCGTGGCCGTATTTCCGCTAATGTAGACTACCCGCTTCGGAGTACATGCCAACGTCCCTTTTTGCGTATCGGAGACTGCATATTCACTTTCATACACTTCCGAAGATTTGAGAACTTCCTCTTCATCGAATACGTACTCACGGAGTTCCATTTCTTGTGCATGATACTGCCGCTCAGTCTTAGTATTTGTTACCCAACTGACCAACGCGGCAGATGACCTGCATCAAGATCACCACGAAGGTACGCCAGTCCCCAAGTTGATATCTCGTACATACTACTTCCTTCGACAAATGGGGCAACTAACTCGCGCTCAACCAACTGCTCACACCGTTGCCGAATATATTCCTCGTCCGCATCCAACTGCTGAAACCGGGAATCCGAGGCCATCGTCGCTGGTGAACCCCACGACTCTTCAGCGAGATATTCTAGTACGCGCTCATCGACTGGATACATCCACCGACCCATCCGGCGTACCTGCATAGCTTACACTTCGTCTGATGTCTCGTTCGTTTCCTGGCCGTCCGACACCTCTGCATTCCCGTTTTCTGCGGCACTATACTCTCCCTTCAGGTACGCCCGTCCGTTGTCGGTGATCGTGTAGACGCCTCGACCGACCGACTGCAGTAACCCGTGTTCGGCCAACTTCTTGCACCGACGACCGACGTGGTTCGACGAATACGGAATCCGATCGTCGTCCGCGATCTCCGAGGGCGTCATGAACTCATTTTCTTCCTGATTCAGTAGCTCCAGAATCCGGTCATCGAGCAGTACCATCCATTTCCCCGACCGTCTCATAGTTCGATTCTGTGCCTGCGATCCATATTTGCCCGTCTTAGGACAGTATTTGAACTGCAACAACATATATGGTGTTAGAGTTTAGAACTGGTGTACGAATCCATGTCTGATAATCTCGACCCACTCTCTCCCGAAGAGGGAGTTCGACTGTACCTCGACGCGAAGAAGGACAATTTGGCCGCTGAGACCCTGAAGAGCCAGAATATCGGCTCAACGCCTTCGCCCAATGGTGCGAAGAGGAGGAAATCGAGAACCTGAACGAACTCTCCGGGCGCGACGTGTACGCCTACCGCGTGTGGCGTCGGGAAGGTGAGGGCGAAGATCGTGAACCCGTCGCGCCGATCACGCTGCGCGGCCAACTGGCGACGGCCCGCTCTTTCCTCCGCTTCTGTGGAGATATCGAGGCGGTTCCGCCCGATCTCTACGACCGAGTACCATTACCGACGTTGAGCAACGGCGAAGAGGTCAGCGACAGTACGCTCGACCCTGATCGTGTCGCGGCCATCCTCGACTACCTGAGTCAGTTCAAGTACGCCACCCGCGACCATCTGATGATCCTGCTCGGCTGGCACACCGGCGCCCGGCTCGGCGGCCTTCGCGGGCTCGACCTGGACGATGTGGATATCGACGGCGACCATCCCCGCGTTTCGGGCCCGGCCGTCCACTTCGTCCACCGCCCGGAAACCGGAACTCCGCTGAAAAACAAGGACAAGAGTACACGCTGGAATCGAATCAGCGAACACGTCGCTGGTGTCATCCAAGACTACTGCAAGCAGACTCGTTACGATGTGACCGACGAGTACGGGCGCGAACCGCTATTCACGACGCGGTGCGGTCGGCCGGCTCCGTCGACGCTCCGCGAATCGCTCTATCGCGTGACGCGTCCCTGCTGGAGAAACGAACCTTGCCCCCATGATCGGGATATCGAGGAGTGCGAAGCGACCAAACTGCCGAAGGCCAGCAAATGCCCGTCGTCCCGATCTCCCCACGATCTCCGTAGTGGTCGGGTCACGTTCTACCGTCGACAGAACGTCCCCCGTCGGATCGTCGAGGATCGGCTGAACGCGAGCGAGGACATTCTGGATAAGCACTACGACCGGCGTAGCGAACCTGAAAAGGCCGAACAGCGTGCCGAATACCTTCCCGATTTCTGACGATGACACACGACAAAATCACCTGCGCAACTGGCAGCGACGAGGAGTACCGGCAGGGCCCATCCAGCGTTCGTACGATTCTGAGCCAACGGATTCGAGCGCGTGACTGCCTGAAACTCATATTTCCACTTTTCCGAGTCGAATATAAATTTCGGGCAGTCTGGAGTTCAATCATACTGTGAACGGGTCGCCGCTGTCGTGCCTTCGTTGATGACTGAGAGCGACACCCCCGTAATCGTTCGCTCGTTGTGAGGGCGACACGTGTTTGGAATGACGTGTCTAGGAACGCCGCTCTCTCGCTGCGCAGTCACCACACCGGAGACTAGCAGTGGTCGCGTTAAGTTAGCGTGAAGAGTGAGGCGTGCTGATTTCTAAGTTGTTCATGCCCGAAATCAGCCGCCTCAGCGATGGTAGCGACTGGATCGAATTAGATTTTGTGGAGCGTCAGGATCAGCCGTAAACTCAATTAATGATGACTCTGGTCTTGTTGTCGTATATAGTTCCGAGTCAATATTGTCAGGGATTTCGTTCGTGTGTGATTTGTCTACAACTGCAACTGATATTTGGCCTCGTAGCCCCGTCTTCGGACTCGCTCACTAACTAATGAGACGGGAGAGCGACAGTTGGCCTTTGGCATTCGAGTGTAAAATGCTCTTTACGACAAGAGCATGTGAAGAAGCAAACCATCACAACCGCACAATCTGTAGTGGGTGATCTCAGTCGAAAAGGATGTGACGGTCGGAGGGCCGCTGGCATTTGGGCAACGTGCCCACCGCCGAGCTCCGTTGATCGCGCGGTTACCGAGCGACCCTGTATGGAGACGCTGGACTGCAGTTCTGAACAAGCTTGGTCTGCCGGTGGTCGGTCCGTAGGTTGTCGAACGCACGAGACCCAGCCATACGACCGCTCCGCTCGCAAACACTCAAATCCCCAAAGCAGCTAACGGATACGTGAAACAGTCGCTCCTCGTGTACGACGGTAGCAACTCGGTGTTTCGTGCGGCCGCGGAGGCAGCGACCCGCCGGTCAGACGGCGTCGTGGCCGTCCGCTGGGACGCTAGGCCAGTGCAGGCGTTCCTCGAAGCGCAGTTTGATTCCCGCCCCTTCGCGTTCATCCTCGTCGAGGGTGAGTCTGTCCACGTCGGCAAGGAGACTGTCGGGCGGATTCTCAGTCGAATGGGGCTTGCTGACCCGCTCGTTGCTGGGCTGAAGCGAGCCTACGCGACCGGAGGCGCCCCGTTTGGCCGGCTGATCCACGGACGAACGGTGGCGGACCTCGACGGGACGTTCCCGCTGTCGGCGGAGGCCGCATCTCACCTTGCGGATCTTCGACAAGTCCGAGAGATACCTGTGCAAGAAGCCCCCACCGAGAAACCCTGATCACCCTTCCGCAAGCGCCTGCTGGACCGCCACCTTGACCGGCGTCCGCTCGATGGGAACGACCGACTGCAGGTCCCGCTCGGGGTCGACTGTCACGGGGTTCCGCATACTCTCAGCCAGCGGGCGGGCGATGGCGTACTGGACGTCCGTTGTCAGTCGGAGCCAGTGTGAAGAGAGCCCCGGAGACATCACTGGCACCGGAACGATAAACACGCGTTTGCCTTTCTCCTCGGCAGTCAGCTTCAGCAGTGACTTGTAGGACCACACTGCTGGCGCGCCGATGTCGTAGATGCCACCACGGGTCTCCTCGACATCGAGGACGCCGATGAGATAGGCGACAGCGTCGTCGATACCGATCGGCTGACAGGGCGTACTCACCCACTTCGGGACTGTCATCACGGGTAGCCGGTCGGTGAGGTCGTCGACGATGCGGAAGCTCGCGCTGCCGGCACCGATGATGATCGCCGCCCGAAGGACGGTCAGATCGAAGCTCCCCGCTTCGAGCACCGACTCGACCTCCCGGCGAGAGGCGAGGTGTGGCGAGAGATTCCGCTCATCGCCGCTGATGCCGCTTAGGTAGACCACCCTGTCGACGCCGGCCGCCGACGCCAGCTCCCGGAACCGGCGGGCGTAGGTCCGGTCTAGCTCCGCGAAATTCTCGGCTGTCAGCGAGTGGATTAGGTAGTAGGCCGCGTCGACCCCCTCACAGAGTCCCTCCAGCGATGCTGGATCAGCGAGGTCGCCTTCGAATATCTCGACCCCATCCGGGAATCTCGACCGGCTCGCGCTCCTGGAGAAGGCGGTGACTTCGTGGCCGGCCGAGCGCAGCGACTCGACGAGCCGACCACCGACGAACCCGGTTGCTCCAACGACGAGGACACGCATTGAGCTGTGTACGAGCCGTTACGGCAAGGGTGTTCGGTTGGCTTACTCTCACTCGTCTCCCGCCCCTGTCGCCTCGCTCACGGTTGCGGTGAACCCGACTGCACGCAAGCGGTCGGCTAGCGGTGTCCCGATCGCAGCGGCGGGGGTCAACACGCCACCGGAGAGTGGCGAGTCTGTGTCGTCCTCTCGCAGGCACATTCCGGTCTCCCCGAGCATCCGCGCAGTTGCGCCGTACCCCGGTCCCCAGTCGGCTCCGAACTGCGCCTCGACGGTGAAGGGGTCGTCGTCCACCGTCCCGCGGCCGAGCACCCGGACCGTGAAGTAACCCTGTTCGGTCTCCTCGCTCGTCGGCCCCTCGCCCGGATCGGGGAAGACGTATTCTCGGATGGCCGACCGGAGCGGCCCGACTGACATCACCGCCGAGAACAACTCCAGACCCCCTGCGACCGCCCCCGCCGTCGCCGCACCCCTGAGGCCGCGCCCGGTGAGAACGACCTCCGAACAGTGGAACTCCCGACCCCAGGGGTAGCCCAAGAGGGCGTTGCTCCGCCTGACGATGCGCTCGTTGATGAGGCCCATCGGCGACGGTGCCGTCCACTCGTCCCGCAGCGGGTCCTTCCGGGGCCACCGCTGTTCGCCCGGGTCGACGTCCTTGCGCTCGCCGAGCGGGGCCAGCGAGTATGGGTTCGCCAGCGCCCGCCGGGCTACCGGGTCCTCAGCGGCGGCTTCGAACAGTTCACCGAAGCTGGCCAGCGTGCCGCCGCTGACGCCCCCACTGCCGTCCTCAGCGTAGATGCGGGCCGCTTCGCAGGGGACCCCGAACGTCTCGCGAGCGAACGACTGGACGAGCGCGGTCCCGATGTCTGCAGGCACGGAATCGAACCCGCAACTGTGGACAAGACGCGTCTCCGCCTCAACCGCCGCGTCGTGGAACCGGTCGACAGTCTCGCGGATCCAGTTCACTTCGCCGGTCAGGTCGCAGTAGTCGGTTCTGGCGTCGATACACGCCTCGACCAGCGGTGTGCCGTACGTGGTGTACGGGCCGACGGTCGTGCAGACGACTGCCGTGCTGGCGGCCATCTCCCGGAGGCTCTCCGGGTCGGCCGCGTCGCCGAGGAGTATCGGAGCGTCGTCCCACTCGGCCCCCGCGGTGAGGTCGGCCGCCAGCGCTTCGAGACGCTCCTCGTTCCGGCCGCCAATCGCCAGCGTGAGCGCGCCCGGGTCGTACTGCTCGGTGAGGTACTCGGCGACGAGCCGTCCGGCGATGCCCGTGGCATCCCAGACGACCATGTCGTGCTGTCGTTTGGTGTCGGACATCCGTCCGGTATAGGGCCCCAGAGGTCTAAGATGGCAGCCTCGACGGGTTGCTCTTCGACATCCGCGTGAGCGCCCAGCACCGCCTCGGACTGCTCGTCGAGAGCCACGATGGTCTCGATAGCTCCGACCTGGTTGGCTTCGAAAGCGTCGAGTTGTTCGTCGATGGTAGTTCGGAAGTCACCGAGTAGATCCTGTTGACCGGGCGTGGTGGACTCGACGGCGTCGAGTTGGACGCCGACCTCGGAAGGGTCGTTCAGCAGTCGCTGCTGTCACGACAGGGGTTCCTGCACGACGAGTCGGAGTACGTGCTTCGCACTGAAGTGACCGAGCCGAACCGATACTTTGCCATTCTGAAAGCGATCGCGGCCGGGAACACGACGTCGAACGAGATCGCGCAAACGATCGGGATCGATGGCAAACAGATTTCCACGTACACGCAGAAACTGGAACGGCTGCGACTGGTCGAACGTGAGGTGCCGGTGACGGAGGACAAGACGAAGTCACACCGCGGGCGGTACCGGATTCTCGATCCGTTGTTCAGGTTTTGGTTCCAGTTCGTCTACGGCAACGAAGACCGGTACGAGCGGTTGGGCGTCGACGCCTACGAGACGGTCATCGAACTCTGCTGTTCACCGATATCGGCCGCTGGTGGTACAACGAGTACGAGGTGGACGTGGTTGGGTTCGGTGCAGACGGGACGATGGTGACGGGAGAGTGCAAGTTCACGTCCACACCGCTCGATTACAGCGCGTTCGCCTCGCTCGAAGATCATACTGACGAGATTCGATGGTCGCCCGATGGGAGCGAAATCAAGCACGAGTATGCGCTGTTCGCCCGAAACGGGTTCACGCAATCCGTTCGGGATGCAGCGGCCGACCGTGACGATCTGCAGTTGTTCGACCTCGAACGGATCGTTGACCCAAGCGCGTCGCACTAGAGGAGTCGAGGGGTCTGATATCGGCCGATGACGAGACGTGGTGAACTACGTCTTCTGAATCTCCAGGCTGAAGCTTGTCTTGGAAGTTCGAAACAGCGGCTGTGTGCTGTTCATTCGATTCTCGTCACCGTTCGGAGGGTTGCTGATATTCCCGTCTGCTGCGATTGCAGCGGACTGCTCTGCGGCAGATTCATCCAATCGGATTCCGTCTGTCGATTCAATATACACACCAGTCTGTCGGTAGTTTCTGAGTATAGAATACATCCTTCGTCGCGACAACGACAGGCTCCACTCGGCTGCCCGTCTCGTGGAATCGCGACGCGGCTTTATTATCGTTCCCTTCCTACTATCGGTATGACACTCGACGTGCCCATCCCGGAGCCACCCGACCTCTCGAACCGGGGACGACCGAGCAGTTTCGACTGGGACGAATCGGAAACCCTCGGAACCGAGGACTTCTACCGCGAGGATATCGAGGACCTCCTCCAGGAAGGCGCGTGGCGTGAGGGGTTCGAGGAGTGGGCGGAGTACACGGACCTCGACGCGGAGACGGTCCGAGTCGTCACCGACCTCGGCCTGTTCCAGGCCTTCGACTTCTACCGTGATCCAACGGACGACCACCTCCGCTTCGACGCCCCGACGGTGCCTGAGGACTGGCGCGAGCGCGACGTGACCGAACCGCTCGATTCGGATTCGGTCTCGACCATCGACGGCGAGTTACATGACCTCGGTCGGGCCGTCCACGAGACGCTCCAGGACTACCGCCAGCGGACCGAGGAGGGCTCCGGCTGGGGTGAGAAAGCCTTTGGCGAGCGCGAAGAGTAAAGCGTGGTAACGGAGGAACGCGGGTAATAGTGGGGCGTGTTGGTGAGCGACGACAACGCCAATGACAGTCAGCAGTGACGTCGTTCAAGTATATTGAGGAGCTTGTACTCCGGAGCGTACCGAAATCGTCAGCAGTCACACCGGCTTCGTTTTCAGTCCCCGTTCGGTGTATCCATACAGTCGGCGCAAGCAACCATAGTACCCCCTCCAGCAAGGTTCTTTTCGCCGTGGTCGATCGAGTCGATCAGTTCTTTCGTGATAACATCCGGTGGAATAGTCTGGAGGCCGTCCACACCACGGTCGCAGCGAGTACAACTGTCCATATGAACGGGTAGGGCGGTGGCAGCGGATTGTTATGAGCCACATATTGTGCCGTCGACGTAGCCTATCGGTACTGATATACTGAATGGAGAGCCTACGGCCGCGCCAATTCCGGGTATCGAGTAGACCGAGTTGGGCCTTGGAAGCGACTCCGTTGCTGGGAGCGCACAGCGAACGGCGTGAGCGGGCACGTCTCGGACGGGCGAAAGGTGTCTCCGAATCCCCATCAATCGAGGGCCGCTACCGGGAGCGACACCGTCGACTGGATCCACGCCCGGTGATTCTCACGGTCGTAGATGATGCACTCGCCGGAGTCGATGGTCAGTTCGCCGTATCTGCGTCGGCCGGCGACCGGTGCGGCGTCGTGCTCGCTGTGGTCCGTGCTCATGCGTGGTCGGAGCCGGTGGGTCCCGGATGTCTCCGGACGGGCATCGGGCGGACGGCGTGGTAAACGCTGGCCCCAAATTATCAACGGAGAGAGTCGACCGCCGCGTGCCGGGGTTCAAGTAGGAACACGGGGCCAACGCCCTCCGTGCTTACCTTCGGCGCACTCGCCCGCGCGGCGTACTGTCCGCGACAGTACTACTACGCCCGCCGCGACGAGGGTGACGGGCCGCCGCCGGACGCCCGTGCCCGCCGCGAACTGGCCTTCCGGTATCCGGCGCTTCGGGCGGCGAGCGACGCCGAGCTAGCCGACGAACCCGTCGAACGTCCGCCCGCGGCGTACCGCGCCGCACTCGACCGACTCGCCGCTCGCGAGGACTGGGACGATCTGACCGCGCCAGCGGAACGGGACGTCGTGGTAGAGGGACGGGAGTGTCGAGGGGTCGTCCACAAAGTGCTGGCGGACGACCCGCCGACCCCGACGTTCGTCTCCCCGGGGCGGCCACCGGAGCGTGGCGTGTGGCGCCCCCAGCGGGTGCGGGCGGTGGCGATGGCGAAGGCGCTCGCGTGGGAGCGCGAACGGGAGATTCCGGCGGCGCTGGTGGAGTATCCAGCCCACGGCGTCGTGCGCCGGGTACGGGTGACGACGCGAAATCGGGCGGCCTACCGGAAGACAGTGCGGACGGTCCGGCGCGTCGACGGGCCGCCGTCGCGGATCGACGACGACGCCAAGTGCCGGGCCTGTGACTACCGTGAGGAGTGTGGGGTTCGGACGCGTTCGCTCCGGTCGTTACTGGGTCTCTAGCCACGCCTCGATGTCGTCGGCCATCGCGCCGCGGCGGTGGATCACGCCTTCGGCGGGGTCGACGACCGTGCTCTCGGTGCCGGGCGTCACCCCGCCATCGACGACGGCGGCGACGCCCTCGCGGAGTCGGTCGTCGAGGGCGGCGACGCGGGTGACACTCGACGACCCGGAGCGGTTGGCGCTGGTGGCGGTCAGAGGCGGGGTTCGATCGAGGAGATCGAGCGCGGTTTCGTGGGCCGGGACGCGCACGCCGACGCGGTCGCGGCCGGCGGTGAGAGCGTCGGGAAGCGCGGGCCGGCGTGCGACGACGACGGTCACGGGGCCGGGGAGAAAGCGCCGCATGAACTGCTCTGCCACGTCGGTGGGCCGGGTGTAGTCGAGGGCGGCATCGACGGACGGAATCGCGAGCGAGAGCGGGTTCTCCCGGGACCGCCCCTTCAGGTCGAAGACGTGCTCGACCGCGTCGGGATCGGTGGCGTCGGCGCCCAGGCCGTACACCGTCTCGGTCGGGTAGACGACCGCGTGCCCCGTCCGGACGGCAGTGGCGGCGTCGTCGACACTGTCGCTCATCGTGTCAGTCGACGAGCGCCCGAATCTCGGCTACGAGGTCGTCGTACGGCGGGAAGTCCGGCCACTCCTCGGCGACCCACGCGTACTGGACGGTGCGATCCTCGTCGATCAGGAACGTCGCCGGGCGGGCCCCGCTGATCCCGGCCATCCCGTCGAGGTCGTGGGCGACGCCGTACGCCTCGGCGACGCCGTTTGCGGGGTCGGCGAAGAGGTCGTACGCCATCTCACGCTCCTCGATGAGGCGCTTGTGGGCGTACGGCGTCGAGATGGAGATGCCGACGACGGTGAGCAGGTCGCCGAGTTCGCGGTCCCGGAGTTCGTTCCAGATGTACGTCGCGGGGAAGGCGCCGTCCATGGGGTAGAAGACGAGACAGACGGGGCCGTCGTCGGTCAACTCGGAGAGGCTGGCGTCCGCCCAGAACTCGTCGTTGACCAGCGGTCGCGTGAACTCCGGCGCAGTGTCGCCCTCGGCGACGTGGTCGGCGTCGGGCAGGTCGACGACGTCGAACTCGACCATCAGCGCTCACCTCCGTCGGAATCGCCGTCGCCGTCGACGAGCCCCGAGCCGTAGGTGGATTCGAGGTACTCGACGACGTTGGCCGATTCGGACATGGTGACGCCGGTTCGCTCGTCGACGATGGCGGGGACGGGTCGCGAGCCGGCGACCCGCTTGACGACGTCTCGCTCGGAGTGCATCGGTTCGACGAATCGCGAGGCGTACTCGAGATCGAGATCCTGAAGCACCCGGACGACGCGTTCGCAGTACGGACACGCCTGGAGCCGATACAGGGTGATCTGTGGGTCGCTATCCGACATGCGCCGCTGTACGGCGGGCGTCCGCCTAAGCCCTTCGTTCGGGTGATACGGGGGTAGTGAGGGCAACGCTTAATTCGGGTCCGCGGCTAGGTCCGGTACTTACATGGGTTTGTCGCCGACAGCGAGCGTCGCCGGGGCCGAAAGCGTGGCACAACTCGCCGACATCGTGCCGGTGACGGATACGACCGTCACCGTCGCCGGCTCCCTGGCGATCCTGATCCTGATCGGGCTGTCGGCGTTCTTTTCCTCCTCGGAGATCGCCATGTTCTCGCTGGCTCGTCACCGGATCGACTCGATGGTCGAGGAGGGCGTCCCGTCGGCCAAGGTGGTCCAGGAGCTGAAAGACGATCCCCACCGGCTCTTGATCACGATTCTCGTCGGCAACAACATCGTCAACATCGCGATGTCATCGATCGCCACGGGCCTCTTTGCTATCTATCTCTCGCAGGGACAGGCCGTGCTCGCTGCGACGTTCGGGATCACCACGCTCGTGCTCCTGTTCGGCGAGAGCGCGCCGAAATCCTACGCGGTCGAGAACACCGAGTCGTGGGCGCTCCGGATCGCCCGCCCGCTCCAGTACTCCGAGCTCGCCCTCCTCCCGCTGGTCGTCGTCTTCGACTACCTGACCCGCGTGGTCAACCGCGTGACTGGCGGGCGGTCGGCCATCGAGACCACCTACGTCACCCGCGACGAGATCCAGAACATGATCCAGACCGGGGAACGGGAAGGCGTGATCGAGGAGGAGGAACGCGAGATGTTCCAGCGCATCTTCCGGTTCAACCGCACCATCGCCAAGGAGGTGATGACGCCGCGTCTCGACATGACGGCCGTCCCGAAAGACGCCACGCTCGAGGAGGCCATCGAGACCTGCATCCAGAGCGACCACGAGCGGATTCCCGTCTACGAGGGCAATCTCGACAACATCATCGGTATCGTCACCCTGCGCGATCTCGTCCGGGAGAAGGAGTACGGCGAGGGTGAGAGCGACCTGACCGACGTGGTCCAGCCCACCCTCCACGTCCCCGAATCGAAGAACGTCGACGAACTGCTGGAAGAGATCCAGGACAACCGGATGCGGATGGTCATCGTCATCGACGAGTTCGGCACCACGGAGGGGTTGATCACACTCGAAGACATGGTGGAAGAGATCGTCGGCGACATCCTCGAGGGCGACGAGGAGGAGCCCTTCGAGTTCGTCGAGGACGACGTGGTCATCGTCCGCGGCGAGGTCAACATCGACGAGGTGAACGAGATGCTCGGCCTCGATCTGCCCGAGGGCGAGGAGTTCGAGACGCTCGCAGGCTTCGTCTTCAACCGCGCCGGCCGCCTCGTCGAAGAGGGCGAGGAGATCGAGTACGACGGGATCACGATCCGGATCGAGCAGGTCGACAACACCCGGATCATGAAGGCCCGGCTCACGATCCACGACACGGAGCCGGCGGCGGACGTGGTCGACGAACAGGCCGTCGAGGAGTGATCGCGGTGGCGGTCACGTCAGCGCGTCGATCGCGGTGAAGACGCCGTAGCCGAGCGCGAGCGCGAGAAGCAGCGAGCCGATCCACGCGAGGACGGTATAGAGGATCTTCCGCCGGCTGACCCCGCCGCCGCCCGCGGCGTATCCGGACCCGATGATCGCCGAGACGACGATTTCGTTGAACGAGACGGGGATACCGAAGGCGACGGCGACCTGCGCGATGGCAAAGGAGGGGATGAGCGCCGCGATGGAGCGGCGGGGGCCGAGCGAGGAGTAATCCTGTGCGAGCGCCTTGATCATGCGCGGGGCACCGGTCCAGGAGCCGAGCAGGAGGCCGAACCCGCCGCCCGCGAGCACCGCCGGCAGGGGGACGGCGAAGTCGTCGAGGAGGGGAACGAGCGGCCCGATGGCGAGACCGACCTGACTCCCGCCGGCAGAGAAGGCGACGAGGCCGCCGAGCGAGAGGAGAAACCGGCGCTGTGCGGTCTCGGGATCGGTGACCAAGCCGCGAAAGAGGACGGCGGCGACGAGGAGCGCGCAGCCGGCGGTGGCGGTGAGCGTGCCGCCGGGGAGGCCGGCACCGAGGTGACCCGCGATGGAGCCGGCCTCGCCGGCCGGTCCGAGGGCGGCGAATTCGATGGTGGCGACGAGGGCACCGACGAGGCCGCCGAGCGCGGCGATGGCGTAGCGCTCGGGGACCGTGGGGGATCGGAGCAAGCGGGCGGTCGCGTACGCGATGCCGCCGCCGACGAAGGGCGTCAGCACCCACATGGTCGCGATCTGTCGGTACTTCGGCCACGCCGGGTCGCCGCCGAGCGCGAGGCCGACACCGACGACGGCGCCGGTGACGGTGAAGGCGGTGGCGATGGGGTAGCCGGTGAAGACGCCGACGGCGACGAGGGCGGCGGCGGTGAGCAGGCCGACGATGGCCGCCGTAGCGGTGAGCGAGACGCCGCTGATGAGCTGGGTCCCGACCGCCTCGGTGACGTTCGCGCCCTGGAGTACCGCGCCGGCGAAGCCGAACAGGCCGACGATGAAGCCGGCACGCATCACTGAGATGGCGTTCGCACCGACGGCGGCGGCGAAGGGCGTCGATCCCGAGGAGCCGGCGCCGATGGCCCACGCCATAAAGAGGCTGGCGAGGGCGGCGACGACGAACGTCAGCAGAACTCCGGTGGCAACCATCGAGTGTCGTGTTCTGTGAGAGGCGGGTACTAAGCCGTGTCGGGCGAGGCGCGTGAGTCGTCAGCGATACCCTTCGTCGAACCCCTCGCGCAGCGAGAGGAGCGTCCGGCGGACAAGCAGGTAGCCCAAAAAGACGAGCAACAGCATCAGCGCCACCAGCCCGAGGAAGATCGGATCGTCGAGAAGCGAGGAAAACTGGAGGAGGTGCATAGGCGACCGGTAACCCGGCGCGCACAAAACCGTTTCGTCGGCGGCGGAACTGCGGACCGCCGATGACGCCGACGGGACCGCCACCTCGTCTCGTCTCGTCTCGTCTCGTCTCGTCTCGTCTCGTGTCGACGAGCAGACTCAAACGCCGTTTTGAGCCTACGGTGTTTATAATATACACACCGCTGTACGTCGACCCGCGTGGTCCCCCGACCACGCTTCGGCCCTCCATTTTCGTCACACGGACGCGACGATCGGTCTCACTCCGGCGCCGGAACGCGAATCCGACCGATCACGGTTCCGTCAGGCGATCTGATGACGCCGACGAGGCCGGTCTCGACGGCGTTCGCGACCGACGGCGGCGCATCCGCGCTCCCCGCCGGCCACAGTTCGGCGTGGCCGGGACGGTTCCCCCGCGGGTCGGCGTGGCTTCCCGGATTGAGGAGGGTCGGCCCCGCCTCCGGAACGTCGACGGTCGGGCGGTGGGTGTGCCCGGAGACGACGAGAGCGGCCCCACGCTGGCGGCCGAACAGCGAGAGCGCGGTCGGCCCGCCGCGTTCGGTGTGCGTGACCGCGATCCGAACGCCGGCGTAGGTCGTCGTCGCGGCCGAAGGGAGCCGATCACGGACCCCGGCGACGTCGGCGTTGCCGTGGACCGCGACGAGTCGCTCGGCTCGCTCCCGGAAGGCGTCGAGGACGGCAGGGGTCGTGAAGTCGCCGGCGTGGATCACCAGACCGGCGGCGTCGACCGCCTCGCGGGTGCGTCCGGTCAGGCGGGCGTCGTCGGTGCCGTGCGTGTCGGAGCAGACGACGAGCATAGGAAGACACGACGACCCGCCGGCAACACCGTTTCGGTCGGAAGGTTGAATCGTCACCCGGCCGACGGGGCGACCATGGCTGGTAGCAAGTCGGTCGTTCTGGCCGCGCTCGTCGCGAACGGGGCCATCGCCGTCCTGAAGTTCCTCGCCTTTCTCCTCACCGGAAGCCCGTCGATGCTCTCGGAGACGTACCACTCGATTTCCGATACGGGCAATCAGGTGTTTCTTCTGATCGGCATCCGCTACAGCGGGCGGGAGCCGAGCCGCGCCCACCCCTTCGGGTACGGCAAGGCGCAGTTCTTCTACAGCTTTCTGGTGTCGGTCCTCCTGTTCGGCATCGCGGGGTGGGAGAGCCTGAAACACGGCTACGACGCCATCCTCCACGGCCACTCGGTCGCCCCGGGGACGGTGACGCTCGCCGGTGTCACCGTCGACACCGTCTACGTGAGCGTCGCCGTCCTGCTGGGCGCCATCGCGTTCGAAACGTACGCGTTCGTCAAGGCCTACGCCGAACTCCGCCGACAGATGGACGAGTACGGCTGGTCCGGGCTGGTGGAGGCGTTCCGGACGACCAGCGACGTGACGACGCTCACCGCCTTCACCGAGGACGCCATCGCCCTCGGGGGGGCGGTCATCGCTCTCGTGGGAATCGTGCTCTCGCGCGTGACCGGCAACCACATCTACGACGCCGTCTCCGCGGCGATCATCGGCATCCTCCTGATGGGCTTCGCGCTAGCGTTGGCGTGGGAGAACAAGCGCCTCCTGCTCGGCGAGAGCGCACCGGCGGAACTGGAAGACGACCTCCGCTCGGTCGTTCGCGACCACCCGGGCGTGACCCACGTCGACCGCTTCCGGACGATGTTCGTCGGCCCGAACGCCCTCCTCGTCGCCGCCGACGTGAGCTTCGATCCCGAACTCGGCACCGGCGACATCGACGCCGACGCCGCCCGGATCGAGGAGAAACTCCGCGCTCGCGACGACCGGGTGCGGTTCGTCTACGTCGAGCCGGAACTGTAGGCGGCCTCGATCCGGTCGAGCGCCGCGTCGACGTCCTCGCGATCCACATCGAGGTGGGTACAGAACCGGACGTGCGCGTCGTCGATGGCGCCACAGCCCACCCCGTGATCGGCACAGGCGTCGACGAACTCGCCGGCGTCGAAGGGCGTCTCGGCGACGTCGACCACGACGATGTTCGTCTCCGGAACGGGCGCCGACAGGTCGCCGACGGCGTCGAGTCCGGCGGCGAGACGCGCGGCGTTCTCGTGGTCCTCGGCCAGTCGATCCCTGTTCTCCAGCGCGCGGAGGCCCGGTGCGGCGACGATGCCGACCTGCCGCATCCCGCCGCCGTGGAGTTTCCGGAGCCGGCGCGACTCCTCGATGAACGCCTCGCTCCCGGCGAGGATCGAGCCGACGGGCGCACCAAGCCCCTTCGAGAGGCAAAACAGGACGGAGTCGACGGGGGCGACCATCTCGGCGGGGTCGGTGTCGTGGGCGACACAAGCGTTGAACAGGCGGGCGCCGTCGAGGTGAACGGGGACGTCGTGGGCGCTTGCGGCGTCGGCGGCTGCCCGGATCCGCTCGGGCGGAATCGCGAGGCCGCCACGGGCGTTGTGGGTGTTCTCGAGACAGACGAGGCCGGTGCCCGGGCGATGGAGGTCGGCGTCGTGACAGGCGTCGTGGATCCAGTCCGGCGTGGGGATGCCGCCGTCGGCGTCGACGGTGCGGGTCTGGAGGCCGGCGTTGCGCGCGAGGCCGCCGAGTTCCCACTTGGCGAGGTGGGCCTCGACGTCGACGAGGACCTCGGTGCCGGGGTCGGCGTGAGCCTGGGCGGCGATCTGGTTGCCCATCGTCCCCGTCGGGACGAACAGGGCGTCCGCACAGCCGACGAGGTCGGCCGCGCGGCGTTCGAGGTCGTTCACCGTCGGATCGTCGCCGTAGACGTCGTCGCCGACCGGAGCGTCGCGGGCGGCGTCGCGCATCGCGTCGGAGGGTCTCGTCACCGTGTCGGATCGGAGGTCGATCATGGGTCATGTCCGCGGAGGATCGGCAAAAAGAGAGGGGTCGACGAACTCCGAAAGGCTTTGCCGCCCGCGCGGGAAGGCGAAGATATGGACCCACGCGTTCGAACACACGCGGAGATCATCGTGGATCACTCGGCGCGCATCGAGTCGGGCGACGACGTCGTCGTCAGCATGCCGGCGGCCGCCGAGGACCTGGCGGTCGCCCTCCACGAGGCGCTCGGCGACCGGGGGGCGAACCCCGTCTACATGAACAACACCGAGCGAGCGACGCGGGCGTATCTTCGCGCGAGCGACGACGAGGCGTTCGAGACGCCGAGCCACCAGTTGGCGCTGTTCGAGGAGGCGGACGCGTTCGTCATCGCCCGCGGCGGCGAGAACGTCTCGGAACAAAGCGACGTGAGCCCCGAGACCAACGCCGCCTACCGGCGAGCGATGCGGCCCGTCCTCGACGAGCGACTGGAGAAGCGCTGGTGTCTCACGCAGTATCCCTCCGCCGGCCACGCCCAACTCGCCGGCATGAGCACCGAGGCCTACGAGAACTTCGTCTGGGACGCGGTCACGCTGGACTGGGACGAACAGCGCGACCACCAGTCGCGGATGGTGGAGATCCTCGACGGCGCCGACGAGGTGCGGATCACCAGCGGCGACGACACCGACGTCACCATGTCGGTCGCGGGCAACCCAACGCTCAACGACTACGGCGAACACAACCTGCCCGGCGGCGAGGTGTTCACCGCGCCGGTCAAGGAGTCGGTCGAGGGGTACGTCCACTTCGACCTGCCGCTGTACCGCAAGGGCAAGGAGATCGAGGGCGCCCGCCTCCGATTCGAGGACGGGAAGGTCGTCGGCCACAGCGCCGACCGCAACGAGGACGTGCTCACCGGGATCCTGGAGACCGACGAGGGCGCCCGCTATCTCGGCGAACTCGGCATCGGGATGAACCGCTCTATCGATCAGTTCACCTACAACATGCTGTTCGACGAGAAGATGGGCGATACGGTCCACATGGCGGTGGGCAACGCCTACGCCGACACGGTGGGCGAGGACAACGTTCGCAACGAGAGCGCCGAACACGTCGACATGATCGTCGACATGTCGGCGGACTCGACCATCGAGGTCGACGGGGAGGTCGTCCAGCGAAACGGGACGTTCGTCTTCGAGGACGGCTTCGAGTAGCGGTCGGCCCCGGGTTTTCCGCGACACAGCGACTGGCACACGGTTTTTTGCTCACGACCCTCGATCGGGGGCGTATGTCCGCCACGACGGCGAAAAACCGGTGGCTCATCGCGGCGTCGGCGATGCTGATCCATCTCTCCATCGGATCGGTGTACGCGTACAGCGTCTATCAGCAGCCGTTACAGGCGTCGCAGGGCTGGAGCATCGGCGACGTGACGCTCGGGTTCACAGTCGCCATCTTCACCCTGGGGATGGCGACGGCGCTTCTCGGCAGGTACGTGGAGCGGTACGGCCCGCGGCTGTCGGGCACCGCGGCGGCGGTCACCTTCGCCGGCGGGACGATCCTCGCGGGCGTCGCCGTCCAGTGGGGGAGCTACGGCGGGTTCGTGCTGACCTACGGCGTCGTCGCCGGTGTCGGCCTCGGACTGGGATACATCAGCCCCATCTCGACGCTCGTGAAGTGGTTCCCCGATCGGCGGGGGCTGGCGACGGGGCTGGCCGTGATGGGGTTCGGTGCCGGGGCGCTGGTGACGGGACCGGTCGCGAACTACCTGATCGACGCAACGAGCATCCCGACGACGCTGTACGTCCTCGGCGTGGGCTACTTCGTGGCGATGGGGGCGGGCGCGGCGTATCTGGAGGCGCCGCCGGAGGGGTGGGTGCCCGCCGGCATCGACCCCGAAGCCGTCGTCGAGACGGACAGCCACGGAGTGATCGTGGCGTCCGATCTGGAACAGCGCACCGCGAGCGAGGCGATCCGAACGCCGCAGTTCTACCTCGTCTGGCTGATCGTCTTCATCAACGTCTCCGCGGGCATCATGCTCCTGTCGGTGGCGTCGAACATGACACAGGCGATCACGGGTGCGAGCGCTGGCGTCGCCGCCGCGGTCGTGGGGGTGCTCGGCCTGTTCAACGGGGCGGGACGCATCGGCTGGTCTAGCCTCTCGGACTACCTCGGCCGGACCACCACCTACGGAGTCTTTTTCGCCATCCAGATCGTCGCCTTCCTCGCGCTCCCGCGACTCACTACGGTCCCGCTGTTCGCGGGGGCGCTGTTTCTCGTTATCACGTGCTACGGGGGCGGATTCGCCTGCCTGCCGGCGTATCTCGCCGATCTGTTCGGCACGGAGGAACTCGGGGCGATCCACGGCTACACGCTCACGGCGTGGTCGATGGCCGGCGTCGCCGGGCCGACGCTGGTGGCCCGAATCGTCGAACTGACCGGCGGCTACGAACTCGCCTTCTACGTCGTCGCCGGGGCGCTGTGTGTGGGGCTGGCCTGTGTCGGACTGCTTCGTTGGCGGATGAGCGTGATCCGCCGGGCACGGCTCGTGGGAACGCCCCACGGCCTCCGGCGCTGACGTCGTCCCGGGTGCTCGCGGGACGACGGGCGACTACTCGTCGTCGACGTCGAGGTCGAACTGCTTGTTCTCGACGGCGGCGTTGAGCACGACGCTCGTGTTGGATTCGCGGATGTCCGCGTCGGTAAGGAGCGTCTTGATCTGCTCGTTCATACCGTCGGTGTCGACGAACTTGCCGATGGCGATGACGTCGTAGTCGCCGGTGACCTCGTAGACGCTGACCATCTGCTTTTGCTCCTGCAGGCGGTCGGTGACGCCGGGCAGGGCGCTCCCCTCTACCTTCAACTGGAGGATGGCGGTCACGTCGTAGCCGAGCGCGTCGTAATCGACGCGCGGGGTGTACCCCTGGATGACGCCCTGTTCCTCCAAGTCGCGAAGGTGGTTCGAGACGGTAGTGACCGAGACGTCGAGTTCCTCAGCGAGGCTGCGGAGGCTGGCTCGACCGTCTCCGAGAAGTGCGTTGATGAGCTTGGCGTCGAGGTTTTCGTACGTCATGGCAGTTACACACGGAACGGGGGGTATAGAAGTTTACGAATATCCAATTCCATTCCGAGCCGAGAGTAAATTGCAGCCAACAAAAAGGGCTTAATACTGGGAGTATAGATTAACCCCTGTCCAGAAGATGACGGACGAAAATACGGCGACTGACGGCGGTTTGACGGCCACGGAACAGGACGTGATCGACGAGATCGACGAGAAGAACGTCGACTTCCTCCGACTGCAGTTCACCGACATCCTCGGGACGGTCAAGAACGTCTCGGTACCGGCGAGCCAGGCGGAGAAGGCGTTCACGGAGGGCATCTACTTCGACGGCTCCTCGATCGACGGCTTCGTTCGGATTCAGGAATCCGACATGCGCCTCGATCCCGATCCCGAGACGTTCTCCGTCCTCCCGTGGCGGAACGGGGATTCGAACGGCGGGGCGGCGGCGCGACTCATCTGTGACGTGATCGATACGTCGACGGGCGAGCCGTTCTCCGGCGACCCGCGTGGCGTCCTCAAAGACGCCATCGAACGCGCCAGCGAGATGGGCTACGACGTGAACATGGCCCCCGAGCCCGAGTTCTTCCTGTTCGAGGAAGACGAAGAGGGACGCGCGACGACGAAGACCAACGACGCCGGCGGCTACTTCGACCTCGCGCCCAAAGACCTCGCCTCGGACGTGCGCCGTGACATCATCTACGGCCTGGAGGACATGGGCTTCGACATCGAGGCCTCCCACCACGAGGTCGCACAGGGCCAACACGAGATCAACTTCACGTACGACGACGCGCTGTCGACGGCGGACAACGTCGCCACCTTCCGTGCGGTCGTCCGCGCCATCGCGGCGGAACACGACCTCCACGCGACGTTCATGCCCAAGCCCATCGCCCGAATCAACGGTTCGGGGATGCACACCCACATGTCGCTGTTCACCGAGGACGGCGAGAACGCCTTCCACGACGAGGACGACGAGTTCAACCTGAGCGACACGGCCAAAAGCTACCTCGCGGGCATCCTCGAACACGCGCCGGCGATCACGGCCATCGCGGACCCGACCGTGAACAGCTACAAGCGACTGGTGCCCGGCTACGAGGCGCCCGTCTACGTCGCCTGGTCCGACCGCAACCGCTCGGCGCTCATCCGCAAGCCGGCCGCACGCGTCCCCGCGGCCTCGCGGATCGAACTCCGGTCGCCGGATCCGTCGTGTAACCCCTACCTCGCCTTCGCGGCCATGATCCACGCCGGCCTCGACGGCATCGAACGGGACCTCGATTGTCCCGACCCGGTCCGGGAGAACATCTACGAGTTCGACGAGGCAAAACGCGAGGAGTACGGCATCACGACCCTTCCCTCGAACCTCGGCGAGGCCGTCGCCGCCTTCGAGGAAGACGAGACGATCAAGAGCGCGATGGGCGAGCACGTCTCCGAGAAGTTCATCGAGGCCAAATCCCAGGAGTTCGGCGAGTACATCGTCGAAGTCTCCGAGTGGGAAATCGATCGGTACCTCGAGAAGTACTAACGGTCGACGGCCGCTTTTTTCGTGCGAGCGTTCGCGGACGATCAGCCCGCGGGGTCGGGTGGTCGAAGCGACGACAGTCCAGGGACGGCCATCAGGAGGGCGACGGTTCCGCCGGCCGCCGTGGCCGCGAGCGGGAGCGAGAGGCCGCCGTAGACGACGGTCCCGGCGACGGCGACGACTGCCGGGAGGGCGACGAGCGAGGCGACGAGTCGAGTGCGTGACTGCGTCGTGGCGACGACGCGGTCGGCGGCGAACCGCCAGCCGAGCCAGCCTCCGGCGGCGGCCGCGACGGCGACGACGGTGTCGAGGACGACGGTGACGGCGACGGCGACGAGGCCAACGCCGACCGCGAGGGCGAACGTCCGGGACGCGGCGTCGACGGTCACGCGCTCGGGGGCCCACCCGGGGCCGAGTCGGAAGGCGAGCGCGAGGTAGCCGGCGCCGACGCCGACGCCGACGGCCACGTCGACGAGGTAGTGGACGCCGATGACGATCCGGGACGCGGCGACGACGGCGATCAGCGCGGCGGCCACGCGGACGGGACGACGACCGACGCGATCGGACAGCAGGCCCGCTAGCCCGCCGTAGACGACCGTCGCGCCGATCGTGTGGCCGCTGGGGAAGCCGAAGCCGTCGACGCCCGCGCCGGCGGGCCGCGGGAGCGCGAAGGCGTGCTTGAGCGCGAGCGTCAGCGCGACGCCGCCGAACGCGAGGCCGACGGCGGCGGCCATACGCGTCGCGGAGACGCCGAGGCGGTCGGCCAGCAGGTAGCCGCCGCCGACGATCACCAGCAGCGTGACCGGGTCGCCGAGATAGGTGAGAAGACCGAACAGGTCGACGACGGGAGACGGCACCGCGTCGACGACGACCGTCTCGCCGACGCCGCGGTCGGCGACGGTTCGGACGGCACGTGACATGATCCGGAGGTGGGCGGGGAGAAGCATATAAGCCGCGCTCCGGGCGTGGTCACCGGCGGAAGCGTCGGACCGCGTCGAGCGCCCGCCCGGGCGTGCCGAGCAGCGAGATGCCGAAGCCGGCGAGGACGAAGAGGACGTAGAGCCCGAGCGTCGAGAGGAAGATCACGATCATGGCGGCGATGGCGAGCAGGTCGCTGGTGAAAAAATAGAAGGCACCGAGCGTCATGACCGTCCCGTAGAGGAGCACGAGGTAGGGGCCCCAGCCGCGGGCGTGACCGCGGCGCATCCGGCGGCGGACGTATGCCTTCAGCTCCGACTCCAGCGTCGGCCGATCGACCGTGCGTTCCTCCACGTCGGCCTCGAAGGCGTCCAGATCATCACGGACCGCGTCGAGGCGGTCGGCGAGCTCCTCGATGTCCGGTGCCGGGGATGGTTCCGTGTCGTCGCCGGTCATTGCCGTCGTCACGTCGTCTCGGTCCGGCGGATGTTGTACCTGCCGATCCCGATCCGTGCGGACGGCACCGAGCGTCGCGCCGACGAGTAAGACGAGGCCGGCGAGGTAGAACCACGTCACGAGCAGGAGGATCGCGCCGAGCACGCCGTAGAGCGCGAACTGGCCGCTCGTCGTCGCGACGGTGGCGTAGAGGGCGAAGGCCGTCCCGAGCAGCGTCCATCCGACGGCACAGAGCAGGGTTCCGGGGAGCGCCGCCCGCACCGGGAGGTCGACCGGCGGTAACAGGTAGTAGACCGGAAAGAGGGCCGCGACGAGGACGCCGAAGAAGACGATCGGCGCGAGGAGCGCGACCGGCGACCGGAGGAGAGCGACGGCGCCGACGAGGGCGACACCGCCGAACGCACCGACGCCGACGGCAGCGAGGACGGTGACACCGACACGGAGGCTCCCGAGGAAGTCACGCGGCTGGACGTCGTAGATGCGAGCGAAGGCGGTATCCACGCCCCGAAAGAGCTTGAGCGAACTCCAGAGCAGGACCGCGAAGCCGACGAGCGTGACGCCACCCCGTCCCGTCGTGTTCGCCAGGGCCTCCTCGACGGGGCCCTGTCCGACGGGGACGAGATATCGGCCGGCCAGATCGAGGACGGCCGTCCGGAGAGCGGGACCGCCGAGGGCGGTGGCGACGATGGTCGTCAGAACGAGCAGGGGAAGCAGGGAGACGAAGGCGTAGTAGGCGACGCCGGCGGCCAACATCGTGACGTCGCGCGCGCGGACTTCGTGGGCGACGGCACGGACGAGCGGTCGGGACACGGGCGTCGGTTCGCGCGGCACCGGCAAAAGGTCGTGGCCCGCGGTCGGCGAGGAATCACCGGGCTACAGGACGGCGGAGATGACCACGAGCGACAGGCCGCTCACGCCCGCGACCGACGCGAACACGACGAGCGCGGGGGTGGCGCCGGTCCGACGGAGTTGGTCGAATCTGATCTCGGTGCCGAGGCCGAGAAACGCGAGGAGGAACAGCCAGTCGACGGCCGTTCCGATCGAGCGCAACAGGGTGGGAGAGAGGAGGCCCACGCTCGCGACGACGACGAAGGCGAGAAAGCCGAGGACGAACGTCGGAAACGTCTCCCAGATCATCCGCAACGAGGCCGAGCCCTCGGCGTCCCGTCGGGCGTAGTAGCCCGCGTACCCGACGGCGACCACGCCGATGAGGGCGTTGCGCGCGAGTTTCGTCATCGTCGCCCACTGGCCAGCGACCTCAGAGTGGGCGAAGCCGACGGCGACCACCGGGCCGGTCGAGAGCATGCTCACGCCGGCCCACACGCCGAAGACGGTCGCCGGCAGGTCGAGGAGGGAACCGACGGCGGGGTAGACGACGAGACTGATCGCGTCCAGCAACAGGACGACGCTCGCAGCGTAGGCAATGTCGACTTCGCGGGCGCGCACTGCCCCGCCGACGGCGACGACGGCTGAGACGCCACAGACGCCGGCGCCGGCGGCGAGCATCGAACCGAGCCGATCCGAGAGGCCGGCGACGTGGCGTCCGAGAAGTTCGACGACGAGGACCGTCCCGGTCACGAAGACGGCGACAAGAAGAAGGATTATCTTGCCGATTTCCAGGATGGCTCCGATCGTCAGCGACGCTCCGAGGAGAACGATGCCGGCCGCGAGCCAGCGGCCGTGGGTGGCGACGCCGGACTGCAGTCGCTCGGGGACGCCGACGGTGTTCGTCAGAAAGACGCCGACGCCGATGGCCAGAAGCGTCTCGTTGACCCCGACGAGCGACGACAGGCGGCGAACCAGCACGGCTCCGACACAGAGGGCCGCGATCCCGGGAACCGCCTCGCGAACGGCCGTCAACATGCGATTGGGACACCGAATCGGCCGACGTCGATGCCCCACCGATCCGCGTTCCGTCGGCCATCGCGCCCGATCGTCGTCCGTCGCCTCCGATCGCAGTCCATGCAAACGGCGACCCGGCCGGGGAGTGTAAATATGCTGATTGCGTCTCAGTAATCGGTTATTGTTGCTGCTATTTGTGACGAATTTCACTTACCGTGGCGATCACGGCGACGGTGGCCGAGCCGTTGCGGACGGCGGGACGGCCGTCAGCGTTCGGCCACCCACACGCCGACGAACAGGAGCGTAAGCAGGCCGAAAGCGAGCAGCGAGAGGTTCGGAACGGTGAGTCCGACGACGGGTGCCCGCCACTGCACGGCCGCACACGGTCCGGCGAGCGTACACCTCGTCGTCGTCGCCTGGAGGACGGAGTGATACGCGGCGATTCCGAGGCCAGGGAGTGTGAGCGGGAGGACGGTCCGGTAGACGCCCGGTCGCCGTTCAAGCGTCGCGACGCCGAGGACGACGACGAGCGGATACATGAGGATGCGCTGGTACCAACACAGCGTACAGGGGTTCAATCCGAGACCGAGGCTGAACCAGAGGCTCCCGGCCGTCGCGAACGCCGCCACCGCTGCTCCGAGCGAGAGTCGGACTCGCGTCCGACCGAGTCGGGTCATACGTACGCCCGAGTTCGGAGACATCTATCGGTTACGGACGGCTGGGCTACGGCGCGACGCCGACGGTCAGGAGCGTCCCCCACGTTCGGTAGCGGTCGACCATCGCCTCGCGCGACTCCCAGTCGTCCGTCGGGAACGCGTCGGTGGGTGGGATCTCGACCTCTCGATCCGGGATCGTATCCTGTTCGGCGACGTGGAAGCCAGCCGCTCGGAACGCCTCGCGGTATCGGCGCCGGTTCCACAGTTGCATCTCGATGTCCACCTTCTCCTGCCACTCGTGGGTGTGGACGCTCTCCTCGAAGAAGTTCACGGCACAGAAGAACGTACCGCCGGGACGGAGGACGCGGCGCAGTTCGCGGAGGACGGCCGCCGGCTTCGCGGCGTAGTAGAACGCCTCCATCGACCAGACGTGGTCGACGCTGTCGTCGTCGAACGGTAGGTGCTGGAAGTCGCCGCGCAGGAAGTCGAGCAGGTCGTCGTCGGTGTAGTCCCGCGCGTTCCGCACCATCTCGCCCGAGGCATCGAGGCCGACGCTCCGGCCCACGTCCCGCGTCTCGCGGAGCGCACGGAGCGCGTACCCCGAGCCGGTGCCCAGATCGATCACCGTCTCGCCGGCCTCGATCGGCATCCGGGCGAGGGCGTGTTTGGCCGTGTGCCAGTGCCGTTTTTCCATCCCCCGGTCTTTCCCCTCGGCCGCCCATCGGTCGAACTCGGCTTGGACGCTCATGGTGGCGGGAAAGGGGACGGGGTCACAAATCGCTACTGATAGCGGGGATGGGACCGACCGTCGGCTCCCGTAGCGTCGCGAGGTCTCGACGACGTCGGGAACGTCAGAGGAGCCCCTTGAGGGTGTTGATAACCGTCCACGTCACCTGCTTGACGGGCTTGCCGTCCTCGCCTCTGACGACGATGCCGCGGACGGTGCCGTCGGTCCGGCGTCCGTTCCGGACGTGTTCGACAAACCGGGGCACTGGGTCGTCGAGATCGACCAGGTTCTCCGCGGTGTCGCGGGTCATCAGCATCTGCAGGCTCGCGTCGTCACGCCGCGACTGTCGGAGGTCGGTGATAGTGCCGTCCGAACGCATCCGGACGGAGAACACCACGTCCGTGTCGATCAAGTAGACGTTGATCGCGTTGCCTTTGATTTGGTTGTACACCTGTCGCTCGGCGGGATTCATCTCCGTGTCGGTGACGTTCTCGTTGAACCGCGGCTGCATGTCCTGCAGGTCGGCAAAGAGGTCGTCGGCCCACGCCGGCTGGTCGGCCGACTGGGCCGTGACGGGCGTCGCGCCGACGATCAGGGCGACCGTGACGACGAGTATGAGAACTATTCGCATACATCGACTATCACGCCAGAAGTATATGGGTATTTGGACCTCGCCACGGAGAGGCGCGAACCGCCCGCCGGACCGGGACCGTCGGCGTGCAGGGGGCGAGTCGTCGTGCGCTCAGAGGATGCTGTCGATGACGTTTATCAGTTGCGGGAACACCTCGTACTTCGCCATGTTGCCCCAGCCGTTGGCGTCGACCTCCACCTCGCCGGCCTTGTAGGCGTCCACCGCCGCCGCCATCGAGTCGTCCGCGTCCACGATGTCGGTCAGCGTCGACTCGCTGAGGACGATGTCCGCGTCGGCCGAATCCCGTTTCTCGAGTTCGTAGTCCGCGACGGCCCCCGAAGAGTCCGTATCCAGCCACCGTACGGAGAGTCGCTCGCCGTCCGCGTTCTCGGTTCGGAGGTTGTAGCTGTCCCCGGTGAAGGTGCCGAAAAGCGGAACGTTCGAGCGGAACTTATCGACCGACCGATCGTAGACGACGACCGCCGACGGGAACGGCTGGTACTCCCCGTCCCGGATCGCCGCCCGCTGGTCGGCGACTCGCGTTTCGAACTCCGCGGCCACGTCCAACACGGCCTGTGCGTTGTCCCGCACCTTCTCCGCGGCCGTCTGGGCTTCGTCGGAGTTAGCGTTGCCGTCGTACCGGGTGGGTTCGATCTTCGTCCAGTCGGTGACCCGGTCGCAGTCGTCGAGTGTGTCGATAAGCGTATCCATCTCCTCGATCAACTGATCGACGTTCGCGGTCGACGGATCGTCGATACACGCCTGCGCCCGCTGGTCGACGTCGGCGAAGGCATCGGCGACGTCGTCTATCTCGTTTCGAGCCGCGTACATGGCCTGTCCGGACCCGCCAGTGTCCGGCGGGCCAGCGTCGAAACCCCAGTCCAAACCGGAGTCGGAGACCTGTCGGAAGCCGCTGCCCTGCCCGACCGCATCGTACCAGGACAGCATCTCCACCAGTTCGGTGGCCTGGCCGACGAACCCCGGCAGGACCGAGGCGATAGACGGTGTGAAGCTCTCCTCGAAGTACCCCATCAGCTCCTCGTCGCTGGGTGGGTCGAACAAGGGCGTGAGTTCCCCGAACGCCCACTCCCCCTCGGCGGCGTACTTCGAGATGTACCGCGCCTGTTCGACGACGAACGCGTCGTCGTCGTCCGCCGATGCCGACCGAACGGTGCCGATACCCCCGAGCGTGCCGACGGCCGCTCCCGCACAACAGGTCCGGAGAAACGACCGCCGCGTCTTCCCCGTCATCGTCTGTCCCGGTGGCGGCGGACCGGTATTAACGTTGGTGGGAGCATCGACCCCGGACTTTCCCGCGGCACGGGACCCGGCGAGGAGTTTTTGAGTCCGAGCCGCCTCCCGACGACGTGGACTACTACGACCGGCTCCTCGGCGGGATGCTGGCGTCGTTGCTGCTCGGCGCCGCCGTCGGACTGGTCCCAGCCGTCGGCTTCTATCGGAGTCTCTTCGGTGGCGCGCTCCTGGCGACGGCGTTCTTCTGGCAGGCCGTCTACCGCGACCCGCCCGTCCCCGACCGGCGGCGGGTCGCCGGCGTCGCCGTCGTCTGGCACGCCGGCTTGCTGGTCGCGCTCGCGGCCCTGTGAAGGGGGTGGTTCCCAGCCGGCGAGAATAATTGCATTATTATTAATTATAGTTCGTCGTACGGTGAGACATGCCGATCGAAGACCTCGCACGCGACGACGTCGTGACTGCGGCCACGGAGACGCCGGTGAGCGACCTCGCCGCGATCATGGACGAACGGGGCGTGGGGAGTATCGTCATCACGGAAGACGGGACGGCGGTCGGTATCGTGACCGATCGGGACCTGACGCGCCGGGTGCTCGCGGGGAGCGCCGATCCGGCCGACGCGACCGCCGAAGACGTGATGTCGACGGACCTGTGTACGATCGACCGCGGTGAGGGGTTCTACCGAGCGACCGAGCTCATGAGCGAACACGGCGTTCGACGGCTCCCGGTCCGCGATGACGGCGAGCTGGTCGGGATCATCACGGCAGACGATCTGACCGAGCTGCTCGCCGACGAGCAGGGGCAGGTCGCGGAGATCATCCGCGCACAGCGGCCGCCCTACTGACCGGCCGTCGCGTCCCGAATCTCCGCGACCGAGGCGTCCGTCTTGAACGCCGTGCCGTGATAGTGGGCGCGTGAGGCGGTGAAGCCGGCCGCTCGGAGGTCGGCCAAGAAGTCGTCCATCGCGGGTGCGGAGCGTGTCCACTCCTTGCAGAGGCGGTGCTGGTCGTAGTGGGTTGGCTCGTCGAGTTCCGCCTCCAGGGTGTCTAGCATCCGGCGGGCACGGGCCGCCTCGCCCATTCCGTCGTCGACGTTCGCGCACACCGCGGCGACGAACTCGCGGTCACGGATCGCCCCCAGCCAGAGGGGGCCGGCGGTGACGACCCGGTTGCTCCCGCAGGCCGGGCAGTCCTCGGGCGGATGAGAGAGCAGGCCGAACTCGTGGTGTCGAGTGAGGCAGTCCTCGCAGTGGTGGACGTAGCCGAGTTCGTCGATGCAGTCGTCGGCCCGCGTCGCCCGCCCGTCGAGTTCGAGGTAGGTCCGGGCGTAGTGGCGGGAGACGTGCGAGCAGATGGGGCGGGCGGCGGTGTCGTAGCGGGCGGCGGTGCGGACGAGCGCGGAGAGTAGGACCCGCAGACCCATCTCGGGGTGGTAGTCGGTGTTTCGCGGGACGGCACCGTAGGAGCGGACGCCGCTCTCGAAGTGGGCGCCACAGAGCGGGGCGGTGTCGGTGGCGGTGACACAGACCAGGTCGCGGGCGTTCGAGAGGGCGGCGTCGGCGAAGGGGACGGGCGTACCGAACGGATCGAGATCGATCACGTCGACCGTCGAGTCGGGCATATGCATGTGGACGTTGGCGTCGCGTTCGATCACGTCGACAGCGAGGTCGTTTCGGGCGGCGTTCTCGCGGGCGAGGGCGACGGCGTCGGGATCGGTGTCGAGGGCGGTCACGTCCCAGCCCTCGCTGGCGGCACGGAGGGCGCGAACGCCGCTGGCGGTCGTGGCGTCGAGATACGTTTCGGCGCGGGGTTCGCGGTCGGCGTACGCACGAAGGACGGCGACGGTCACGTCGCGGTTCAGTTCCTGTGTGGGGTTGTAGAAGACCCCCTCGCCGCGGCCCTCGCTCGCGCCGTCGCGGGCGTCGGGCACCTCGAACTCGACACCGCCCTCGGTGACGCGCATGGATGGTGTGGGTGAGGTGGGGCGAAAAGAGCCGCGGTTCGGGGTGACGGCCCGCGGACGCCCGTCGTGCGGGCGTCGGACCGACCGAACGCCTTTAGACGCCGAAGCCCAACGGTTGGCGTCGTGAGCGAGGAGGCTGACTGGCGTGCGGCGCTCTCGGCGGCCGGAGAGCTATCCGGGCCGATCGTCGACGCCATCCTCGCGGTCCACGGAAACCGTGGACAGCGGGCCATCGAGGCCGTCTCCGAGGAGCGGGTGAAACAGTACCGCGATTTCACCGTCGTCGTCGGCCACGAGGACGAGTACGTCGTCGAGGACGGGGGCTGTACCTGCAAGGACGCGGAGTACAACCTCGATACGGCCGATCCGACGCAGCGGTGCTGGCACGCCCTCGCCGTCGAAATCGCCGAGCGGATCGGCGCCGTCGATCACCACGACATGTGGTACTCCGAGGTTCGGGAGTTCGTGTAGGCGTCGTCGAGCCAAGGGTTTTCACCGACCGACGCCGATGCCGACCATGCTCGACTACGTCGACCTGGAGGCCGACCTCGACGAGGAGGAGCGGTTGATCCGCGACACCGCCCGGCGGTTCGTCGACGAACGGGTCCGCCCCGACGTCGCCGATCACTTCCTGGAGGGAACCTTTCCGACCGATCTGATTCCGGAGATGGGCGAGCTGGGTTTTTACGGCCCGAACCTCGACGGCTACGGTCTGCCGAACGTGAGCGAGCGGGCGTACGGACTCCTGATGCAGGAACTCGAAGCCGGCGATTCGGGGGTGCGCTCGATGGCGAGCGTCCAGGGGGCGCTGGTGATGTACCCCATCCACGCGTTCGGCACGGACGAACAGCGGGAGCGGTGGCTCCCCGACCTGGCGACCGGCGAGGCCGTCGGCGCGTTCGGTCTGACCGAGCCGGAACACGGGTCCGATCCGTCGTCGATGGCGACGCGGGCCGAACGCGACGGCGACGGCTACCGGCTCACGGGATCGAAGACGTGGATCACCAACGCGCCGATCGCGGATCTGGCGGTGGTGTGGGCACGAGACGAAAGCGGGACGGTCCGTGGCTTCCTCGTCGAGACCGACCGCGACGGCGTGACGACCCGGCGGATCCACGAGAAGCTCTCCCTGCGGGCTTCGATCACGGGTGAGCTCCACCTCCGCGACGCGTGGGTTCCCGAAGCGGACGCTCTCGACGTGACGGGGATGAAAGGGCCACTCTCCTGTCTCACACAGGCCCGCTACGGCATCGCGTGGGGAGCGGTCGGCGCCGCCCGCGACTGCTTCGAGACGGCCCGGGAGTACGCCACGGACCGCGAGCAGTTCGGGCGACCCATCGGCGGCTTCCAGCTCCAACAGGAGAAGCTCGCGGAGATGGCGACGCGGGTTACGACCGCACAGCTGCTGGCCCACCGTCTGGCGGACCTGAAAGAGCGAGGCGACCTCCGTCCCCAGCAGGTGTCGATGGCCAAACGCAACAACGTCCGGATGGCCCGCGAGGAGTCACGGGTGGCCCGAGAAATCCTCGGTGGCAACGGTATCACCGCCGACTACCCCCCGATGCGACATCTCGCCAACATGGAGACGGTGTACACGTACGAGGGGACCCACGATATCCACTCGCTGATCTTGGGCGAGGACCTGACGGGACTGTCGGCGTTCGAGTAGCGGTCGTGTGCGGTCCGCGCCCGACGGGCTGAGCCACAAAGGTCACGTACCCCTACGCTCAACCGAGGCGAACAGTCATGTCCCAGACCACGCACGGCCCGGACGGGTCCGATCTGTCCCGCGAAGAGGCGTGGGTGCTCCACGCCGCGGTCCTGGATCACGCCGAACGGGTCGTCGCAGCCGGCGGATCGCCGGACCGCGCGCTCGCGGTCGTCGACCGGATCGAGTCGTCGGCGCCCCTCGACGACGCGGATCGCGACCTCGTTCGTGAGGCGCTCGCGGCGTACGACGCCCCGGAGCGCGACCGGGCGTCGGTGGCGTCGATCCGTGCCGCCCTCCCGAGCCGTCAGCCCTCGTCGAGCCAGTAGTCCACGTCGTCGCCGCGGCGGTAGTAACCCGCCACGGTCCGTGGGTCGTCGCTCCCCGGCGCCGATCCGGCGTAGACGCCGATCTTCCCCGAGTCGGGGTAGACGGTCACGTCCGGATCGTCCATCGTCGACAGCGCCAGATAGCGCAGCGTCTCGTCGCCGTCGTTGATCACGCGGTGAGCGCCGTCGTCCCCGACGGGGAAGGCGGCGTAGTCGCCGGATTCGAGCGGCTCGGTTTCCCCGGCGGAGCGGAGCCGACCCGACCCAGCGAGGACGTAAATCGCCTCCTCGTTGCCGGTGTGGTAGTGGAAGGGCCACGACTTCTTGCCCGGCGGGAGTTCGTAGAGCGAACAGCCGAGTCGGTCGCCGCCGGCCGCCGCGGCGAGTTGCTTCCGCCGGAACGACGTGTCGTCCCGATCGACCGACGTCCAGTCGAGATCGGCCTCGTTGACGCGCATGACGGCGGTTCGTACGCCTCCCACATCAATCGGACGACGCGGCCCCTCGTCGGCTCAGCAGCCACACGGTCAGTCCGCCGTCGTACCGGCGGGGTCGTCAGTGTTCGCGTCCGCGCTCACGCCGTCTCCGGGAGCGCCCGCGTCCATCGCCGCCACCAGTAGCTCGGTCAGGTCGAGGATCTCAACCTCGTCCTCGTAGCCGCCGGTCTTGCGGCCGTCCTCGAACATGGTCGTACACATCGGACAGGCGACGACAAAGGACTCGACGGCGCCGTCGGTATCCTCGACCGCCTCGCGGAGGCGCTCCTCGCTCGGTTTGCGCTCCTCTTCGACTTCGGTCCAGACGCCGCCCCCGCCGCCACCACAGCAAAAGGAGTTCGACCGGTTGCGCGGCATCTCCGCGAGCGTCGCGCCCGTCTCGCGCACGAGATCACGCGGCGCCTCGTAGACGTCGTTCATCCGCCCGAGATGACAGGGGTCGTGGTACGTGACGGTGCGGTCGAGCGAGGCGGGCACGTCCAGACGCCCCTCTCGAACGAGCCGTTCGACCACCTCGGTGTAGTGGGAGACGGAGTAGTCGAAATCGTCGGCCAGTTCCGGATACTCGTGGGCGAACGTGTTGTAGCTGTGTGGGTCGGTGCAGACGATTTCGTCGAACGCGGCGTCCGAGAGGGCGGCGGTGTTGTCCTCGACGAGCATCTCGTAGAGACCCTCCTCGCCGACGCGGCGCACGTCGTTGCCGTCGTTGGCCTCGTCCGCATAGAGGATGCCGTAGGAGACGTCCGCGGCCTCGAAGAGGCGGGCGAGCGACCGGGCGACGCGGCGGTTGCGCTCGTCGTAGGAGGGGTAGTCGCCGACGTACCAGAGCAGTTCGACCTCCCGCTCCCGGGCGTCGGGCACCTCGAAGTCGAGAGACGCGGTCCACTCGGGGCGCTTGCGCGCCGGCTCGCCGAAGACGTTGCCCTGCTGGAAGGCGTTCATCATCGCGTCCTGGACGTTGGGATCCATCTCACCCGACTCGGTGAGCCGACGGTTCATTCCAGTGAACTGCCTGACGTGCTCGATGTCGACCGGACAGGCGTCCATACAGGCCATACACGAGAGACAGGCGTGCATCGACTCGGCGTCGATGACGCTCTCACCGCCGTCGGCGACGATCGGAACTTCCTCGTGTTCGCCGGCCGCCCGCTCCTCACGGTAGGCCTTCAGATCGAGTATCACGTCCCGTGGATCGAGGTTGCGGCCCACCTCGTTGGCGGGACAGACCGACGAACACCGGCCACAGGTGGTACAGGCGTCCTGATCGAGGCGTTCTCGCCAGGTGAAATCGTCGACCGAGCCGGTGCCGATTTCGTCCGGCGGGAGGTCGGCGGGGACGCCCGGCAGGCGCTTCCCCGCGTGCTCGTCTCGGGTGACGATATTCGCCATCGAGGTGAGCATGTGGACGGGTTTGGCGTAGGGGAGGAGGGCGACGAAGCCGAGCGCCAGCAACGAGTGACTCCACCAGACGGCGGCGTAGGCCGCCTCGGCGGTGGCGGGGGAGACGCCGGCTTCCTGTCCCACCAGCGCCAGCGCGTAGCCGACGAAACTCACCGTCTCGAAGTCGGGGAAGCCGGTGCCGAGGATGCGAAGCGCCTCGACGACGTAGCCGCCGACGCCGAGGACGAAAAGCGTCCAGACGAAGGCGTCGTCCTCCAGGTCGGTGTGTTTCCCCCACAAGCGCGGGTCGCGGACGCCGTATCGCCGCCAGAGCGCCATCCCGACACCGACGACGAAGAGGAGACCGAGCGCGTCCATCACCAGCGAGTACGAGAGGTAGAAGCGGCCGACGAAAAAGGAGGGCTGGCCCAGCAGTTTCGTCCAGATGTCCATGTCGATAGCGAGGATGGTCGTTCCGATGAGCAGGGTGAGAAAGCCCCAGACGATGAACGTGTGCATCACGCCGGCGTAGGTGTCGCGGTCGAACTGCGCCTCGTTGGAGAGGAGCAGCCGGGTCGCGCGGGCGATGCGGCCGGGCAGGTCGTCGAGGCGGTCGAAGGGATCCGCCGGCGCCGCGGCGTACTCCGAAATCCGGGCGTAGACGCCGTACAGGAAGACGAGGATGGCGACGGCCGCGAGGTAGTAGAAGGCGGCTTCGCCGACGGGACCGATGGTCCAGAACGTCTCCCGCGTGACGGTTTGGAGGACGGGCATACGTACGTGGCGTCGCAGAGTCGGGTTAAATGTTATCACACGGCGGCCCACGCCACCAGCGCCACCCCGACCAGCGCGGCTGGGACGTCCCGCCGCGTCGCCGAGAGGGGAGGAAGCGTCGGGTTCCACGCGAAACACCGGGCCTGGAGGGCGAGTGCGAACCGATCGGCGCGGGCGAACACCCGCCGGAGGCCGGTGACGCCGATCAGACGGATCCGCTCTCGAATCGGGCGCTCGGAGCCGAGGCGGGCGTCCATCGCCTGCCGAATCGTGGAGAGGTCGTCACGGAGGAGGGGGAGAAATCGGAGGACGAACCCGACGCCGGCGCCGAGGACGACACCCGCGCGTCCGGGGAGGAGCCACTGGATCGCCGCCCGCGACTCCCGGACGCGCGTGGTACGGATGTACGCCGTCGAGACCAGAAGGAGGAGAACGACCCGGTAGCTCGCCAGTGCGGGCGTGACGGCGTCGGCGGGGACGAACCACGGGTCGCCGAGCGTCGCGCCCTCGACCAGCGGTCCGGCGACGAGGAAGGGAAGGAAGGCGCGGTAGGAGCGCAGGCTGGCAAGGAGGGGTGTCGTCGCCAGCCAGCAGACGCCGACGACGACGGCGGTGAGGAGAAGGAGGCCACGAGGCGACGTGTGCGCGAAGGCGGCGACGGCGACGGCCGCCTGCACGAACAGCTTGATCCGGGGGTCGAGGCGGTGGATCGGGGTATCGTCCGCGGCGTACGTAATCATGGCGGGCGGACGCCGAGCGTCTCTAACTCCCTCGGCGGCGGATCGGCCGAATCGAGCGCCACCAGCCCGTCGGAGAGGACGACCGTCCGGTCGGCGAGCGGACGCAGGTCACGCAGGTCGTGGGTGACGACGACGACGCTCACGCCCCGGTCCCGCAGGGCGGCGAGGCGGTCGAGCACCGACTCCCGCGCACGCAGGTCCAGTCCGGTAAAGGGTTCGTCGAGGACGAGATGGTCGGGTTCCATCGCCAGCGCGCCCGCGATGGCGACCCGTTCGCGTTCGCCGCCCGAGAGTTCGTCGATGCGGTCCCCGCGCCGGCCGTCCAGTCGCACGGCTGCGAGGGCGTCGTCGACGCGACGGTCGATTTCCTGGCGCTCCAACCCCAGATTCTCGGGGCCGAAGGCCACGTCGCCGCCGACCGTCGCCGCGACGAAGCCGTCGCGGGGGTCCTGAAACACCATGCCGACGCTGGCTCGGGCGGCGACGAGGTCCTCGTCGACCCGCCGGCCGTTCACGCGAACCGTGCCCGAATCGGGCGTCAGGAGGCCGTTGAACCCGCGGACGAGCGTCGTCTTCCCCGAGCCGTTCGGCCCCGCGAGGACGAGACACTCGCCGTCGTCGACGGTGAGAGAGACACCGTCGACGGCGAGGGTGGCGTCGTCGCCGTCACCGTAGCGGAAGGTGTACTCCTCGGTCGTGATCGTCATCGCGCGACCAGCGCGTCGCTCCGGACGATGGCGACCGTCGCGGCGACTTTCAGCCCGGCGATCGGGAGGAAGGGGACGACGACCGCCGAGACGGCGGCGACGAGGCCGACGGCCTGCACGAGCGAGTAACCGACCGCGCCGGCGGCGTAGACGACGACGGTGCCGGCCATCAGCGCACCGACGAGTCGGGGAACCGGAATCTCGGACGGCGGCGTCAACCCGTCCGTCCCGTGGGCGACGGCACCGATGGTCATCGCGGCGAGGGGGAAGCCGATCAGGAAGCCGCCTGTCGGCCCGAGGATGACGCCGAGGCCGGCGTTGCCGCCGGCGAAGACGGGCAGGCCGATCAGCCCGGCCAGCAGGTAGAGGGTGAAGGCGACGCCCGCCCACAGGGGGCCGAGGACGACGCCCGCGAGATACACCCAGAGCGTCTGAAGCGTGATCGGCACGTTCGGCGCGAGCGGGTGGACCATATCCACCGGCGCGGTGGCGCTGGTTGCCGCGGCGAACAGCACCGCCCGGGCGACGTTGCCCGTCGCCTCGTCGCCCACCAGTTCGACGGAGTCGGTCGAAGTCGACATACCCGCCACTCTCTCGTAAACCACTTAGTATGTGCGGGTTGACGCAGGTGTATCGACCGACACAGCGCCGTTCGAGAGGCAATCGAGCGACGGTCCGCGATCGGTCACCGATTTGCCGATGGGTTTTTGCCCGCGAACGGACTGTTCACACGTAGTATGGACGACAAGACCGCGGAGCTACGGGACATCTTCCTCGACGCGACGGACGGCGAGGAGACGGTAACGGAGCGACAGGCCGAGCGCCGCGGGTCACTCGTCGATATCGACGACCCGGCTCGCGTCGACGCGCGCCTGCGGGACCTCGTCGCGACGATGCGCGAACGCCACGCCTTCGACACCGACCTCGATCCGGACGCGTACGTCACCCTGATCCGGGGGTTCTACGACGGAGAGGACGACGCGGCGCTCGCGGACGCAGTCGGCGTCGACGCGGACGCCGTCTTTCGAGCACGCCTCGACTGTCACCTCGTCCGCGAGGACGACGACGAGACGCCGACCGTCGAGGCGAGTCGGGAGCGAGCCGTCCGCGCCAATCACCGCTTTCGGGACGCCTTCACGGAACTCCTGACCGACGAGGACCTCTCCGACCGCCTCGCCAGTGACTCCCGCGAGGACGGGTTACGGGAGGCGACCGAAGACATCGAGACGGACGTGTCGTTCTAGCTATCTCTCCGGGGCCAACGTTGAATATCGCCCCGTTCGAGCGACGCGACACAACCGGAGGTCCCCACGCGCGATTCCAGACCGACGAACCAGCGACTCTGGGACGAGTGGAGCCGCCTTCCAAGCGCTCTGGAACACCGACACCGACGATGGCGGCCTGCCGCCGGCCCCGTGTCCGTTCACGTCGGTCGCGCCGGGCGGGAGCCAGTCCGACATTCTCCCGTCGGTGTCGGGGGTCGACTTCGCCGAACTGGGATGTGGGGGCGGACAGGCGAGCGTCGGCACCGCGATGGAAGGCGCCGAGACGGTCGTCGGCGTGGATTTCTCGGCGACGCAACTCGAACACGCCCGGCGGCTCCGTGATCTGTACGGCGTCGAGACGAAGTTCGTCGAAGGTGACGTGACCCGACTGCCGCTGGCCGACGACGCCTTCGACGTGGCCTTTTCGGGCTGGATCGTGCAGATGATCGAGGAGCTCGACGCGTATCTGACCGAAGCCAGACGCGTCCTCCGGGACGACGGGGTGCTCGTGTTCGACCTGCCCAACCCGTTCTACGAGTGCTTCGATCCGGCCACCGAGTCCCTCGAACGGAGCTACCACGACGGTGGGCAGCGGTCGATCACCATCGACGAGGACTACGACGCGGACCTGACCGCCTTCGACCGGAAGGTGGGCGCTCTCCACAACGCCACGGTCGACGCCGGTTTCGACGTGCGGCGGATCCTCGAACCCGGGAGCGCCGACCCCGACGACTACGACGACCCTCTCGACAGCAACCGACCGGCACTGATGGCACAGGTACCGCGGACGCTCCGGTTCTGGGCGGTCGTTCGGTGAGCGAGGTCGTCCAAACGAAGACTCTTAGGTCATCCCGCGCAAGGGAGGTTCAATGGCGCAGTCGTCGCAAAACCAGGAACTGGTCGATCGGTTCGTCCGGTTCTACCGGAACTACTACCGCGACGAGATCAGCCGACTCGCACAGCGGTATCCCAACGAGCAACGCTCCCTCCACGTCGACTACGACGACCTCTATCAGTTCGATCAGGACCTCGCCGACGATTTCCTCTCCCAGCCCGACCAGTTACAGGAGTTCGCGGAGGAGGCCCTCCGGGTGTACGACCTGCCGGCCGACGTCTCGCTCGGACAGGCCCACGTCCGCCTGCGAAACCTCCCCGACAGCGTCGATATCCGATCGATCCGTGTCCACGACAACCACGTGGGGCGGCTGATCGCCGTCTCGGGGATCATTCGCAAGGCGACGGACGTCCGCCCGAAGATCGTCGAAGCCGCCTTCGAGTGCCAGCGCTGTGGGACGATGACGTACATCCCCCAGACCGAGGGCGGATTCCAGGAACCCCACGAGTGTCAGGGCTGTGAGCGACAGGGTCCCTTCCGCGTCAACTACGACCAGAGCGAGTTCGTCGACTCCCAGAAGCTCCGGGTCCAGGAGTCGCCGGAGGGGCTTCGGGGCGGCGAGACCCCCCAGAGCATCGACATCGACATCGAGGACGACATCACCGGCGAGGTGACCGCGGGCGACCACGTCACCGTCACCGGCGTCCTCCACATCGAGCAGGTGACCGAGGGCAACGAGAAATCCCAACTGTTCGACCTCTACATGGACGGCATCAGCGTCGAAATCGAGGACGAACAGTTCGAGGACATGGAGATCAGCGAGCAGGACAAACGCGACATCGTCGAACTCTCGAACCACCCGGACATCTACGACGAGATGGTCGCCTCCGTCGCCCCCTCCATCTACGGCTACGACGAGGAGAAACTCGCGATGATCCTCCAGTTGTTCGCGGGCGTGACCAAGAACCTGCCCGACGGCTCGCGGATTCGAGGGGACCTGCATATGCTCCTTATAGGGGACCCCGGTACCGGAAAGAGTCAGCTCCTATCATATATTCGGAATATTGCGCCGCGGTCCGTCTACACCTCGGGGAAGGGATCCAGTTCGGCCGGCCTGACCGCGGCCGCCGTCCGCGACGACTTCGGTGAAGGCCAGCAGTGGAGTCTGGAAGCCGGAGCGCTGGTGTTGGCCGACCAGGGCATCGCCGCCGTCGACGAACTGGACAAGATGCGACCGGAAGATCGGTCCGCTATGCACCAGGCCCTCGAACAGCAGGAGATCAGCATCTCGAAGGCGGGTATCAACGCCACCCTCAAGTCCCGCTGTTCGCTGCTGGGCGCCGCCAACCCCAAGTACGGCCGGTTCGACCAGTACGAACCCATCGGCGAACAGATCGACCTCGAACCCGCTCTGATCTCGCGGTTCGATCTGATCTTTACGGTGACCGACCAGCCCGATCCGGAGGAGGACGCGGCGCTGGCCGAACACATCCTGCGGACCAACTACGCGGGGGAGTTGAACACCCAGCGCGAGCAGGTGGCGAACTCGAACCACAGCCAGAGGGAAGTGGAGTCGGTCACGGAGACGGTCGACCCGGAGATCGATCCCGATCTCCTGCGGAAGTACATCGCGTACGCCAAGCGCAACTGTTTCCCGACGATGACCGACGAGGCGAAGGAGGCGATTCGGGACTTCTACGTCGACCTGCGCGCGAAAGGCGCCGACGAGGATGCCCCGGTCCCGGTCACCGCCCGGAAGCTCGAGGCGCTGGTACGGCTGGGGGAGGCGAGCGCGCGGGTGCGACTCTCCGATACCGTCGAACACGAGGACGCCGAGCGTGTCATCGCGATCGTCCGCTCGTGCCTGCAGGACATCGGCGTCGACCCCGAGACCGGCGAGTTCGACGCCGACGTGATCGAGACGGGCACCTCCAAGAGCCAGCGCGACCGCATCAAGAGCATCAAGGACGTGATCGAGACGGTCGACGCCGAGTACGAGAAGGAGGCGGGAGCGCCGATCGACGCCATCGTCGAACGCGCCCAGGCCGAGGGCATCGAAGAGGAGAAGGTGATGGATCAGATCGAAGGACTGCGCCGGAAAGGCGACGTGTACAGTCCGAGTACGGATCAGTACAAGGTGGTGTGATGGACCGCATCTCCGCGATCCGCAACGTCGAGGAGGCACTCCGGGCGTTCGAGGAGGGCGAGACTGATCTCGCGGCGACCGAAGAGCGGGTGCTGGCGACGCTGCGGACCTACGCCACGGAGTTCGACGACGAGACGGCGCTGGCGGCGTACGTCGGTCGGGGTGACGAGGCCGTCGAGGGCGTCGTCGTCGTGGCGTCGTCGCGTGCGGAGGCGAAAGAGCGGGTCGCCGAACACGCCGCCGACGCGCCGGGACCGTTCGACGTCGAGCGACTGGAGTAGGCTGCCGGTACCGATAGCGTTAGGTGAGTTCTGGTGACATGCCGAGGCGTTGCTGCTCGTCGTCACGTACTCGCGGGACGCCCGAACGACGCTCCGTAACGTCCGTCGAACGCACGACGCGACGGTCGTCAGGGAGTTGGGCCGTGCGGCGCTGTTCGAAGAGACGGAACTGGGCGCGTTTCTGGCGCTGCGTCTCCGGGAGAAACACGGTGACGACGTACAGATCGAGCGGACGCGGCCGCTCAACGAGTTCGCTGCCGTGCCGGAGTCGATCCGGGAGGCCGCCGCGGCGTACGAAGACCGCGAGACGCCGAGCACGCCGTACGCCAAGTTCGCCGCGGGAACCGACTACCCCGATCCGGGCGAGATGGCCGACAGGGACCTGTAGCGAGGCTGATCGGAATGCGCGTGACCGTCGGGAATCGGAGCTACGAGGGACGAGCCATCGATCTGACGGGGAGTGACGTCCCCGCTGCGGCCGTCGTCCGAGCGATCGGTGATGGCGACGTGCCGATCGACATGGACGTGAACGTGGACGTGGACTGCCCGGAACCGGGCACCGTTCACGAACACGTGGGACACGTTCCGCCGGCAACGTTCGACCGCCGGGCGGCGCTCGTCGCGGCGGCACGGGCGCTGGGACACGAGTCGCCGTCGCGGCCGGCGCTCGACGAGGCGCGATCGAAACTGGCCGATCTGTCGCCGCCGCCGGTCGACGTCGCGGCGGCGCGGCGCCGCGTCGCGGAGACGGGGGAGACCGAGGAGCGTCTGCAAGAGCGGGTCGCCGAACTGCGTGGGCGGCTACAGGCGCGCCGAAAGACCGGCGCCGACACGACGGCCGTCGAGGCACAACTGGACGAGGCGGTGAGTCGACTGTCGGCAGCCGAGACCGAACGCATCGCGGCCGAACAGGCGCTCGAACGGGCGGAGGCGGCGGCACGAGGCGCGCGCGATCGACGCGAGCACCGACTCGAACTCGAGGATCGGGTGGCGAACCTGGAACGCGAGGTTCGGGCGGATCTGGTGTCCACGGTGTGGGAGCGGTTTCGAACGGCGCTCCGGGCAGTCCCGGGGACGGCGACGGCGGGCGAGACGCCGGGAACGTACGACGGCGACGAGGAGACGGCCGCGCTCGCGGTGGCCCGGATCGCACCCCTCGACGCGCCGGTCGTCGTCGACGGTCTCGATCGGATCGCGGGCGCGGAGGAGGTGGCGTCGACCCTGCGGGCGCCGATTATTTATATCGGGTGACGTGGCCAATCCGTGGCATGGAGTGCGACTGGTCGATCACGTCGCTCGACGAACACGACGGCGTGGCGCTCGTGACGGTCGATCTGCGGAACCCGTCACCGGTCGATCGACGCGTCCGCGTCTCGAACCGCCTCGACGGACCCGTCCTACCGCCGAGACGCGCCGGCGTCTCCGATCCCGGCTGGGACGAGGACGGGTTCGACGGGGTCGTACCGGCAGAGGGGCGGCGTGCGCTCGGCTACGCCTGTCCAGCGTCGCCGGATCGGCCGCCGGTGACGGTGACCGACGCGGGACGCGCCGACGAGCGGGCGTCCGACGCGGCGGCGGTCGCGGTCCGGGAACTGGGCGATCCACGGCCACCGAGCGACGCGATACCGACCGCGGCAGGGGACGTGGACACGGACGCGGATGCGGACGGCAACGTGGCGGACGACCCCGAAGGACCGACGGACGGGGCCGAGGTGGGCGACGTGCCGCCAGCCGTCGACTCGTGGCTGGCGGCGGTCGCGGAGCGAATCGAGCGCGGGGAGCGACTGACGGACGCCTCGGTCGAGTCGGCGACGGAGGCACTCGACGCGGACGGGATGGACGTCCCCGAACTGTCGAGGCGGGTGTCCGACGACGCGGCCGCGCTCCGGGCAGTCGCGGAGCGGGCGGCGACGCTCGCGGATCGGGCCGCGGCGGTCGACGTGCCGATCGAGGCGCTCCGGAGGCTCCAGTGATCGTCGCCGTCGCGGGCGGGAAAGGCGGCGTCGGGAAGACGACCCTCGCCTACAACCTCGGGGCGGCGCTCGGTGCCGTCGTCGTCGACGCCGACCTCGGAATGGCGGATCTCCCCCACGGCCGAGGCCCCGACCTCCACGACGTGCTCTCGGGGCGAGCCGACGTGCCCGAGACGATCCGCGACGGTCCCGTACCGCTGTTGCCGTGTGGGCGGTCGCTCGCGGGCGCCCGGGCGGCGGACGTCCGGGAGTTGGCCGGAACGCTCCGACGGGTCGAGACCGAGGGCGGTGACGTGGTGGTCGACTGTCCGGCCGGCCTGCGCGCCGACGTCGGCGTCCCGTTGGCCGTCGCGGACGCGTGCGTGCTCGTCGCCTCGCCGCGGCGATTCGCGCTCGCCGACGCGGTTCGGACGCGGGAACTGGCACGCGAACTCGACGCTGGCGTGACGGGCGTCGCCATCAACCGGATCACCGACGCCGACGACCCGCCGGTGGACGTGTTTCGGCGGGTGCTCGGCGCGCCGGTGTCGGCGGTGCCGGCCGATCCGCGCGTGGGTCGCTCCGTCGAAGCGGAACGACCGGTCGCGACGGCGGCACCGGAATCGGCGGCGGCGGACGCCATCCGGTCGCTCGCGTCCGCGGTTCAGTCCTGCAGGAGTCGGTAGGTGTTGCGAACGGTGACGGGTGTGACGTCTGCGACGTCCGCGGCCGCCTGCTGGGTGAGCGACGCGCCGGCCTCGCGGGCGGCGGTGTAGAGACAGGCCGCGGCGACGCCGCTCGGATTCCGTCCGGCGGCGTCGCCCGACTCGCGGAGTCGACGAGCGTGCTCCTCGGCACGCCGCCGAACGCCGTCGTCCACGTCGAGTTCGCTGGCGTACCGCGGGACGTACTCGACGGGGTGGATCGGGCCGGTCGCGACGTCGAGTTCGCGGTTCAGCGCCCGGTAGGCTGCCCGATGTTCGTCCTCGGTCGCCTTCGCGGCGTCGACGATTTCCTCGACAGTCCTGGAGACCGAACACAGCCGGCAGGTCGCGTACACCGCCGCGGAGGCGAACCCTTCCAGCGAGCGGCCACGGAGCAGATCGGCCTCCTGTGCCGTGCGAAACAGCGAACACGCCGACTCGCGGACGTGTTTCGGGAGCGAGAGCGCGCCGACCAGCCGCCGGATCTCGGTGAACGCGTACACCTGGTTGCGCTCGCGTTTCGTCGATATCCGTGCGCGATTGTGTTGGGTCCGCATCCGGGAGAGTCGACGGCGCTTCCGGCCTTTCACTCGCGTCGACCGTCCGATGTCGGTCGAGAGGCCGCGGTCGTGACGCGACTGGGTGAGCGGTGCCCCGGTCCGCTCGGGGTCCGTCTCGTCGTCCGCGAACGACCGCCACTCCGGACCGTGGTCGATCCGGTACTCGTCGACGACGAGCCCACAGCGTGCACAGACCGTCTCGGTTCCTTCGGTGTTCAGTTGTCCACTGCACTCCGGACACTCCGTCTCGCGTGCCTGGCTCATCACAGTCGAAAATTGGTCCCGATGAGGTATTTAAACAGGGGCGACGACGGGTCGGATCGGCGCCATCGGCCGGGAAAAGCCTACCGGTAACCGGTACGTTCTGCCGAACGACCCCCGATCGAGGCCAATTTTTACAACCGACGACACACCACGGACGACCAATGGCGCTGTCGGACATCGCCGCGGGGATCGAAGTGCGCGACCGCCAGCGTGATCGGGGGGTTCCGACCGTCGACGCGACGGGCGAAGACCTAGTCGCCCGACTCGACGCACACGAGGACACGCTCCCGTGTACGCCCGAAGCGGCGGCGAGCGTGCTGGAGTCGTACGCCGCCGGAACGAGCGTGGGCGACTGCGCGCGAGACGCGGGAATCGCACCGATGACCGCCGCCAAACTCCTCCACCGGTGTGGCGTGGCCGGGCTGTCGCCGCTCGGGCCGACCGCACGGGACGTACTCCGTGACTGGCTCGGCGGCGAACTCTCCCGTACCGAGGCCGTCGAACTCGTCGGGGCCGACGAGGCGGCGTTCGCCCTGGCGACGTACGTCGAGACACACGACGCGGAGCCCGAACTCGCCGATGCGGTGGCGGGCGTTCTCGAACCGGACGCGAACGCGAGCGTGGCCAAGCGGGACGCGCTGGCCGAGACGATGAGTTCGGTCGGGGAACTGCGGTAGCGACCGTCGCCCGGCGTATCGTCACCACGGAACGGTGATCGGCGTCCGCCGGCGGAGCAACGCTACCGCGAGACGAAATCGCCGACGGAGTCGAGCAGCCCACGCCCGTCGCCGGTCGACGGGACGACGTCGAAGACGACGTTCGCGACGTCGGCGACGCCCGCCGCAGTCGACCGGTCCGAGAGACAGGTCGGTGCGGCCGTCACGTCGGCGTCCGTCTCCGGGAACGCCGCGTCGGCGACCGACAGCTCGCCCCGTGTCGTGACGACGGCGTCGGCGCCGGTGCCGATGTCGGCGAGGCGGTCGGTCGCGCGCTGGACGGCGTCGCGGCCACGGCTCGACGCCGGAGCGACGACGACGGTCCGGTCGACGGCGTTCACCGCCGCGACGGCCTGATTGGCGGCCACGGGCGGCGTATCGACGAGGACGTGATCGAACGCGGCGGCCGCCTCGGCGACACGGGATTCGAGTGCCCGCGCGGCCGACGGCGACTTCGCGCGGGCGAGACGCTCGAACGGTGCGAAGGCGGGACAGCACGCCAGTCGCCCCGCCGCGTCGTCGAGTGGGAACTCGATCAGCCCCGCCGAGAGCGGGGCGTCGCGGTCGTCGGTGAGCAACACCGTGAAATCCGGATCGATCCGTCCGGAGAGGTAGTCGGACAGTCCCTGGGTCGCGAACGCGGCGTCGAGAACGGCGACGTCGCGCCCGTCACCCGCGAGCAACGCCCCGAGTTCGACCGTGAGGCGGGTGGTGCCCGCCCCACCGGTCGCGCCGACCAGCGCCGCCGTCCCGTCACCGCCGTCTCCCATACACCACAGTGGTTGCGGCATCGGATTAAAACTCGGGGGGAGTACCGACCGTCGGGGCACCCGTCGGATCAAAATACCATATTAGAGATATATAATTCCGAAAGTGGACGAACTATCATACGAGTAACTGAAATCCCGAACAGCTCAAATCCGCACTAACCCTCTATGAGCCCCAAAAGCGTCTGATCTGTTCGGGCCTACCGATCGAAGAAGAATCGTTCCCGATCGATCACAACATATCATTTTGCAGAAACATTTATCCGTTCGGAGGTTGACATACCGAACGTGATGAACGCCACCCAGTTCGACGCCCCCGACTCCAACCGTATCGCCATCGACGTGCCGGCGGACCTGACTGCCGCGGAATCGAAGCTCGTCTACGTGTTCCTCGCCGTCTCGAACGGCGCGACGGTCGAGGAACTCGCCGATTCGCTCGACATCGACAAGATATCCCTCTTTCCCGTCCTCCGGACGCTGACCGAACGGAACATCGTCACACGCGAGGGGACGGCGTACGTCACCGACGCGTCGTAGGCCGAACGCTGGCGCCGGGGGACGACCGTGTGGCGACCTGCGGAGAGGCGTTTCGACTGCTCGCGTCGGAAGAGCGATCAACCGTGTGCCAACTGGTCACCAGTGCGTCAGGGCGACCCGCTGGACCGTACGACTGTCAGTCGATCCCGAAAATCGACGTGGTACTCCCGCCGGGAGCGAGCGGGAGCACCGACCGAACTGAAGGTAGCATGTACGGGGTATCTCACCCCGAAGACTGACCGGCTCGTGGCTGTGGCGACGATGGTTGGATCGGATGTGTCGGATGTCGCATCGTGTGTTCGTGGTTCGATCACCTCGCCCAATTATTCGGGAGTGTCGGAAGTATATATGCTTTCAGGTGGAAGTCCTAATAGAATTTTATCGTATTAATTCAACTTCGTAGAGGTATTAGATGATAACCACGTCATTCGTCGTTCGAACTTTTGCTCGTGGCGGGCGTCGCGAAACGGATGGCCGGCGCTCGCCGCCGGCGAGAGAGACCCCAGTCGGGGAGAGAGTCAGTCGCCGCGGATGGCGGCGGCCACGTCGTCGAGTTCGTCGTCGTCGACGTCGGGGCGGTCCTCGATGAGGGCGTGGATGGGGCGGCCGCCGTCCGACTCGGATCGCGGGACGACGTGGACGTGGACGTGTGGGACTTCCTGGCCGGCGGCGGTGCCGTTGTTGACGGCGATGGTCGTCGCCTCGGCGTCGACGGCGTTTTCGACGCGGCCGGTCAGATCGTGGACGGCGTCGAAGACGGCCCTCGACAGGTCGGCGGAGAGGTCGGTGACGCGCTCGTGGTGGGCCTTCGGGATGACGAGCGTGTGCCCCGCGGCCAGCGGGTTGGCGTCGAGGAAGGCCATCACGTCGTCGTCCTCGTACACGGTGTAACTGGGGATGTCGCCGTCGACGATGGAACAGAAGATGCAGTCGTCGCTCATACCTGTACTCTGATTGTCGCGTCTCAAAAACGTCCCGGATCTACGGGTCAACCCCACACGACCGCAGGGCCGCCGCCAGCACCTCCCGATACGAGTCGCGGTCGTATCCGAGTCGCGAGCGCCACACGTCCGCGTAGGAGGGATGGAGGAGGGGAACCGCGGTCACGCCCAGCGACGGCAGATCGATCGGATCGAGGACGGCGTCGAGAAAGCCGTCGAGGGACCGATCCGTGTCGGCGAGGAGACTCGCCGTCGCGTGCTTCCCGGTCGGGAGGACCACCGTGGGGGCGACCGTCTCGAGTTCCGTCCGGAGATGCGCCCGGCAGTTCGACCGTTCGGCGGGCGTCGGTTCGCGGTTCGATTCCGCTCCATCGGAGGGGTGAGCGACGGCTCCGGCGACATCCTACAGCGCGTCGGCGACGACGGGTGCGACGGAGGTGGCGGTGACGTCGCGTTCGATGGTGTCGGTGGCGTAGATGGCGGTCACGCCCGCGCGTTCGAGCTTGGTGCGCGCGTTCCGGGCGAACAGCGGGTGGACGCAGGCGACGTACACGTCCGCGGCCCCACGGTCGTTCAGGACGGCGATAGACTCGCTCATCGTCGTCCCGGTGGCGACGATGTCGTCGACGACGACCACGTCCCGTCCCTCGACGGCGGCGTCGCTCGGCGTGATCTCCACGTCGGTGCCGGAGTGACGCACCTTCTCGAAGTAGTCGACGGCGCCCCGGCCGTAGGCGCCACACGCCGACTCCGCGAGGCCGACGGCGCCGGCGTCGGGCGAGAGAAAGAGCGGGTCGACGAGGTCGGTGGGGAGCGGATCGGCCAGTCGCGGCGCGGCCCCGACCACGTCACAGGGTGTATCGAAAAACTCCGCGACCGACGCCTCGTGTGGGTCGACGAGTACCACCCGATCGGTGCCGGTCGAGATAGCGCGGGCGACGGCCCGCGCCGAGACGGGCTGGCCCGCCTCGAACGCGCGCTCCTGGCGCCCGTAGCCCATGTAGGGCAGGACCGTCACCACCTCGTCGGCGCCCGCCTCGCGGACGGCGTCCTGCAACTGGAGGAGTTCGACGTGAGCGGCGTCCGTGGTCGTCGACGCGACGACGACCGCCCGGTCGGTGTCGGCGGCGCCGTCGACCCCGACCGACGCCATGCGTTCGCCGTCGGGGAATCGCTCGTAGTCCACGGCCGCGAGTCCGTGCCCCGTCTCGGCGGCCAGCGCCGCACCGAGGGCCTGTGAGGCTGCACCGGGTACGATCATGTGCGGGGAGTCGACGGCCGCCCCGAAAACCGTTTCCTTACTCCCGGACCGTGAGACGCCGGACGCCGGTCACACCGAGTTCGCGGGTTCGCCAGCCGTCGCCGGCGTCGGCCAGCACCGTCCCCGTTTCGGTCACCGCCACCGTCGCCGAGTCGGTGTAGCCGACGTCGGCGATTCGGTCGGTGGTCGGCACGTCGACCGGGCGCCAGTCGCCGACGGACGCGCGGACGAACACACCCGCCTCGCCGGCGGCGTGAGCCCGGTCGTCGGCCTGTGTCGGTCCACTCGTGGCGTGTGGGGCGCTGTCGGCGCTCACCACGTCGAGCGGCCCGTCGAGTTCATCCATCCAGCCGTTCCCCAGCCGATACAGGCCGTCGGTGGTCGCCGCCAGCGGCATCCCTCGACCGTGGACGTCGCGGACGCCGCCGAGGCCGACGTGTCGCAGGTCGTCGCCGACGATTCGGTGGACGCCGCTCTCGGCGGCGACCATCCCGCCGTCGATGGCACGCGGCGTCGCCACGGTTCCCAGGGTCGTCCACCCGTCGTCGAGTCGGGCGACCCGCCCGTCCGGGCCGGCCGCGAGGAGGCCGTCGCCTCCGAAGCCGACGGCGACAGCGGGGCCGAAACCGGTCGGGTCGTAGTCGCCTACGAGGACGTCATCGTCGGTGGCGATGGCGGACCGGCCACCGCGGGCGGTCACGTCGTGGACGACGGCGCGGTGGTCGAGGCCGAACTCCCCGATTCGATCGCCGGAGAGCGACGCGACCACGACGCCCTGTTCGGCGGCGATCAGCACCTCGTCGGCGCCCGTTCGGTCGGCGTAGACGCGTTTCTCGTCGATGGAGTCGTCCATACTCCCACTCCGAGGGCGGGACGCAAAAACGGTCGGTCAGTCGTCGGCGCCGACCGCCCGCCGCGCCCGGACGTGGTCGGTGAAGTTGTCGAACAGGCGCTTGGTTCGACAGGCGGCCGCGTAGTTGTCGGCGTCGATGTCGTCGAGGACGGACTGGATGCGCTCCGGTGGGAGCTCCTTCCCCCGCGTGACGCGGGTGGCGCTCGGCCGGTCGTACTCGGGGTGGAACTGCACGCCCCAGCAGTCACCACGGCGGAAGGCCTGGATGCCGCGGTCGTTCTCGGCGATGCGTCTCGCCCCGGGCGGCAACTCGACCACGCGGTCGGAGTGGGTTTCGAAGGCGACGAACGGCGTCTCCAACCCGTCGAACAGCGGGTCGTCGTCGTCGACGCGACTGATCTCGCGGTAGCCGAGTTCCACGTCGTCCATCGCCTCGACGCGACCGCCGAGAGCCGTCGCGAGGGCCTGGTGTCCGTAACAGACGCCGAGGATTGGGAGGCCGCGGTCGGCGGCGCTCGCGAGCCAGGCCACGAGGGCGTCGATCCAAGCCTCGTCCCAGTAGACCGAGGAGCGCGACCCGGTGACGACGACGCCGTCGTAGCCGAAGTCGGTGGGGAGTTCACCCGCGGTCACGTCGAACTCCGCGAGGGAAGCGTCGAGTTCCCGCCGGAAGTTCGGGCGCGTGTGCACCGAACCGTGGGAGGCGTCCAGCAGAGCGAGGCGGAGAGTCATCGGTGCGATCCACGCCGTCGAGCGGCTAAGCCCTTACGCCGACTCGAAGTGGCCGAACAGTCGGTCGTTCACCTCGCGGGAGCGCTCGATGCCGATCAGGTGGCCGCCGTCCAGTTCGACGAACTCGCCGCGGGGGAGGTTCCCGGCGAGGCGGCGGCCGTACTCGACGGGCCAGACCGCGTCGTCACGGCCGTGACACACCAGCGTCGGGACGTCCACCTCGTACAGCCGATCCGAGACGTCGAACGCCTCGACGGCGGCGGCCTGGGCCTCCCACGCCTCGCGAGTCGCGTCCTCGGCGGCGCGCCACTCGACGATCCGCTCGATTGCGGCGGGGTGGGCGTCCAGAAACTCCCGGGAGAGTGCGGCCGCGAGCGACGCCTCCAGTTCGTCGGGGTCGGCGGGCGCACCGAACAGGGGTTCGAGCGTCAGGTCGGTGCCGACGGGAGCGGTGCCGAGAAGCGCGAGCGACCGGGGGCGCGTCGAGAGTCGCGCGAGTTCGAGCGCGACCATGCCGCCCAGTCCCGCGCCGACGACGTGGACACGCCGCTCACCGTGGTCGTCGAGCACCGCCTGCACGTCGGCGACGAAGTCGTCGACCGCGTACGGGCCCGGCGGGGCATCCGAGCGCCCGGCGCCACGGAGGTCAGTCACCAGCGTCTCGAACGGCCCGCTCAGGCCGGCGTGTTGCCACCCCCACTGCCAAGCGCCGTAGCCAACGTCGCCGAGGCAGACGACCGTCTCGCCGTCGCCGTCCACCTCGTAGTAAAGCGACACGGATCGGTTCGATGCGGTGGGCATGAGCGACGGTACGCCGGCGAGACAGTAGGGCGTATCGGCTCCCGATCCGCCCCGGAATCAGTACACGCGCGCGACGAGAAGCACCAGGCCGATGACGACGGCCGCGACGCCGATGAGGAGCAAACCGCCGCCGTAGACCAGGGACGGCAGGTCGATCGGTGCCGCGCCGGTCAGGAGGTCGAGTGGCGTCACCTCGCGGAACAGCCCTTGCCCGGGAAGGGAGACGCTCGCGAGTGCGGCGACGCCGAGGCCGAGGAGGCCGGCGACTGTCAGCATCGACGCGGTCGGGGTGCGAGACGACGACGTCACAGTGAGACCTGTTCGCCCGTCCGCATATGAACGTTCGTGCGAGAGATTCAGCGATGATAGCTGGAGGGGGTGTCGGGCGAGCGGTGAGTTCGCGTCCGGGGCGGGTAGTTACGCGTTCCGAATCGCTCGGAGCACATCCGGCGCTTCGTCGAGGGCCCCGTCGAGGGCGTCCACGTCGGGACCGCCACCCTGGGCGAAGTCCGGTGGCCCGCCACCGCCACCGCCGACCCGGGCCGCGAGGCGACCCACGACCTCGCCGGCGTTGATGTCGACGTCGTCGGGGATGCCGACGACGAACTGGGCGCTCCCACCCTGCCCGCTGCCGAGGACGGCCACCGATCCCTCGTCGACGACGGCGTTCGCGGTGGCGCGGAGTTCGTCGGCGTCGGCGTCCATGCGACGGATCACGGCGCTCACGCCGCCGACGTCCACCTCGTCAGCGTCGGCCGCCGCCGCGCGCACCTCCGCGAGTTCCCCCTTGAGGCGGTCGATCTGCTTGCCTCGCTCCTTCCACTCCTCGAAGAAGCGCTCGGCCGTCTCGGGCACCTCCTCCGGCGACACGTCGAGGATGTCGGCCGCGTCGTAGAGCGAGTCCTCGGTCCGCTGGGTGGCCTCGATGGCGGCGGAGCCCGCTGCGAAGACGATGCGCTCGACGCCGTCCTGGATCGGCTCGGTGCCGAGAATCTTGATGGCGCCGATGTCGCCCGTCCGCGAGACGTGCGTGCCGGCACACGCCTGTACGTCCCCGTCGACGTGAATGAGGCGGATCTGCTGTCCCGGGGGAACCCCACCCTGATACAGGTCGAAACCGTGTTCGGCCTCGGCCTCGTGGCGGTCGGGCCACTCCTGGGAGACCGCTCGGTTGTCGGTTACGATTTCGTTGGCGACGCGTTCGATTTCTTTTACCTCCGATCGGCTGATCCGGCGGAAGTGTCGCACGTCGAGGCGGGCCTGGTCGGTCCCTTTCTGGGCGCCGGCCTGACGGACGTGGTCGCCGAGGACCTGCCGAGCGGCGTGGCCGACGACGTGTGTCGCGGTGTGGTGGCGCATCAGGCTGTACCGGCGCTCGGCGTCGATCCGACCGCGGACGAACTCGCCTTTGCCCGGGTCGGTGTCCGTGCGGTGGAGGATCACGCCGTCGCGACGTTGCACGTCGGTCACTTCCGCCGTCGTCTCGTCGGTCGAGAGGGTGCCCGTGTCGGCGGGTTGCCCGCCGCCCTCGGGATAGAACATCGTCTGATCGAGCACCACGTCGTAGCCGTCCTCGCGCTCGAACACGTCGAGGACGACGGCCTCGAACTCGGTGCGCTCCTGGTCGTCGTAGAACAGACGGTCGGTCTCGGGGAGGTCCGCGAGGCGGTCCGCCTGCCGGGTGGCCGCTTCGTCGTCGTCTTCCCCGCCGTGTCGCGCCGCGACGAGCCCGTAGAAGTCGTCGGGCACGTCGACGGCCGCGCCGTGGTCGCGTGCGATCTCCGCCACCATGTCCGGCTGGATGCCGTGGGAGTCGTAGAGTTCGATCAGCGTCTCCCGGGGGATCGGCTCGTCGCGGTCGGCGTACTCCTCGGCGATGGTCTCGACCTTCCGCCGACCGCGTTCGAGCGTCTCCCGGTACTTGCGTTCCTCCGTGCGCACCATGTCGCGGATGGTGTCTCGGTTGGTGTAGCCCAGCCGCTCGGCCTGCATGTCGACGAGTTCGTCGAGCGGGGCGTCGATGTCCAGTCCGTCGACGAGTCGCTTGGTCCGACGGAGCACCATCCTGGCGAGATATCCCGTGCCGACGTTCGAGGGGACGATGCCGTCGCCGAGCATGTACGCCAGCGTCCGGCAGTGGTCGGCGATGGCGTAGACGTCCTCGAGGGGTTCGAGGAGGGCGACGAGGCGGGCGGCGTCGACGCCGAGTTCCTCGGCTACCTCCGCGCGTGCCGACGCGAGATCCTCGACCTCGTCGATGTCGAGGTAGCCCGAGAGGCGGGCGGCCTCGTGGATCAGTGCCTCCTCGGCCTCGGAGTGGTCGATCCCCGCGTGGTCCGTGAGGAAGTCGATCATCTCCGGGTACACCGCCTCGTACACCGTCGGCGTCCCCTGGGTCATCCAGGTCCACCGCTCGAGTCCGTACCCCGTGTCGACGATGTACGTGTCCATCGGGCTGTAGCGGTTGCCGTCTTTCATCTCGTACTCGCCGTCGGGATCCTGCTCCATCGACATGAACACGAGCGTGGCGAGTTCGAGACCGCGGTAGATCACCTCGAAGGCGGGGCCGGCGTTGCCGCCGCCGACCCACGGATCCTCGATGTAGGTGAGATCCGCGGGATCGGCGCCCATGTGTTCGAAAAAGCGGTCGCAGTACTCGACCGTCTCGTCTTTCCAGTACACTTCCCCCTCGTAGGCGTAGTCGCCGTCGGCGTCCTCGCGGGTGTTGAACGCGTGGTGGGCCATCATCTCGAAGGCCATCGTGTGGCGGCCGGTCTTGCCCACGTTGTCGATGTCCTGCATCCGGATGCAGGGCTGGCTGATCGTCAGGGGGTTCGCCGGCGGCGGCGTCTGGCCCGACGTGACCAGCGGCTGGAAGTCGTAGACAGACGCCTGCGTCAGGAGGACGTCGTCCCGCCAGCGGTTCGCCGCGACGGGATAGGGATCGATGCGTTCGTGGCCGTTGGCCTCGAAAAAGGAGAGGAAGGCCTCGCGCATCTCCTCCAGCGAGTGGGCCTCGTCGAAGCCCGGATCCCCGATGAACGAGTAGTCGTCACAGGGTGGTTCGCCGCAGGTGTCGCGCTCGACGCGTGCCCAGAAGTGCACGCCACAGGAGGCACACTGCTGTCGAGTGAACCCCTCCTGCTCGAAGTAGTCGAGGCGATAGGCGTCTTCGAGTTCGCTCATTACACCCTCCTTGGCCCGTCTCCGCGTAAAACAGTTCCGGGAACGCGTGTCTCGGGGTGAGCGCCGGGCGACGCCCCCGAGCCGTCGTCACTCCTCCAGCGCCAGCGCCGCCAGCATCGCCTCCAACTGCACCCGCTCGTTGGCGCCCTCGGTGATGCGGTAGTCGGCCTCGCCCAGTCGCTCCATCAACTGGACCGTCCGTCGGTCGTCGAGGTCGAACTCCCAGGCCGACCGATGCAGTTGGTCGATCACGTCGCCGCCGGCCATCCCCGAGTCGACGAGGAGGGTTTCGAGCGTCGAGCGCGCCCGCGGGAAGTCGCCCTCGATGGCGGCCTCGACCATCGACTCGATCTCCTCGGGCCGGGCGGTGCTGGTGACGGTGTACACCGCCTCCTCGTCGACCCTGTCACCGGTCGTCGCCGCCGCCTGCAGCGTGTTGATCACCCGACGCATGTCGCCGCCGGCAGCGTAGACAAGCGCGTCGAGTCCCGCGTCGGTCATCTCGATCCCCTCGGCCTCGGCAATCTCCCGTGCCTGTGCCGCGATGGCCTGGTCCGGCAGCGGCGAGAAGCGGAAGACGGCACACCGCGACTGGATGGGGTCGATGATCCGACTGGAGTAGTTACACGAGAGGATAAAGCGGGTGTTGTCCGCGAACTGCTCCATCGTCCGTCGGAGCGCCGACTGGGCGTCGGACGTGAGTGAGTCGGCCTCGTCGAGGAAGATGACCCGGTAGTCGAAGCCGCCGAAACTCGACCGCGCGAAGTTCTTGATCCGGTCGCGCACCACGTCGATGCCGCGCTGGTCGGAGGCGTTGAGTTCGAGGAAGTTCCCCCGCCAGTCGTCGCCGTACACTTCGCGGGCGATGGCCGTGGCGCAGGTTGTTTTTCCCACACCTGCCGGCCCTGAAAAAAGTAAATGTGGCAGGTCCTCCTGATCGATGTAGCTGCGAAGTCGGTCGACGATGTCGTCCTGTCCTTTCACGTCGTCGAGGGTCTCCGGGCGGTACTTCTCGATCCAGATGTCCCGTCCCGTCGCCCCCTCGCCCTCGCTCATACTCTATGGAGGGACCGGTCCGCACATAAACTCCCCGAGACAGCGTTAAGTGCCCACCCGGACCACCACGAGACATGGCCCAGGGCGACCCGCGGGTGCTGTTCGCGATGAATCTCGTTCTCTCCTCGCTGTTTGCGTCCACCGTCATCTGGGGGCTCGCCGTCCTCGACGTCGTGGCCTTCACCGTCTGGAACGTCGGGTCGCTCACGCTTCTGTTGATGGCGGTGACGTACGTCGTGACGCGGTGACGACGGGCGTGCGGCCAGCGGCGGGCACCGCGATGACGCGTTTTATTAGCCTCGGCTCGCGGAATACCGGTATGACCATCGAGGACCGCGACGAGGCGTACCTCGTCACGCACGCGCTCGCGAAGGATACGCTTTCGAAGATCCGAGACGTCGAAACCGAACAGGTGGCCTTCCGAAAGGGACTGGTGAAACTCGGCCGGATCTGTGGCTACGAGATCATCGACGGCGCGATGGACACCGAGTACGTCTCCATCGAGACGCCGCTGGCCGAGACGACGGGCGAGCGGGTGAAGCGACTGGACGACGTGGTGATCATCAACGTCCTCCGGGCGGCGACGCCGTTCGTCGAGGGGCTCCTGAAGGCCTTTCCCCGCGCCAAGCAGGGTGTCATCAGCGCCGGACGCGACGAGGAGGCGGGGATGAACGAAGACGGCGAGTTCCCCATCACCGTCGACTACGTGAAACTCCCGGAGATTCGGGAGACGGACACCGTCATCGTCGCCGACCCGATGCTCGCCACCGGGTCGACGATGTGTGCCGTCCTCGAGTACGTCCTCGCGGACGCCGACCCCGAGAACCTCTTCGTCCTCTCGGCGGTCAGCGCCCCGGACGGCCTCCTCCGAGTTGGCGAGGCCGTCCCCGAGGCCGACCTCCTGACCGTCGCCATCGACGACCACCTCGACGAGAACGGCTTCATCGTCCCCGGCCTCGGCGACGCCGGCGACCGCGCCTTCCGAACGACCTGAGACGGGAGACGTCCGCTCGGCGACCGTCGCCGACCGCCGGCGAGTCGCCCCGCCCCGGGCACGTCGGTCGAAGCCTACGACAGCTCGATCCTGCCGCCCGTCGCGCTCCGGAGGCGGTCGCGGAGGGCAGCCGCGTCGGCGGCAGGAACGCACACGTCGAAGGTCACCCGCGCCTCGTAGGCGGCGTCGAACTCGACGCCCGCACTCTCTAAGATGCCGCGGACGGTCCCGGAGTCGTCGTAGTCGACCGTCGCCGTGAACCGCTCGTGTGGGCGCTCCTCGACTACTCCCGCGTCGGCGACGGCGTCGGCGACGGCCCGCGAGTACGACCGCGCCAGACCACCGACGCCGAGGTTCGGGCCGTTCTTGTAGCGGACGACGGCGGCCGCGACGTTTCTGAGTTCGCGCTGGACGAGGACGTTCAGCGCCGGATCACCGGACGACCCCGACGGTTCACCGTCGTCGCTGGCCCACTCCCGGAGCAGTCCCGCGGCGGGGTTGGCCCCCGCGGCGGCGACACGGTAGGCGGGGACGACGTGCCGGGCATCGGGGTACTCCTCGTTCACCGAGGCGACGAACGCCTCGGCGGCCTCGACCGACCGCACCGGGGCGACGAAGCCCAGGAACGTCGACCCGTTGACCTCGATCCGGCACTCCCCGTCGCCGGCGACGGTACGGTACGTCCCGGCCATCTCAGAACTCGACACGACGGACGTACGGCAGTTCGCGAATCTCGACCAGTAGGTCGCCGGGGAGGCTGACGTCGGTGATGACGTACAGCTTTGGATCGTCGACGAACTCGGGGTCCTCGCTGATGACCTGCCGGATCGAGATGTCGCGGTCGGCGATAGCGGTCGTCACGTCGGCGACGATGCCCGACGCCGTCTCGTCGTCGACCCAGATGGTGAGGACGGTCAGATCGAGCACCGGCGCCAGATCCATCAGGCTGGGAATGGCCGTGATGTTCTGGAAGATCCGGCGGAGTTCGGGATCCGCCAGAATGGCGTCGGTCGTGGAGTCCACGACCCGCCGGTCGACGTCGATTTCGCGGGCGATCCCCGTGTTGGGAATCTCGATCCCGCCGGAGACGACCCGCCCCTCGTCGTTGACGGAGAAGCCCCGCTCGAGGAGGAGTCGGATCACCGCCTGCTGGCTCGGGGACCCCTCGAACTTCCCCATGATCTCGTCGAACATGACGGGAGGGTTGGCCACCGGGGCGCTTCCGTCTTGGGGTCGCGGTCGACGGCAATCGGTCGTCGGCTGCGTCGGCGGCGGCGGCCACGACGATCGATCCCTGATTCTTCGTCCCCCACGTCTCGACGTCGACCCCGTGTTCCGGGAGAGGTCGATGACCGGCCGTTCCGTGACGATCCGTCCGGCTCGGGGGCGTGTCAACGGCACCTCGGGAACGCGGAATTCCACGACGTTCTATATGAACGAATATTGCCTCTTGGCCGTATAGAAGATATATACGCGTATTTTTTATCGTTTATACCGGATGCTCGTGTGCTTTTATTTTCCTTAACCACAGAAATTAAATGACGGGCTAGCCTCCAGTACACCGTTCACATGAGAGAACAACTCGATCGGAGGCGGTACCTCAAGGGTGTCGCGGTCGGCGCGAGTAGCGCAGTGCTCGCTGGATGTACTGGCGGTAGCGGTGGTGGTGACGGCGGCGGTGGCGGCGGCGTCCAGACGGACTGGGAGGCCGCGGAGATGGAGCCGGTACCGGCGAAATCCCACCCCGAGCTACTCGAACCGACCGACGAGGAGCTGGAGCTGAGTACGACCGTCTCGCATCTGACGTGGGCCGGCTACGACGGGGAGAACGTACAGGGACCGTTCCGAGACCAGTTCGACGCGGAGACGTCACTGGATCTGTTCACCGAGGACCCACAGGCGATAAACCGGCTCAGCTCGGGGGAGTGGAGCCAGTTCGACATCTTCACCCCGAACAACGCGTTCATCGCGGACGCAGTCGAGGAGGACCTCCTCCGACCGCTGGACGAGGAATCGTGGCGGCCGTACTCGTTTGACCACTATCTCGATCTGTTCAAACCGGAGAACGGGTACAAGTACGGACACGTCAACGAGGACGGCGAGTTCGACACGGACGGACAGCTGTACGCGCTCCCCCAGCGATGGGGGTGGGTGTCTATGTGTGTCAACCAAGACACCGTCTCCGAGTCAGACTGGAGTTCGTACGACATCGCGTGGTCGGACAAGTACGATGTCGGCCTCTCGGACTGGTTTTTCTGGATGATCCAGGTCATCATGCTGCGGGAGGGGATCGATCCGTTCAAGGAACACTCCGACGACGAGCGCGACCAGGTCAGGGAGTCGACCCTCGAACTGTTCGACAACGCGGAGGCGATCTACCCCGACGTCGCCTCCCAGAACCAGGCGCTCGCGTCCGGCGAAATCGACATCCTGCTCATGTCGAGTAACTTCGGACAGGGGACGCTCCGGCGGGACGGCCGCATGGAGTTCAAGAACGTCATCCCCGACGAGGGCGGGATCATCTGGGTCGAACAGAACAGCTTCCTCAAGGGCGAACTGTCCCCGCTCGCCGACAACTACGTCGCGTACCTGCAGTCCCCGGAGGCGGCGTACAACCTCTCGTGGCCGGAGGGGGCAAGCAGCGTGAACGTCGTTCCCCAGGCGTCCGCGTTCGATCAGTACACCGAGGAGCAACAGGCGGTGCTCCGCACCGAGGATCTGGACGACATCCTCGAGAACTCGGTTTTCTTCGACGGCGTCCCGGATCTGGAGAGCTTCCAGCCCATCTGGCGGGAAGCACAGGCCAGCATGTGAGCGTCGTCGGGAGTCACATCCCGCCGGGTATTTTTTGCGATGGTGGACGCCGACGCCGACGCCGGCGCAGTCGAGCGTAACCGACGCGAACGGAACCGGCTCCCGGCAGTGTGGCAGACACCGTGGGGCGACGTGATCCGGCGCTAGCCGGGGACTCCCGACCGGCCGGATCACTTCTGGCGAGAAGGCGGGGGCCCGTGCCGAACGCCACGGGACCGATCGCGTCGACGCCACGCCGCGGTGCGAACACGAACGCTCGCCCGGAGTCGACCCGTCGGTCAACGACTGGAGAGCAGCCGTTTGGTGCCGAACGCGGCGGCGACGCCGAGAAGCGAGATGTAAAACAGGATGGCCGCGACGCCGGGCACGAGCGCGGAGAACCCCTGAGTCAAGCGGCTGTGGATCCACGTCGTCACGAGGATGTTCGAACCGGACATGTACGACGCGATGTAGTAGTTGTTCCACGCCAGAACGAACGCGAAGATCGCCCCGGAAACCACGCCGTCGGCGATGAGTGGCAGGACGACGTCCCGGTAGAGTTTCGACGTATCCGCTCCGAGGTCCCGCGCCGCCTGTTCGACGTTCGGATCGATCCCGAGAGCGGTGATCGAGACGACGAACATGACGATCGGGGCGATCCAGACGACCTCGCCGACGATCGTCTGGGTGATCCCGTATCCGAACCCGATGGCGCTGGTCCACATGGACATTCCCAGACCGATGAGGATCAGCGGGAAGAAGATGGGCAGGAGAGCGAAGATCTTGAACAGGTCCTGTCTGGGGAACGTATACCGGGTGTAGGCGATGGCCGCGGCGGTGCCGAGGACGGTACTGATGATCGTCACGGGAACCGCGATCTGCAGCGTGTTCACGATGGCCGTTCTGATCGTGCCACTGTCCAGCACCTGCCGGTACCAGTCGAGCGTGAAGTCGTACGGGAGCGCGAAGACGCGGGCTTCGTGGGTCGACGCAACGATAATCGAGATGATCGGAATCAGCAGGAAGAGCACGACGAGCAGAATGTAGCCGTACCAGACGACGGCCTCGTGGTCGGATATCGACGTCGATGCGTGATCGTTCGTCCCGCCGCTGCGTGACGCGATGTCGGCGAGATCCAGGTTGCCCAGAATGTAGACGCCGCTACCGCCGGCGAGAAGCAGCAGCGAGGTCGCCTGAACGGAGCCGAGGGGGAAGTTCTGGGCGATGCCGAAGGAGTACTGGATGTTGCTGGCCATCGTGAACGCACTCCCCCCACCGAGCAGTTCGGACTCGACGGAGGCGCCGAGCGACAGCACGAACACGAACAGACAGCCGATCACGACGCCGGGCTTGCTCATCGGCAACACGATGTCGACGAGGATCTTGCGGCGACTCGCACCGAGGTCGGCCGCGGCAGTGTACAGCGATTCCGGGATCGACAACATGGACAGGTAGATCGGAAACAGCATGAACGGCAAGTAGACGTACGTCGTGCCCAACACGATTGCGGCCTCCTGGTAGAGGATCGAGCCGTACGTGACGCCGATCGGGGACAGCACCCCAGACAACACGCCGTCTTCCATCAGAAACATCACCCACCCCAGCACGCGCATCGTCACGCTCGTGAGCAAGGGGAGGATCAGTGCGATCAACAGGAGTGTCTTGAATCGGCGGATCTTTCGCGCCAGGGCGTACGCCGCCGGAAACGAAAATACCAAGGTCAGAACGACGGTCGTGGCGCTGATCAGCGCCGTCGTCGAGAGGACCTTTCCGTAGACGCCCGAGCCGGTGACCATCCCGGTGACGAACTCCACGTAGCTGGCGGGCGTCCACGCCGCCGGATTCGAGACGATGTCGTTCCCGGGCTGCACCGAGAACAGCACCAGAATGGCCATCGGCCCGACGAACATGAACAGCAACACCGCGACGAGCGGACTGATGAGCGCGTACGGGAGGGTGACGACCCGGGAGAGCCGATCGAAGGCCGATCCGGATTCGGTGTCGCGACGGAGTTGGTCGATGACGGACATCGTGTTACTCCGGCACCGCCACGGTGTCGGCTCGGTCCCACTGGACGTAGACGGTGTCACCCTGCTCCAGCCGGTCGGCCTCCGTGTAGCTCATCTCGGCGAAGTACTGCTCGTCAGTCCCTTCCCCGACGACCTCGACGAGCGTGTGGTTCCCTTTCATCAGCTTCTTGAACACCGTGCCACGGACCCCCATCTCCTTCTCGAGTTCGGGAGCGACGGTCGTTTCGTCGTATCGCACGACCAGATGCGTCGTGTCCTCGGGGAAGTCGGTCGCGTCGGCGCGCCCGTCGAAGTCGGCACTGGACGGCGGATCCGTCTCGTCTACCGCCGCCGCCGAATCCAGCCGGAAGGTGTTCGCATCGCCCATGAACTCGGCGATGAACTTGTTTTTCGGCTCTTGATAGATCTCTACCGGCGTGCCGGACTGAACCAGCTCGCTCTGATCGAGGATGAAGATGCGGTCGCTGATGATCAGCGCCGACTCCAGCGAGTGGGTGACGTAGACGAACGTCATGTCCAACTGCTCGTTCAGGTCGCTCAACTCGCGCCGGAGCTCCTTCTGGAGGACGTAGTCGAGCGACGCGAGCGGTTCGTCGAGAAGCAGGATCTCGGGATCGTAGGCGATGGCCCGTGCGAGGGCGACCCGCTGTTGTTCGCCGCCGCTCAGCTCGTCCGCGTTCTTGTCGGCGTACTCCGACGGATCGAGTTGGACTTGCCCGAGCAACTCCTCGACACGGCCGTCCACCGTCTCCCCCTGCGCTTCGATGGGGAACTCGATGTTCTCCCGAACCGTCATGTGTGGAAACAGTGCCCAAGACTGGAACACCATACTCGTCGGGCGGTTCTGCGGTGAGAGGGTAGTGACGTCCGTCCCGTTGATGCGGATCGATCCGGCGCTCGGTTCCAGATGGCCCGCAATCATGTTCAACACCGTCGATTTCCCCGATCCGCTCGGACCCACGAGGGTGACGAGTTCGCCGGACTCGATTTCGAAGCTCACGTCGTCGACTGCAGTTAAGTCTCCGAATTGTTTGCTTATACTCTGTAATGATAGCATTATTCTTAATGAATTTGCACAATAAGTGGTCGTTTGTTCTTCAACACGGTTGCGAGTATTTCGGTCCTGAACTTATAGTTACCGACCGTGGCAGTACTCCTCGCGGTGGGGTCGGGAGCGGCGAACGGTGACGACCGAACACAGTCCGGAGTAGTCGATGCGTGACACACGTACCCGCATCTCGCCACGTTCGTTTTCAGCAATTCAGTTATAGTATGCGTACCAAAACTATTTCTCCAATATATACTGTATTCGTTTGGATTAATTCGCCTATATTGTACGCATCAAAAACTATATTGCAGGGGGAGGGGAAAAGGTGGGATGTCATGGCAACGCAAACGGAAACCGCCGTCGACCATCCGCTCGATCCTCTCACATCCGAGGAGATCGACGACGCACGGTCGATTTTGGAGACGGAGCGCGACGTAGACGACGCGATTCGATACGTGAAGATCACGCTCGACGAACCGTCGAAAGACGAACTGTCGGGGGACGAAGACACGGCGGTCGAGCGGCGTGCGTTCATCATTCTCCGGGATCCGGTCGAAAAGACGACCTACGAGGCGGTCGTCTCGCTCGACGACGACGAACTCCTCTCGTGGGAGAACGTCGAGGGCGTCCAGCCGTCGATCACCCTCGAGGAGTTCGACGTCTGCGAGGAGACGGTGAAGGCCAACGAGGAGTGGCGGGAGGCCGTCGCGAAACGCGGGGTCGAGAACTTCGATCTCGCCATCGTCGACCCGTGGTCGGCCGGTCACCACTTCGTCCCGGACGGAGTCGATACGGACCGCCGGCTGGCCCACGCGATGACGTGGATCCGAACGAGCGAGGAGGACAACGGCTACGCCCGCCCGCTCGACGGAGTCCACGTCTGGGTCGACCTCGACGACATGGAGGTCGTCGAAGTCGTCGACCGAGGCGTGACGGAGTCGAACGTGGTGGAGAACCTCGAAGACGCCAAGTACCGGGCCGAGGACCGGGAGCTCCGGACGGATCTGAAACCGTACAACGTCGACCAGCCGGAGGGGCCGAGCTGGTCCATCGAGGGTCGAAAGGTCGAGTGGCAGAACTGGCACTTCCGGGTCGGCTGGACACAGCGCGAAGGGCTCGTTTTGCACGACGTGGGCTACGAGGACGACGGTGAGGTTCGGTCGATCATCTCTCGTGCGTCGTGCGCGGAGATGGCCGTCCCGTACGGTGACCGCGATCCGAACCACAACTGGAAGAACGCCTTCGACGTGGGCGAGTACAACATCGGTCGGCTCGCCAACTCACTGACCGAGGGCTGTGACTGCCTCGGCTACATGCACTACTTCGACGCGGTGATGAACGACACCGACGGCGAGGTGAACGTCATCCCGAACGCCGTCTGTCTCCACGAGGAGGACTACGGGACGCTGTGGAAACACACCAACTGGCGGACCGAGAACACGGAGGTGCGGCGCAACCGCCGGCTCGTCGTCTCCTTCGTCGCGACGGTCGGCAACTACGACTATCAGTTCAACTGGTATCTCTACCAGGACGGCTCGGCCGAAGGGCAGGTGCGACTGACGGGCGTGGACAGCAACGGACTGGTCGCGTCCGACGACGACACCTCGGGATTCGCGGAGATGCTGGCTCCCGGAGTCAAAGGGATGATCCACCAGCATTTCTTCAACTTCCGACTGGATCTGGACGTGGACGGCGAGGAGAACGAACTCTACCGCGTCCAGAACCGGACGGTCCCGCCGGGAGCCGACGGGGTGCAAAACGAGTGGCCGGGCGAGCCGGAAGACATGAACCCCGCCGGTCAGGCGTTCTACGCCGAGCGAACGCAACTGGAGAGCGAACAGGAAGCCCAGGAACTCACCGACCCGCACAAGGGGCGGTACTGGCAGGTCGTGAACCCGAACGAGACCAACAAACTCGACAAGCCGACCGGCTACAAACTCGTCCCGGGCGAGAACGTCGAGGCGTGTGCCCAGCCCGGGTCGAGCGTCCAGCAGCGGTCGACGTTCATCGACAACCACATCTGGGCGACGCCCTACGACGAGGACGAGCGCTTCCCGGCCGGCGAGTATCCCAACCAGAATCCGGGTAACGACGGCCTCCCCGCGTGGACGGAGGCCGACCGGTCGCTCGACGGCGAGGACATCGTCCTCTGGTATACGCTCGGCGTCAACCACATCACCCGGCCGGAAGACTGGCCGATACTTCCGGTCCACATCGCGAGCTTCAAACTGGAGCCGGTGAACTTCTTCGACGAGAATCCCTCGATGGACGTGCCACCGGAACACGCCATCAAGGACGTCGAGGAGCGTCGTGAACAGAAGTACGACGACCCGGACGACGTCGCCGTCGGCGACGACTGAGTCGTCGACGCCGCGACGCGCCCGGCTTCGACACGCCACATACTAAACCGTTCCCCGCCCACTGGGGAGCCGATGAGCGACACCGTCGTCTTCACCGACCACACGTTCGACGACCTCGACATCGAGCGCGAGATACTCGCCGACGCGGGCGCCGACCTGATCGACGCCGAGGCACGTGCGGAGCCGCTCGAAACCGTCCTCGTCGACGCCGACCCCGACGGCATCCTCGTGATGTACGAGACGGTCGACGCCGCCCTGCTCGACCGAATTCCCGACTGTCGGGTCGTCTCCCGCACCGGCATCGGCTTCGACAACGTCGACCTCGACGCCGCCACCGAGCGCGGCGTCTACGTCACCAACGTCCCCGACTACTGCATCCCGGAGGTGTCCGACCACGCCATGGCGCTGCTGCTCGCGCTGGAGCGCAAGATCGTCGAGTACGACGCCCGCGTCGCGGCGGGCGAGTGGGACGAACACGCCGGGCGACCGATGCACCGCATCGCCGGCGGAACCATGGGGCTGGTCGCCTACGGTGACATCGCGCGGGCGGTGGGTGAGAAGGCCGCGGCCTTCGGGATGGACGTGATCGCCCACGACCCGTACGTCGACGCGGGCGACGTGGCCGAGGGAGTGACGCTCGTCGACGATCTGTCGGAACTGCTGGCCGAGTCGGACGCTGTCTCGATCCACGCCCCGCTCACCCCGGAGACGGAGGGAATGATCGGCGCCGACGAACTGGCGACGATGAAGGAGACGGCCGTCCTGATCAACACCGGCCGCGGCGGTATCGTCGACGAGGCGGCGCTGGCCGAGGCGGTTCGGACGGGGGCGATCGCCGGCGCCGGCCTCGACGTCCTCGCGGAGGAACCGCCGGCCGACGACTCGCCTCTCCTCGACGCCGACGACGTGATCCTCACACCCCACGCGGCGTACAACTCCGCCGAGAGCGTCGTCGAACTCCGGGAGAAGGCGACCCGGAACGTCGCGGCGGCGCTCGCCGGCGAGGTGCCGCCGTACGTGGTCAACGACGCCGTCCTCGACTAGGCGGGTCGCAGCCGTCGATCCCGTCGCGGCCGCGCTCGCTCGGTCAAGACGAGCCGATCCGAACCCTCCAGCCGACGGATCAGCCCCTCCTCGTCTAGGTGACGAACGGTGGCCAGCACCGTCAGGAGGGGCAGTCCGAGCCGGTCAGCGATCCGGTCCGGCGTCGCGTCGCCGACGCGCCGGAGATACAGCACCACGAGCTTCGAGGTGTCGCTCTCGAGCCTGTCGAACGCCTGCATACGCGTCGCCTCGGCGGCGGCGACCAAATAGTTAACGACGGCCGTCGAAACTGGGTACGACAGTAGTTGTATCAGCCGGCACCTACAGTTCGCCTTTCGTACTCGGCGTGTCGGAGCGCCGGTCGTCGATCCGGGTCGCGTCGTCGAGGGTGCGGGCGAGCGCCTTGAACAGCGCCTCCACCTCGTGGTGGGCGTTCTCTCCGGTCACCTCGACGTGGAGGGTCACCCCCGCCTCGGTCGCGAGCGACCGCGCGAAGTGGCGGGCCATGACGCTCGTGAACTCCCCGACTCGCTCCTCGGAGAAGGAGCCGTCGAAGCGAAAGAGGGGGCGACCGCTCACGTCCACCACGACCGAGGCGACGGCCTCGTCGAGGGGGACGCGCCGGTCGGCGAACCGGCGGATGCCGCGCTTGTCGCCGAGGGCGTCCGCGAACGCCGCGCCGAGGACGAGCGCCACGTCCTCGACGGTGTGGTGGTCGTCGATCCCCAGATCACCGTCGCAGTCGACGGTCAGATCGAACAGGCCGTGTTTGGCGAAGGACTCGAGCATGTGATCGAAGAACCCGATGCCGGTGTCGACGCGGGCGTCGCCCTCGCCGTCCACGTCGAGCGTCAGGTCGATGGTCGTCTCCGCGGTTTCGCGGCTGCGGGCGGCAGTGCGGTCCATAGTCGACCCTCGCGGAGCGCGCGTAAGTCGGTTTTGGGCTATGCGTCCATCGCCTCGGGGAGCGTAAACGCCCCCTCGTACAGCGCGGTGCCGACGACGACGGCCGCGGCACCGGCCTCGCGACACGCCCGCACGTCGTCGAGCGTGGCGACACCGCCGCTGGCGATGACGGGGACCTCCACCGCGTCGGCGAGGCGTTCGATCCGCTCGGTTCGCACGCCGTCCAGTTTCCCTTCCACGTCGACGTCGGTGAAGAGAATCGCCCCCGCGCCGAGAGCCGCGTACCGCTCGGCGGCCGCGACGGGGTCGAGTCCGGTCCCCTCGGTCCACCCCGAGACGACCACCTCGTCGCCTTTCGCGTCCAGGCTCACGACGACGCTTCCCGGCCGCTCCGCGCTTACGTCGCCGACGATATCGGGGTTCTCGATCGCCGCGGTTCCGAGGATCACGCGGTCGACCCCCCGATCTAGGAGGGCGAGTGCGTCCGTGGCCGTCCGGATACCGCCCCCGAGCTGGACCGGTACGTCGACCGCATCGACGATGGCCTCGACGGCCGCGGCGTTGGCGCGTTCGCCCTCGAAGGCGCCGTCGAGGTCGACTAGGTGAAGCGTCCGGGCGCCCGCCTCGACCCACCGCTCGGCGGCCTCGACGGGGTCGCCGTAGCGTCGCTCCGTCCCGCGTTCGCCCTGGACCAACTGTACCACCTCGCCGTCCTGCATGTCGACGGCGGGGACGACCTCGAACTCCGGAAACGGTGTCATACCGGACGGGAGGGCCGGACGGCCTAAAGGCCGACCGGTCCAGTAGCGAGCGCGGCAGACACAACGGATTTGTGCCCAGCGCGCCGACGACTCCCCGATGGAACTGTTCGGGTCGAGCGGCACACGCGGCGTCGTCGGCGAGAAGCTCACGCCAGAACTCGTCCGATCGGTCGCGGCCGCCGCCGCGGCGGTCTGGAACGCCGAACGAATCGCGGTCGCCCGCGACACCCGCCGATCGGGCGGCCCCCTCGCCGACGTGGCGGCGGGCACCCTCGCGGCGGCCGGCGCCGACGTGGATCGGCTGGGGATCCTCCCCACTCCGGGCGTCGCGTACCACTGCGAGCGGGAGGGTATCCCCGCCGTCCACGTCACCGCCTCGCACAACCCGCCGGAGTACAACGGCATCAAGCTACTCGGGACGGACGGAACCGAACTCGCCGTCGACGCCTACGAGCGCGTCGAGCAACGGGTCGTCGACGGCGACGTGCCCCTGGCCGCGTGGGACGACGTGGGATCGAGCCGTCGGATCGACGGCGTCGACGACGACTACCGGGGGGACCTGCTGGGGACCGTCGACCGCGAGGCGGTCGCAGCCGCCGACCTGACCGTCGCGGTCGACCCCGGTCACGGCGCCGGATCGGTCGTCTCCCCCGAGTTCTTCCGCGAAATCGGCTGTACGGTCCACACGGTCAACGCGGATCCCGACGGCTGCTTTCCCGGTCGCGACCCCGAACCCGTCCCCGAGAACTTGGGGGCTCTCAGGCGACTGGTCCGCGCGACCGACGCCGACGTGGGGATCGCTCACGACGGCGATGCCGACCGCGCCATCTTCGTCGACGAGCGCGGCGAGGTGATCGACGGGGACAGCTCCTTCGCCGCGCTGGCGGCCGCGGCGGTGGGGGACGGCGACGTCGTCGTCACCGCGGTCAACGTCTCCCAGCGGATAGTCGACGCCGTCGCCGAGGCGGGCGCCGAACTCGACCTCACGCCGATCGGATCGACACACATCGTCACCCGGATCCAGGAACGTCGCCGTGCGGGCGACCGGGTCCCCGTCGCCGGCGAGGGCAACGGCGGGGTCTTCTTCCCCGAATACCGACTGACCCGCGACGGCGCGTACGTCGGCGCGAAGTTCCTCGAACTGCTCGCGGATGCGGACCGACCGGCGAGCGAGGTTGTCAGCCCCTACACCGACTACCACTTCGTCCGCGAGAACCTTACCTACGACGGCGACGGCGAGCGCGCCCGCCTCCTCGACGCCGCGGCGGCGTACGCCCGCGCGGCGGACGCCGACCTCGATACGACCGACGGCTACCGTCTCGACTACGGCGACGCGTGGCTCCTCGTCCGCCCCAGCGGCACCGAGCCCAAGGTCCGAATCTACGCCGAGGCGCGGGAGGCGGCACGGGCCGAGGGGCTCGCCGCCGACCTGCGCGAGTACCTCGGCGAACGCCGCCACGAGAGCGAGTAACCCCGCACATCGACCTGCGAGCGGAGACGACCCCGGTTCAGTCGGAGCCGTGATCGCCCGTCGCTGCCAGCGCCGCCTCGATTCGCTCGCGCTCGTCGCGGAGGGCCGCGAGTTCCGCCTCGACGTCCCCCCGTGCCAGCCGCTCGCGCTCCCGTTCGTCGAGTTCGTCGCGGGCGAGAGCTGTCTCGCGAAGGCGCTCGTACGCCACCTCGTCCGGCAGGCGGCGGAGACGGCGGGCCTTCGCGGTAACGTCTTCGGCGGCGAATCGGGCGACGACCGAGACGAGTTCGGACGCCCGATACCGGAGGCGATCGGCCGACGGCGGTGGCCACGACACCGTCAGCGGCTCGGCGTCGAGCCGTTCGAGGTAGGTTCGGCCCGTCGCCACGCGTGTCCGGAGTTCGCCGGGGTCGTCGACGTAGTGTGAGAGCTTCGAGACCGAGTAGTCGGCGTACTCCAGAAGCGTCGGGATCGACTCCTCGCCCGCCGGTCGCGACTCCACGTACTCCCGCAGTTCGGACGGCGGTCGAGGGAGGGCGACGAGCGGATACGCCTGGCTCGCCTCGACGACGCGAAAGACCTCGCGGGCGCTCGCCTCCCGCCGGAACCCCTCCCAGCCCTCTCTGACCGCTTCGTCGTAGGTTTCGATCGGGTCGCGCAGGCGCTCGACGGGAGCGTCGAGGTCCGCCTCGCCGAGTCGCTGCAGGTGTTCGAGCCGGTCGATCCGGTCGCTGACCTCGCGGAGCCGCTTCCGGGCCTCGCGTCGCGCCGTCTCGTAGCGCTCCTCGGCGGTCGTCCGCTCCGCGAGTAGGGTCGCGCGCTCGGCCGCCGGCTCCAGAAGTTCCCGTGCGCGCTCGAAGTCGTCCTCGCCGAGGCGACGCTGATCCAGCAGGTCGTTGGTCTCCTCGAACGCCGCACGGGCCGGCAGGTCGTCGGGGAGCCCCTCCACGAGTTCGACGAACGCCTCCTGGAACTCGACGAAGGCACGGAAGTCACCGGTACCGGTGGCTCGCCCCTCGTACCGATCCAGGAGGTCAGTCGCCTCGCGGTAGGCGTCCCGGACCGCTGCCAGCCGCGTCTCGCCGTGCTCATCGACGGCTGCACGGGCCGACGCGAGTTCGTCGCGGGCGGCCCGAAGTCGTTCGGCGTGGTCCGCATCGTCCGCGTCGCTCATCCGTCGTCGTACACCTCGTCCGGGTCGAAGACGCGCTCGCCGACGGTATCGCCCTCGACGGTCCGGTGGAAACAGGAGCGGTAGCCGGTGTGGCAGGCACCGCCCTCCTGTTCGACGAGATAGAGGAGAGCGTCGCCATCACAGTCCACCCGCACCTCCCGAACGCGCTGGACGTGGCCGCTCGTCGCACCCTTCTCCCAGAGTTCGTCCCGACTCCGGGAGTAGTAGTGAGCGCGTCCCGTCTCGCGGGTGCGCTCGAGCGCCGCCGGGGAGACGTACGCCAGCATCAACACCTCGCCGGAGTCGGCGTCCTGTGCGACGGCGGGGACGAGGCCGTCCGAGCCGAAGTCGACGTCGACGGTCATGGGCGAGACAGGATGGCTCCACCGATAGGTCTTGTGTCACGGTGGGTCCCGACGCCCACCCGTCACGGTGGACGGTCGCCCATCGGTTCCGTCGACGGAACTATGTGTCACGGTACCGAGGCTCGTCCCATGGACACGGATCAGCCGTCGGACATCTACGCCGAGACCCTGGCCGTCTTCGACCGGCGCGAGGACCGGTGTGAGCCGCTCACCACGCCGGAGGTGGCCGAGGAACTGGACGCGAACCGCCGGACCGTCTACAAGCGGTTGCGGACGCTCGCCGACCGCGAGGAGGTGGAGACGAAGACGGTGGGCGCGAACGCGCGGGTCTGGTGGCGGCCGGGGGAGGTGGACGGAGCCGGTGACGCACCCGCGCCGGAACTGAAACGCCGGTCGCGGATGATGACGACCGCCAGCGACGGCATCGCAATCACCGACGAGGATGGCGAGTACGTCTACGTCAACCGGAGTCACGTGGACGTGTACGGCTACGACGACGAGTCGGCGTTTCTCGGCGAGAACTGGCGGATGTGTTACGCCGAGGACGAACTCGACCGGTTCGACGAGGAGATTCTCCCGACGCTCTACGAGGAGGGGTCGTGGCGCGGCGAGGCACTCGGGCAGCGAAAGGGCGGAACCACGTTCCCACAGGAGCTCTCGCTGACCGTCGACGACGACGGTGGCATCATCTGTGTCGTCCGCGACGTCGCCGAGCGAAAAGAACGGGAGCGTCGGCTCCGCGAGGCGAACCGGTTCAGCGAGGAACTGGTCGAGAACGCCCCCTTCGGTATGTATCGCCTCGACGAGGACCTCCGGATCACCTACGAGAACCCCCGTGCCGAGGAGATCATCGGCCTCCCCGAG